>Ga0247727_10008580_pt1 | contig 18908 bp, 21 predicted proteins | sample WisWelCaveWW1625_FD_202498 | JGI IMG/M metagenome (GOLD analysis project Ga0247727, IMG submission 202498) | Biofilm microbial communities from Wishing Well Cave, Virginia, United States - WW16-25 | ecosystem: Environmental > Aquatic > Deep subsurface > Groundwater > Cave microbial mat | place... | reverse complement strand
AGGGCGAGAGGCCATCCTTGAAGAGGTCGGTGAGCGGCAGAGGCTGGGCGACAATCATATCGGTGTCGGAGCCTTCAATCACCATGTCGTAGATTTCGTCCACGCTCCACTCTTTGAAGAACTGCTCACGCGACAGCACCGTTTCACCGGCTTTGGTGAGGAACTGGTGGAAGGCGTAGAGATGCTCGTCAAACATTTCGCCGGGGCCGCCCAGCGCGTTGCGTTTGTCGAAGTTGAAAATGTGACACACGCAGTCAAAGACAAACGTGTTCACTGCTTTCTTGCCGTTTTTCATGGTGTCAATCTCCTTTCTGTGCCGCCAGGCGTTGTTCGCGCAGCGGGAGTAGTTGCTCCAACGGTAACGTCAATGCCTGCCGTGCTGATGCGGAGAGCCGGTCCATCGTCCAGACAGGCTCCCATAGGATTTGAACCTTTACGTCTTCAACGCCCTCGCACTGCTTGACTCGCTCTTCCATCATGTGGTACAGGTTGGCGACGAAGGGGCACCAGCCGGTTGTCAACAACATATCAATGTAGACGTTGGCGCCGTTGACGCGCACATCCTCAATCAGGCCCATGTCCACCACGCTGATACCCCGGTCACGGCAACATGGGTCGTAGCAGTCCCGAAGCGCCATCATGACGTCATCTTTGGTTGTCACCAATGCTCACCTCCTGCTCCTCAATCAGGAGCCATCGCTTGGGCTGACGGTTTGCTCAATGGCCCTCACTTCTCAGCCCACAAAGAGAGGTTCGGTTGATTGTGAATGGCTTGTTGCAGTTTCACCTCCTTCCAGTTGACAGTGCTCTCTCGGTCACACTGGCGCCGCTTCACTTCACCCCTCAGATCTCCTGCACCGCCCGGAAGCCGGTGTTGTGACTCGCGCGATCCGGCTGGCCACTGAGACGGCGTCCGGCGCGGACACCCCACTCGTGATCAAGCCATGAGCCCCCGCGCAAGGCACGCCAGCCTTCGGCGGCCAAGTCCTCACGGCCATCGTCAGCGCGATACGGATAGTCGGCCTGCAGGCTGCTACACCACTCCCACACGTTTCCCACCATATCCATCACTCCCCATGGGCTGGCCCCGTTTGGATAGGCAGCCACCGGCGTCGTCCAGCCTATGCCGGACTCCCAACTATTGCACCTCGCTTTGTCGAAGACGCTCCCCCACGGGTAGGTGCGGCCATCGGCGCCCCGGGCGGCCTTCTCCCACTCCGCCTCCGTCGGCAAACGGCAATGTTGGCCTGTTGTCGCACTCAACCAATCGCAGTAGGCCAGCGCCTCGCGCCAACTGACGTTCACTATCGGATGGTCGCTCAGCACCTCAGGGTAGCGGCTCTGCCGGTGATGTGATGCCTTGTGCCCGGTGGCCTCGGCGAACGCCTGGTAGGCACGATTGGTGACCGGGTGCTTGGCGATATAGAATGCGGCAACGAAGACCGAATGCGCGTCCTCGCCCTCACCCATCAGAAACTCCCCCGCTGGCACAAGTACCATTTCCATGCAAGCATCTATACTTCGATTCGTTTCTTCACTTCGTTGAAAAACTCCGCCGTGAGCTTTTGAGTCACTGGGGCCATCATCCGCGCCGCCAGGCTGGCCAGCTGGCCTAGCACGACGATGTCGGCAGTCCATTTCAAGTCGGTCGTGCCATCTGGCCCGTCGCTCAGAGACATCTCACTCACCACGTCGGCGGCGCTGCCGGGCGCGTTGCCGTGGCCCTTGATCTTGGCCCGGTTCGGCGCGTCCAATTCCAAAAACTCGCCATCGCCGCTGAATCTGGCTTTGACCGAGCCGAGGCCGATCGAGGCGGTGGCCTTGAATTTTTTATTAGGCTCAATGATTTCAACCGACTCCACGCCCGGCGCGCACCCGGCCACCTTGTGCGGGTCGGTGAGAAACTCCCAGACTTTCTGGCGGGCGGCTTTGATGTTGGTGGTTCCTTCGAGGTGCATGATTTATCCTTCTCCCGGCAATAATGGATCGAGCAGATTCAAACCATCTATCCATCGAAAATCTTCCGTGTTGTGAGTCACGAGCGTCAGGCCGAAGGCCAGCGCAGTACCAGCAATGAACGAGTCGCCCAGCGATATTCGGCGTTGTTGGCACAATCGGATAGCTTGCTCTGCAACTTCGTCAGTAATCGGCAGTATATCTGCCGCGTCGAAGAACTCTTCAAGAAATCGCCGCTCTGATTCTGCCAGACGGTGATAGCCTAAAACTTCCACGTAACTGACTAGAGAGACTGAGGGGGCGTTTTCGGCAATAAACTGCCGAAGACGATCATGCTCCGGTTGTGCAGCATAAACGATGATGTTGCTGTCGAGGAGCATTACTGGGCGCGATTAGGTAAATCTCGATCTTGGCGAATTTCGCGTTGCCAAACGACAGGATCAGCGATGCTAGTCAAAGGATTTGCCTTCGCCAATCTGGTCAGCGCCGAAGCCATTACCCGGCCTCGTTCAGCTTTTGATGTGGCCGTCGCTTTCCGAAGCAGGGTGATATGCACCTCCACCCCCTTAATTTGGCGTGGAGGCTTGTCAACCCAGGTAATTTGGTTGCCATTGATGATAGCACGATAGGTGGTCAACATATTTCCTCCTGCGTCAAATTATACCTGCCAAACTCAGTCGCGCGTCACTGAATGCTTGCCAGATATTTCTCCGGCTCTTTCTCAAACGATCGTTTGCAACCGGCGCAACAGAAGTAATACGTCTGCCCGTTGTGCCCGGTAGTGTAACGCGCTCCGGCGATTTCGACCATCATACCGCAGACGGGGTCTTTGGCTTCGATAATTTCTGCCACCAGCAACGGTGCGGGCTGAGGCAATTGGCCGCTTCGCGTGGTTATTGGAGATTGGCGGCCCACCTGCACGATCTCGGCCAGGATGCTGACGGCGATCTCTTCCGGTGTCACCGCGCCGATGTCCAACCCTGCCGGGTATTTTAGCCTGGCCAGACGATCTTCGGGAATGCCGGAGTCGCGCAGAAACTCGACGACAGACTGCGCCCGCTTTTTGCTGGCGACGAGGGCAACGTAGGGCGCCTCAGTTTTCAAGGCGGCGATCAACGCGTCCTCATCGTAATTGCCGTGCGAGGCGACGACGATGTAGGTTTGCGGTGTGGCATTGAGGCGCGAGGAGTCAATGTGATCGCGCACCACCTCGGCCTCCGGGAAACGCTCGGGCGTTATGTCTATTCCCATCACCGTGACGGCGTACCCGGTGCTCTTGCCCAGCCTTGCCAGCGCCTCGGCCACCGGCAGGTGGCCGACGATGACAAGTTGCGGCTTCGGCAGGTGCGGCTCGATGTAGACTTCCAACGTTCCTCCGCTGATGCAGGTGAGGGCGAGCTCGATCACGCCATCATCCGAACGCCCCAATTTTTCCGGTGGGCACAAGCGCAAGAGTCGCGGTTCGCCATCCTGCAACGCTTTGAGCGATTCGCGGATGACGCTGGGTTGAGCGCAACTGCCGCCCACCCAACCCGTTAGCTTTCCATCCGCCGTCACAATCGCCTTGGCCCCGGCCTTGGCCGAGGTGGGCTTCTCGGCGCGGACGACGGTGGCCAGGGCGAAGGGCTGATTGGCGCGGCTGAGTTCGGCGGCGCGTTCTAAGAAATCAGTGACATTCAAGGCGGCCTCACAAGTTGAAATTTGCGGCAAAGATTTGCGTTGCCCCGGGCGCGTTCTCACGCACGGCTCACCAACTGACGTCGCCGCACAAATCGGCTGGCCGGGGGCGGGCGAGAAAGGCTTCAAACCCGGCCCGTTCGCCTTCCACCGTCGTCAGCCGGCCGTGGCCGGGGTATAGCGTCGTCTCGTCGGGCCAGGTGAAAACAGTGCGTTGCAGCGAGGCCAGGGAGCGGTTGAGTTCTTCGGGCGTGTTGGTGTGCCCCGGCCCGCCGGGGAAGATCGCGTCGCCGACGAGGGCGCGGGTATCGAAGCGGAGGCAGATACTGCCCGGGGTGTGGCCGGGCGTATGAGCAACACGAATCTCGTGTGCGCCAAGGCGAACGATATCACCGTCGTTCAACGCGAAGTCGGCGGCCACTTCGTATTTAGCCGCTAACGGGCCGTCGTCGGGATGCAGACCGACCGGCACGCCGAGGGCGGGGCGCACTTCGGCCAACGCGCCGACATGATCGCGATGCGCGTGGGTCAGGAGGATCGAGCGCACGGTGACGTCCGCGAGCCATTCAAAGATGCGCCCGGCCTCATCGCCGGGGTCAATCAGCAAAGCCTCGTTCGCCCCGCGTTCAACCAGCAGGTAGCAGTTCTCCTGCCACTGGCCGACGGTAAGCATACGTAAGTCGAGCGGATGATTAGAAAGTGTCATGGGCTAACCTTCACACGCCGTCAGCGCCGCCGGTCCTGAGAGGCCAATCAATATGCCGCCCCACCCGCGTTCGTGACCGGCGGCCAACGCCCGCCGCGCGGCAGTAGCGAGTTCGCCGGGCGCAGTCGAATGGCCGGCCAGCCTCAGGCAACACACGTTGAAGAACCGTAAATACAAAAGCGTGACGACGGGTTGAAACCCGGCGTTGGCAAAACCCCGAATCGAAGGCCGGTTGTGGAGCGAGGAGCCGATCCAGGCGCGCCGCACGCCCTCGCCGCCCAGTTTGAGGGTGATGTGACTCAATAGCGCGCTATACAATCTTCGGCGACGATAAGGTGGAAGTGTAACACAATCCCAAATGTAAGCCTCGCCCGTCCGAATTTGGATCTCACGTTCCAACTCCCCAATGCATTCGGCGGTCTGAGATACCCAGCCGTAGGCGGCAATTTGATCTTCGATGCGGGCGACGAAGCAACGCCGCCCGGTGGCAAAGCGTTGCCGGATCGGTTCGGGATCGGGCAGACCCATCGCCGCCGCCAACGGCCCGGCGGATTCGCGGCGGGCTTCGCCAAAGAGGGCCGCCACGCGGGGGGAGGCGGCAACCGTCTCCCCACCGGTCAACTCCATCACCCACAACGTGCCGCGCTCGAACGCCCATGCGCCCAACGCATCCTCCTACCACGCCCGCCGCAGGATTTCTACCACCATCGCCTTCTCCGCCGAGTCTCCGGCGGCGGCGTGGGCGATGGTTTCAAGCGCGGCCTCCGGCACGTTCACCTCGCGCAAACGAGAGGGCAATTCCAACCGCCGCACCAGTCCGGCCACGGCATCGGCGGCGGCCAGGGCGGCGTCATGGTCGGACACGAGATCGGCGGCGAGGTTGAGGGCGCGGGCCATCGGCGCGAGCCGGGCCGCGTCTGCCTCGTTCGCGGCTTTGGCCCGCATGACATGCGCCAGGACGATGCAAGAGGTCACGCCGTGCGGCACGTCGTACGTCGCGCCGATGCGCTTGCCGATGGTGTGGCTCAACCCCAAATGCGCGCCCACGCTCGCCGGGCCAAAGTAACTCAGCCATGCCGCCAGTTGGCACTGGTGCCTCACTTCGACGTTCTCCGGCTCGGCTTTGGAACGCGGCAGGTACTCGAACAAGCCGCGAACGGCTTGCAAGGCCAGCACGTTGTTCGCCGGATGATAGCCGGGGCTGTACAACGTTTCGACGGCGTGATCGAGCGCGCGGATGCCCGAGGCCAGCCACAACCAGAGCGGCGTTGCCAGCGTCATCTCCGGGTCGAGGATCACCACGCGCGGCGTAGCGCGGGCGTCGCCAAAGCCTGTCTTGGATTTGGTGGCTTCGTCGGTGAACCCGGCCACGTGCGAGAACTCGGCCGCGGAGAGGGTGGTTGGGATGGCGATCTGCGGTGGGAACGCGCTCTCACTTCCGGCTAACGCTCGCGCGACGGCTTTGGCCGCGTCAATGGGACTGCCGCCGCCGACGCTGACGAGCAGATCGGCCTGCGTCTCGCGGGCGAGGCGAGCCGCTTCGGCGATGTTGCTTTCGGGGACGTGCTGGCGGACGTCGGCATACGTGCCAACGTGGCGCCCTCCCAAGATGGCCTCGACCTTTTGAATGAGCGGCGTTTGTGTTGCCAGCGTTCGCCCGGTGATGATCAGCGCACGCCGACGCCCCAGCCGATCCGCCTCTGCCGCTAACCGGGCCAGACTGCCCATACCGTAAAGAACTTTTTCCAGCGGCAGGAACGTATATTCGCCCTGAGCGGAAGCGGGCATCAAGCCATCTCCGGAGCCGGGGCTTTGCGTTCGGTCAGTTCGGCAATGGCGTCGGCCAGGTGGCGGTCTTCGATGGCATAGTCGCCGGCGGCCACCCGCAAGCGATGCGCCGTGTTGAGCACGTCGGCAATCGTGTAGCCCTGCGGCGGGGCAAACTTGTAGCAGGCCAGCTCAAGCAACTGCCCGTTGGGATCGCGGAAGTAGATCGAGTCCATGAAGCCGCGATCAATGGGGCCGGTGTTCCAGGTGCCGCGCTCGTTCAGGCGCGCGGCCACCTGGGTGTACGTCGCGCGCGAAACGGTGAAGGCGAGGTGATGCAGATTGCCGATGCCTTCAGGATTGGGCGTCGGGTCGTTGACGCGGCTGGGACGAACAAAGAAAGTGATCAGCCGCCCATCGCCGGTGTCGAAGTAGAGATGCTCTTCCTCCGGCACGTCAAGGTTGGGCTGGGTGAACACCAGCGGCATCCCCAGCACCCCCTGGTAGAAGTCAATCACCGCCTCGCGGTTGGAGCCGACCAGGGTGATATGGTGGACGCCTTGAGTCTGAAGGACAGCCATATGTCTCTCCATGAAATATGACACTTACACCTGCGTTGTAAGTGCAGGGATATGTAGTACGTGGTGCGTGAACTCACATAACACGTTTCACGCACCACGTCGGGCTAAATCGTGAAGAACAGGCCCCGCGCCTCGTTGATGATGTCCGGGTCCCCGCGAGCCGCGCCGCCGGGGAAACGCTGAAAGGCAGTGAGCACGAAGTCGGAGGGATCAAAACTGAAGATGGCCTCGCAACCCTGGAAGTTGTTTTCTTCAGTTTTAGCTTCGAACTTTCCATCCTTCATGGTCGCGCGCCACTTGCCTCCCCACGGGCCCGAGATCTCGATTCCATACGTGATGTCCACCCCCTTGGCCGATGCAGCGTCTACGGTGTTCGGCCAGAGGGCGAACAACATATATGGGATGAGTACCCCCGCGGTGGGCTCGCCCAGCTTGCGCGTCTTCTCGCCCAGGCCGTAGCGAATGTCCCAGGTGTGTACGCCGTAGTCCATCACGTGGAACGCGGGGTAGAAGAACGTGGGCAACGACCCCATGTAAGGATGAGTGACAAGGAAGTTATTCCACTCGTCCTCGCTAAGAGCGTCGAAGATCGCCATCATTTTGTCGGAGGCGGCTTTGAGGCGCGAAATCGCTTTCTCTCGCGGCAAGCTGCGGAAGGCCAGGGCCATCTCGTTCAGCTTTGCGCCCATGACAACCGTGCCCAGGGCGTCGGCCTTCTCACTCTTGCGGGCCATCTCCCAGCGCGAGAGGTAGCCCTCGGTCACGTCAATCATGTGTCCGACGATGTCGCGCACTTCCCATTCGGTACAGCGCGTCTGCACGTTCCAGTTGGCCGGGTTGTCCACGAGGCCGTAGAATGCCTTCCGCTCGGCGCGGACGATATCCAGGACGACGGGCTTGCCGGCAAAAGACATGGAATTTACGGGTTCAGTGGTCATGGTTAGATTCCTTTCATTGACCGTAGAAGATACCACCGCAAAGACGCAACCCCGCCAAGAGAAGCGGGGCTGGCGAACGCAAAGTTCTCTTTTATCCTCTTCGCGTCCTTAGCGCCTTTGCGGTGAGAAAGATTTAGGTGCTACTCCTCCAGCGCCACGCCCTTCTCCTTCAAAATCGCCCACACCTTCGGCGGGGTGAGAGGAATGTCAATGTGGCGCACGCCGAGATGCCACAGCGCGTCCACGACGGCGTTGGCGATGGCCGGCGGCGCGCCGACGGTGGGCGATTCGCCGACACCCTTCAAGCCCTGCGGATGGTGCGGCGAGGGTGTCACCGTCTCGCCTACTTCCCAGTTGGGCGACTCGACGGCGGTAGGCACCATATAATCCATAAACGTGCCGCCATAGAGGTTGCCTTGTTCGTCGTACTGCATCTCTTCCATCATGGCCGGGGCAAAGCCCATGGTCAGGCCGCCGTGAATCTGGCCCTCGACGATCATCGGATTGATGCGGTTGCCGCAGTCGTCAATCGCTACAAAGCGCCGAATCTTCACCTGCCCGGTGCCACGATCAATGTCTACCACGCAGATATACGAGCCGAAGGGGTAAGTCATATTCGGCGGATCGTAGTAGTTGACGGCCTCCAACCCGGCTTCCATGCCCTGGGGGTGATTGGTGTAGGCGGCGAAGGCCAGCTCTTGAATCGTCTTGGCCCGATCCGGCGAGCCTTTGACGTAGAACTTGCCGCGCTCCCAGACCAAATCTTCTTCGGCGGCTTCGAGCAGGTGGGCGGCGATCTTCTTGGCCTTCTCGCGGATCTTGCGGGCCGCTACTGCGCCGGCCGCGCCGGCTGTCGGGGTGGAGCGACTGCCATAAGTGCCCAGGCCGTACGGCGCAGTGTCGGTGTCCCCTTCCTCCACTTTGATGTCGCCGGCGGGGATGCCGAGTTCCTCGGCGATGATCTGGGCATACGTCGTCTCGTGGCCTTGTCCCTGCGACTTGGTGCCGAAGCGGGCAGTGGCCTTGCCGGTGGGGTGGACTCTGATCTCGCACGAGTCGAACATTTTGAGGCCAATGATGTCGAACTGATGTGACGGCCCCGCGCCGACGATCTCGGTGAAGGACGAGATGCCGATGCCCATCAACTCGCCGCGCGCGCGCTTCTCGGCCTGCTCTTTGCGCAGGTCGGCGTAGCCGATCATATCCATCGCTTTTTGCAGGGCGGCGTGGTAGTTGCCGCTGTCATATTCCCAGCCGAGCGCGGACATATAAGGGAACTGCTCCGGCTTGATGAAGTTCTTCATACGGAATGCGGCCGGGTCTTCGCCGCGCTCGTGGGCCATGATGTCCACCATACGCTCGATGGCATGCACGGCTTCGGTGACGCGGAACGAACAGCGGTAGGCTACGCCGCCCGGCGGCTTGTTGGTGTACACGCCGTCTACTTCCATAAATGCCTTCTGGAAATCGTACGAGCCGGTGGCGATGTGCATCAGGCCGGCATGGAATTTGCTGGGCGCGGCCTGGGCGTCTGCATAACCGTGATCGGCAATGGTGGACATACGCATGGCAGTGATCCGGCCATTCTTGTCGGAAGCCAGTTCGGCGGCAATGTGATAGTCACGGGCGAATGAATCGGCTTGCAGGTTTTCGGAGCGATCTTCGATCCACTTGATGGGGTGACCAAGCAAAACCGAGGCCGCGACGGCCAAAACATAGCCCGGATATGCCGGAACCTTGCCGCCAAAGCCGCCGCCGAGGTCGGGTGAGATCACGCGGATGTTCTCTTCAGAGAGGCCCACGTGCCCGGCCACGAGCGCCAACACCGTGCGGATGACGTGCGGGGCCTGTGAGGTCATATACAGATCAAGATGTTTATTGACGCCGTCCCAGTTCGCCAGACAGCCGCAGGTTTCCATGGAGGCCACATGAATGCGCGGGAGGTAGATATTCTCTTTGACCACCGTGGCCGCCTCGGCAAAGGCTTTTTCGGTTGCCGACTTGTCGCCCACTTCCCAGTGCCAGATATGGTTGTTCTCTTTGTCGTCGCGGACTTTGGTCGCGCCGGGTTCCAGCGCCTTGTGCGGGTTGACGACGACGGGCAGGGGTTCGTAATCCACTTCCACGGCGGCCACCCCATCTGCGGCGGCGTAGCGGTCTGCCGCGATCACCGCCGCCACCTCCTGGGCCTGATACTTCACCGTGTCAATGGGCAAAACCATTTGCTTGTCACCGGCCAGAGTTGGCATCCAGTGCAGGTTGTACTTTTCCAAGTCCTTGCCAGTGATGAAGCCCAGCACGCCCGGAATCTTGGCCGCCTTTGAAGTGTCAATGCTCTTGATTTTGGCGTGGGCGTAAGGACTGCGAACGATATCGAGCCAGAGCATGCCGGGCAATTTGAAGTCATCTATGTAATTGCCTTTGCCCTGAATAAAACGCGCATCTTCCTTGCGTTTCATCGAAGAGCCTAAACCATGTACTTCAGCCATAGTGTCCTCCTTGTCAGTGAACAGTCATCAGTGAGCAGTGAACAGTGGTCACATCTACTGTTTACTGTTTGCTGTTCACTGTGATTTCATCTTCTCCGCCGCATACTGCACCGCCTTCACGATGTTGTTGTAGCCCGTGCACCGGCATAGGTTGCCCGAAAGTCCCCAGCGAATTTCCTCTTCGGTCGGGTTGGGGTTCTTCTTGAGCAGGGCCACTGCCGACATCATCATCCCCGGCGTGCAATAGCCGCACTGCAAGCCGTGTTCCATGTGGAAGCCTTCTTGAATCGGATGCAAGTTGCCGTTTGTAGCCAGGCCCTCGACGGTCATCACTTCGCCGCCGTCGGCTTGCACGGCCAGCACGGTGCAGCTTTTGACGTTGCGGCCATTGAGCATGACGGTGCACGCGCCGCACGACGACGAGTCGCACCCGATGTGCGTGCCGGTCATGCTCAAATTTTCGCGCAGGAAGTGAACGAGCAGAAGCCGCGACTCGACGTCGGCTTCGTGGGCTTGACCATTAATGGTGACTTTGAGGTGATGGGTGCTCATGGTTAGCCTCCCTTCGCCCGCGCCACTGCCTGTCGCAGCGCGCGAACGGTGAGCGTTTTGACCAGCGAGCGTTTATACTCTTCTGAGCCGCGTGGGTCGGTGACGGGTTCGGCGGCCCCGGCGGCCAGGGCGGCGGCGGCGCGAATGTTGTCGTCGGTGGGCGCTTTGCCGCGCAAGGCGTCTTCGGCCTTCGTCGCCTTGAGCGGCATGGGGCCAACGTTGGTGAGGCCGATGCCGACGTATGTACAGTTGCCGTTTGCGTCGAGCGTCACCTGAGCGGCCACAGCGGCGGTGGCATAGTCGCCAACCTTGCGCTCGACTTTGAGATAACATCCGCCAGCGCGCGATTTGCTCGCCGGGATTTGGATCTCGGTCAGCACTTCGTCGTGGCCCAGCGCCGTCTCGAACGTGCCTTTGAAGAAATCGGTGATGGGGATCGTGCGGTCGCCCTTCGGGCCGACGGCCACCACCCGGGCGCCATAGGCCAGCATGGTGGCCGGGTGATCGTTGGCCGGGTCGGCGTGGGCCAGGTTGCCGCCTACTGTCGCCAGGTTGCGCACGACCGGGTCGGCGATCATCTTCGCCGTGTCGGCCAGCATGGGATACTTGGCGCGGATCAACTCGGACTCGTCAAGCTCGGCTTCGCGCGTCATCGCCCCGATCTTCAGCCAGCCTCCTTCCTCGCGGATGTAGCTCAGGCCTTCGATGCGGTTGATGTCTATAAGCAACGCGGGCGACGCAAGCCGGTACCGCATCATGGGTATCAGGCTGTGGCCGCCCGCTAGAATTTTAGCCTCCGGGTTATGCCCTAACAGCATGATGGCTTCACTCAGAGTCTTTGGAACTGCGTAATCAAAGGTAGGTGGAATCATAGTTGCTCCATTTCGGTAATGAGTAATTGGGGGGACAGGGAATAGAGATTGACGGATGGTGTCGGCGGCCTCCTTTCACAGGAGATCAATTTGTGGCTAAAATTAGGTGCTGTTTGCGCTAACCATCTATTGAAACAAAAAACGGGCCAGCGGGAAAGGCCCAACCGGGCCGATTTTTGACCCAATTAGTCCAATTTAGGCCAACCCGCGCCGAACAGCCTCTGCCGCCGCCTGTGCTCGGCTGGTAACACTCAATTTCTCGAACACATCCTGCAGTTTGCGCTTGACGGTGGTTTCACTGAGGTGCAGTTCGGCAGCAATCTTCGGATTGCTGGCCCCGGCTACCAGGAGACTAAGGATGCGATATTCGTCATCCGTCAGGCCGGTCTCTCGAATCGCCCGTTCACGGCTGTAGTCGGTGAATTGCTCGATGACGCGATCCATCACCTTTGGGCTGAGGACCCGTTCACCGCGATACACTGCCCGCACTGCCTGGGCCAGCATTTCATCCGACGCGCTTTTGAGGACGTAACCTATCGCTCCCGCTTGCAGTGCGCCGGTCACGTACTCCTCGTCGTCGAATGAGGTCAGCATCAGAATCTTGGCCGTTGGGTGTTGGCGCGAGAGCATTCGCGCCGCCTCCACACCGCTCATGCCCGGCATACGGATGTCGAGCAGGATAACGTCGGGCGCTGTCTGCCACGCCAACTCGAGCGCGGCAGAGGCGCTGTCGGCCTCGCCTACCAGCGTCATGTCCGGGTAATTGGAGAGCAAGCTGCGCAATCCTTGCCGGACGATGGGGTGGTCATCCACGATCAGGATACGGATCGGAGCCATTGGGCCAATCAGAGATCGGAGTTATCAATTCCCACGCTCTTCTCCAGCGTGGCGGATCGGCACGGCGAGGTTTACGCGCGTTCCCTGCCCCGGCGCGGTATGGATGGTGAGCCGCCCGCCCAGGCTTTCGGCTCGTTCGCGCATACCCAACAAGCCGACGCCGTCTCGCCGGGCATCATTGGGATCGAAGCCCCGGCCATCGTCGGCGATAGTGAGCATCACGGCTGAAGGGGTGAAGCCGACGGCGACCTCGGCCCGGTGCGCGCTGGCGTGAACACTGACGTTTTGCAACGCCTCCTGCATGATCCGGTACAGGCCAATTTCCATATCTGGCGGCAAGCGTATTGCCTCGCCATTGGCCTGCACGACACACGGGACGCCGGTATATTGGGCGAAGCGCTCGGCGTAACGTCGCAGTGACGGAACCAGCCCCAGGGCGTCGAGTGAGGGCGGGCGCAAATCGTAAACGATCTGTTTGATCTCGCGCTCCATCCGCCGCAAGACTTCTGCCACTTGTTCAAGCGAGGCCTCGGCCAGAGCCAACTCGTTGGCCCGCAACCGCTCGCGCCCGGACTTGAGTTCGAGCAACGCGCCGATGAGCAATTGATTGAGGCCGTCGTGCATATCTTGTGAGATGCGCTGGCGCTCACGCTCCTGCACGTTCACGGTGTCGGCCAGTAGTTGGCGCAATTGCTCGGCCTTCTGAGCCAGCGCCTCCTGCGCCTCTTGCAGGGCCTGGGTGCGATCGGCGACCTTGCACTCCAGGTCGGCTTTGGCCGCCTGCAACTCTTCGTACAGTTGCGCATTGCGGATGGCAATAGCGACCTGCGCCGCGTAAGTCACCAATAGTTGCTCGTGATCGTCGTCGTAGGGCGTGGGCCGGTTCGCCACCCCGATCATGCCGATGGGTGATTCGCGCGCGCGTAATGGCACTCCCAGGAAGGTGTGCACCGGCGGGTGTCCGCGCGGCTGACCTACACGTAATGGATCGACCATCGCATCATCTGAACGCACCAGGCGGTTCTCCAACACCGCGCGGGCGAACACATTGGGCCGCAGGGGGATGACGTGCGATTGCTCGTAAAACTCAGTCGTCGGATGGAAGCCGCGGATCGCCATCACATCCATTGCCTTCCCATCCGCCATGTTCAGGCCGATGAAGCCGAATTGCGACTCGGTGAGATCGAGGCAATGGCGCAGGGCCGTGTCCATCACCGATTGCAAATCACGCAAGGCCGAGAGTTCAACCGCCAGATGATAAAGGGCCTGGAGGCGGTTGCGCTGGTGAGCGTCACTGTCCTGTCGAAGCGTTGGAGCGAGGGCAATAGCCATAGTCACCTCATCTGAATACGAATACGGCGCCTCGAGTATACCCCTAATTGGGCCATTTTTGATCGCCTTCCGCCTCCTCGCCGCCGCCGATACCTATGGCGCGGCGACGAGCCATCGCCTCGACCGCGCCCGCGTACTCTATGCTCTTGTAAAAGCGCGGGTCACCACTGCGGCGGTCATGAGCAAGCCGCCCAGGATAATCGAGATTCTCTTCTTCAGTTATCCAACGCGACTCTTCGTCGGGGCAGCCTTCCGCGTAGATGTTCTGGAAGGCCGAAGCCAATACCTCACGTACAGCCATTAGCACAGTAGTCTTCATGAATTGCGTTCACCATCATCTTGAAAATGGCGGCGGTTGTAGAGCGAGTTGCCCGCTTCGCGTCGCTCTACATTTTCAAGTCAGATTATCAATTTGTCAGATCGTTGTCAGATCAATTGAGTTTAGACCCGCGAGGGCAGAGGGCTAAGTGGCAAGAAAAAGAAAGAGGTGACAAAAATCACTTGGAATTGATTTTGTATTTCACTATGATGACGGTGAGAGGCTTTCTTTTTCGATCAACGCTTTTGGCGGGGAGGTGTTTAGGGACAAGTGTTTTTGTTTACTACCTGGATATAAATTCAGGCGGCGATGAACTGGTAACTTAATTTGGCTCTACCGACTTTGACGTGAAAATCTCTCACCTGCTCCTGCTGGAGTGGCCGCTTCGCGTCCAGCAGAAATGACGGCGGACGCGAAGCGGGTAATCCGTCGTGAGCATTTCACATCAAACCTGGTAGCGCCTCACTCGTTTAGGAGGTCACCATGAAAACGAGACTTTTCAAGTGCGGGCTGATCCTGGCACTCCTTTCATTGGTCATCGCCCCGCTTGGGCATCCTGCCCGGGCGGAGGAGCCAAGCCTGGAGGACCAGATCGAGGCCTCGGTGGTCAAGGGGTTAACCTGGCTGGCGGCGAACCAGAACCCGGACGGCTCGTGGGGCTCGGGCTGTGACAGCATCGCCTACACCGCGATGGTGGTGCTGAAGTTCGAGACACGCGCCATCGAGCTTGGGCTGGATCCACTGGGGCCGGAGTACGAATACTCCGGGCTGGTTCAGAGTGGGCTGGCTTACATCATGGGCTTCAAGCAGACGATGCCAATTAACCCGCAGCCAGCCGGGAACCCGGACAGCGACGGCGATGGCATCGGCGTCTACTTCGACATGTGCGGCTGGCACCAGGTGTACAGCACAGGCATCGCCATGATGGCCCTGGCCGCCAGCGGCCACCCGGAGATTTACAAGGATGATCTCCAGGACGCGGTGGACTACATGGCCTGGGCCCAGGCCGATGACTACTGCGGCGTGTACCGGGGCGGCTGGCGTTACTGGGGGAACGGCTGCGACAGCGACAACTCGAACAGCGGCTACGTCACCCTGGGGCTGGGCTACGCCGCCGCGCCGCCGCCATGGGGCTTTGGCCTCGCGACCCCTCAGTTCGTCAAGGACGAGCTCAGCCTATGGGCGGACATGATCCAGGACGACGTGAACGGCGACGGGGACGACGGCGGTTCGTGGTATGACCCATACAGCCCATGGGTCAACATCCTGAAGACCGGCAACCTGATCTACGAGTTCGGCCTGACTGGCGACGGACCGGACACGCAGCGGGTGAAGGACGCGGTGGACTATATCGAGCGCCACTGGTTCGACTGGGGAGGTGGGGGATCTGGATGGAGGGACCACCGCCAGGCGATGTTCACGATGATGAAGGGGCTCTCGGCGCTGGGGATCGAGAAGATTGACCTGGACGGCGACGGCACAGCTGAACACGACTGGTTCACCGAGGTCGCTCTGCACCTGATCTCCACCCAGAACCCGGATGGCTCCTGGCCTTGGGACCCGTGGGCCGACCAGACCATGTCCACCGCCTGGGCGCTGTTGACCCTGGAGAAGGCTGTCCCGGAGCTGGAGGCCCCCGTGCCGGTGGATATCAAGCCCGGATCGTGCCCGAACCCGTTCAACCTGAACGAGAAAGGCGTTCTGCCGGTGGCGATCGCCGGCACAGCCGACTTCGACGTCACACAGGTTGACCCGGCCACGGTGCGACTGATCTATTCGGATCAGGAGGTGGCGCCTCTGCGCTGGACTTACGAGGATGTGGCGACGCCCTACGAGCCTTATCTCGGCAAGCCGTCGGACGCCTACGCCTGCCACAAACTCGGCGCGGACGGCTTCAAGGACCTGACCCTGAAGTTCGACAGCATGACCGTAGCGGCGATGCTCACCGGGGTGGCTGATGGACAGGTGTTGATTCTGACTCTGACCGGCGCCCTCAAGGAGGAGTTTGGCGGGACGCCCATCCATGGCGAGGATGTGGTGAAGATCATCCTCAAGAAGTAAACGGTCACGCTTGCGGGATCGCAAACGGGGGGCGGCCTCCGCTCGCCAGAACCGGCGCGAAGCAATTGCCCCGGTGGATTAGTGGTCCACCGGGGCATTGCACATTGGCGATCTTGCAGAAAACGGCTGGCTGTTCCGTATCGTAGGCCAGGGCCAGCCTGCACTCAATCGCTTTCGAATGATTGCCCGCCTCATGGCCGCCGGGCCCGGCATCGGCGACGCCAACCACATCGCACAGGCAGAATCATTCGCTGGAGTGACGATGCTCAGTCGCCAGCCTCAAAGCCTGCGGCACCGACACGCTGAGGCCGCCGCCCGGCTAAGACCCTAAAGGTCTTGGAGACCTTTAGGGTCTCGGGCGCAGCTACTATGTCTCTAATTTTCAGTAGAGACCCAAATTGAGTCTAAAATGGCTGTCATCAACGCGAACTTGAAAGGATGACAACCATGCCAACCCTGCCCAACTACAAACACTTCGACGGACGCCATTGGGAAACGGGGGCGGTTCAAAACTACTTTGCCTATTCCGGCGTCAAAGCGCCGCACACTGACAAGCCCTACAGCGAAGCCATGCTGATGGGCGTCAGCGGCGGCGTGCTCATGGGCTACTTCTCATTTGCCTACGAAGGCCACGACCCGCACGTTGCCATTCTCACCCGCAACACCTTCAACCCGCTCGACACCCTGCTCGTCCGCCTCGGCGTCATTCAACACCTTCGGCAAACGCCCAACGCCAAAAAGGGGTTGCAAAATTTGCTGGATGCCCTCGACTCCGGCTCGCCCGCCATCGTCTGGGCCGACTCCTTCAGCCTGCCCTATAACGGACTCGAACCGCGCCAGGACTGGTGGGCGATGTTCCCGATCCTGGTTTACGGATACGACGATGAAGCCGACTCTGTTTACATTGCCGACCGCTCGTCCCAACCCTTCATCATTACTCCCGCCGAACTGGCCGCCGCGCGCGGGCGGGTGAAGAAAGATAAATATCGCCTGCTCACCCTTGAGCCACCCGACTCCGGCAAATTACCCGTCGCCGTGCAACAAGGCATTTGGGATTGCCTCAAGCGTTACACTGAAGCGCCGGTGAAGAATGCCCGAAAGAATTTTGGGCTGGCCGCCTTCCAGCGTTGGGCCGCCGTGTTGACCAACCCGAAGAACAAGCAGAGTTGGGAAAAAGTTTTCCCATCGGGCGTGCGAATGTATACCGGCCAGTCGTCGGCATTTGACCGCTTTGGATTGGGCACGGTCGGCGCGCAACGTGACCGCGATTTATACGCCGACTTTTTGGATGAGGCGGCCCTGGTGTTGGAACGGCCGGCACTGAAAGAGTCGGCCAAACTGTTTCGAGTCTGCGCTAAAGGCTGGGGCGAATTGAGTGTTGCACTCTTGCCCAACCGTATTCCACCCTTCAAAGAAACACGCGAACTCCTCCTGCGCCGCCGCAAACTCTTCGTCGAGAAAGGCGGCAAGGCGTTGGCTGAAACCCGGAAAGTCAACACGCGGCTAGAGGCCATCCGCGCCGAAATGGAGAAGACGTTCCCGCTCACGGCCAACGAAGCCGTTGCCCTGCGCGAGCAGATTGCGGAGAGTGTGCTGAAGGTGGGCGAACAGGAGAGGGCGGCTTACGAATCCTTACAAGCGGTGATGGCCGACAAGCAGGGCCGCGCGAAGAAGTGAGCGCCGCTGTTGGCTAAGTTGCGCCTAGCCCGGCCTCCAGCGCCATCAACATCAACTTCGCCCGATCGGTTGCCTGCACCTTCACCAAAACATTGGAGATATTATTGCTCACCGTCTTGGGACTCAGGTTCAGAGTCGAAGCAATTTCGGCGTTGGTTTTGCCTTGAGCAACGAGTTCCAAAATTTCGCGCTCGCGGGCGGTGAGTTCGTCAAATGTATTCTTGGGGAGATTGGGTTCGGGCGCGTTGAGATAACCCAGCACGCGCCCGGCGATGCCGGGGCTGAAGATTGCGCCACCCTCGGCCACGGTGCGGATGGCGCGCAAAAGTTCGTCCTGCTCGGTGTTCTTGAGCAAGTAGCCGCGCGCCCCGGCGCGGATGGCAGGGAAGACCGAGGTGTCATCTTCAAAGACGGTGACGACGAGAATGCCGATGTGGGGGCTGAGGCAAGGAAACGACGTGAGATACGGATGCCGAGAGTTATCAGGCCCAGGTCTCCAACCGGAACTCGTTGGCGAATGGATTGACGAAGCGCACACCTTCAATGACCGAACCGTTGTCGAAGTCTTCGCTGAATATCAGCGGGATTTGGTTGAGCCGGGCGGAGGCCCACAGTTGGGCATCATAATATGAAAGGCTGCGATCACGCGCGCCTCGCGCCGCCTCGAGAACGATCATCGGAGTCAGGTCAAACACAGGGAAGGCCTGCGCCAGGCTTTCCAGTTGCGCCGCCGCTTCGGCGGTGGTTAAGGGCGGCTGCAGCTTGCGCGTGGCTGCGCTGAAGAATTCCGCCAGGCATTGCACGCTTAAGCGGCCGCTCCCAACCGCCTCAAGCCGCTCTAACAAGTCTATAGCCGCTGTTGCTTTTCTTCGCTGTCGGGGTCAACCGCGTAGACCAGAATGTTCGTGTCAATCAGGGCCAGGGCCATCGAGTTGCCTCACCGGTTGGCGCGGTCATATCTATTCAAGCGTTCTTCGTACAAGTCGTCCCGCTTCCACGCGCGGCGCGCGCGGCGCGCGCCACCAGTGGCCCGGCGTGATCGCGCGAATTTGAGGAAGTCCTGCAAGGCCGCCGTATCGCCGGACAATAATTTCATTGCCCCGGCTTCCGCTTCGCGTTCAATCGCCTGCCGGATCACCTCGGC
>Ga0247727_10008579_pt1 | contig 18916 bp, 19 predicted proteins | sample WisWelCaveWW1625_FD_202498 | JGI IMG/M metagenome (GOLD analysis project Ga0247727, IMG submission 202498) | Biofilm microbial communities from Wishing Well Cave, Virginia, United States - WW16-25 | ecosystem: Environmental > Aquatic > Deep subsurface > Groundwater > Cave microbial mat | place... | reverse complement strand
CAGCCGGACTTCCAGCTCCTCGGCGCGGAGGGTCGCGCCGCGACCCGCGAGCGCAGCCTCGATCGCGGCGCGGACAGCGTTGGCGACCGCGCCGACGCGCGGCCGGTCCTCGGGCGCCAGGGCGCCAATCCCGCGCAGGACGCCGGTGAGCCGACCCTTCTTCCCGAGGATCTCCAGCCCGAGCTCATCGAGCGTCGCGCTGTCCGTCGCTGCGGCGGCGCCGGCCAGCGCCTCGTCTCGCAGCGCTTCGAGATCCCGCGTCAGCTCGCCGAGGTCCACGTCCCTCCCTCTCTCCAGCCGTGGGGCCGTCGCCCGGGAATCATGAACCCTCGAGCGTCATCGACGTCGAGGGTTCGTGCGCTTCGAAGTCTTGGCCGCCCGGCCGCCCTCAGGCGCCCTTCGCGAGCTCGACGATCCGGCCGAATGTCCGCGGGTCCCGAACGGCGAGGTCCGCCAGGATCTTGCGATCCAGCTCGATGCTCGCCGACTTGAGCCCGGCAATGAACCGTCCATAGGTGAGTCCGTTGGCGCGCGCGGCGGCGTTGATGCGGACGATCCACAGGCCGCGAAGCTGGCGCTTGCGCTGCTTGCGGTCCCGCGTCGCGTAGGCCATCGCGTGGAGCAGCGCCTCGCGCGCCGGCTTGACGAGCTTGGAGCGCGTGCCGGCGCGGCCTTCCGCCGCCTTCAGCAGCCGCTTGTGTCGCTGGTGCGCGGCGACGCCGCGCTTGACTCGTGCCATGCGATCCGTCCGTCCCTAGAGATACGGCAGCAGGCGTCGGACCTGCTTCGCCGCCTGACCGCGGATGAGAGACAGGCCGGCGTATCGCCTGGTCCGGCGCGAGGACTTGATCTCGAGGTGGTGCCCCCGCCAGGCGTTCACCCGGATGATCTTCCCGCTGCCGGTCGCCCCGATCCGCTTCTGGGCTGCCTTGTGGCTCTTCATCTTCGGCACGCCGGTCTCACTCTCCCATCGCCGCCGGCGCCCCGGCGGCCACATCGCGGGCTGGTGTCGGTGCCGCGGTCGGCGCAGCGGCGGCTCCGTCGGTCGGCGTCTCGCCGGCCGGCCGACCCGGCGCCTCGTGGCCCTTCGGCTTGTGCACCGAGGCGAGGACGATGAACATCGACTTCCCCTCGAGCACCGGCGCTCGTTCCACGACCCCGTGATCCTTGACCAGCTCCGTGAATCTCTGCAACAGGTTCCGTCCCAGTTCCGGGTGCGTCAGCTCCCGACCGCGGAAGCGAACCGTCACCTTGATCCGATCGCCGTCCTCGAGGAACTCGGTCGCGCGATGGACCTTCGTGTCGAAATCACCCTGGCCGATCTTCGGCGAGAGACGGACCTCCTTGAACGTCACTGACCGCTGCCGCCGCTTCGCCTCCTTCTCGCGCTTCGCCAGCTCGTACTTGTACTGGCCGAAGTCGAGGAAGCGGGTCACCGGCGGGGAGGCCATCGGTGCGACCTCGACGAGGTCGAAGCCACGTTCCTGCGCCATCTCGAGGGCGCGACCGGTGGGCATGACGCCCAACTGGTTGCCTTCTTCGTCGATCACCCGGACCTGTGGGATCCGGATCATCTGATTGACGCGCAGGTCTCGACTGATGGTTGTTTCCCCTCTGAACGTCGTCCGCTCGCGGCTCGACCGACGCGCAAAGACCCGCGCCCGGTCGCGGTCGCCGCGGGACTATAGCACAGGGCCTCCTCCGCGGACCCCTACCCGGGACCCCGGACCGCGGCCATGACGGCCAGCCGCGCGGCGAAGTCCTCCCATCGCTCCGGCGCCAGCTGCTCGCCGCCTCGGGTCCGCGGCGAGGCGGTCCGGGCGGCGACCTCGCGGTCGCCGAGGACGACCATGTACGGCACCTTCTGCTCCTCGGCGAGCCGGATCTTGTTCTGCATCCGGCCCCCGGATTCGTCCACCTCGACCCGCAGCCCGCGTCCGGCCATGACCGCCGCGAGCTCTCGCGCCGCCTCCAGGTGGCGATCCGCGATCGGCACGATGACCGCCTGGACCGGGGCGAGCCAGAACGGGAAGGCGCCGGCGAAGTGCTCGACGAGGATGCCGATGAACCGCTCCAGCGAGCCGTAGATGGCGCGATGGATGGCGATCGGGCGCTGCGGCTGGCCGCCCTCGTCGATGTAGCTGAGGTCGAACCGCTCCGGAAGCATGACGAGGTCCACCTGGATCGTCGCCATCTGCCATTCGCGGCCGAGCGCGTCGTCCGCGTAGATGTCGATCTTCGGCGCGTAGAACGTGCCGTCCTTCGGCTTCACCCGGTAGCCGACCCCGGTCCGCTCGAAGGCCTCCCGCATGAGCGACTCCGCCCGCTCCCAGAGGGCAGGGTCGCCGAGCGCCTTGTCCGGCTTCGTGGCGAAGGTGAAGCGCGGCTCGAGGCCGACCCACGAGAACGCCTCGCGGACCTCGCCGAGCATCCCCGCGACCTCGTCGGCCAGCTGATCCGGGCGGACGTAGACGTGCGCGTCGTCCTGGATGAACTGACGCACCCGGGTCAGCCCGGACAGCGTCCCGCTGCGCTCGTTGCGATGGAGCCGGCCGAACTCGGACAGCCGGAGCGGCAGGTCCCGGTACGAGCGCAGCCGCGAGCGGTAGATGAACGTCGACTCCGGGCAGTTCATCGGCTTGAGCGAGAACTCCTGGCCCTCGGATTCGAGCCGGAACATGTTCTGGTCGTAGAGATCCCAGTGACCTGACTGCTGCCACAGCTTCTTGTGGACGAGGATCGGCGTGCTGATCTCCTGGTAGCCGCGCGCCGCCTGGAGCTCGCGCATGGCCGCTTCCAGCGTCCGCCAGATCGTCTGGCCCTTCGGGTGCCAGAAGGCCGACCCCGGGCTCACGTCGTGGAAGCTGTAGAGGTCGAGCGCGACGCCGAGCCGGCGATGATCCCGCTTCTTCGCCTCCGCCCGCCGCCACAGGTGGCGGTCGAGGTCCTCCTGGCTGCCCCACACAGTGCCGTAGATCCGCTGGAGCATCGGCCGCTTCTCGTCGCCGCGCCAGTAGGCGCCGGCGACGGCGAGCAGCTTGAACGGGCCGATCCGGCCGGTCGACGCCACGTGCGGCCCGCGGCACAGGTCGCTGAAGGCGCCGTGGTCGTAGAACGTGATCTCGGGCGGCGGCGCGCCGTCGGCGGCGGCTCGGCTCGCGAGGTCGTCGACGATCTCCACCTTGAGCGTCTGGCCGGCAGCTGCGAGAGTGGCGCGAGCCTCGGCCAGCGGCGCCTCGCGCCGCACGAACGGGTGGTCCGCGCTGACGCTGTCGGCCATCCGCCCCTCGATGGCCGCCAGGTCGTCCGGACTCACTGACCGCGGCAGCGCGAAGTCGTAGTAGAAGCCGTCCTCGATGGCCGGTCCGATGCCCAGGCTCGCGCCGGGGAAGAGCGCGAGAACCGCCTCCGCCATGACGTGGGCCGTCGAGTGACGCATCGCGTCGAGCGCGTCATGAGCCCCGGCGTCGAGCAGCTCCTCCGCCGATCCCCGCTCCGGGGCGACGAACAGCTCGTCCTCCGACTCCACCGGTCCCGTCATGCCGCGCCTCCCGAGAATCAACGCACCTCTCGCCCATCGACAGGACGAGAGGTGTCAGCTCCCGCGGTCCCACCCGCCTTCGCGTCCGCCGCCCTCGATGGACAGCAGCCGCGCGCTCGAGCCGCGCTAACGGGCGGACCCGGGCCGGTTCACCGGCCGCTCGCGGGTGGTGCCTCTCGACGGGGACCGCCGGGCTCGCAGCCTGGACCCGACTCTCTGGTGGTCTCGTGTCGCGGGGCGTGTCCCGGTCGACGCGTTCTGATCGTGGTGGGCGACACTGGGCTCGAACCAGTGACCTCTTGCATGTCAAGCAAGTGCTCTAACCAACTGAGCTAGCCGCCCGAAGCGGCGAAAGGATAGCACTCGAGGTCGATCGGCCACGCCGAGTATCCGGGCAGCCACTGGCACGTAACAGTTCCACGGGATCGACGTCTTCGCAGCGATGACGGTCCATCCGACACGGCCGAACGACGACAAACCAACTCGTCGCGGCCATGGCCTGGATGCCGTCGCGCGGAGGTACCGACCATGAGACGGTTTGCGATCGGCCTGATGATCCTGGCGTCACTCGCATTCGCCCCCGGAGTCCTGGCTTCACCCAGCTCGACCCACGGCTTCTCGGGCAACTGGGTGACGACCGACTGCGCCACCGGGTCCGATGGGCAGATCGAGTGCGAGATATGGGGCGACAGTAGTCTGATGACTCTGGCCATCGGACGCGGCGACAGCCCACGGGTGACGTTCCAAGATAGTTACGCGATCAGCTGCGACCGTGCTGGAAGCCCATCCACTCGCTGGGTCGGCGCCGGGACGGGCACCTACTTCGAGATCTGGCTGTTCGCGACGTTTACGAAGACCGGCTGTGGCACCTACCAGATGGGGTCCGCGGTGGAACTGCAGTTCTACTACGACTCCGGCAGCGACACGCTCTGGGAGGACGAGGACGGCGACGGGTGGGGCTACATCTGGTATCGCGCCCATTGACGCACCGGCCGATCGTGAGCCATGGCGGGGCGACCGAGCTCAGGTGACTGATGCCGCATCCTGTGCGGCATGGAGATCGACGCTGGGTGCGCGCTGATCGACGCCGGTGACGGGCGGCGACTCGAACGGTTCGGGGACCGTATCGTCGACCGTCCGGCGCCGGGCGCGGACGTGGCACCGCAGGATCGGGCCGCGTGGTCGCAGGCCGACCTCGTGTTCGACCGGGCAGGCGGCTGGACGAGCGCACGAGACGAAGCGCTCGAGCCATGGACGATCGACGTCGGCAACGTTCGGCTGGAACTCCGGCCGACGGCGACGGGCCAGCTCGGGCTGTTCCCCGAGCAGCTCGCCCAGCTCGGCTGGCTGACGACCCGTGTCCGGGAGCGGTCCGGGGACGCGGCGCCCGAGGTCCTCAACCTGTTCGCCTACACGGGCCTCGCGACGCTCGCCCTCGCCGCGGCGGGAGCGGCGGTCGTCCACCTAGACGGATCGCGCCCGACGGTCGCCTGGGCGCGTCGGAACGCGGAGCTGTCCGCGCTGACGGATCGGCCGATCCGCTGGCTCGTCGACGGTGTGCCCGCGTTCATCGCCCGGGAGGCCCGCCGCGGACGACGCTACGGCGGGATCGTCCTCGACCCGCCGAGCTACGGGCACGGCGCCGAGGGACGTCGCTGGCTGCTCGTTCGCGACCTGCCGGAGCTGCTCGAGGCGTGCCGACGCGTGCTCGCTCCCAATGGCTTCGTCCTGCTCACGGCGCACACCCCGGACGTCGGGCCGGATGACCTCGCCGACCTCCTCGGGCGCACGCTCGGGCGTCCGCCCGCGTCGATCGAGCGCGGCGCCCTCGAACTGGAGGCCGAGAGCGGGGCCGGCCTCGCGCTCGGCGCGTTCGCCCGGTCCGCGGGCTGACCCCGGACCCGCGATGATGCGGTTGATGGAGATCGTGCGCCCGTCCGACGCTCGCGTCCGAGCCGCGGCGGAGCTTCGCGACCGGCAGGCTCGTGATCGGGCCGGCCTGACGCTCGTCGACGGTGGCCGCGAGGTGCTGCGCGCGCTCGAGGCCGGCGCGGTCGTCGATTCGGCGTTCGTCTGCCGGTCGCGCCTGCGGACCGCGGAGGCCCGGCTCGCCGTCGATCGACTGACCGGGAGCGACGTCGTCGTCCACGAGTGCAGCGTGGCGGCGTTCGAGAAGGTCGCCTACGGAGATCGCGACGAGGGGATCGTCGCCATCGTTCGGATGCCGCCCGTCGGGCTGTCCGACCTCCGGCTGCCGCGGATCCCGCTCGTCGTCGTGACCGAGGACGTCGAGAAGCCCGGCAACATCGGCGCGATCCTGCGCTCCGCCGACGGAGCCGGGGCGGATGCCGTCGTCGCGGCCGACGAGCGCACCGACCTGTTCCACCCGAACGTCATCCGGGCGAGCCTCGGGACCGTGTTCCGCGTGCCCGTCGCGCGTGCCGCCTCGGGCGATGTCCGGCGCTGGCTCGAGGAGCGCGGGATCCGCATCGTCGCCGCCCAGGTCGATGCGCCCACTTCGTACTCGGACGCTGACCTCTGCGGGCCGATCGCGCTCGTCCTCGGCAGCGAGGCTGCCGGCCTGTCCGATGCCTGGCGGGGTGACAGCGTGACGGCGGTCAGGCTGCCGATGCTCGGGCTCTCGGACAGCCTGAACGTCTCCGCGACCGCGGCGGTGCTGCTCTACGAAGCACGCCGCCAGCGCGGCATGCCCTAGCTGCGCGCCGGGCGCGACACGGGCGACGCGATGGACCCGTTCGACTTCGTCATCGTGGGTGCCGGACCGGCCGGCGAGGCGGCCGCGTTCACGGCGCGCTCGCGGGGCACCAGCGTCGCGATCGTCGATCGCCGGTGGTTCGGCGGCAGCTGCCCTCACATCGGCTGCGTGCCGTCCAAGTCGCTCCTCCACGGCGCTGCCGAGCACCGATCGAACGCGGCCGCCTATCCATGGGCGCGGGCCTCGGCGCGGCGCGACTACATGGTCAACCGTCCCGGCCACGCATCCGAACCGGACGACGCGAGCCACGTCATGGCCCTCGAGGCGGCCGGCGCCACGGTCTACCGGGGGACCGGGCGGATCGTCGGCCATGGCGCGCTCGAGGTGGAGCATGACGGGACGAGGCATCGGCTTGCGGCCAGGGCGATCGTCATCGCGACCGGATCTCGTGCGCGCGCGCCGGCGATCCCGGGCATCGACGCGATCCCGACGTGGACGAACCGCGAGGCGACGCTGGCCCGGGAGCTGCCGCGCAGCCTGCTCGTCCTCGGTGGCGGCCCGAGCGGGTGCGAGCTCGCCCAGGTCTACGCTCGCTTCGGCGTCCCGACGACGATCGTCCAATCGGGCGACCGACTCGCACCGACCGATCACCCACGCAACTCCGCCGTCATCGCCGCCGCGCTCCGGGCGGATGGCGTCGACGTCCGGCTCGGTGTCCGGGCGACCGCCGCCCATGCTCATGGTGGCCCCGACGGCGCGCATCGGATCGAGCTCGACGATGGCACGACCGCCGACGGCCATGCGGTGCTGCTCGCCGTCGGCCGGGTGTTCGATCTCGAGGACCTCGGGCTGGAGCACTACGGCGTCGACGTGACGGGGCGCGTCGCCTTCCCGCGGGACGGCCGCCTCCGCCTGGCGGATGGGCTGTGGCTGATCGGCGACCCGGCAGGCCCGGAGCTGCATACCCATCAGGCCCACTACCAGGGCGTCATGGCGGTCCGCATGGCCCTCGGCGAGGCGGTCGCGCCCGACTACCGCGCCCTGCCGCGGGCCACGTACACCGATCCGGAGGCGGCCTTCGTCGGGCTGGCCGTCGAGGCGGCCCGCGAGGAGGGCATCGACGCCCTCGAGCTCGTCGCCGATTTCGCCGCGACGGCGAAGGGCTTCAGCGTCGAGGCGAGCCTCGGCCACGTGACGATCGTCGTCGACCGCGCGACACGGACGCTCGTCGGCGCGGCGATGGCCTGTCCGGACGCATCCGCCGCGATCCACGAGTGCGTCCTAGCGATCCGAGCCCGCGTCCCGCTGGAGGTCCTGGCGGACACGATCCACGCCTTCCCGTCGACGTCGCGGATCCTCGACGGCTTGTTCGACGAGGCGCGGCGCCGCCTCGCGGACGGTGCGGCTCAGGCCTCGTAGACCGACTCGCCGCCGACGATCGTCAGCCGCGGCCGGACGCTGGTGAAGGCGGCGGCGGCGTCCTCGCCGACTTCGCCGGCCGCCGCCGGCAGCACGATGAGGTCCGCCCGGCAGCCCGGCACGAGCCGCCCGCGGTCCGCCTCTCGGGTGGTGATGGCCGGCCCGAGGCACGCACCGCGCAGCGCCGTCGCCAGGGACAGCGCCTCGGCGGGGCCGTAGGCCGGCACGCCGGGCGGCCACGACGGCGCGCGCCGAAGGACGGCCATCGCGATCCCCGGCCACGGGTCGATCGGCTCGACCGGCGCGTCCGTCCCGAAGGCGAGCACGGCGCCCGCGTCGGCGAGCGACCGCCACGCGTAGCCGTTGGCCTCGGCGCGCTCGCCCCACGTGCGTCGCGCCGTCGCCGCATCGCTGCGGAGGTGGACGGGCTGGATCGAGGCGGCGATGCCCGCCGCCGCGAAGCGCGGGCGGTCGCTCGCCGCGTGGAGCTGCACATGCTCGAGCCTCGGCATCAGCGGCACGCGTGGCACCGTCGGCTCGAGCGCGTCGAGCGCCGCGCGGACGGCCGCATCGCCGATCGCATGGATCTGGCTGGCGATACCGAGGCCGGCGGCACGCCCGGCCCGTTCGGCGAGGACCTCCGGCGGCGTGAACCAGACGCCGCGCTCCTGGCCCGGGGGGATGGGCCGGTCGGTCTCCGGCTCCAGCGGCTCGAGGAGCGCCGCCGTCCGCGAACCGAGGGTGCCGTCGGCAAACAGCTTCAGCCAGCCGAGTCGGAGCCGCGGTTCGTCCGCGCCCGAGAGGGCGGCGCCCGAGCGGAGGCCGCGCTCCGCTGCGACCTCGAGCGACTCCTCGCGGAGGCAGGCGTGAAGCCGCACGATGAGGTCGCCCCGCTCGTCGAGATCGCGATAGGCGACATGGGCGCGCTCGAGGCCCGGGTCGGACCCGAGCCCCGCCGGGTCGTGGACGGCGACGACGCCGAGAGCCAGGAGCGCACGCTGCAGGTCCGGCAGCGCCGCCGCGACCGCCCCGGCGTCGGCCGGCGGCATGATCGACGACACGAGCCGGGCCGCCTTCTCGTGGAGGACGCCGCTGGGCCTCCCGTCCGGACCGCGTCGGATGATCCCACCGTCCGGGTCTCCCTCGTGCGTCGTGACGCCGGCCGCCGCCAGCGCCACGTCGCTCACCCACAGCGAGTGGTGGTCGTGCGCCCACAGCGCGACGAGCCGGCCGGGCGCCGCGGCGGCGAGCGATGCGGCCGTCGGCCAGGCGCCCCAGCGATCGCTGTCCCAGCCATGGCCGAGCAGCCATGCATCCGGGTCGGCCAGGCCGCGGTGGACCGCGGCCACCGCCGCGAGGCCATCCTCGAGCGTCGGCGCCGAGGTGAGGTCGAGCTCGCGGGCGGCGATGGCCGCGTCGGCCAGGTGGAGGTGCGCATCCGTCAGACCCGGCAAGGCGATCTCGCCAGGCCCGAGCTCGATCCGCCGCGTGTGCGGGTCGGCCCGCGACTCGAGCTCCACCGCCGAGCCGGCGAAGGCGATCCGGCCGTCCTTCACCCCGACGGCCTCCACCCAGCCGAAGCCGGCGTCGCCGGCCAGCGTCGCGACTCGGCCGGTCACCAGGAGATCGAGCGGCATCGCTCCCCTATCCGGCCGGCGGGCCGACGGCCAGCGCTTCGCCGTGCTCCATCTTCTCGTAGCGGACCGCGCCGCGGCGTGTCGCCAGCCGCCACAGCGCCCACGGCACCGCGACGAGCCAGATCGCCGAGAAGATCGCGCCGGTGAGCGACAGGGCCGCTCGACGGAGCGGTTCGATCGAACGGCTGTCGTGCGCCGCCTCGCGCCCGACCCCCACCCAGGCGAGGATCCCGGCGGCCGTGACGTAGCCCGCGACGAGCAGCAGCAGGGGCGCTGCGCTACCGCCGAAGGCGATGCCGCCGGCGGCGCCGCACACGACCGGCACGGCGACCGGCTGGACGCCATACAGCGCGAAGTCGAGCCGAGCTCCGAGCGACAGCCGGCGGCTCGTCATGACCGCCGGGCCGTGCTCGAGCAGGCGCCTGATGGAACCCTCCGACCAGCGGACGCGCTGTCGCACGAGGGCCCTGAGACCGCGGACGGGATCCTCGTCCACGGGCGCGTCGATCAGCCAGAGGACGGTCTCGCCGGTCGCTGCCGCCATCCGGCTGGACAGGTCGAGGTCCTCGGTCAACGCCCCGGCGCGCCAGCCGCCGACCGCCTCGAGGACGTCCCGGCGGATCGTGATGCCGTTGCCTCGGAACTCGGAGCAGCCGCCGAGCGCGTGGCGGCCCGACTGCAGCACCCCGTCCTCGACCTGCTCGACTGCCTGCGCGGCGGCGAGCAGCGATCCGCTCGCGCCCGCCGTCCGCCGCCGCGGAGCGATCGCGACGGCACCCCGCGCGACGTGGGCGGCGAGCGTCGACAGGAACGCCGGACCCACCCGGGCGTCCGCGTCGAGCACGACGACGACGTCGCCGCGGCAGGCCGTCGGCGGGACGGCGGCCAGGGCGGCACCCTTTCCATCCGGCAGATCCGAGCCGGCCCGCCTGACGACCCGCAGACCGTCGAAGCCTGCAGCTTGGGCCGCTGCGACGGCCGTCGCAGCGGTGCCGTCGACCGAGCGGTCGTCGATGACGATCAGCTCGAAGTCGGGCCGTCCATCGGTGGCAAGATGGTCCTGCGCCGCGAGGTCGGTCACCAGTCGGCCGATGACACGCGCCTCGTCGCGGGCGGCGACGACGACGCTGACCGTCGGCTGCGCCAGCCCCGTCCCGTAGCCCGGCCGCCTTGCCCGCCCGGCGATCACGATCGGGAACACCGGCAGCACGGTCAGAGCTGCCAAGGCGACGGCGACCGGCAGCGCTCCCGTCTCGAGCGACAGCCACCGTCCGATCGCGAGGCCGCCGCCAAGGGCCAGCCCGGCCGCCAGCCGCCAGCCGCGTCGTGTCCCGCGATCACCCACCAGGTGGGTCGCCGTCCGACCGGGCGTGGCCGGGCGTCCGGCCGGTCCGGATCGCCACGCCGATCGTGTCGAGCGCCTGGCCCTCGGCGATCACGCTCGCCATCGCGTGCTCCTCGGCCGGCTTGAGTGGACCGCGCCGGATCACCGAGACGAGGCCCGACAGGAAGACGAGGGCGGCGACGACGATGATGACGTTCGTCGTGCCGACGAGGTCGGAGATCGGGCCGACGATGATGATCGGCAGGAAGCTGGCGACCGAGACGAGCATGTTCAGGACCCCGAAGACCCGCCCCCGGACGTCCTCCGGGATGTCCTCCTGGAGCTGTGTCTGGCTGCTGATGGCGACGATGCCGTAGGCCGTCCCGGCGAAGAACGCGATGCCGATGACGACGCTGACGAGCGACGTGATGGCCGACAGGTCGACGAGCGGCGCGGCGGCGTCGACGCCCTGGAGGAAGCGGCTCACCGGCCCGGCGACCGCGAGGACCAGCAGCAGCAGGCCCAGGATGATGAGGCCGACCTCGATCGCCCGGCGGCGCGGCAGGTAGCGACCGTACAGGTTCAGGATGAGCACGCCGGTCACGATCCCGAGCCCGAGCGGGAGCACGACGACGACGAGGTCTTCGGGCTCGAGTCCCAACGTCCTCTCGGCGAACGACGGCCCGAGCACGCCGATGACGCCGACCAGCGACGCCGCGATGCCGAGGTAGATGAGCGACCAGCTGATCCTGGGCGCCGTGCGAATGTAGGCGATGCCCTCGCGGAGCTGGTCGAGCGTGCCGCCGACCGAGCGGCCGGCCTCGCCGACGACCTCGCCGACCGCCTCGAGCGGCGACTCGTGGGCGTGCGGCGCCGGCGGATCGGACGGCAGCGTGAAGCAGAACAGCCCGGCCACGAGGTACAGCGCAGCGACGACGAGGATGAGCGTTTCCGGCCCGGCGACGGTGACGATGAGCGGCCCGAACAGGGCGTAGCCGATGGCGAACGCCGCGTTGAGCGTCAACGTGAACAGGCCGTTCGCCGTCACAAGCTGATCGCGCGGCACGAGGAACGGGATCATGGCCCCCTCGGCCGGCGTGAAGAACACCGTGATCGAGGACAGCAGGATCGACAGCAGCAGGATCGAGCTCAGGTCGGTCCCGACCGCCCAGATGCCGAGCAGCACGCCGGCCCGCAGGAGATTCGTGACGACGAGCACCCAGCGCCGGTCCAGCCGATCAACATAGACGCCGGCCAGAGCCGACAGCAGGACCGCCGGGACAAGGAAGGACAGGAACAGGGCGCTGACGGCCGTGCTCAGGTTGGTCGCCTTGAGGACGACGACCGTGAGCCCGTAGAGCACCATGTTCGCGCCGACCTGGGTCGCCAGCTGGGACAGCCACAGCAGCAGGAACGGCCGATTCCGAAGGACGTGCCCGACCGTGTTCTCGGGCGGCGAGAGAACCGTCATCCGCTGCCGGGATCCGGTCGCAGGGCGCTCGTGATCGCCGGGTCGCCGCGTTCGACGAACTCGGACAGCCGTGCCTCGAGCGTTCGGCGAGCGATCAGGACGTGACGGCCGCAGGTCCGACAGCGGATCCCGATGTCCGCCCCCAGCCGGTCCACGAGCCACTCGCGGCCGCCACACGGGTGTGGCCGCCGGAGTCGGACGACGTCGCCGAGGAGCAGCTCGAGCACGGGTCGTTCGGCCATCGGCCCCGTGAGGCTATCAGAGACGCGGGCGAGCATGGGCCGGCGCCAGGTCGCGCTCGGTCGCCGGCAGCTCGACGCGCTCGAGGGGCGTCACGGTCAGCGACGTGTCGGGCTCGGTCGCCGCGATCTGGGCGACGACGCCGCCCACCCGGGTGAGCGAGCCGGTCAGGGTCTGCGGGCTGCCGATCGCGACGACCTCGAACGGGTCGCCGAGCGCGACATCCTCGACAGACAGCTCGCCGGGCGGGCCGGCCACGACAGAGGGCGCCACGATCCGGATCCCGTCGATCGCGATCGCCTCGGCGCCGGCGTTCCGAAGCTCGTTGAGCAGGTCCCGGACGGCGTCCGCGGAGATCGGACCGCGAACGCTGACGCGGATGCCGGGTCCGCCGACGGCGACGAGGCCCGTCCAGGTCCGGATCCGCGCCAGCTCGGCGCGGAGCTGGTCGACGGCACTCTCGCCGCGCGCCCGTGCCGCATCCAGCTCGGCCAGCTGGCGCTCGAGGGATCCGACCTCGAGCCGCAGCTGGTCGTTGCGCGTGTTCAGGTTGGCGACCAGCACGGTGAGCTCCTGGGACGACAGGCCGGCCAGTCCGGGGGCGGTGCTCCCCGAGCGCAACTGCCCCACGACGAGCAGGCCGAGCACGGCCGCGACCGCGGCGACCGACAGCTGTCCGCGACGACGACGCACCGCGCTAGCCCCCGCCGCCGCCCGTCGCCGGCGACGGGAGCGGCCGCGCGTAGCGCAGCGTCACCGTGCCGGCGAATGCCGGGACGTCGACCTCCGACGGCGTCGCGATGAAGACGCGGATGCCGAAGGCCGCCGATCTCGTCGCAAGGAAGTCCTGCCAGACCAGGGACTGGGCGAGTCGGTCGTACAGGTCGCCCGGGCCGATGACGGTGATGGCGTAGGGCGGTGCCAGGTAGGCCGAGTTGACGAGGATCGACCCGCCGATCTCGACGATGGCCGTCGTCGACGTCACGCGCTCCCCAGAGACGGCGACGGCCTCGGCGCCGGCGAGCCAGAGCTCCTCCACGATCGCGCGGACGTCGCGCGCCGAGACGAGGTATTCGGCAGCGTTACCGCCGGGCGGCACGGGGTGGTCGGAATCCTCGAGCCGCAGCACGAAGCCGCTGCCCGTCAACGGCACGAGCCCGGCGGCCAGTCGTGCCAGGTCGATGTCGTCGTTTAGCTGCCGGACGAGGGCGGCGGAACCCTGGCCCTGCTCCTCGGCGGCGCGGATCGTGTCTCGCAGCTCGAGGATCCGCTCCTTCAGCCGTTCCTGGTCCGCCTGCAGCTCGAGCGCCGCCTCGACGAGCGGCGAACGCTCCTGGGTCGTGTAGCGCACCCGTGGTCGTTCCGCGGCGAGCTGGGCGGCGATGAGGAACCCCAACGCCAGGAGTGCGACGGCGAGCGTCACCTGCCAGCTCTGGACGACCCCGAACCAGCGGCGGAAGCCGTTCATGGGACCGCTCCTCGATCCCGACCGCGTCGCCGCCGCCACATCATCCCGCCGGCGAGCAGCGCGACGGCGAGGGCGGTGATCACGACCGGCGTGCCCGCGGCGCCCGATGGGTCGTCGCCATCGCCGCGTCCCGACGTCGGCGACGGGGCCGGCGTGGCGCCCGGCGACGGGCTGGCCTCCGCGATCGGGTCCGGCGTCGCGGGCGGTCCCTGCCAGTCGGACGGCAGCGGCCCCGCCGGGGCCGGTCGGGGCCCGAAGGCCTCGGGCGCCGGCGCCCCGAGGTCCGCCAGCCAGGTCGCGGCGAACGCATCGAGCGAGAGGCCGATGGCGGCCCGGAACGCCTCGTCGTCCGAGGCCCCGCCGGCGTACTCGCCGGCCAGCGCGACCATCGCGTCGCGGCCGTGACTGCGGACGAGGAAGTCGATCGCCGACGCGCTCTCCGAGTAGGCCAGCGAGAACCGCTCGCGGGTCGTCGGGAACTGGCGGACAAGGGCGTCGAGCGGCATCAGCTCGCCGTCGCGCACCGCGGCCTCGACCGCCCCGCGGCGGGCCGCGGTGAGGCCGTCGGCCAGGTACGTCGCGACGCCTTCATCGAGCCATTTCGGCGGGAAGTGGTACGGGTTCTCGACGAACGAGTGGAACACCAGGTGCGTCAGCTCGTGGCGGATGACCGAGCCTGCGAACGAGTCGTCGACCGCCTCGGGCGCGACCCTCGCAAGGAGGGTCCGAGTGTCCGGGCTCGCGATCCCGCCGACGTTCTCGCGCGAGCCCGGCCCGAGGGCCTCCGCGAACGCTTCGGGGTCGGCGTACACGAAGAAGTCGATCGGCTCGACCTGCGCGACACCGAACAGCTCGGACGCCTCCGCGACCGCCGCCTCGGCGATGGCGAGCAGGCGTCGTCCGGTCGTGGCGTCGCCCTCCATCCAGTGGAGTCGGACGATGTCGCCGGTGAGCGTCCGCCAGTCGAACCGGTCGTCCGCGTAGACGACGGCCACCTCCGGCCCGAGCGTGACGATCCCGGTCGGCGAGGTGAGCCGCCAACTGGCGCGGTACCGGGTGTTCGGGTGCTCGCCGGTGAGTGCGAGATCGAGGACGTACGTCAGCGTCGCCCGACCCGCGGTCGCCTCGAGCGGCACCTGCACGACGTATGGAGCCTTCGAGCTGCCCCGCTCGATGAGGATCTCGGCGGTCGACCCGATCTCGAGGCCGCTGACCGGCTGCGAGAACGTGATGCCGGACAGGAAGGCGCTCTCCGCGCCAGGAACGGCGAACGTGGGCCCGACGGCGCGCGCGGGCGACGCCGTCGCGAGCCCGAGCAGGACCGTCAGGGCCATCGCCAGCCGGACGCGTCTCACGGCTCGTCCCACGCGAGCCCGGCCATCCGGATCAGCCCGAGCCCGTTCTGTCCCGCGCCGAGCAGGCCGTCGCGTGACAGCGCCCAGCCGCTGCCGAAGGCGAGCGGGACCGCCGGAACGTCGCGCCGGACGATCTCGAGGACGTCCGTCCAGGCCGCCTCAGCGGCGACCGGGTCGGCGACCGACAGCGCCGCGTCGACGGCGGCATCGAACTCGGCCGACGACCAGCGGCCGTAGTCGTTCGTGCTCCCGGTCCGCAGCAGGATCCCGAGGAAGTCGTTCGGCCCCGGGTAGTCGGCGACCCAGCCGACGGCGAACATGCCCGGCGGCTCGACGTGAAGTCGCCCGAAGTGGTCGTCCCATTGCTCGATCGAGACGCGCACACCGAGCTCACGCTCGAGATCGGCCGCGATCGCCTCGGCATACGGTGATCCAAGGGGCGCGAAGACGACCTCGGGAAAGCCGCGTCCCGCCCGGAAGCCGGCATCCGCCAGGAGCGCCCGCGCGGCGTCGGGATCGTGGGCCGGCAGCCAGTCGCCGCCGGGGGCGCCCGGGATGCCCGGCGGGACGAGGCTCGTCGCCGGCTCGGCGCCGCCGGCGGCGCCGAGCTCGACGATCCGCCGCCAGTCCACCGCGCTCCCGAACGCTTGACGGACGCGCACCTCGTCGAACGGCGGCTCGGACGCGTCGAAGCCGAGGTAGACCAACGAGAGTGACGGGACGACGCGCAGCTGCGGGCCGAGAACGGCGTCGTAGCGGAGCCAGGCGGCGTCCGACGCCCCGATCCCGGTGTAGTCGACATCGCCGTCCTCGAACGCGGCGACCGGGCTCCGACCGCCGATCGTCGTGAGGGCGTGGATCGTCGCGATCGCGGGCTCGCCGGCCCAGTAGCGCGCGTTCGCCGCCAGAGTGATCTCCTCGGCGGTCACGTCTTGAAGGACGTAGCCGCCGCTGCCGACGAATCCGTCCGGCTCGAGGGCGCCCGGCTCGTCGATTCCCGGCGGCACGATCCCGAACGCTGGCGCCGCGACGATGGCCGGCAGGTCCGCGCCGGGGCGCTCGAGATCGACGAGGACGTCGAGCCGGTCGGCGGCGATGCCGACGCCCGCCGGATCGACGAGCCGACCGCTCCGGTATGCCTCCGCCCCGCGAACCTCGTCGAGTAGTGAGGCCAACGGCGAGGGGCGCTCCGGGTCGATCACCCGCAGCCAGCTGCGGACGACGTCGTCGCCGGAGATCGGGCTGCCGTCCGAGAAGGTCAGCCCCTGACGCAGGTGGAAGACGACCCGGTGTCCGTCGGCAGCGACGTCCCACGAACGGGCGAGCGCGGGCCGCAGCGTGAGGTCCGGGTCGAACGCTGTCAGGGTCTCGAACAGCTGGGCCGTGTACGCCGCCGAACCGACGTCACCCTGCGCCGCCGGGTCGAGCGTCGACGGCTCGCCGAGCAGGATGCTGACGTCGTCGCCGCCGGCGGCGCGGACGGGCGCCGGCGGTCCGGCACCGGGTCCGCCCGGGGCCGCGGTCACCATGGCCAGGCCGAGGGCGAGGAGGCCGGCGACCCCGACGGCGACGACCGCCCCCGCCGGCCGCCGCCGGGTCCGGGTCAGCGGCGCCACCAGGCGAGCGTCGGGACGAGGCCGGTGGCGGTCACCGCGATCGGCAGTGGTCGCTCGATCGGGATCGGGAGCCGGGTCCGGACGGACCACGCATAGCGGTCACCCGCGAAGCCGTACAGCAGGGCGGCGACGCAGACCCAGCGGCGCATGAGCGGAGTATACGGATGGCCCGGGCTGGCCCCGGAAGGCATGAAAAGAGGCCTCGTGTCACACCGCCGGGGGAACGATGCAATGCCGCGAGGCCTCTGCCCGTCTGAACGAAACGGACATCGGAATGTTAGGCCTGGACGGTCAGTCGCCGCTCTCCGGTCGATACGGCGCCCGCGTGTCGATGTCGCCGACGAATTCCGGACGGCGCGGGTGACCGAGGATCTGGCGGATCGCGAGGATCTCGCCGATGTGGAACCAGTAGTGGTAGGTCACCCGACGGAGCGAGGTCCCGATCTTCCTCGGCGGGCTCCCCGGCAGATCGCCGAGGAGGTCCGCGCTCGAGAGGCTGTCGAGGTGCCCGTCGGCGGCCCTCGTGACGGTCCGCCAGGCGCTCAGCATCTGACGCAACGGCGGCGTCGTCGCCGGCCCGCCGGACGCGACGAGCTCGTTCAGGACCGGGACCGGTGTCTCGCCATGCAGCCGCGTCAACCAGTAGCGCTGCTCGTGCCACGCCAGATGACCCACGATCCAGCTGATCGAGTTCATCGGCTCCATCCGCCTCACGCCGTCCACTTCGGGCACGCCACGGAGAGCGCGCAGCCATTCGGCTCGCGTGAAACGAAGCTGCTCGACCAGGGGATGAGCCATCCTCCGCATCGTACCCCGGGCGACGGTGTCGACGCGGGCGTCAGCGTCGCGCGACGAACACCAGGGCCTCGTCGTCCGCCGTCGCGGGTCGCCCGGTATACGCCGCCTCGACGGTCACCTCACGGAAGCCGGCGTCCTCAAGGAGCAGGAGCATCTCCGGCGCGAGATAGAGGTTCTCGCGCAACTCGTAGGCCTCTTCGTCGACCAGGACGCCGTCCCGCCACAGGCGAGCGCGCATCTCGAGCGCCTGGCGCTGGGCCAGAGGGTCGAACGAGGCCAGCCGGCTGACGAGTTCGATCTCGTCGCCGTCCGCGGTCCTGCGCCGATCACCCTCGGCCGGCCAGTCCCGGGGGATGGCCGCGCGGCGCCCCGGTAGCCAGCGCGCCCAGCCGCGTTCATCCTGTCCGGCCCACGGCAGCTCATGCCACAGCACGAGCGCACCGCCGGGCCGGAGCTGCCGATACGCGCGGCGCAGGCCCTCCCGGTCGTGATCGCGCCGGCCGCCGATCCCGAACACGCCGCAGACGTAGATCGTGCGGTACGTGCGCGGCAGGGCCAGCTCGTGCAGCGCCTGGGCGGTCAGCGTCGTCGTGAGGCCGGCCTCGCGCGCTCGAGCCGCTGCGTAGCCGAGCATGTCCGGCGACACGTCGACGCCGTCGACGTCGAGGCCCTCGGCCAGCAGCGGCAGCAGCAACCGGCCGGTCCCGCATCCTAGATCCAGCGCCGGCTCGCCGAACCGGCGGATCGCCGCCGCGTAGTAGGCGACCTCCGCGGGCTCGGGCATGTTGAACTCGGCCCACCATCGCGCGATCAGCCCGTAGTGCCAGGTGCCGGTCGCGGTCGTCATGTGGCCGCCGAACCGGCGGCCCGGATGCTGGCCTCGAACGCGCTCGACAGTGCGGCCCGATCCGAGGCATCGAGCCAGGTCGAGGCGATCCCCTCCCGTGCGAACCGCCCCAGCTCGTCGACGTCGTAGTCATACGCATCGGCGACACGCCGGTACTCCTCGCCGAGATCGAGGTCCATCATCGCCGGATCATCGGTGTTGATCGTCACCAGCAGCCCGGCCTCGCGCATCGCCCGGAGCGGGTGCTCGCTCAGCGACCGGAAGCGGTTCGCGATCGCGACGTTGCTCGTCGGGCAGACCGTGAGCGGGATGCCGTCATCGGCGAGTCGGCGGACGAGTGCCGGGTCCTCGACGATCGCCACCCCGTGGTCGATCCGCTCGGCGCCGAGTACGTCGAGCGCGATCCGGATGTTCTCGGGTCCGATACCGACGGCCTCACCGGCATGGCAGGTCCGCCTGAACCCGAACTGCGCCGCCGCTTTGA
>Ga0247727_10008578_pt1 | contig 18917 bp, 9 predicted proteins | sample WisWelCaveWW1625_FD_202498 | JGI IMG/M metagenome (GOLD analysis project Ga0247727, IMG submission 202498) | Biofilm microbial communities from Wishing Well Cave, Virginia, United States - WW16-25 | ecosystem: Environmental > Aquatic > Deep subsurface > Groundwater > Cave microbial mat | place... | reverse complement strand
CCACTCGATGGCGGCCAGCGCCGCGCGCAGCGTCTCGACCTCCTCGCGGTGATGGAACGAGCGCGAGCCCACCAGCAGGTGCGGGATGCCGCGGGCCTCCAGGCTGCGCACGTAGTCGCGCGTGAGGTCGCGGCCCCAGTTGACGAAGCGCCGGAACAGGATCACCACGTGATGCGAGGAAACCGGGACCAGCTCCCCGCCGCGCGCGGCGCGAACTTTCCAGCGGCTCTCGCGCAGCAGCCAGTCGACGAACGCCACCACAGTATCCGGCAGACAGGCGTCGATCGACTCCTTGCGAATCCCATAATCGCCGTACGGCCTCGGGACGGGCAGCGCCACCACCGCCGGCTGCCCCGCCACGTCCGGCGCGTGCTCCTCCAACGGGACGTAGCCGGCCTGGCCGGCGGCGGCGTCGCCGGTCATCTCCGGCTCGAAGGCGGCGTTCACGCATGCCTGTATCGATTGCACGGCGCGAAAGCTCTTCGTCAGGTGGACCAGGCCGACGCCGCGCGAGGTGAGCGCCTCGCGCAACTGCTGGTACAAGACCACGTCGGCGCGGCGGAACTTGTAGATGGACTGCTTGGGATCGCCGACCAGGAACAGCTTCCCGGGCGCGGGGGTGACCGACAGCCAGTTGGTTTCGTTCGGATCGGCCGAAGACAACAGCAGCAACAGCTCGGCTTGCAGTGGATCGGTGTCCTGGAACTCGTCGACGAAGATGTGGCTGAAGCGGCCTTGCATGTAGCGCCTCACTTCGGCGTCGTCGCGGACCAGGTTGCGCGCCAGGATCAGCAAGTCGACGAAATCCAGTTTGCCGGCGCGGCGTTTGAGTTCCCGGTAGCGCTCCTCCAGTCCGGTCATCTCGTCGCGCAGCTTGGGCGCCAGGTCGGCGTCGGTGCGGATGCGGAAGTGCACCAGCATCCGGAGGACCTCCTCGCGCTCGGCGACCACCGCCTCCCTGGACAGTCCCTCGGCGAACGCTCCGCCGCCCTTGGCCTTGTTCCATCTCAGCCCGCGCAGAACGCGCAGCAGGAGACTTTCGACCATGTCGTAGTCGCGGCCGCGGGCCGACTCCGCGCGCGCGACCCAGGTGGCGAACTCCTGCACCGGCCCGAGCGCCTTGCGCAGCGAATCGCCGGGCCTGCCGCGACCTGCCATGGCCGCCAGAGCCAGCACGCGCTCCACCACCGAGTCGGTTTCGGAGGGACGCTCAAACTCGATCCGTCCCCAGGCGGCGGGATAGTCGCGCCACTCGATCAGCTTCCAGCCCGCCAGCTTCAACTGCTCGACCGGCGAAAAATCCCCCGCGCCCTCGTCCCAGGCCAGCCGCGTCAGCGCGCGCCGCAGCGCCGGGGCGACTTCGTTGAGCTTGCCTTCCAGCCACCCGCGGTAGGCACGGGCGTAGAGACGCGTCGCCTGCGGCTCCGACAATTCTTCAAAGGCCGGATCGACGCGGGCCTCCACCGGGCGCTCCCGCAAGATCTGCGCGCAGAAGGAGTGGATGGTGCCGATGGAGGCCTCCTCCATCCGCGCCAGCGCGTCCTCCAGATGACGGCGCTCCTCCGGCGTGGCGGATTCGCGCGTGCGATCCAGGCCCTGGCGCAGACGCAGCTTGAGCTCGCCGGCGGCCTTGTGCGTGAAGGTGACGGCCACGATGCGATCGATGCTGGTAAGCCCGGCGCGGAGCACGCCGACGATGCGCCGCACCAACTCGGAGGTTTTGCCGGTGCCGGCGGCGGCCTCGACGATGAGACTCTCCTGGAGCGACTCGCGGATGCGCACCCGCGAGGCTGCGTCGTCGAATTCGGGCCGAGGTCGCGCCGTCATGGCTGCCTCCGCAGGTCGGTGAGGTCCTCCAAGCGGTCGGCCGGCTTGCGCCGCGTGCGCGTTTCTTCGTAAGGTCCGCAGACAGGACGGAAGTCACAGGTGTCGCATGTTCCCGTGCGCGGGGCGGGCGGCAGAAAACCGTGCTCGATAGCGCCGTCGATGGTGCGCATCGCCTGCGCGGCCAGTTCGCGCGCCTTCTGGTTCAGCGGGATTGTGAAATCTTTGTACTGGCCGCGCTGCGTGCAGTAGGACAGCCGCCCGGAGGCGACCGGCGTTCCCGAAAGTTTCTCCATCGCCAGCGCATACAGCACCGGTTGGAGCACCGTGCCACCGGCGATGAACGAGGGAGACAACGTCGGCGGCCGGCCTGTCTTGTGATCGGTCACCCGGAGCAGATCCTGTGTGCGGTGCCTCTCGACCAGGTCGACGGAGCCGCGCAGCCGCGCGCCGGCGACGCGCGCTTCCTCCGGGGTGCTGCGCGGATCACGGCCCTCACCGGGGTGTCCGTGCGGCGCCAGTCCGAAGTGGAACTCGAAGCGGTGCGGCAGCCAGTCGCGGTCCGACTGGGCGGCATGGCGGATCCAGCCGCGCAGGTCGACGCGCACGTCCTCGATCTCGCTCGACCACACGCGCGGGATGGCGGGCGCGAGCTCCTCGCGGAAGCGGTTGGCCACGCGGTTGAGCGCCTGGTCGGCCTTATCGAGGATCTCGGGGAGCTGCTCGGGGGAGAAGTCGAGCAGCGCCGCGCCCTCCAGCGTCTTGAACAACTCGAACTGGACGGCATGGAACAGCGCGCCGCGTGTGAGCGGATCCAGTTGCTCCAGCGGCACGCTTTCCTCGCGTGGGCGCAACTGGTGGATCGCGCGCAGGAAGAATCGATAGGGGCAGAGGGAAAACTGCTCGAGCGCCGATGGCGAGTAAGCGCGCTCGCTCATGCGATGGCGCGCCAGTACCTCGCGCGCGGCCGGATCGGGGTCCACTAACCCGTCGGCGGCGGACCACGTTTTGCGCCAGCGCTTCCATCGCGCGCGCAGCGACCGCCCCAGGGGCGCGTTGGCCTCCACCAGATAGCGGCCGGCGCCTTTCGCCTCGCCGCGTTCGAGCTGAAGGATGCGCGCCAGCCATGCCAGGTCGTATTCGGCATCGTCGATGGCTTCCGATTCGTCGACGGGGGCGGGCCAGCCCAGCCGCGCCGGCGCCGCCGATCCGGCACGCGTCTCGAACTCGCGCAGATCCGGCAGGCCGCCTTCGGCGGCGCGCACCAGCTCGAGAGCGTAGAAGGAGGGCACGCGCGGCCGCGCCTGCGCGCCGTCCATGCGCGGGTAGGAGAACACCAGGCGCGCGCCGGCCGCGGCCGCAATGCGCAGCAGCATCCGCTCCCGGCCGACGCGATCGTCGCGGGTCAGCAAGTTGGAGGGAAGGGTGGCGCGCTGGGCGTCCACCAGCAACGGATCTTCCAGCACCCTTTTGGGAAAAATGCCTTCGGCCAGTCCCGGCAGGAACACCACGTCGAAATGCCGCCCGCGAGCCTCTTCGATGGAGCCGATCCACACGCAGCCGTAGCGGCGCGGCGGCGGATCGATGCGCAGGAACCGCAGACGCTCGCTCAGCACACCGTACACCTCGTCCAGCCCGACCGGCCCCACTTCGTTCATCGGCCACAGCTCGTTCAGCAGCGCCAGGACGGAATCCGGCGATCGCAGCGCCGTCTCCGCCAGCTCGGTGAGCCGTTCGATCCACTCGCGCCAGAGCGCGCGCCGGGGCAGAGAGTCCAGCAGTTCGATGAGTGGCAGCGCGAACCGTTGCAAGTGGCCGAGCTGTTCGATGCGACGCTCGATCGCCAGCCGGTGCGACTCGTCCTCGGACGAGAGCGCCCCCAGTTGCAGGCGGAACTCCGCCTCCAGACCGCGCAGGCGGCGCGACCATCGATCGCGTCCGCCGACCACGGCGGCATCCACCAGCAGCCGCTCCCAGCGCAGCGGCGCGCTCAGCCGCCAGGAGGTCTCGGGTTCGCCGCCGGATGCCGGATGCAGCGCCGGAGCGGGCGCGGCCCCGAATCCGGAAAGCACCTCGTCTTCCGGCGGAACCCAGCCGCGCTCCTGCCGTCGCGGCGCGCCCTCGTCGGTCACCGGCGGCGCCTGTCCCAGCGAAAGGTACTCGGCGAAGCGCGACGCCGAGCAGCCCTCCTGCGCGCAGGCCAGCAGCGCCAGAAAGGCGCGCCCGGCGGCGTCCGGCCGCGCCGTGCCGCGCGTGAAGTAACCAGGAAGGCCGGCGCGTCGCAGCGCTTCCTCCACCAGCGGCTGGTAGCGATCGGGATTGCGCAGCAGGATCGCCATACGGTCGAACGCCGTTCCATCGCGGGCCAGTTGCAGAATGCGGCGCGCGATCTCGACGCATTCGAGGCCCTCGCCGGGTGTGGAGAATAGCTCGAGCGATGCGTCGAGCGCCTGGTGTTCCGGCGACGTGGGAGAGAACAGATGGCGCCGGACGCGAGCCAGGGACGTGCCGGCTGGTTCCACGTCTGTTTCTATTTCGATACCGAGCAGCGGCTTCAGGCGCGCCAACCCTTCCTCGTCGCCGCCCAGAACGGCGGCAAACACCGATGGCGCCTGCTCGATGAGCGCCGCGAGCAGCCGGCTGTGAGCGCTGGAGGCGGGCGGCGTGTCCAGCAGCAACAGCGGGAGTCCAGCCCATCGCGGCGCGGCGGGGACGGCTTCGGCGGCCAGCCGCAGAATCAGGGCGAGATCAGCCAGTCCGTGCTCGGCCAACTGCGCGGTGTAGCCGGCCAGCAGCAGGGCGAGATCGGCGCCGGGAGCGCCGCTCGAGGCCAGGCGCTTCGGTTCCACTTCTTCCAGGCGCAGTTCGGTCAGTGTGGAGGCGAGTGCCCGGGCGAAGCCGGGCAGGTCGGCGACGGGGTGGAAGTAGTGCAGCTCGCCGGCATCCAGGCACGCATCGGTGACGCGGGCCGCCAGCGCTTCGATGCCCAGCGCGCTGGCTGGCGCGAGATTGGCGGCGCCCAGGGCCGGCGCGGCCAGTTGCGCGGCCAGCAGGCGCGGTGTCGTGCGATGCAATCCGAGACGGGCGAGGCCCGCGCCGCGCGCCAGATCATCGGCGGCTCCTCGCGACGGGGCGAGCACCAACACTTCCACGTTGGCGGGGATCGACTGGAGGAACGCGGCGGCGCGGCGCAGCAAAAACTCGTTGGAACGGCAGCAGAGCAACTGCCGGGATTGCCTGCCGCGGTCCGTCACTACAGAGTAGTCTAGCCTACCCTACGGCCGGCGCTTGGTTTTCACCACGATCGGGGCGCCTTCGAAGTGGAAGCGTTCGCGCAGCCGGTTGACGATGTAGCGCTCGGTGGAGAAGTGCATGTCGCGGTGACCGTCGGTGAAGACCACAAAGGTCGGCGGGCGGACCGAGGCTTGCGTAATGTACTTCACCTTCAGGTCGTGGTCGAACTCGAGCTTCTTCAGGAACCGGTTCAGCTCGCCGGTGGTGATCCGCCGCCCGGCGGCGTCCCAGCCGCGCCGGATCAGCCCGAACAATTGGCCGACGCCGGCGCCCGTCTGGGCCGACAGGAAGGCGACGGGCGCGTATTCGAGGAACTTCAACTGGTCCCGCACCTGTTCCACGAACTTGGGCTTGTCCCGCTTGTCGGCGGCGTCCCACTTGTTGACGCAGAGGATGACCGGGCGGTTGGCCTCATACGCGTAACCGGAGATGGTCGCGTCCAGGGCCACGACGCCTTCGGTGGCGTCCAGCAGCATCAGCACTACGTCGGCCTGCTCCAGGTGCTTGCGAGCCATCACCACGCTGAGTTTCTCGGCCATGAGCCGGGTCTTGCCCTTGCGGCGGATGCCGGCGGTGTCGACGAAGACGTAGTCGACGCCGTCGTGGGCGATGCGCTCGTCGACGGCATCGCGGGTGGTTCCCGGAACGGGCGAGACGATGACGCGTTCGGATCCGGCGAACGCGTTCAGCAGGGTCGATTTGCCGACGTTGGGCCGCCCGATGATGGCGACGCGGATGGAGAGCGCCGCGGATGCCTCCGGGGCGGCGGCAGCAAATCCGGTGGTGACGTGGTCCAGCAGATCTTCCAAGCCCAGGCGGTGCTCGGCGGAGATGGGGAACAGATGGGCGAAGCCCAGCTCGTGGAACTGGTGGGCCAGGTCCTGGCGGACCTGCGCGTCGATCTTGTTGACGGCCAGGGCGACGGGTTTGCCCAGGCGGCGCAGCAGCAGCGCCAACTCGCGGTCGGCGGAAGTGAGCTCGGTGCGGCCGTCGATCAGGAAGATGATGTGAGCGGCGTCCTCCAGCGCCATCCGCGCCTGGCGGAAGATCTCGCTGGGGATGATGTCGGGATCGTCGGGGATGATGCCGCCGGTGTCGATCACCCGGAAGCGGTGGTTGCGGTGTTCGGCCTCGGCTTGGATACGATCGCGGGTGATGCCGGGCTCATCACCGACGATGGCGCGGCGCCTGCCGGCGATGGCATTGAACAGCGTCGACTTGCCGACGTTGGGGCGGCCGACGATCACGAGCGAAGAAAGCATCCAAGACCATCATAGCGGGGTTGGCGAACCAGCCTCGCTGTTGAAAGCTGCCCGGCGCTGTCGTATGTTAGTCCACATGCTGAAAACTTTGTTTCCACACCTCATGATCGCCGGCGCCGCCTTCACGCTGGGCGTGTTGCTGACGCCGTCACCCTCGGCCAGCGCCCAGACGAAAGGGCGTGTGTTCGAGATGCGCACCTACACGACGCTGCCCGGGCGCCTGGATGCGCTGAACGCGCGCTTCCGCAACCACACCACGAAACTGTTCGAGAAGCACGGTATGACCAACATCGGCTACTGGGTTCCCAAGGACGCTCCACGCTCCGAGGACACGCTGATCTACATCCTGGCGCACGACAGCCGGGAAGCGGCCAAGAAGTCCTGGGACGCTTTCCGCACCGATCCCGACTGGAAGAAGGCGCAGGCGGAGTCGGAGGCCAGCGGCAAGATCGTGGCCAAGGTCGAGTCCGTGTTCCTGGATGCGACGGATTACTCGAAGGTCAAGTAGCTGGGCTGCCTGCCTCGCGCTGATCTGCCTGGCGGCCTGCCAGCGACAGCAGGACGGCGCGACTCTGATCGTCACCGGCGCCCGCGTGTGGACGGGCGCCCCGAAGCACCCTTGGGCCGAAGCGCTGGCAGTGTCGGGCGACCGTCTCACCGCCGTCGGCTCCACCAGCGAGGTGCTGGCGCTCAAGACGTCCGCCACGCGCGTGGTCGACGCCGCGGGCGGGATGGTTGTGCCGGGCTTCATCGATAGCCACGTCCATTTCCTGGAGGGCGGAGCGCGGCTGTCTTCGGTCCAGTTGCGTGACGCACGCACGCGCGATGAATTCGCCGCCCGCATCGCGAAGTTCGCCGCCACGGTTCCGGAGGGCACATGGATCCTCGGCGGCGACTGGGACCACGAGCAGTGGGGTGGCGAACTGCCGCGGCGCGACTGGATCGACGCCGTCACCCCGCGCCATCCGGTGTGGGTGAACCGCCTGGACGGCCACATGTCGCTGGCCAACACGCGGGCGCTCGAAGCGGCCGGGATCACCAGGGCCACGCCGGAGGTGGCCGGCGGCGCCATCGTCCGGGACCAGAAGGGCGAACCCACCGGCGTGCTGAAGGACAATGCCAAATCGCTGGTGGACCGCGTCGTGCCCGCGGCGTCGCCCGAGATGCGGGATCGGGCGCTGGAGGCCGCCATGCGCCACGTAGCCGCGCAAGGGGTGACCTCGGTGCATCACATGGGCGGCTGGGAGGACGTCGCAGTGTTCGAGCGCGCCCGCCAGCGTGAAACGCTGCGGACACGGATCTATGCCGCCGTCCCGCTGGCAAGCTGGGAGCGGCTGCGCGACCGTGTGAAGTCGCAAGGCCGCGGCGATCACTGGCTGCGATTCGGCGTGCTGAAGGGATTCGTCGATGGCTCGCTGGGATCGCACACGGCGGCGTTCCTGGAGCCGTTCACCGACGCCCCGGGCGATCGCGGGCTGCTGGTGAATCCGGAGCCGAAACTTTACGAATGGATCTCCGGCGCCGACAATGCCGGCCTGCACGTCACCGTGCACGCCATCGGCGATCGCGCCAACCGCTTGCTGCTCGACATCTACGAGCGCGTGGGGAAGGAGAACGGCCCGGGCGACCGCCGCTTTCGCATCGAGCACGCCCAGCACTTGGATGTTGCCGAGCTCCCGCGCTTCGGCAGGCTCGGCGTGATCGCCAGCATGCAGCCGTACCACGCCATCGATGATGGCCGCTGGGCCGATAAGGTGATCGGGCCGCAGCGCGCGGAAAGTACCTACGCGTTCCGCTCGCTGCTGGACCAGAAGACGTCGCTGGCATTCGGCAGTGACTGGTTTGTGGCGCCGCCCACGCCGATCGAGGGGATCTACGCCGCCGTCACCCGCCGCACGCTGGATGAGAAGAACCCGGGCGGGTGGGTTCCGCGCCAGAAGATCACGGTCGAGGAAGCGCTGCACGCCTACACGTCGGCGGCCGCCTTCGCCTCCTTCGAGGAGAACGACAAGGGAACTCTCGAGCGCGGCAAGCTAGCCGATCTGGTGGTGTTGGACCGCGACCTCACCCGCATCCCGCCGGAGCAGATCCGTGAGGCCAAGGTGAGAATCACGATTGTGGGCGGTCAGGTGGTCTACCAATCACCTTGAGAGGACCCGCCGTGTTCTCGCTGCACCCTGGAAGGGGGTGTAGCGCGGCTCTTGGTAAAGGGGTAGACTTTTGTGGGGAGGGCGATCATGAGTTTTCACAAGACTGGTAGTTTACTTTTCGCGGGGATCTTGCTGGCGGCTGTTGGGTTCGCGCAGGAAACCCGGGCCACGCTCAGCGGCACGGTTACGGATGCCTCCGGCTTGGTGGTCTCGGGAGCCAAGGTGAGGCTGGCCAATCCCGGCACCGGCGTGGGCTTTGACGCCACCACCAATGAGGTGGGGCAGTACCGCTTTCTCTTCCTGAACCCTGGGATCTATAAGCTCACCACGGAGATGGCCGGCTTCCGGGCATACGTCCGGGACAACATCCAGTTGCACGTCAGCCAGGCCGCCATCATCGATGTTACCCTCCAGGTGGGGCAGCTCTCCGACAGCGTCACGGTCACCAGCGAGGCTCCCCTGCTGGAGTCGGAAAAGGCCGACCGCGGCCTGGTGATTAACCATAAGATGGTCGCCGACCTGCCGCTCAACATCCGCAATCCGATCATGCTGTCTGTGCTGACGCCGGGCATCATCCATACCTCCGGCACCCAGCATCTGAACCCGTTCTCCAACTCCGGCATTTCCTCGTGGTCCATCAACGGCGGCCGCGGCACCAACAACGAGTTCCTGCTCGATGGGGCCCCCAACAACGCTGTTTATAACGGGGTGAACAATATCGCTTACGTCCCTTCCGTCGACGCGGTTGAGGAGTTCAAGGTCATGACGGGGATCTACGACGCGCAGTATGGCCGCACTGGCGGCGGCGTCATCAACGTCTCCATCCGCAGCGGCAACAACGCGTGGCACGGCTCCGGCTACGAGTTTCTGAAGCGCACGCGTTTCAACGCCAATACATTCGCCAACAATTCCAAGGCCGCCCCGCGTCAGGGCAATGCGCTGGACCAATACGGTTTCACCCTGGGCGGCCCCATCACGGTTCCCAAGCTCTACAGGGGCAAGGACAAGTCGTTCTTCTTTTTCGCCTTTGAGGATTATCGCGAGGACACCTACTATCCGTCCGAGTCCATCTCTTCGGTCCCCACCGTGGATCAGCGGCGCGGAGACTTCTCGAAGACGTTCGACAACAATCGCGCCCTCTACAGCATCTTCGATCCCCTGACGGGCCGATTCGAGGGCAACAACTGGGTCCGCACGGCCTTCCCCGGCAACGTGATCCCGGCCAACCGGATCTCGCCAGTCGCCGCCAACATCATCAAACTGTATCCCGAACCGAACACGACGACTCCGGGCTCGGTCGACTGGCAGAACAACTTCTTTCTCAATCCCAACATCGGCCGCTTCGAGTTCCTCAACCTCACCGCCCGCCTCGATCACAACTTCGGCCCGCGCCAGCGCATCTACGGCCGCTGGTCCTGGAGCGACTTCACCCAGCTTCGCAACACCAACGGCATCCCTGGCGTCGCCGGCGACTACCGCAACGGCGGCAAGCGCAACAACGGCATCGTGATCGACTCCATCACCACACTCACACCCACTACCGTTCTCAACCTGCGGGCCGCCCTCACTTATTGGGTGGAGGACCTGACCCCGTTCGGCAACCAGAACTTCAACAACACCCAGCTCGGCTTCCCCAAGTCACTGGTGGATCGGCTTCCCAAACCGGACCTGTTCCCGCAGATTACCATCGCCAGCGTGCGCTCTTTGGGCCACGGCTCCGGCAACGTCACCTTCGAACCCACCACCGTGTTCTCGCTCCAGCCGAATGCCGTGCTGATCCGAGGCCGCCACACCATCAAGGCGGGCCTGGATGCCCGCATGACCCGCTACACGCAGCTTCGCCCCGGCTCCGCCGCCGGAACCTACGACTTCAACCGCGGCTTCACCCGACGCGACTACCTGGTCCAGGACGCGCTCTCGGGCGTCGGCGCCGCATCGTTCCTGCTCGGCTACGCCGGCTCCGGTTCAGTGGCGAATGTCGCGCAGCCGTACTTCCAGTGGGCCTACTACGCTCCCTGGGCCCAGGACGACATCAAGCTCACCCGCAAGCTGACGCTCAACTTCGGCTTCCGCTGGGACATCAATCTCCCGGTCACCGAGCGCTACAACCGCATGAACTACGGCTTCTTCGCCGATCGCGTCAATCCCATCTCCTCGCAGATCGATCAGACGCGCTTCCCGGGCTATAAAGCCCTGGGTGGAATCGGCTTTGCCGGAACCGATGGAAATCCGCGCTCGCCTGTTGCCAAGGACTGGAACAACCTCCAGCCGCGCGTCGGCGCCGCCTACACGATCACCGACAAGACCGTGCTGCGCGGCGGCTACGGCATCTTCTATCTGAACCCGACGTTCCGCGGCAACTTGAACGGCTTCTCGCAGTCGACCCCGTTTGTCGCTTCGCTCGATTCCGGGCGGACTCCCGCCAGCACGCTGAACGATCCCTTCCCCACCGGCATCCTTCAGCCCGCGGGCGCATCGACGGGTCTGCAAACTTTCCTGGGCCAGGGACCCAGCTTCATCGACCCGAGCTTCCGGGTGCCCTACGTGCACCAGTTCTCCTTCGGCATCCAGCGGCAGCTCCCGGGCAACATCCTGATCGACGCCGCCTATGTCGGTTCCCGATCCATGGCGCAAGGGACGGCCAAAGGATTCAACGAAGTCGGCGTCGACGTGCTGAATCGCGGCAATCCGTTCCTGGGCGGCGATCCGAATTTCCTCAACCAGCAGGTGCCCAATCCCTTCGCCGGCTTGATCCCGGGCACCGGCCTGAACAACACCACCGTGGCGCGCACCCAGCTCCTGCGGCCCTTCCCGCAGTTCACCGGCTTCAACATCGAGCAGTTGAACGACGGCCGCATCTGGTACAACTCGCTGCAAGTCACCGCCACCAAGCGCTACTCCCACGGGCTGGCATTCACGTCCACCTACACGCTGTCGAAGAACATCGAAGCCATCGACTATCTGAACGCGCAGGACAAGGCGCCCGGGCGCACGCTGACCGATTGGGACCGCACACACCGCTGGGTGATCGCGCCCAGCTACGAGCTGCCGTTCGGCAAGGGCCGCAAGTACCTCTCCGGCGCCCACTCGATTCTCCGGACCGCCGCCGGCGGCTGGCAGGGCGTGTTCACCACCGTCATCCAGTCCGGCGATCCCATGACGATTCCCGGCAACGTCTATCTGCTGGGCGATCCACGTCTGGCCAATCCCACCTACGACCGTTTGTTCAAGACCGGCGTTATCGACGTCAACGGGACCGTGCGCAACGTGGCGCAAGGGGAGAGCCCCGTCTATCAGATCCGGCCGCCGTTCTCGCTGCGCACCACGCCGGTTCGCTACGGCAACCTGCGCAACCAGTGGGGCACCACCGTGGATCTGTCGGTGATCAAGAACACCTACATCCGCGAAGGCTGGAACCTCCAGTTCCGGATGGACGCCTTTAACGCGTTCAACACCGCGGTCTTCTCCTCCGACCCCAACCTCGATCCCACCTCGCCCAACTTCGGAAAGATCTTCCGCGACAACGGCCAGAATAACTTCCCGCGCAACATCCAGTTCGGGGTGCGCTTCGTGTTCTAACCAGGAGGGGCTGCCATGGAGCGCCGCGCTTTTCTCGGTTCCTCGCTCTCCGCCCTCGCCCAGACCGCCGCTGCGCGGAAGATGATCGGCATTCAAGTGGGGGCGGTGTCGTTCGTCGATGAGGGCGTCGAGGCCGTGCTCGACAACTTCCAGCAGCGCGCCTACATCAACACCATGTTCGTCGCCACCTTCACCTACGGCCGCGGCATCGCCGGCCGCCAGGTTCCCGGCCAGCCGCTGCCGGATCACGGCAAGCAGGAACACGACCTCAACTACCACGGCGGCAACTACACCAAGATCCATCCGCAATACTATGGCGGCACCGTCTTCAAGGACTTTCGCGCGCCCGACCATGGCGACTTCGACGTGCTCGAAGCCGTGCTCCCCTCGGCCAAAAAGCGCGGTATGCAGGTGATCTGCTGGTACGAAGATGTGTTCCGCGCGGGATTGCCGAACATCGAAAAGCTCCTGGAAAAGGACCTCCACGGACGCAACGCCGGCACGCTGTGTTTCAACAACCCCGACTACCGCGGATTCCTCACGGGCCTCACCGAAGACTACGTGCGCTCCTATCCGGTTGACGGCGTGATGTGGGGCAGCGAGCGCCAGGGCGCTTTTTCCAATGCGCTGGGCGCCAGCCACGGCGGGGCGTCGCGCGATCCGGGACGCGTCACCTGCTTCTGCGACTTTTGTCTCAAGAAGGGCCGCGACCGCGGCATCAACGTCGAGCGCGTCAAGCAGGGCTACATGGAGTTGGAGAAGTTCGTGCGTGCCGGGCGCGCCCGCCAGCGCCCCGTCGACGGCTACTACGTTACGCTCTGGCGGCTGCTGCTGCGCTATCCGGAGCTGCTCGCCTGGGAAATGTTCTGGACCGATTCGCTGCGCGAGACCTACCAGGCCATCTACAACACCGCCAAGAAGGCCAATCCCAACGTAGGCGTGGGCTGGCACATCTGGCACAACAACTCCTTCAATCCCATCTATCGCGCCGAGCAGGACCTCCAGGAGATTGCGAAGTATTCCGACTTTCTGAAGATCGTGATCTACCACAACTGCGGCGGCGAGCGGCTGGGGACCTACGTCGACAGCGTCAGCAAGACCATCTACGGCGATGTGCCGCCCCAGGAGCTGCTCGACTTCCACTACCGCGTGCTCGACTATCAGGAGAAAACGCTCGACCAGATCCCCAAGGCGGGCCTGTCAGCCGATTACGTCTATCGCGAGACTAAACGCGCCCGCGCCGGGCTGGCCGGCGCCAGGACGCAGCTCTGGCCGGGGATTGACATCGACATCCCCACCGGAAAGGAGAGCAGCAAATCGACTCCCGCTGGCACCCGCGACGCCGTGCTGGCCGCTTTCCGCGGCGGCGCCGACGGCGTGCTGCTGTCGCGCAAGTACTCCGAGATTCGGCTGGCCAACCTCTCCGGAGCCGGCGAGGCCATCCGCCAGTTGGGCCTGGCGTGACTCCCTATGCGCCTGTCCACGGGCTCAGGTTTCCAGCGGTTTGAGAAGCTTCAACCCTTTGAATCGCGTGAAGTCATTGTCCGTTGTGCACAGAATCGCGCCGTTCTCCAACGCCAAGGCTGCCAGGTGAACATCAGTGACCATGGCGCCTCGTACCTTCGAATCTCGGATCAGGCCTGTGTGACATCGAGGAGGATCATCGGCGCGCTGGCCCATCGAGTTCTTCTAACAATTCACCGATGTTGTCGAGTTGAAACCCGGGACGCAAACCCAAATCGCGCGTCCAGACCAGAAAACCGGGGCGGGGCTTGGGCTGTTGGCGTGCCCGCAGGCCGTGCCGCAACACCTCGTTCACTGTATGCTGGAACGATTTGCCGGTCATCCGCATTTCGACAGACAACAGGTCGACGACATCATTGTCCAGAGTAATGGTGGTTCGCACATCATGATGCTACCAACTACACCTCGCGATATCCATTCCAGCGCACCGGGACCGGGCGGCTCTCACCAAACAGTTCAGGGTGCCTACAAACCGGCCTCCGCGATACTGGAATCCCGCCGCCGCTTCCTCCAGCTCGGTCTTGCCGCTGCCGTCCCCAATCCGGCGCCAGCGCAGTCCTCCTCGTCAACCTCTACTCCCTGGTACCTCCGCACCTACCGCTGGGGTCAAACCAACATCACCGAGCAGGACCCGGTGCGCTACGACATCGCCTGGTGGCGCGAGCATTGGAAGCGCACCGAAGTGCAAGGCGTCATCATCAACGCCGGCGGCATCGTGGCCTACTACCCCAGCAAGTTCCCGCTCCACTATAGAGCACAGTTTCTCGGCGACCGCGACCTGTTCGGCGAGCTGACCAAAGCCGCCCACGACGACGGCATCGTCGTGATGGCGCGCATGGACTCCAACCGCACCGCCGAGAACTTCTACCGCGCCCATCCCGACTGGTTCGCCATCGACGTCGATGGCCGCCCCTATCGGGCCGTCGACAAGTACATCGCCTGCATCAACAGCGCCTACTATGACGAGTACCTCCCCGGCGTACTCCGCGAGATTATCGAGCGCTCCCATCCGGAGGGCGTCACCGACAACAGTTGGGCCGGCATGGGCCGCGAGAACATCTGCTACTGCGCCAACTGCGAGCGCAAGTTTCGCGCCAAAACCGGCCAAGCCGTCCCGCGCCGCGCCGACTGGGACGATCCGGCTTACCGGCAGTGGATCATGTGGAATTACGAGCGGCGGCTGGAGGTCTGGGACCTGAACAACCGCACCACTCAAGCCGCCGGCGGCCCTCATTGCATCTGGTCCGGAATGAACAGCGGTTCGGTCTCCACCCAGGCGCGCTCGTTCCGCGACTTGCTGCAAATTTGCAGCAAGGCCCATATCCTCCTGCTCGACCACCAGCGCCGCGACGACTCGACTGGCTTCCAGCAGAACGGTGACACCGGAAAAATGATTCATGGCCTGTTGGGTTGGGACAAGCTGGCGCCGGAGAGCATGGCGCAGTACCAGAACGCGCGCAACTCCTTCCGCGTCGCCAGCAAGCCGGTGGCCGAGGCGCGCATGTGGATGATCGCCGGGTTTGCCGGCGGCATCCAGCCGTGGTGGCACCACGTGGCCGCCTATCACGAGGACCGGCGCATGTACCGCACCGCCGAGCCGGTGATGCGATGGCACAAGGCCAACGAGCAGTACCTGGCCAATCGCCGCCCGGTGGCCACGGTGGGCCTGCTGTGGTCGCAGCGCAACACGGATTTCTTTGGCCGCAACCAGGCCGACGATCTGGTGGACCAGCCCTATCGTGGATTCATGCAGGCGCTGATCCGCGCGCGCATTCCGTATCTTCCGATCCACGCCGATCACGTGGATCGCGAAGCCGCGTCGCTGGCCGTGCTGGTGCTGCCCAACGTGGCGGCGCTGTCCGATGCGCAGTGCGCCGCCATCCGGCGGTTCGTCGAGCGCGGCGGCTCCCTCATCGCCACCGGAGCGAGCACGCTGTGCAACGAATGGGGCGACGCGCGCGCCGACTTCGCGCTCGCGGAGCTGTTCCGGGCTCACACCACCGGCGGCGCCCGCCCGGGCAGGATCGACTCCCGCCACACCTACCTCCGCCTGGCGCCCGAGCTCCGCGCGCGGGTCTACGGCCCCATGGCGGGCGACGAGCCCGCGCCGGCCGGCGAGCGGCATCCCGTACTGCGCGGCTTCGACGAAACCGACATCCTGCCCTTCGGCGGGACGCTCGATGCGGTCCAGACCGACCCCGGCGTAATCGTGCCCATGACCTTTATCCCCGAATTCCCGGTGTACCCACCCGAGACCGCCTGGATGCGCGAGCCGCGCACGAACATCCCCGGCCTGGTGTTGAGCACACACGCGGGCGGCGGCCGCGTCGCCTACATGCCGGCCGACATCGATCGCCGCTACGCCCGGGATTATCTGCCCGATCACGCCAACCTGCTCGCCAACACGGTCCGCTGGGCGGCCGGGGACAGAATCCCGCTCGCCGTGGATGGTCCCGGATTGATCGACTGCCATCTCTACCAGCAGCCCGGTCGACTGATCCTGCACCTGGTGAACCTCACCAGCACCGGGACTTGGCGCGCGCCGATCGATGAGCTGATCCCGGTTGGTCCGGTCACTGTGAAAATCCGGCTGCCGAAAGAAGTCGCGGGCCGCGGCGCCAGGTTGCTCGTTTCGTCGGGCGTGCCGGCAGTGGTTGTGAAGGAAGGATGGGCGACGTTCGAGGTGAAGTCGATTCTCGACCACGAGGTAGTGGTGGTGGGCTGATTTGCCCACACTGCGCGAAGCGCGTTAAGGTAGAAGTATTCCCGCAGCACTCCTCTGGCTTTCCGCACTTGCCGTCGCCGCCGCCGCCGCCGGAGTGTCTCTGGGCGGAACGCCCAAACTAGCGCGCGGCGCGATTGCCGCCAGCGGCGCGGTGCTGGCCGGCGTTGCGCTGTTTTCCGTGCTGCCGGAGCTCGCCGTGCGAATGGGCTGGCTGATGGCCGCGGGAGCGATGCTGGTCGGCTATGCGCTGTTGTGGATCTTCGATCGCTACGTCCATCCCGTGTGTCCCAGTTGCGCGCAGACCCACGATCACGACTCCTGCACCACTCGACTGCACGGATTCGCGACGCCGCTGCTGGTGGCGGCGGTGCTCCACAACCTGCTCGATGGCTGGAGCCTGGCGTGGTCGCAGCAAACCGCCGGGATGCGCGAAGCGATCTTCTGGGGGCTGGCGCTGCACAAGGCGCCGGAGGGACTGGCGCTGGGCGCGATCCTGCGAGCGGCCCTGCCCTCGCGCGCCCGGGCGCTGGCCGGCTGCGTGGCGGTCCAGGTGGCCATGATCGCCGGCAGCTGGATCGCGTCGTTGGCCGCGCCCGGCTCCGGCGCGCGCGGCCTCGATGCGCTGTTCGCGCTGGCAGGCGCCGGATTCCTCTACCTCGGCGGTCATGCCGCGCACGCGGAATGGAGAAGGCGGCGCGGGCGCGTCAGCGAACCCCGATGGTCACCAGCGGGCTCGTAACGCCGGCGATCCGAAGCAGCACCTCGGCTTCGCCCGCAGCCACGCCGCCCGGCACGCGCACGTTCACCTGATACAGTCCGGTGAATCCGGGCGTCGGGCCGGCGAACAGCACTTCGGCTTCCCGGGGTCCGATGAGCACGCTAACCGGATCCACGGTGCGCGAGAGCGGATCCGCCGGAACCGCGACTCCCGCCACTACCGGCGGATTCACCGCTCCAAGACCCGAGCAGTAGATCACCAGGAAATCGCCCTCGGTCACGGGATTGGTGCTGTCGGCCAGCGCCTGCTCGCTCGCGGAAATGATCTTATAGATGTGCCCCTGCCCCTTGCCCGTCAAATCCACGGAAAAGACCGCCGGCTGCACCGCCGCCAGCGTGATCTGCTCCGGCGACGACTGCCGCGGACCGCGGCGCACCACAAGCTGGTGACGCACGCCCGCCGCCAGATCGTAAGGGACCATCGCGTTGACCTGTCCGTCGCTGGTGAACACCAGCGGCAGCGCCTTGCCGCCCAACACCACCGAGGTGCCTTCCAGCGCCGAGGGCAGCGGCAGCGCGCTGGCCGAAGCGGTCCGGTCGGAGAGCTTGCCGCCGAACAGCGATACCAGCGATCCCGGCGCCGGCGGGCCGGCGAAGCTGGCCGCACCCACCAGACCGCCCGAGGACACCGTCGGAATCTCGGGATTGGCGGCGGCCCCGCCGGTGATCATCGCCGTGCCGCGCAGCAGCGGATTGGACTGCGTTGCGTTCAACGAAACCACCAGGTTCGCCGGGCGCGGATTGCGCGGCGTCCACGTCCCGGTCCAGCGTCCACCGCCGGCGTGCAGCAGGGGCAGCGGTGGATCGCCGTTGGAGAAAGTCGCCAGCACCGATCCGGTGTCGTGGCCGTGGGCGCAGTTGTCGGAGACGACGGCCTGGAGCGGCGTCGGCCAGGCTGCGGTGGCGTTGAAGCCGGGACCCAGGAACGATGAAATCACCACTAGCCGGTCCGGGGTGCAGGCGGCGTGCGCCGCGCGCACTGCCGGCGCCGCCGACAATCCCGAGCCGCCGCCCGGCGCCAGCACCAGCACCAGCAGCACGATGCGCGTCGTGCCGTCGCCGAAGGTGAGCGTCAGCGTGGCGGGATACAAGCCGGCGGCGAGGCCGGCGGTGTTGACCGGCACCGTGATGCGGGCGGGCTGGCCGGGAAAGATGTTGCCGCTGGCGGGCTGGTGCGTGAACCAGCGCGAAGTGCCGAACACGGCGTTGGAGTTGAAGCTGAGCGGCTGCGAGGTGAGATTGGTGATGGTGATCACGCGATCGGAAATGGCCGCGCCCGGCGCGCCGGTCACCAGGATGCCGAGCGGATCCACCTGCGGCCCCGGGTTCACATTGGCGGCCAGAACGTTCAGCACCACGTTGACGCTCTGCGGCGAGTTGCTGGCGCCGGCGGCGCTGACGCGCACCTCGCCGTAATAGTCCCCCGGCGGAAGGCCTGCGTGGTTGGCTTGCACGGTGACCGTGGGATTCTGGCCGGTGGAGCCGGACGCGGGCGTGGCCGACAGCCAGTTGCCTCCTCCCAGCGTCGCTACGGCGACAGTGAACGGCAGCGCCGCGCCGCCGGTCAGCACGGTGAAGTCGCGCGATGGCGGCGCAGGCCCGCCGGCCACGGCGTTGAAGGTGAAACCGGTCTGCGATAGCGTGAGGGCGTTGGCTGGAGGCGTGGGGCTGCTGATGGCGATGCGCCAGGCGTAAATGCCGCCCAGCCGGCTGGCCGGGATACGGCCTGCGGGAAAGGGCTGATTGTTCGCCAGCGGATCGAGCAGCAAGCCGGTGAATGCG
>Ga0247727_10008577_pt1 | contig 18917 bp, 18 predicted proteins | sample WisWelCaveWW1625_FD_202498 | JGI IMG/M metagenome (GOLD analysis project Ga0247727, IMG submission 202498) | Biofilm microbial communities from Wishing Well Cave, Virginia, United States - WW16-25 | ecosystem: Environmental > Aquatic > Deep subsurface > Groundwater > Cave microbial mat | place... | reverse complement strand
TGCTCCTTTAGCACGCCCCAGTGCTCCGGCCCGACGAGTTCGACCGAGACGCAACCCAACTGCTTGGCGACCTGACAGGTCTTTTCGATGTCCCACTTCTCGCCCGCGGAGTTGAAGCACCAGAACGCGATCGATTGCTTGACGCGGCCTTTGACCACGGCCTTGCCGTCGTCAGCCTTGTCGTCACTGGCACGAGTTTCCGATGCGGCGGCGAGCGGCACGAACGCGGCGCCGGCGGCAACGCCCGCGGCGCGAAGAAAATGACGACGGTTGGAGAGAGGCTCAGGCCGACGGCGATTGTGCGAGTCCATGTTGGTTGCCTTTCCGGGAGAAAACCGATCTTGGGAGTGACCAAACATCTGCCGATTCCTGCACCGCAGTGCCGGCACCGTCCGGCGTCAACGATTCACGAACAAGACGAAACCCGCGACGGCCGCGGCGACGGTGAGCACGGCGAGTGTGATCTTCACCCAACTGTGCGGCCGCTCGCCCTGCACTTCGCCCGTGCAGGCGTTCACGACAACCTGGTAGGTCTTCTCGTTGTATTTGTACGCGAGCAACCAGACGGGTAGCAGCAGGTGCTTGTACGTCAGCGCGTCGTAGCGCGTGTGGATCGAATCGACCCGCTGCTCGTTGCCACCGATGCGTCCGCGCACGTCTTGCGCGATCGCCGCGTCGATGCGTTCCTTGGCCGCCGCGAAACCACCGTCGAGCGACACGGCGTAGGTCTGAGCGAAGAAACCCGCGAGCACCTGCTGGTTGAACGGCATCGCGGTGGCGAGCGGCCACGGTTCAAGCGAGGTCATTACGGACTTTGGCAGGCCGGTCGCCGCGCAGACGAGCACGTCGTCGAAGAACCGCTGGAAGTTTCCGGACACCGGCCACCAACGCGTGTGCCGCACACGGCGCTTTTGGTCGCCCTGACCTTCTTCAACCCAATAATGTTCGCCGCGCTGACCGGAGAAGCGATTCGCAGACATCGTGTCGAACGTCCAAAATGGCAGGTAGACGCCGTTGAACCGGCCCTGCACGCCGCGCTGGCGAAAATCGTTCGGTGCGAACCAACGTGACCCGACCCACTGCTTGAGATTCTCCGCCGCCTGCCGCTGCTCGACGTGAAACGGCAGCACGCCGTCCGCCGGGACGCGGTTTTCGGCCGTGTGTACATTCTCGCGCTGGATTGGCGATCCGCAGCAGACGCATTCCTTGCTCGTGAGCGTGCCAGTGAAGACGACGGTCGAGCCGCACGAATCGCAACGAACCTCGCTCGTCTCCGCGGCGTCCGATCGGCCCGCCGCGCGAAGCTCCGCCAGCCGCGCTAGCATCGCATGAAAGTCCTGCTCAGCGACCGCCTTGTCTTCGACGATCTCCAGTTGCTTCGCGAACCCGCAGAACGGGCACTTGAGGCTCTGCTGGCCGATGTGAAATTCGAGGTCCGCTCCGCACTGCTCGCACGGAAAGATGCGGCCTTTGCCTTCATCGACAGTCTGCCCGGCGCCGTGCGTCGTTGCGGCAGGCCGGTTGTGTGGCGGCGCAGGAGGCGGATTCATTTCAGATTCAGATCTCAAATCTCGAATCGCAGACTTCTACTCTCAAGCATTCTTCGGCACTGGCGGCGGGTTCGCCGAACGGAACAGCGCGGCGAACTCCGGGACCTGGCTGGCCGGCACCCACGAAGGCATTCCGGCAGTCCACACCAACGTTGCCGCGGTGACTTGCCCCTGGGCGATCGCGGCTGCAATCTGTGCCGAGGGCGCCGGACCGAACGATTGGCCGTTAATCGCGCAATGCCATGCCCCGCCCGGTAGCGGCGGTGGAGCCGCGGCGGGGAATGGCGCCGCGGGTGGCGCTACGCCCGCTGGCGGCGAGGACTGTCCCATGCCCTGCATCATGCGCTGCGCCATCGCGAAGCCGGCGCCGAGTCCCATGCCTTCACCCGCGCCGCCCGACGGATTCTCGGCCGCGGACAACATCGCCTTGCCCATTTGAAATTGCTGGAACTTGTTCATGTCGCCGATCACGCCCATGCTCGTGCGCGTGTCGAGCGCCTTCTCGACCTCCTCCGGCAGCGAGATGTTCACAATGAAAAGTTGCGGGATGTCGAGGCCGTACTCGTCGTCCACCCGCTCGACCGCCTTCGCACGCAGCTTGTCGGAAAGTTCCGAGTAATTCGCCGCCAGGTCGAGCGCGGCGATTTTCGATTCGCCGAGCAGATCGGCGAACGCCGTGCAGATGTTCGACCGCATCAGTTCGTTGACCTCTTCGACCTCGAACACGCCGTCGGTGCCGACGATCTCTTTGAGCAGCGCGCGCGGGTCGGTGGCCTTCAAGTTGTACGTGCCGAACGCGCGGATGCGCAGCGGGCCGAAGTCGGCGTCGCGCAGCATGATCGGATTGTTCGTGCCCCATTTCAGCCCGGTGATCTGCCGCGTGCTGACGAAATACACCTCCGACTTGAACGGGCTGTCGAAGCCGAATTTCCAGCCGGCGAGCGTGCTGAGGATTGGCAGGTTGCCCGTGTTCAGCGTGTGCATGCCCGGCTCGAACACGTCGGCGAGCTGGCCGTTGTGCACGAACACCGCGACCTGCCCCGGCCGCACGATGAGTTGTGCACCTTGCTTGATCTGATTGTTGTACCGCGGAAACCGCCACGCCAGCGTGTGCTGCGTGTCGTCGATCCACTCGACGATGTCCACGAGCTCGCCGCGCAGTTTGTCGAGAAGTCCCATAATCGCCTCCGGATGTCGAAGACCGTGAGTTGTGTTTCCCGGCCCAATGGTTCGTTACGTCGCTCCGTCTCGGCGGCAGTCTAATCAGTTCGAGGCCGATGCGAAAGTGTCGGCAGCCGACCCCGGCCGGAGCCGCGTCACCTTCATGCAAATCGCCGGCCTCGCTATAATCCGCCGCCTGAAACGCGAGGACGAATCGCTTGGATATTCGCCAACAACTCGAGATTATTCGACGCGGCGTCGAGCAGATCGTGCCGGAGCCGGAGCTGGTTCAGAAGCTGGAACGCTCGGCTCGCAGCCCCGGCGCGCCGCCGTTGCGCGTGAAGTACGGCATCGATCCGACTGGCATCGACGTGCACCTCGGCCACACCGTGCCGCTGCGGAAGCTGCGGCAGTTTCAGCAACTCGGCCACAAGGCGATCATCATCATCGGCAACTACACGGCCTTGGTCGGTGACCCGAGCGGCCGCGATCAGACGCGCGCGAAGCTGACGCCGGAGAGCGTGGAGGCGAACGCCCGCGATTACCTGAAACAAATCTCCAAGATCATCGCGGGCCTGGCGCCGGACGGCACCGTGCTCGACGCGGCCAAGGTCGAAGTGCACCGCAACGGCGACTGGTTCGGCCGGATGAGTTTCCTCGACGTGCTCGAACTCTGCCGCAAGATGACGATCTCGCGACTACTCGAACGCGACGATTTCACGAAGCGGCTCAAAGCCGAGTCGCCGATTTATCTGCACGAGTGTTTGTACCCGCTGATGCAGGGGCAGGACTCGGTCGAGATTCAGGCCGACGTCGAACTGGGTGGCAGCGAGCAACTCTTCAGCCTGATGTGCGGTCGCGAATTGCAGCGCGATCACGGACAAGAGCCGCAAGTCGCGATCACACTGCCGATCCTCGTCGGCCTCGACGGCGTGCGCCGCATGGGCAAGAGCCTCGGCAACTACATTGGCGTCGCCGACGAGCCGAACGACATGTTCGGCAAGCTGATGAGCATTCCCGACGCGTGCATGAAGACGTACTTCGATCTGCTCAGCGACCGGCCGCTCGACGATGTGCAGCGTCTGCTCGCCCCAAACGCGCACCCGCGCGAGGCGAAGGTCGCGCTGGCGAAGGACATCGTCGGCCAATACTACGGTTCAGCCGCGGCGGACACGGCTGCGGCTGAATTCGATCGGCGGTTTCGAGAGAAGCAGGATCCCGCTGAGATTCCGGAGTTCGAGATTCCGGCGAGTGAGCTGAAAGACGCGCGTGTTTCGATCAGTCGTCTACTCGTCCTCGCAGGCCTTGCCCCGAGCACGAGCGAAGCCCGTCGGCTCGTGTCGCAGGGCTGCGTCACCTTGGGTCCGGACCGCGAAAAAGTGAGCGATCCCAAGGGCGAGATCGCGTTGACTGACGGATTGATAATTCGTGTCGGAAGTCGGCGTGTGGCGCGCGTGCGTCTGCGCTAGGTGGACTTTTCGATTTGTAGGTGAGAAACGACCATGAGTCAGCACGGTATCGGCGTCATCGGTTGCGGGATGATTTCCAACTTTCACGCGAAGGCGATCGCGGACATCACGGGGGCGAAGTTGGTCGCGTGCTTCGACACGATCGGCGCGTCGGCGGACCGGCTGGCGGCGGCGACCGGCTGTCGCGCGTATCACGTACTCGGCGAGATGCTGGCCGACCCCGCGGTGACGATCGTGACGATCGGCACGCCGAGCGGCGCGCACATGGAGCCGGCGGTGGAGGCGGCCCGCGCGGGGAAGCACGTGGTCGTGGAAAAGCCGCTCGAAGTCACACTCGCGCGCTGCGACGCGATCATTCAGGAGTGCGCGAAGAACCACGTCAAGCTGTCCGCGGTCTTTCCGTCGCGGTTCCACGATTCGAACGTGGAGTTGAAGCGGGCGATCGACGAGAACCGATTCGGGCGGCTCACGCTCGGCGACTCGTTCGTGAAGTGGTTTCGCCCGCAGTCGTATTACGACTCCGGCGCGTGGCGCGGCACGTGGAAGTTGGACGGCGGCGGCGCGCTGATGAATCAGGCGATCCACAGCGTCGATTTGCTCACGTGGCTGATGGGGCCGGTCAGCGAAGTGCACGCCGCGGCGGCGACGCTGGCGCACGAGCGGATCGAGGTGGAAGACACGGCGGTGGCCGCGCTGCGGTTCGCGTCGGGCGCACTCGGCGTGATTGAGGCCACGACGGCCGCGTACCCGGGCTACCTCAAACGGATCGAAATTCACGGCTCTGAAGGGTCGGCGATGATCGAGGAAGAGGACATCGTGAAGTGGGATTTCGCGAAACCCGGGCCGCGCGACGACGTCATTCGCGCGCAGATGCAAGCTCACAGGAGCACGGGCGGCGGCGCGAGCGATCCGACCGCGATCGGCCACCACGGCCACGCCAAACAATTTCGCGAGGTGCTCGCGGCGATCGACGAGAATCGCACGCCGGCGATCGACGGCCACGAGGGGCGACGCTCCGTTGAAATCATCCTGGCGATCTACGAGTCGGCGGCGAGCAACCAGCCCGTGCAACTGCCGCTCAAGGCTGATCCGCAGTTTCGCCGCTAGTCGGCGGCCCTCCTCGCTTGCGCGTCGGCCGTGTTCGCCGCCTCTGAAACTGGACTGGTCCGAAAAATAGGACTGATTTATACAAGCCGCGTTCAAATCGATTGAGGCCGAGTCGGGTCACGGAGGACCAAATGGTGTCAAAGCGAGTCGTCAATTGGCTCGTGTACTTGATCGTGCGGTTGCTGATTTGCTTCTTGCAGACATTGTCGCTCGAGGCGGGGCTGAAGTTGGCGGAGTCGCTCGGCCACTTCGGCTACGTCTTTGACAAGCGGCATCGCAAGGTGGCGGAAGAGAATCTGCGGCGGGCCTTTCCGGGCCGTTACTCGCGAGCGGAACTTGAGCGGCTCGTGCACACCGTCTTCGTGCATTTCGCGTCGATCGTCATCGAGATGGCGCACATTCCACGGCTGTTGCGCCGCGCGAATTGGCGGCAGCACATCTCGGTGCGCAACGGCGACGTTGCGGTCGGGACCATCTTGTGCAACCGGCCGGTGATCTTGCTGACGGCCCATTTTGGCAACTGGGAAATCGCCGGCTTTTCGATGGGCATGTTCGGCTTCAAGCCGCACAGCATCGCGCGAGCGCTCGACAACCCATACCTCGAAAAGATGATTCGCGATTTTCGCACGCAGACAGGCCAGGAAATCATCTACAAGCGCGGCGCGTTCGATCAGGTCTCCGCGGTGATGCGGCGCAACTCGCTGGTCGGCATTCTGTCGGACCAGGACGCGGGCGCGCGCGGCGTGTTCGTGGACTTCTTCGGGCGGCCGGCGTCGTCGCACAAGGGCGCCGCGGTGTTGGCGCTCGAGCACGACGCGCCGATTTGCGTCGGTTTCGCGAGGCGACTCGGCCGCGACCTGCGCTACGAGGTCTGGGTGGAAAAGGTCATCGATCCGCGCGAATACCGCAGCCGGCCGGACCCGATTTTCAGTATCATTCAAGACAGTGCTCACGCGGTCGAAGCGGCCGTGCGGCAAAATCCGGAGCAGTATTTTTGGCTGCACCGCCGCTGGAAACACCAGCCAGAGGATCGTGCGGTCATCCGTGCTGCGTGAGCTAGACGGCATGAAAATCAAGTTCCAATTCACAAATCCGCTTGGAACTCGGGATTTCTTCGGAGAATCACGATGCTTGATTTTGTTCGCGTCGCGAAGTTGAGCGACGTGCCGGTGGGCGAATGTCGCGAGTTGGAGCTACAGGGGCGACTGGTTGCGCTGTTCAACGTCGGCGGAGTAATCTACGCGACGGACGGCACATGCCCGCACGCGGGCGGGCCGCTCGGCGCCGGGTCACTCGAAGGACCGGTGGTCACTTGTCCGTGGCACGCCTGGCAATTTGATGTCACGACCGGCCGAAACCAGTACAATCCCGTGTGTGTGTTGGAACGGTATGACGTGAAGATCGAAGGCGACGAGATTTTGCTGGCACTGCCGTGATCACCTATCGCACGTTTCGCAACTGGGACCCGCCGACGCTCGTCGAACTCTGGAACGCCAGTGTCGCGAGTCGCGGGGCCGCTCGCACGATCGAGGTCCAGGATTTGGACCGACTAGTTTTCTCGAAGCCCTATTTCGATCCCAAGGGCATCATCTTCGCCGAGGAAGACGAGCGGGCGATCGGTTTCGTACACGCGGGCTTTGGATCGAGCGACGATCAGGGTCAACTCAATCAATGCTTCGGCGTGATCGCGATGCTGGTCGTGCACCCAGCGCAGCGGCGGCGCGGCATCGCACGCGAGCTGGTTTGCCGCGCGGAGGAATACCTCCGAGCCGGCGGCAGCACGGTGATCTACGCCGGCAGCATGCACCCGCTCGATCCGTTTTATCTCGGCCTGTACGGCGGCAGCGAATTGCCTGGCATCCTCAAATCCGACGACGCAGCCAATCAACTTTTCCAATCGCTCGGCTACCGCGCGGTTGATGAATGCCTCGTGCTACAACGCGAGTTGTCGGGGTCGCTCGCCCTCACGGACGCGCGGTCGAAGGCATGGGCGCGGCAGGCGGAATTCGAGGTGTCGCCGCAGCCGGCCCCGGCCAATTGGTGGACTGCGTGCCGCTACGCGTCGCTCGAATTCAGCGACTTCAACGTGCGGCAGAAGTCAACCGACACGGTGATCGCCCGCGCCCGCGGATGGGAAATGTATCCCGTGCAAAAATCGTGGGGCGCCGAGGCGGTCGGCATCGTGGACGTCCACGTCGAACCGGACTTCCGGCGACAGGGGCTTGGCTGCTTTCTCATGATCCAGATTCTTCGTCATTACCGCGATAACGGGCTGACGCTCGCCGAGGTGCAGACGATGGCCCGCAACACGGTCGCGTGCCGGCTGTTTCAGCGGATCGGTTTTCGCGAGATTGACCGCGGCATCATCTACCGCGCCGAGCCGCGGCCGTTGTAGTTCTCATTTTGGCGGTGACGGAGCGCCGCTCCGTGTGGCGTTCCACGTGCGAGTCGGCCGGCTCTCTGAACGGCGCAGCGGGCGTTCCCTACAGCCGCCACGATCGACGCTACGCGAATGCGCCAACGCACGCTGCCACAGTCATCGCCGTCATGCACCGATCAATCGCGACGCCGTTCGCGAAAGGTTGCGCGGAAACTGCGGTCTTGCGGCGGCCTCGTCGATAAAGAGGTCTGGCCAGACTTGAGGCCAGCTTATGTCGCCCGGCAACCAAAATCGGCAAACTTGGTGCGGCCGGAGCAAGGAGGCGAACCGTGGAAATCCTCACGACCCGTTTCGGTCCCGTTACGATCAACGCGCAGGACCGCGTCGAGTTCCCCAAGGGGCTTGTCGGCGTTGCGCAGCTCAAACGATTCGCGCTCGTGGCCGACCCGCAGGTTCGCGGTCTGACGTGGCTTCAGAGCACGCGCGACCCCGTTTGGGCGCTGGCATTGGTCTCGCCTCGCGTGTTCGTGCCGGATTTTGCCATTCGCACAACGCCCGACCAGTTGCGGCCGATTCAACTGGAGTCCGCGGGCGACGCCGACGTATACGTAACGCTGAACCGCACCGTGCAAAACTTCACGGTGAATCTGCAGGCGCCGATCATCATCCATCGTCGCCGTTCGCTTGGAATGCAGCTTGTGCTGTCCGACTCGCAGTTTTCCGTTCGACATACGATAAATTTTGGGGCGCCCCTGAGAATGTCAGCCTAGCCCCCAGTCGCCCGCTTTGGGCAGCGGCCGTTGTGACCGGTCCCGCGCCGCTCGGTCGCGACACGCCAGACGAAGGAAGGAGCCTTGTGCTATGTTGGTGCTCTCGAGACATCGCGATGAAAGCATCATCATCGGCGATGACATTGTGATCACGGTAGTCGACATTCGCGGCGACAAGGTGCGACTCGGGATCAACGCCCCGGTCGAGATCCCCGTGCACCGGCAAGAGGTGTACGAAGCGATCCAGCGCGAGAACAAGCAGGCGGCTCAAATGGACCCGGCCGCCGCGCGTGACGCCGTCGGCTCGAACGCCGTGGCTCACCCACGCGACCGCCGGCCGCCCGCGCCAAGTTAACCGGCCGATCGCTCACGATCATTCACCCGCAGCCCGTCTCCAATCCGGAGACGGGCTGCTTTTGTTGATGCGTCGCGCGGCGTTCAGGGTCTTACTTTTTTGACGCAGCGTTTGGATTGGTTCCGATTGCTGCCGGTCGGTCGGATTGCGGTGGCGCGGTCGTTCGGATTGACGCGGACGATGGAATAGGCGGTGTCGCGATTCTGCTGGCGGGAGGATCGGCCCGCGCGGCCGTCAGAATGCGTCCGCAAGTGCCTTGGAACATCGCCTGCTTCGCAGCGATCGTGGCAGGATCGTCCAAGCGGAGCACGCCGTAGAGAATGGCTCGTTGAAGTTCGGCCAGTTCGAGTTCCCAGGCGTCCAACAGCACGCGTTGGTCCCGCGTCAGTTGCAATTCGCTGAGTCGGCGTGACGCTCGCACGAATTCGAGCGCCAGTGTGACACGGCGGGCGTACGCGATGGCTTGCGGCTCAGCCTGAAATCGCAGGCTGCGTGCGGCCGGATCATTGCGAATCGCCCAGTAATGCGTTCGCGTCGAGTCCACAAGGACCTCGCGGTAGGCCCGCAATTCGGATGGACTGGGCTCGCTTTGCTCAAACGGGTCGGGAAGGTCCGTGAAGCCGGCTACGATCGCGCCAAGTTCCACGCGCGCGAGGGCCATCACCCAATCAAACCCGCGCTGCTGCCAATTATTCTTGTCCGCGTCTTTTCGTTCGGTGAGCGCGCCGGCCGCCGGTTCAACGCGGCGCGAGAGATTCGTGTAGACGGCGAACTCGTCGCGGGACGTCACCAGCGAATTCATCACGTCGAATTCCGCGGGCGTGGCGGTTTCGACTAGCCGGTCGAGAAGCGCCAACGCGCGGCCGTATTCCAAGTAACCCACAACTCGGTTGACCATCTGCGGACTCGTCGTGCTGACCGATCGAGTGGTGCTTGCTTTGGCGAGGCCGGCGACCGCCGACGCGATGGGATTCTCCGGTCACCAGAAATCGACTTTCGTCCCGCCGCAGAATGCCGGCGTGTTTTCGACCACGCGGCGATCTTCCATCGCCCACCAATAATGATGACGACGCTCGTACGTCGGCACGCGCTGCGACACACGGGCGTCGGATCCGTCGGCGACGGCGTGTCGATCGGCATATAGAGGCCGAACTGACCCTGCGGCGTCCGCGTGGCCCATTCGCTCTTGGCCAGCCCGCCCACTTCCGGCCCTCGGCCGTACCGGCCACGCATCCACCAGTGCATTCCCTCGAAGAGCAGGTTCGCTTTGACCGTCAAGTCACCCGCCAACTCGCGCGCTCGACGATGCTCCGCCGCAGCGCGTGCCGGCGTCGCCGGGTCACGAAGGATTTCGCGGGCCAAGGCCTGCTGCGACTTTTTCGCTCGCTCGAAGAATTGTGCGACCAGTCGTCCGTCGAAGTCCGCGCTAAACGCTGCCAGCACGCGATCCGGCGTCAGTTTCATGTCCTCGAGCGCGTGCCGTGCAAAACTGAGCCGGTGAATTCGCAATTCGACCTCGCGCTCCTCAAGATCGGCGATCTCCTGTTTGACGCGGGCTTGCAGCGCGGCCGGCTGGCCTTCGATCAGCGGTCGCTCACCCTCCGCCAACATCGCCAACTGAGCACGCGGGAAAACTCTGGCCAACGTGCCCATGTACTCGGCCAATCCACCTGCGACCGCAAGTCGGCTGTGAAGTACGTGCATTTCCCAGAGCCGCGTCTCGAATCCCGCGCTGGTTTCGGGAGCTACCAGCGGTTCGGCCATTGCCGGATGGTCCTGTTTCATCTGTAGGATTGTCTGCACTTGCTGCTCAATCGACTTCATTACGAGAAGCGATTCACGAACGCCCGGTTTTGGCAACTTCGCCGCGAAGGACTGCTGCGCCAGCGCGACTCGTGCGTCGGCCAGAATCTCGCTGGCGGGCGGACTGCCGCGCCGCGCCAACCAATCGTCAACTGCCTTCATCTTCTTGTCGTCGACCCTCGCCACCAACGGCGACAGCGACTCGATCAACGCGACCGGATCGCCGCGTTCGTGTGCCGTCAGGGCAGCTTCGACGACTTGCCGCTCGGCCGGATTCAACTCAGATTTCAGATCCGCAACGGAGGCGCTCGCGACCCAGAACAGGGTCGAAATGGAAACGATGACGATTCCCGGGCGTTGAACGGACATAGGAAACCTCCCCAGTGGCTCGAACGTCAGGCCGCAGACGCCTCTTGCCGGCGCCGACCGAAGCATCTGCCGTGCTCGATCTAGCGACACGAATCTCCCTGCCATTAGTCGGCTATTACAGCGCTGAGTTCACACCGGTCGCCAGATCGCGCCGCTGGTTGGCGCCAATCGCGACAGCACTTGCGGAATTTTTCCGCCGCAGGTTGCGAGCCGAAGAGTCGAGGCATATCCTCTCGTCACGATTGGAACCTCATCCAATCCACGCCAGAAGCCGCCGCTGCTGGCCGAGGAGCTTGATGCCAATGGACACGCGACCGCCGCAATGGAAAGTCAAGATAGACCGCAGCGTGCGCGTGCCATGCGATTCGCGCGGGACGCCTGCACTTCGAAACCGAACAAACGGCAAGAGGGAGCGCGACACCGCATGAACTATTTCGATCAGCTTCGCCGCAGCGTGCTGGAGACGATAAAGGCTGGCCGCGTCGGCCAGCCGGTGTTTGTGCGATTTCTCGTTGCGAGCGACGCGAATCGGGAAACGCAGACGCCGCTGCTTGCGCGGCTCGTGCAGACTGCGGGCGAGTGGCTCGGCGCGCCGCCGCGGCGGCTTTACGCCACCGTGTCGCCGCTGCCAGCCGGCGCGTCGGTCAGCGTCCGTTTTGAGAACGGTGCGACAGCACTCGTCAGCACCGCTACGCCGGGACACGCGGGGCCGACGATCGACGTCATCGTGCTCGGCAATCACGGCGCGGTCTATCACGATGGTTTTGCCGTTGCTGCCGAGTCGGCAGCAACGGTGGTGGACGGGCATGAAGATCCAGCCCTGCGTGCGGCCATCGAAGCGACAATGCGGTCGATGAAGCCGCACGTCCTGCCGGGTAAGGAGGCGCCCTGATGCCACGCGATGAGAAATTCGGCGTGCTGCTCGTCACCGGCGCTCAAACGCATCAGGAGAATTACGCGCGAGCGCTCGCGGCCGACCCGCGTGGCCGACTGATCGCGCTTGCCGACGAACCCAACGTCGCGCCGCGACGCCGCGAATTGAACGAGCGATTGGCTCGCGAGTTGAACGTTCCTCACATCGCCCGGCTCGACGACGCGCTCGGCCGCGACGACGTGCACGTGGTCAGCGTGTGCGCGGAGCCGGATCGCCGCGGGCCGATCATTGTCGCGTGTGCGAGGGCGAAGAAGCACTTGTATCTCGACAAATCGCTGGCCCCGCGGCTGGCCGACGCGGACGCGATCGTCGCGGCCGTGCGCGAATCGCGAGTGCACAGCCACATGTTCAGTTTCATCACTCAGCCGTGGGCGCGCCGCGCGAAAGGGGTGGTCGATTCCGGCGGGCTTGGTGATCTCGTCGCGCTGCACGCCGACATTCACTTCGCGAAAGGCCGCGCGGGCACGGCGAAACTCGGCTCGCCGCGCCGCGAACAATTTCCGCCTGATCCGCTCACGTTTCAACGAACCGAAGCGAAACGCGAGATGGACAACACGGGCGTGTACGGCGTCTCGCTCGTCCGCTGGCTCGCCGGCCGCGACGTCCGCTCGGTGTTTTGTGAAACGGCCAACTACTTTTTCGCCGAGCATCAGCAGGCCGGCGCGGAGGATTTCGGGCTGCTCGTCTTGTCTCTCGACGGCGGGCTTACCGCGACCGTCAGTTCCGGCCGCATTGGCTGGACTGGACATCCGGCCGGTGGCACGAGCCGCGTGATCGTCGTCGGTACGAAGGGCACTCGTGTCTTCGACGCGAACCGCCCGCGCGTCGAAATGTACAACGATCAACCGCCGTGGACGCCGCCGCCCGTCAATCCGGCCGATCCGATGGGCTTCTGGACCAGCACGCAGCAAGAAGTACACACGATGCCGAAGCTCGCCTGGCAACCGCTCGCCGCCGCCGCGAGCGACGCCGGCTATTTCTTCGACTGCCTCGCCGCGGACCGCGACAGCGAGATGAACGCGGCGGCCGCAGCCGCGACAACCGAAGTGCTGCTCGCCGGCTACAAATCCGCCGCGACCGGCGACTTGGTCTCGCTACCGCTCGCCCGCGCATGATCCGATTCACACGAGCGACTTCGCGATTGCCTCTCGGAATTCATCGCACAGGATCGCGGCGTCTTCGATGCCGACCGACACGCGAATCGTGCCCTCGCGGATGCCAAGTTGCTCGCGCGCGGCTGGAGTTAGCCCGCGGTGCGAAGTCACGGCCGGATGGCTGACGATCGTCGAGACGTCGCCGAGCGTCGGCGCGAACGGGATGTAGGTAAGCGACCGCATGAAGCGGTCAACGACGTCGCGGCCGCCGTCCAATTCAAATGCGACCATGTTTCCAAATTGATTGCCGAGCAGGCGGCGCGCGACGGCGTGATCGGGATGATCGGCGCGGCCGGGATAGATGACTTGCCGGACGCCGCGCTGCGTGGCCAGAAAATCGGCAAGCGCCGCCGCATTGGCGTTGGAGCGGGCGACTCGCAATTCGAGCGTGTTCATGCCGCGCTCCGCGAGCCAGCAATCGAACGGGCTGCCGTTGAGGCCCCACGTGACGATCGCGTCGCGGATCGGCGTGTGCAGTTCATTCGAGCAGCACACCGCGCCGAGTGTCACGTCGCTGTGACCGGCGAGCAACTTCGTGACGCTGTGAAAAACGATGTCGGCCCCGTGTTCGAGCGGTCGAAACGCCAGCGGCGTTGGAAACGTGTTGTCCACGGCGAGGAGCACCGCGCGGTCACGCGACACGCGTGCCAGTGCGTCGATGTCCGCGACGCGCAAAAGCGGGTTTGACACGACCTCGACGATAACCATTCGCGTGCTCGGCCGAATCGCCGCCACCACCGCGGCCGGGTCGCTCGCATCCATCAAGTCCGTCGCGAACCCCAGACGCGGCAACTCCTGACTCATCAGGCGAAGCGTGCGTCCGTAAAGTTGATTGCCGGCCACGATCGTGTCGCCAGCCTTGAGCAGTCCGAGCAAAATCGCCGACACCGCGGACATTCCGGAACAGGTGATCAGTCCGGCCTCGGCGCCCTCAAGCCGCGCGATCTTGGTCGCCAGTTGCTCGGCGTTTGGGTTGCCTTCGCGGGCGTAGGTGAAACCAGCTTCCGCACCCTCATAGACGCGATTCATTTCCGCCGCGTCACGCGCGATGTACACCGCGCTTGGGTGAATCGGCGAAACGAGCGGCCGCGTCACCGACGCCGGGAACGGCGTGCGGCGGACAACCGACGAGCGGCCGGCGGGTTGGTTCGGCGGTTCGGGCGGCACGTTGCCTCCTTCATTTCCATTCGTCGGCGAGTGTCGTGAATACGACTCGGCCGGCGTCGCGGCTCGCGTAGACCTGTCGCACGAGCAGTTGCGGGTACCAGCGCTGGATCAGGTCGGCGGCCCGGTTGAGATCCTCGCGCTGGCGGTGGAAAACGTACGACTCGTCGAGCGGGCCGTACTTCGCGCGATAGTACGCGCAGTTTTCATAGGCAATCAGCCACACGGATTCGAGCGTATGATGGTCGGCGAGGAACCGAAACGCCCGCTCGGTCACGCGCGATTCATCGTAGGAGGAACTCCATAGGTTGAACCCCGCGGGTCCGCCGGGCACGGCGTACATGTCCGCGCGCTCCGACACCTGATCGCGAACGAACTCTTCGACCTGTTCGTGCCAGCGGCCGTCGGAACAACAAACGACCAGTGTTTCCGGCCGGGCGGGATTCCAGGCCGATTCGGCGACAAATCGTTCGCCTGCCAGCGCGATATCGGCCGCAGCGGCCGATTTACGCTGACCGTGCGCGGGGTCGACAATGAATCTAGCCATGTTCCGTCCTCTCAAAGAGAACAACACTCGCGGTGAATCCGTGAATGAAATTCTGTCCGCCGATCGGCCCGAGTTCGCCCTGGGCGAAGAAGCCGGCGAGCGGGATTTCGCCGAGCGATTCTTGGATCACGCCGGCGTCGTGATTTGGCTGTTGAAACAGCCGCGTGCCGCGGCCGTTGCAGGTGAACAGCAGCGCGCCGAGCGGCGGCGCGGCGCTGCCCGTGCGGGCTTGCGACACGAGATGACGCAGATCCTCGTCAGCCGACTCCGCGTCGCGCACGTGAAACTGCACGGTCTGGCCGGGCCGAATGAGTTCGCCAATCGCGATCGCCCCGCTGCCGGGATCGGCGCCGATCACATTCCTCACCAGGAAGTCGCCGCGGCCGAAGTGATCCTGGTACTCATTGATCACGCGGCCGACGTGCAGGCCGCGCTGCACGAGTTGCTGCTCGCGCGGCGGCAGCGTTGGAAAGAGTTCCTGCAGGTGCGCCAGCGGCGGGCGGCCGCCAAGTTCCTGGATCACGTTGCGCTGCGATCGCGTGACCACGTAATGCTCGCCGATCGGCCGGCATCCTTGCGACACCACGCTGCGGATTCTCAGCGGGCCGTGCACGAGCGCCGCGACCGCGCCGCTCGCGAATTCGTTTCCGTCCAGCCACAACCGATTTTGGCCCGGCCCGAAGCCGCCCGATGCCATGCCGCCGACAACTGGAACCCCCGCATGATCCTCGTTGATGCGCCGCAAAAATGCATCGACCGCGAAACTAAACGGATCGCCGAGCGTAATAAGCGCGGCGCCCGGCGGCCACGGATCGGGCAGATCGTCCGGCCAGCCGGTGAACGTCGCGCCCTCGGGTGTCTCTTCAAACTCCAGGTACATGCCGTGAATGCTCACGCCGGGCAGGCGCGCGAGCCAGAGCGCGATCGCCGGTTGCTGCTCGATTTCACGCGAGCCGCCGACGATCGATTCGCCGGTGCAGCCGAGCAAATGTTTCGCTTCGAGCCGGCCGGCGATTGATGCCGCGACCGATTCAAATTCCGGCCCGTGCTGCGGTGAAACAAAGAGCATCGCCAAGTCCGCGGGGCCACCGAGCCGTGTGGCTGCTTGCCTGCAGACGTCCTCAATCGCGCTCCGCGTATCGGGCTCGGTGGAGAGCGCCACGGAGAATTGCAGGCCGGTTTCGGTTTGAGGAGCGTTCATTCGTTGGTTTCGTTGTTAGTCGGTTGTTGATGACCCCAAGCGCATCTTGCCAGATGCCGGTGCGATTCGCCAGAGAAGGGCTTGAAATCGGCACGGCGCAACATCGTGCCGGTCTAGTTGCCACCACTCACATTGACACAACTCCACCGGGCGTCGATCTTACGGCACGATGTCAACTAGTCCGATGACTTTGAACCGCGGGCGCCTGTACGTGGTAGCGGCCGCGGCGCTGTGGAGTTTGAGCGGTGTGCTCGCCAAGACAATCGAGCTTCCCGGCCCGACGATGGCTTGCCTGCGTGCATTGTTCGCCGCGGCCGTTTTGCTGCCGCTCCTGCGACCGCGGCTTATTTCAATTCGGCCCGCGATGCTCGGCATGGTCGTCTGCTTCACGACGATGAACGTGTGCTACGTCACCGCGATCACGAAGACGACGGCCGCGAACGCGATCTTTTTGCAGTACACCGCGCCGGCCTGGATGTTCTTGGCCAGCGTGCTCTGGCTCCGCGAGCCGTTCGACCGTCGCAGCCTGCAAAGCTTGGCCCTGAGCATGATGGGCGTCGCGGTGATCGTCGCGGGAAATTGGTCGGGCGCGTCAGTCGGCATCGTGCTCGGGCTGGTGGCCGGCTTGGCGTTCGGCGGCGTCGCGGTGTTCTTGCGCCTGCTGCGCGAGGAGAACTCCGTTTGGCTGACCGTACTAAACCACTCGGTCGCCGGACTGGTGCTGCTCCCGTTTGTCCTTTCACAAACGGAGTTGCATCCGCGTCATGCAACGAGCACGCAACTCGCCGCGCTCGCGATCTTCGGCGCCGTGCAAATGGCTCTTCCGTACATCTTGTTTTCGCGCGGTCTGTCCGTGGTTTCAGCGCAAGAGGCGGGCGTCGTCGCGCTGCTGGAGCCGACGCTGAATCCGCTGCTCACGTACCTCGCCGTTGGCGAAGTGCCGACGGCGAGCACGCTGGCAGGCGGCGCGATCATCCTCGCGGCCGTCGCGTGGCGTTATCTGCGGCCCGGTCTAGACCGCGCGACCGCAACCGAGACGGAATCCGGGGGTCGCGTTGCGGCGAATGAGCCGAGCGGTTAACGTGTGCCGCTTAATTACGGACAGCAGGGCATCGTTGCACGAAACGACCGGAGATCGAGCATGGCTGACGCGAAGCATCCGCCGGAACTGAAGATTCTGTTCTTCACCGAGATGTGGGAGCGATTCAGTTTCTACTTGATGCTCGGCATCTTGCCGCAGTATCTGGCGGATTCGCAGAAGGGCGGCATGGCCTGGACCGACGAACAGGCGGCCGTGGTCGTCGGCACCTACATCGCGCTGGTGTACTTCACGCCGTTCATTGGCGGGCTGATGGCCGATCGGCTCTTCGGTTTCCGCAAGATGATCATCGCGGGCGGACTGCTCATGATGATCGGGCACCTCGTGCTGGCGATTCCGAACGAGATCGGACTCTACCTCGGCTTGGGGTTTTTGATTCTCGGCAACGGCGGGTTCAAGCCAAACATTTCATCACTGCTCGGCAACCTGTACCCGCCGGGCAGTCCGCTGAAAGATTCCGCGTACAGCATTTTTTACTTGGGCGTCAACCTCGGCGCGTTCATTTGCAACTTCGTCGCCGCGCTGGCCCGCAATTATTTCGATGAGCACCCGATTCACGTGACCTCGACATGGCAGATTGCCGGCTGGCACGCGGCGTTTGCGACGGCGGCCGTCGGCATGCTGCTCGGACTCTTGCTGTTCCTGTTCAACTACCGCCGATTCGATCAGGCCGACACAGTGCATCGCGCGGCGGGCAGCGACGCTAGCCTAACGCCGCTTTGGGTCGAGTGCGTCACGCCGGCCGCGCTGTTCGGCGCGGCGGGCTGGTTCGCGTCCACGTGGAAATACTTGCCGTTCAATCCGCCGACGGGTGCGTTTATCGGCGCCTGCCTGCCCGTGCTTTTCTTCTATTTCAACATCTGGCGGACGGTGCCGGACCGCGCCGAAAAGGGCCGCGTGGCCGCGCTCTTGGTCATCTACGCCGTCGTCATCGTTTTCTGGATGACGTTTCACCTAAACACGACCGCGCTCAATGTCTGGGCACGCGACGACACGGACCGCGAGCCGAACGCCGCCGTGGCAGTGATCACGAACGCGTTTCCTGAATTTGCCGAGAACGCGCCGCCGAAATACTTCGACAACGCCGGACCAACAATCCCGCGTCCTGCCAAGGGCACGTACGACGTGGTCAGCGACGAGCGATACAAACAGTTGGAGACTGCCAAGCAATTGATCGTCGTCGAAGATAAGAAAGTATTTGTCACGCAGTCGATGTTGGACAAGATTTACTCGGACACCGACGATTCGACGCCGATTCTGGAGGAAGGCAAGCATCTCAAGGTCACGAACACCGAGTTGTTTCAGTCGATCAACGCGGGGTTTGTCATCCTGTTCACGCCGCTCGTCGTCGGCTTCTTCAGCATGCTACGTAACCGCGGCCAGGAGCCGTCAACGGCCGCGAAGATCGGCCTTGGCTTGGCGATCAACGGCGGAGCTCCGGCACTGATGCTCGCGGCCACGATCGTTTCAAATGACGGCGCGATGAAGGTTTCGGCGTGGTGGCTTTTCGGCGTGTACGCGATTGCCACGGTGGGTGAGTTGTGCCTTTCGCCGATGGGACTGGCACTCGTGAACAAAGTCTCACCGGCGCGAATTCAGGCGTTCATGATGGGCGGTTGGTTTCTCGCCACGTCGTTCGGCAATAAGCTCTCCGGCATCATGGGCGAGGTCTACCACCAGTGGGACCACAACGTCTTTTGGATCGTGCTGGTCGTCTGCGACGTGGCATTCGGATTGATCGTGCTTGCACTCTTGCCGTGGTTCAAACGGCAGATGGGATCGAGCCAAACGACGTGAAGTGACCTGTCATTGCCCGCACCGCGCGGCCTGTTGAAGGCGGTTGACGAATTCCAC
>Ga0247727_10008576_pt1 | contig 18917 bp, 18 predicted proteins | sample WisWelCaveWW1625_FD_202498 | JGI IMG/M metagenome (GOLD analysis project Ga0247727, IMG submission 202498) | Biofilm microbial communities from Wishing Well Cave, Virginia, United States - WW16-25 | ecosystem: Environmental > Aquatic > Deep subsurface > Groundwater > Cave microbial mat | place... | reverse complement strand
CTAGTACCCCAACTTAAAAGTTTTCATCAATCTTTGACCCATCTTTATTCCGCGGGGCTTTGCGCTCGCGCTTAACAGCTTGCTCGAAGATGCCGGCGCGCTCCGCGCTTTGCCCAGCGGAAAAACCTGGGCGCAAATCTTGGCAAAAACTTTTAAGTCGGGGTACTAGCCTTGCCTCGCGGCGCATTTTGTCACTTTTTAGGACTCGGATTAATAATGTTGCTGTAAAGATATTTTTTAATTATTTTACAGGTATGAGTAAAAAAGCACGGACACCCCACTCTATGAAAATCTTTTTCTCCTCGATCATCGGCATCATCATTGTTATCATTATCGCAGTTGTCGTGGTCGCCTTCATCGGCTGGTCGCGCGTTCCCGACATCATCGCCAATAACTTGTCGAAAAAGATGAAGGTCTACGTCTCGATCGGCGATATGTCGCTCGGCTGGGGAAAAGTTGCCGTCGAACATGTGGAGATCGGCAATCCACCCCGCTCGATTCTCAATCGCGCATTCACCTGCCAAGAGATCGATGTGCTCACCCCTTTTTCCAACTACATGAGCCACCAGATCGTGATTGAAGAAATCGATGTCAAAGATGTCTACCTCGGACTCGAGTTCGACTCTGCCAACACCACCAACGGAAATTGGACGACGATCATGAATAATTACCAAGCTTCCACTGGGGCACAGCCTGCGCCAAAAGCAGAAGCTGGCACGCAGCGCTCTGTACTCATCCGCAAGCTCATCCTAAGCAACATCAATGTCGATGTGGTTTATCGTCAAGACGGCGGCAAAGTCAAACACCTTCCCACCATCCAGCAGATCGAACTGCACGATATTAGCAGCGAAGGTGGCTTCCCAACCGATCAAATCATGAACTCTGTTCTCGGCCAGATGCTCAAGTCTGTGTTCGAAAAAGAAAATCTCAAGAACATGCTGCAAGACTTTTTGCAACCAGGCAACGACGTGCAAAAGTTCATCCAGCCGTTTAAGGGACTCTTTCAAAACGTGCCGCTTTCTCCCCAAGAGGATCAAGCGCTGAGCGCTTAAATCTGTCTGCCTTTTGCTTGACTTTTTTCGAATCAACAATTAAAACCTTTGCCTCATTTCATTAAATTTTTGATTTTTGGAGGAAATATGAGTTCAAATCCTGTTGGCGGCAAAAGAGATCGCGATGGAAGCACTGTGTATTTTGCATCACAGTATGAAGGTAATCCGACTAGTGCAGATTCTAATCTACGCCCTGTGCGCCGTGCTGCTCAAGAGGCTCTGGCGAAGATGGGGATCAGTTCGCCGACGGATCAGCTATTAAGAGAGCAGCACATGCGCAAGCAGGCTCATCCTCCCGAAGGACTACCTAGCACTGATACACCAGCTAAGGCTGAGAGTGCTACTGCAAAACGTCTGCGGGTAGAACCAAAACCAGCAAGTCCTTTTCATGCATCGCCTCTACGCGCATCTACCATGCCTGATTGTGAAACCCCAGAGCGTCCGGCCCGTCTCATTGAAACACCTCATGGAAGAGACTTAAGAGGGAACGCCAAGTCAAGCCGAATGGGACCAGAAGATTTGAAAACATCCTCCCCTACTGATGCATTATTGGGAATAGAACCTAGAGCTAGACGAAGAGCAAATCGATTGCGCCATGGCCCACCCGCAGCAACCCCTCTTTCCTCTCGCTCTACCTCTGCGCGTGAAAGGACCGCATCCACTAGTGATGCCCCATTTTTGGGGCAAGAAGCTTCAGATTCAGAAGTACAGGCACCTGCTCCATCGCCAGAAGCACCGCATCCAGTGCGTAAAAGCTCGATGGAGATAGAATAGATGGTCTCAGCCGATCACTTGATCGGCTGCATGCCTTTATCCCCAAAAATAAGCCTTTTGAGGTAGGGGATGAGCGAGAAGCTAATGACTGTCAGGATGAGCGAGATGACGCCGTAGATCAAGAAAGCCCGATCGTAGATTTTGAGACTCTCTAATGCACTTGTTCCAACTGGGACTGAGGCGAAGGTCGCAAGGACGCCGCCGATAGCAAAGGCGGCGGATTGGGTTAGAAACCATACACCCATCATCATGCCGACGAGGTGTTTGGGCGAGAGCGCCGTGATCATGGCGAGGCCAATGGGCGAGAGCATGAGTTCGCCAATGGTTTGCAAAAAGTAACTGACCACCAGCCACCAAGCAGAAGTTTGCCCATCTTGACTAAAAAAATGGCCGCCCAAACCGAGCAAGAAAAATCCCAGCGCCATGAAGAGCACCCCAAATGAAAATTTAGTGGGCGTAGAGAAATTGCTACCGCGACTATTCATGCGCATCCAGAGGCGGCTGAGCATGGGACTGAGCAAAATGATAAAGAAGGGATTGAAGAACTGGGTGAATTCCGCATCGATGGTGATCCCTAAGAACTCCTTGTGCATGTTGCGATCGGCGTAAAGCATAAGGGATGTAAAAGTTTGGTTGTAAAGGGCCCAAAATCCAATCGAGATCAAGATCAAAATCAGACACGCCAGCAAGCGATTTCTCTCCGTTTTTTTCTGTCTGAGCAATAGATAGACGACGAAGAGCAAAATGAGGATTGATGCAATCGCAAGCAAGATGTCGGTCTCCCTAGGGAATTTAAAGAGGAGCAGCATCAAACCAACGATGACGACGATGCCCGTGTAAAAAAGGGTGTAGAACCGCAAAGCTTCGCCCCGATCGCGCAGCGGACTTGCTGGGGGCAGCGCGCCAATGGCGCGTAGGCGCGAGCGACCTAAGATAAAAGTGATCAGGCCAATGAACATACCCAGGGCTGCGAGTAAAAATCCCGAGTGCCAGCCCCAATGCGCCACCATCCAGCCGGCGATGAGCGGTGGGATGAGCGACCCGATGTTGATCCCCATGTAGAAAAGTGTGAACCCTCCATCGCGCCGTGCATCGTTGGCTTTGTAGAGATCGCCCACAATGCTCGAGACATTGGGCTTAAAGAGCCCATTGGCCACGATCACCACACTGAGTCCCAAAAAGAAAAAGGCGTTAGATGGGATCGCCGTGAGCAAATAGCCAATAGTGAGTAGCACACCGCCGATGATGATGGAGCGTTGAAAGCCTAAATAGCGATCGGCTAAGTACCCACCGATCACGGGGGTCAAGTAAAGCATCGAACTAAAAGTGCCGTAGAGAAGATAGGCGTAATCATCGCTGAGCGTCAGCCCTTTGATCATGAAGAGAATGATGATCGTTTGCAGAGTGTAGAAGCCGAAACGCTCCCATAACTCGGTGAAGAAAAGGAGCGAAAAACCTTTCGGCTGTCTATCCTGAGCCATGCTTGCACCACTTTGAATTTTTCTACCTATAAACGGTGCTGCGCAATATATTCAAACGAAAAAACATCAATGACAAGGAACGAGCGTGCAAGAATCGATAGCGTTTTGAGGCGGGTTGTCCTGGTAGATTTTAAAGGTGATCCGATATCCCGGCGATTGCTCTACATTGGAAGGTGTTTCTAGCTCTTCTTCACGGCTGAAATCCTTTCTTTGGATCTCGTTATAGTAAAGATTGCTAGAAGGAGGCGAGATTCCATCGGGCTTTTGCGCAAGCACAGCTTGGACTTGATCTTCGCGCTCGATCGCAAAGTAGCGCACCCCCTTGTCTTGGGTGAGCTGGGCGGCTTGCTGCAGGGCTTGCTGACGCGCCTGCTCATGCGTCATCCCTTCTTGTTGTATCACGACGACCGCGTATTCATCTGAGCTGACTTCGTACTGAAGGACGCGCGCAACTGCAAGGTTGTCACGCTTGCAACCCGAAAGGCCTAAAATAGCGACAGCAACCAGAGCAAAAACGAAGCGCATAACCCAACACGTTAATTTAACTTTATTTTAGATAATTTATTGCTTTAATTACCTGCTATTTGTAATTGCAGTTCGTTATAATAAAACTGTTTTAAACAACACATGACATAAGCAATTCAAGCTGAAGCTCTTTCCTCTCAAAAAATCTTTCATAATTTACTCAGAAGCGGCATACTCGCAGTAAGAATCTGATAAAAACTTTCGGGCCACGTATGAAGTTTCCTTGGACTTTTGCATCGCTTCTCTCCGTCGTATCAGCTCTACCAGCTTATGAATCTGTTACCTACGAAGATGAGCCCCATACTCCTTCCTCTCTAGCCGCAGAACCCACCTCAGAGCGGCAGAACACCTCCTTCCCCTCTCAACCAGCTGAAGGGCAGCTTTTTGCGAGCGCTAGACCAGCACTTCATGGCAAATGGGGCGCGATCGTTTTCGGAGAGTTTCTCTACTGGACGGCCAAAGAAGAGGGTCTGAACTATGGCACGCAAAGCACCTACAACACCAGACCCCCCTTTCAAAATTTTAGTGACCCATATAAAGGCCCGCGGGGCAAAATTGTCGATATCTCTCCCCACTACCACGCAGGCTATCGCCTCGGCTTCGATCTGTTTCTCCCGCACGACGGCTGGGACGTTTTGGGACGCTACACACAATACCGAAACGTAGCGCACTCCTCCATTGAGCAAAAAGCGCTCAACATCGTGTGGCCGATTTTCCTGGTGAACAACGGCATACCAAAATCCCTGAGTGCGAAGGCCAAGTGGGAGCTAGACTACAGCGTGCTCGACTTGGAGCTAGGGCGCAGCTTTTTCTTGGGCCGCCATCTTTCTGTACGCCCCTTCTTTGGCTTCCGCGCCGCCTGGATCGAACAAACCTTAAAAGCGACGTTCAAAGATGTCGTTTTCTTCCCTTTTCCCCCTGTGATGGTCCCATCGCTCTCGATGAACAATCATAACGATTTTCAAGGGTATGGCATGCGCACAGGGGTACAGACCAAATGGCCTCTGGGGTGGGGCTTTAGCCTCCTCGGCGATCTAGGAGCCTCGCTGCTCTGGTCTAAATTCCATATCGCGCAATTCGACAAGAATGCAAACCACACCCCTCGCAGCCACATCAGCGATCATTTGCGCGAAGTCACGCCGGTCTTGGATCTGTTTGGCGGCATGGCCTGGGAAATCGGGATTAGCCAACAAAAGTTCTATCTCCGCTTCCACGGAGGCTGGGAGCAGCAGGTGTGGTTCTACCAAAACCAGCTCAACATTTTCCTTGGAAATTCTGTGTCAGGTGCAGAGGTTGGCAACGTGAAAAATATGCGTGGAAATTTAACGCTCGCAGGATGGACAGCTGGAGCCCAATTTGGATTTTGAAGTGAGGACCCTATGAAACACTCCTATCTGCTATCGCTGCTCTTTTACACGGTTCCGCTCACCTGCTTTGCAGAAGAGGTTGAAGAAGATCTGGCGTTTTTCGAGGAAGAAACGGGCGAAACTCAAACATTTGAAGAGGCCTTTGTCGTCGAAGAACAAGACGGCACCATGGAAGACTCTATGGTTGCAGAGGATGCCATGCAAGATGCTTTTGTCGTTGAGGAGCAAGAAGAGGCTGAGTCTCTCATCGACCCCGCTGTTGCTTTTGAAGACACAAACCAAATGATCGGCAATGCTGAAACGCCATCCGCAACACCATGGGCACCAGCTAAATCAGCCCGCCCACTACACTCGCAAAAATGGGGCGCAGTGCTCTATGGAGACCTTTTGTACTGGAAAGCGGCAGAGCAGGGGCTTTCCTACGCTTTACAGAGCCCCAATTTCACCTCCTTTCCCCCATTTGCGCAAAATGACCTCACCAAGGGTGTGAAGGGGGAGATCTCGCGACTTAAAAGCGACTATCAGCTGGGCTATCGCCTGGGCGCAACGCTTCTTCTCCCCTACGATGGCTGGGATGTAGAGGGGATTTGGACCTCTTATCACGCCTCCCATCATAACAGCGTTTCGCAGCGCCCCAACCAGGTCGTCTTTGCCTTCTGGTTGAATCAGAACTTCTCTCCGACAGCTTTAAGCGCCACAGCGCATTGGGATTTGCATTTTAACACGCTCGATGTAGCTGTTGGTCGTGCCTTCTTTGCTGGTCGAGCGCTCTCCCTACGCCCTTTTTTTGGTTTTCGCGCAGCCTGGATTGAGCAAGATCTCCACTTCACCTACCGCCAGATCACTTTCTCCGATGGGACGACAGAAGCTTGGATCCGCTCCCATCATCGCAACAACTTTCAGGGTTATGGGCTCTTGGCTGGTTTTAATGGCAAATGGGACCTCGGATGGGGTTTTGCGCTGCTCGGAAACTTTGCGGCCTCACTGCTCTGGAGCGATTTCGATTTAGCGCAGTTTGAAAAGAACGCCAACCATACGCCACGCTCCCACTTAAAACAGGACAAACAGATTCTCACACCCCAACTGCAACTTCTGGGCGGGGCCTCATGGGAAGTCAGTTTTTACCGCGATCGCCTCTACCTACAATGCTACGCAGGGTGGGAAGAGCAGCTTTGGTTCGATCAAAACCAATTAAATCGCTTCTTAGACAATATCAACATCGGCCTCACCTACTTTGAAAAGGGAGATCTCTCCTTCTCTGGATTGACTGCCGGAATAAAATTTGGGTTTTAGACTATGAGCTACGCAGTTTTACCCCTCTTATCTCTGCTCACCTTAGGCCATGCCAGTGAAGAGCTCTTGAACGAGCAGGAGGGATATCTTCCTTACGAAGAGGCAATGCTAGAAAGCGTTGATGAAGCCTTCACGTATACGTTAGCAGAGGCTGACGAGGAGATGGAATACGCCGCCAATGGCCACACTTCACAAGAGGCCTACCAAGATGCAAAATTTGGATCGGCCCAGCCGATTCTCTCTGAGGGGATTGGTTTCTATTTTTCGGGCGACTACCTTTTTTGGAAAGCGGAAGAGGATGGGCTCCATTACGGCCTACAATCTGAAAATTTTGGTGTGAATCAGCCTTTCCCTCAAAGCAATCCGTTCAAAGGGGTCTTTGGCAAGCCGCAGGGGTTTGCATCCAAATACCACTCAGGCTATCGCGTCAGCCTAGGCACCCTACTGCCGCGCGATGAATGGGAGCTGTTTCTCACCTGGACAGATTACACCAGTTCTACACACAGCTCGATCGATTTTAAGAGCAATAAAGCCGTCTTCCCTTACTGGATCGACGAGCATTTCTTCCCTGTAGCGCAATCCGCGGCAGCGCGTTGGAACCTACACTTCAACACGCTCGATTTCGACCTTGGCCGCAACCTCTTTATCGGCAAGCATCTCACAGTGCGCCCCTTTTTCGGTTTTCAAGGAGCTTGGATCGAACAAAAGCTGCAGGTCAAGTACTTCAACATGTCCTTTGTCTTCCCAACGATCCCGGCCTTCAACGTCAGCAGCCACAACCGCAACATCTACCAGGGCTACGGAATGCGGCTGGGCGTGGATGGGCGCTGGTTTCTCGGCTCAGGGCTGCATCTCATCGGGTCGATCTCAGGTTCGCTGTTGTACGGCAAGTTCAAATTCAGCCATTTTGCCAAGACTCTCCCCTCTAATCCACGTGCCAAACTCAAGAACCACAAGCAATTGGTCACACCTCAGCTGTTCATGTTCGGTGGAGTCGGCTGGGAAACGCAATTTCATACCAGCCGCGTCTGGCTCAACCTCCACATCGGCTGGGAAGAGCAAATCTGGCTGCATCAAAACCAATTCCAGCGCTACGTCGACGCCTATTCTGAAGCCAAAACCATCTCTGAGGAGGGCAATCTCACACTCCAAGGCCTCACGGCAGGCGCCACGCTCGGCTTCTAAACTTGGGACATGCTCTTTCGGCAGGATCGCCTGCCCTTTTGTTTTTCGTGGGCGGCAAGCCGCCGCGAGAGTGTGTCCTTTTTTCACTTTTTGGTTGCATCCCACTCGTAAAAACTCATTAGACTTTTTTCGAAACTAAAATTGAGCACGCTCAATGAGCACAACAACGGATAATATCAACGCAAAGGCGCAAAGACGCAAAGACGCAAAGAAAACTGAAAATGTATTACTTTGCGCCTTCGCGACTTGGCGTCTTTGCGTTAAACTTTCGTAACTGCTGAGTTACAAAAGAAGTCCATTTCCGGCTTTTAGGTAATTTAGTATCTTAGAGCGATGTATAAACGGTAGGAAGCAGCCATGAAACCCACACTCATCGTCATTCCTGGATGGGGCGCGAATGCCTCCCTTTGGAAACACCAAACAACCCATCTGGCCGAGATCGTAGAGCCTGAAGTGATTCTGCTGACGCCAGAGCGGTCGCGTGCAGAGATGGTGGAAAAGATCTTGAAAATAGCGCCTGAGAGATTTTTACTCGCTGGCGTGTCGATGGGGGGATGGGTGGCACAAGCGGTCGCGGCCAAAGCGCCTGAACGTGTGCAGAAGCTCATGTTGCTCAATACATGGGCAGTTGCAGACCCGCAACGAAACGCCATCCAAGAGCAAATGCTCGCGGCTCTCCAGCAAGGGCATGAGGCTGAGATTGTGCGCAGCTCGATCGCCTATATGCTCCACCCAGAGCGCTTGAATGATCTTGAACTTGTTAAGCGGCTTGAAGAGACTTTGCTTAGCGCTACAGCCCCTGTGCTCATCACACAGATGCAAGCGATGCTAGCTGATAGCAGCAGTGTGGAACTGCATAGCAAGATTGTGGCGCCTACACTCATCATCCATGGCCGGCAAGACCTCCTCTTCCCGATTCAAGAACAGCTGCTCATGCAAAAGCAGATCGCAAACGCAAAGCTCGCCATCATCGAAGATTGTGGCCATATCTGCACGGTAGAACAGCCCCAGGCTGTGACAGCGCTCATGCGCTACTTCATCGAAAGCAGTTAGGTGTCCCCATCGCTCGTTTTGGTCGCACTCTCATCACCGTCATCTGAGGAACCGTCATCTGCTTTGCTCGCAGTCACTCCTTCCAAGCGACCGACTAAATCGCTCAGAAGAGCGTACCTACGGAAAAGCTCGGGGTAAACGGCCAAATCGGGGTTAACTTCAATGAGCTCCAAGCGACTTTCTCTTCCTTGCAATCGGCATACTGGACAAGAACAATTGCTGAAAAATTCTACGGTAGGAGGGAATGTCTTTTCTGGCAAAAATGCCCTTGCCAAATCAAGCATTCTATGCACTGTGTCGGCATTAAAAAGAGAACAACAGCCGGGGTGGAAATAAAGGGTGTTTTCGAAATCTAAAGGATCCCCGTTAGCATCTAACACGCAAACAGACCAACTGCGCTGAGGATCATCGCCTCTTATGAGTTGAAAGCGAAAATGGTAAGCCGGAACTGCAGGTCGCTCTGCAGACAAGGGCTTAGAATCATCGCATATTTTACACACACCGTCACGCACCGCTACTTGCATCACTGTCTGACTTGTCACATGGCCACACTGCCTAAAAATCCAAGGTGTTCCTAGTTCCAGATCACCTGAACACACCCCAGGAACACACCATTTTTTCTTTTGCCTCAATTCCACACGCTCAAGATTGGGAAATAACCCTTCAATCCACTTAGCCCAGTCCTTTCCTAAACGTGTTCCCACGACAGAAAGCATTTTAAGTTTTACATTCTTCTCATGTCTCAGATCCTGGCGACTGATACGCGGCAAGTTCTCAATCTCTGCACGACCGCAGTGATCCAAACGGAGCGTAACTAACCCTGGTACCTTCACAAAGTCGAGAAGAGTTCCTTCAAATAGCGTGTGCGACAAATCGATTGTTCCAATGAGCATTGGATCTGTCCTCACATCAGGATCAGGACTTTCATCGATGCTTCGTTCATCTAAGAGGAAGTTTTCATGATGCTCCAAGGCTTGGCGAGAGATTGGATTATGACTTAGATCAAGCACCTGAATTCCTGCAGATTCTAAGGCATACGTGCACTGTAATACCTGTGGCAACTGCAGCATGATCCTGAGGAGTGCGGTAACAACCTGGTTATTGCGTTCAAGGTGCTTTGGCTTGTCCGATAACCCTGGTAAGCGCGATAGATCCAGTCTGACCCAACATGCTCTTGCTCCACCACCTGTAGGTGTCAAGTCTAGGCCAATACGCTCTTCGAGTCGATCGATCTCTTGACAAAGCGGAACCTCATCCCGATTGCGCTCTGCGATCTGAGAGCGGACAAAAGTAAGCGCCGATTGCAACATCTCATGATCTGTTGTCGTCCAAAGGGAATGATCAAGCACCGTTACTTGACCAGCTTGATAAGCACCTATAGCCATACTCACTACCGCTTCTGTTCCACTTTTTTTGATTCAGTCGTTAATCATTTCTTAACACGATAGCGTAAAGAAGAAATTTAAGAAATGAAAAGTGATGAGCCTCTTAGAGAATGACTTATGAGACCGTTGCGAAACACGCTTTACCTGGGATTTGAGGTGATTTTTGATGCATTTTTTGAGCCCTTGGCGAGCACATATACGAGACAGAGTATAGAGCGAGCCAAGGGATTGAAAAAGGCACAAAAAGCGCCCAAAGACTGGGTGAATGGAGTTTTGCAACTGGCTCTTATGTCTGTCCAGAAAGGAGTCTTTCGATTTCGCGAAAGGAGCGACAGGTCCACTTCTCGTCGATATGAAAAGCAGATGGGTAGGAGGGGAAGTGGATCACATCCATGCCAGCTCCCTGAGCTGCAATGACACCCACTTCAGAATCTTCAATCACAAGCCCTTCGCTCGATTCCATCTCAGCTTTTTTAAGCGCTAGAAAATAAGGCTCTGCGCTCGGCTTGGGAAACTGGATCATCTCAACACCAATGACGAAAGCAAAATAATGCGAGATCTCTTGTTTTTGCAAAATTTGCCAAACTTCATCAGAGCGGCTCGAGGTGACAATGGCCATGAGATATTCCTTAGCATGCTGCTTCAAGAAGCTATCTCTTCCCTGTGGAACACCAATCTGGGAATCTATCCCCTCCAGATAAAATTGAGTTTTTAAGGCTATCAATTCTCGCCCATGCTGCGCCAGGCGATGTGTGATCGAGAGTCTTTGCGCAATGTGAAAATCGGAGAGGCCTACAACGTCGCGCAAATGAAAATCCGCGGCGCTCAGATGCATTTTTTCTAGCGCTTTTTTCCATGCGGCGTAATGCAAATTTTCACTGAGGACGAGCACGCCATCGAAATCAAAGAAAATTGCTTTGTATTTATGCACTTTCAACCAACTATTGTGTGGAGCGATGCTCCTGTTGAGAGGTCAGATCAAGCGCACGATTTGAAGGCTGAGCTGGGCGGCATGTTTCAAGAAACTCCGCAAGGTAGGGCGCCAGTGGTGGATACCGCCAAGAAAGGGATCCTGCGACCTTGGAGAAGACGCGATAGATATCTTGGGCAGGCGCTAGTTCAACCGCGCGCTCTTTCACAATCCCTCCCATGTCGATCTGTACGGCTAGATCGCCAATGAAACCGTAGTTGTTGTGGATAGTTTGGACGCGATCGGTATACCCTTTTTCTGCACGTGTGACAAAGAGGCGATGCAATGCCAGGACATGCTGCTTGGCAGATTCCCACTCCCTTTCTCTGATCAAACGCTCAAAGCGCGTGGTCACAAGCTCCGCTTTATGCTGCAAGACAAAGGGGGTTGTGTCGAGGGCTACTTTGTACGACTTGCCGCCCTCGTCCACAACGCACAATGTTTGTGAAAGCGCCGTTGAGCGGTCGAGATGCACGTAAATCAGCCCAGCTTCCAGGCGCAATTCGTCAAAGGCTGTTTGGTAGCACTGAAAGAGGCGCTCAAACCGCGCGCGCCTTTTGAAATAAGCTTTTGAGATCCACTTGAGCGAGCAGAAACGGCGAATTTTACCCCATTTGCGAAAGTCCTCCTGCTGCACAATCGCACGCGGGTTGAAAAACTTGATCACGTAGCGATGGTCTGCGCTCTCATAAGCCGTCATCTGGCGTCCACAGCCAAGGTAATGAAAGGGTTGTCCAAGCTGCGCGCTCACCTCGCCCTGCAGCGTTAGGTCGGCTGGAGCTGAAGCTGAGCGATTCAGCACAAAGCTGTGCCGGAAAGCATCGGGTTTAAAGCTACAATGCGTGTAGAGATAGAGCAGATGGGCGCCCATAACAGCCGCGCATAGACCCACCAAACAGAGAGCTGATAAAAGGATTTTTTTCATATAAATCAGAAAACATTGTAGCCAATATCCTGTCTTATACAAGCAAAAACACCATTCACTCTCAAGTGCTGGCTATTCAGAGATGCTACTTGCGCAATTATTGGGCATCCGCTTCAATGCGCTATTAACCCACCTTTCCCCCCTATCTTCCTCTTCGGCATCTCAAACAGCTTGTCAGCAATTAGGGATGTTCATTTAGAATGAAAGCCTATGCAGAGCTTTTACAGTTTGCTTTTTCACTCCCTGTTTCTTGGCGCAGCATTGCCTATTCTTAGCCAAGCCAATGCTCAGGAACAGAGTGCTCATCACTCTGAGGAGAGTCTGAGAACACGCCCTTTCCCGCTGCAGTTTTCGATTCCTGAAGAGAAGATCGTGCGTGAGATTCCAGCGAAAGATCGCGATTTTGCCTTCATCGTCCCAGGACAGATGCAAACCTACATTTACAATACAGAATCTGATTATTACCACGACTACCAACGCTCATTCTTCGCAATCACATGTAAAAAAGGAGGTTGGGATTGTTTGAGGCATTACGAGATTTTAGCCAACGGATGTATCCCCTACTTTCTCGACTTAGATAGCTGCGATCCCTACACCATGCCTTTTCTTCCTAAGGAACTCATCAAAGAAGCGATGCAGCTCGAAGGGGTCTCTTATTTAAGCATCGACCACACAAAATTCGACCGGGCCAAGTACTTTGAAATTTTGAAAAAACTCCTCGCTTACACTAGAGAACACCTCCAATGCCGCGCGATGGCTAAGTATGTTCTAAATCAAGTGCAATACGCAGGTAACGGTAAGATTCTCTTCCTGTCTCAAGATACGGGAACCGATTACATGAGATGCTTAACTCTGATCGGTCTCAAAACGCTGCTACAGGATCGCGTCATCGACGTGCCCAAAATTGAGTATATCTATGTGAGTTATTCTGGCAATCCCTCCCAGCTATATGGCAAAGGGATTACCTATAGCAAAATTATCCAAGATATCCCGGTCGATAGAACTAACATCGAGCAGAGAATCATGGCGCACGAGTTTGATTTGATCATCTATGGGTCTGTCCATCGCAGCTTGATATACCATGCGCTAGTTTTGCAACATTACGCGCCAGGGCAGATCCTCTATCTGTGCGGAGAGGACTGCCATCAATGCGAGTATTTGAAATTACCTAACCTGTTTTTAAGGGAATTTTCAGGCAATATAGGGCCTTAGACTACTTCTGAATTAAGTTTGAGTCTGAGCGTTGATAAATCAAGCTTGGGAAACCCTCAATTCGGTTCTACTATTAACCCGAGCCCCAAATAGGTGACAAAATGCGCTGCGAGGCAAAGCCAGATTAATTCTCGCGAGGAATAACATTCTTGAATACGAAGGATTCCGAGCGAGAGTCGATATGGCGAAGCCACAGCAAGCAGGTTGTCACCTATTTGGGGCTCGGGGTAATAAATACCAAAGAACTGGACATAGAGTTTTGACTTCAAGTCCATTTTCCTCTGCAAACTTGTTCACAGCATTGCAGATGTCTGGGTACCCCCAATCATCACCACACAAGACACCATGACCTGCGACAAAGGGATACCAAGCCTTTAAATCAGCATAAACCGACTCAAAGTCATGCGATCCATCGATATAGACCAGGTCTGGACGTAACCCCTTCAAAAACTCACTCGCTTCTAGACTGCTCATTCTGACGGGAATAATTGTATCTGTGAGCCCTGCATGGATGACGTTAGATAAGAATTGCTGGTAGAGAGTCGGCAGCACAGGATTCCAAAACGATTGGCCTGGTTGGTGTTCTAATGAACCAAGCCAGTGATCAACCGCATAGAGTTTTCCACCTTTCGGCAAAAGCGTTGCTATGTGCATGGTCGACTGACCTAACCAACAACCCACTTCAACCACAGTTTTGGGCTTAACAACTTGAAATAGGCTCTCTATGGCACCGCTATTGGAATAAAATCCTGCACCGTTGAAGGGCATCACCTCAATCCCCTCATACGGTGGGGGTATACTAGTACCCAACCATAAAAGTTTTAGGCTAGATTTGCGCCCAGGTTTTTCCGCTGGGCACAGCGCGGAGCGCGCCGGCATCTTCGAGCAAGCTGTTAAGCGCGAGCGCGCAGCCCAGTGGAATAAAGATGGGCCAAAGATTGATAAAAACTTTTGTGGTTGGGTACTAGACTCGGCTTTCATAGATGAATTTGAGAGATTGAAAACACAAAACGCGCAAGCTGCAAAAAACAAATTTTTCATGATTTCACTCTTTTCAAATTTTTAAGATTCTTTGTAGCAGGCGATGAAATAGACAAAGCCTAAAAAGATCACGATTGCTCCCACAAACATGGGAGAGTAGATATTCCACCCCGCCAGTGGCCCAGCTGCAAGTGGCGCTACGATTTGTCCGATCGACCACATCGACCCGCTTGCGCCCAGAGCTCTGCCTTGCATATTTTCAGACGCTTTCAAAGAGAGCAGCGAACTGAGATTGACCCAGCTAAGACCGCCCCCTGTGATCGCGATGGGAATGATGAACCAAAAGGGCCACAAATTGTTGGGTATCAAGAATAGTCCTACTCCGATCGAAGCGAGCACCATCCCAACAAGGATCAGCGCTCTGAAGGAGAATTTTCCCACGAGTTCTTTGTTCAAGAACATCGAGACAAAAAACCAGATGAGAGCCATGTAGGCAAAAATATCGCCGATCCGATCGGCGCCTAGGGCAAAGCGCTGCACAAGATAGGTTGGAGAGAAAATCAGGAAGAAGGCCCAACCTATCGAGAAAATCAGACTCGCTGTCAAAATCAGGCGCAGATTCTTTTGGTGGTACACAAGGCGAATGTCTTTAAACGTTCCAAGCAAACTCACCTGAGCATGCCCCTCTTTGCGCTTCCATGTCTCCACGAAGAAGAAGAGAACCATCAAAAAATTGATAAGTGCGGCCACGGCTGCAAAGATGAAAGCGCCAGAACCAAAGAGCCAATCGGGGTTTGCCAGCTTGCCACCGATCCAGGGACCTGCCACAAAGCCCAATCCCCCAATCCCAAGCAAGATACCAAAGGCCCTCGCGCGATTGTGTGTATCGGTCAAATCTGCCGTGGCTGACTGGGCTAAACCCACATTTCCAGAGCAAATTCCCGTGACGATACGGCCGACAAAGAGCCAGCTCAGGCTTTGTAAATAGATGCTCGCCGCCATGAGGAGATAGCCAAAAATGCTGATCCCAATGGTCCACAGGAAAACCTTGTATCGTCCATAATGGTCTGCCAAAGCTCCCGCCATAGGCGCGCCCAAAAACTGCGTGATGCCGAACACGGCAAAAAGCAGCCCTAAGACCGTCGTACGCGCTTCATCAGGAGTCCCCGCTGTAAAAAATTGCAGCTTAGGATTGAGAAGAAGCGGTGCCAAAACTGGAAAGACAATAGAATATCCCACCAGATCGAGCGTGTAGGTCATGAGCACAGTCAAAAATGTGCGGTATTGCTGGGGCGATCGAAACATCTGCTACTCCAAAAAATAAAGAAAGATCTTAGAGATTGTTAAGGATTTCGTAAATTGCTTTTTGCACTTTTTGCAATCTTTTTCCTCCACCCTCCATCATCCCAGACAGTCACTAAGGCTTCACGAAGTGCATGATGGGGTCGCGCTCATTGGCTTGCATATCAGCGGAGATCACGGTGTATCCAAGCTCTGAGAGCATCGCTTCGGCTCGATCAATCCCTAAATGATACCAACGGCCACACCCGGGCGGCTGGTGATAATGTTCAAATTCATCTTCAACGACGATATTGGGATTGATGTCCCCGTATTGCTTCGCATAGTACTCTGCATACTTAGCGTAGTCTGCATAGGCAATGAAGCACTGCGCACCGTGGCGAAGTTTAGGGTAGAGATTTTTTAAGTATTCGCGGATGAGCAAAGGGGAAATGTGGCAAAACGCCCCAAAAGAGAAGACATAATCGATCGAATCATCGGCGATCTGAGATAAAGAAAAATCTGAGACTTGCACATAGCGGGCATTATCTCTATAACCTACATGCTTCCAAAATTCATTGTGCTCTGCTGATAAGCCATCGACACAGGTGAAACTGCGCGGATAGCGGGAGAGGATCGCCCGTGACCATCCTCCTTGTCCAGGCCCTATCTCTAAGACATCTTTGCCCATCACATATGGCTCGATGCATTCTAGATAACATACATATAATGGACTAAGCCTTTGCCCCTTATAATCCATGAAGGCAAAGCCTGAAACAGATGCGCCATGGGGATTGAGCGGGTTGCCTTCGCAGTACCCCCCTTTCCATACATTGCAGGAGATGAAGGAGGCGATCTCTTGGCGCCCTCTGGCTTCGATATCCTCTTGGGACAGCTGCAATCTCTTGGGAAGCTCGCTAACGGGAAGGTAGGAGTTTAATCCCTCTTTAAGCGACGCGATGTACTCAGAGATGGCCTCTGTGTTTCCTCTGAGCGAAGCTTGCGCGCAAATTAAAATGAGTAGAAATTTGCCAAACCTCTTCATATACCCTCTCGATTGCTTGTCCATTCAATGGAAGCAACCGATATAGCATCTAAAGATTCTTTTAGCAAGGCTATACTGGAACGATCACTAGAGGCTGCTCAGGCTTTTTAAAGGTGTCAAAATAACTCGGCGATACGTTGAAAACGGATGCTAGGACCTCATTGGTGTATGCGCCGACCACTTCGCCAATACCGATGTAATTGGGGTCGGCATGGCTAAAATAAGCCACGACCTCCACCTCGTCACTTCCGATATTTTCGATATTGTGGAAATGGGAGGCTGGCGCGAAGGCGCCTTCCCCGCCACTCACCTCTAACGCTTCCACCTTACCGTCTGGGGAGAGGACAGTGATGCGCGTACGCCCTTTCACGATGTACACCAGCTCGCCTGCGTTGGTATGCCAATGTGGCTCTACAATCCCTTTAGGATTCAAGCCAAAGCGCAAAATGCCTAGTCCATTGAGCACAGGCAGATTGGTTTTTGTGGCCAACTGGAGGTATCCCCCAGCTGTCAGCACAGGCTTGCTGCTCATGGCTACATTGAACTTGAAGCGGCTGGGGATCTCTTGGGCTGGTTTCTTCAAACCAGGCAATGTTTTGATCTGATCCTGTTCTTTCGCTTTGATAAGCCCCGCAAAAAAATCTGAGCCCATCTTAAACGTCGCATTAAACACAGCTGGTGTTAGCGAGTGAACTGCTTTGGAAAGAAACATCGTCTCAGGTTTCACGTGGTTTAAAGCAAAGCCAATTGTAGCATCGCCTTCTCCAATATTGACGATATGGTGGATATGTCCCTCTGGCACGAAAAAGACATCCCCTTCCTTGACCGTGAACAGATCGTTTGCACTGGGACTGCGTATGGAGATGAGCGCTGCTCCTTGCAGGCAATAGCCAATCTTTTGCGCATTGGGATGCCAAATGGGTTCTTGCGACCCACCTTTTTTGAGCTTTAACTGGGAGAAGGAGATATTCACGAGACCAGGCATCTCGCTCGATGTCACATCTGTGATACTGCCTGCGGCATAGTTCTTCTGAGGCTTCAATTGATTTAAACTGAAATAAAGTCTGCTTCCCATAACACTCCCCTAGTCATTCTGGTTAATTTGGAGTGTAGGGGATCCGACTTTATAATCAAGAGCTTTCCCCTCGCTGCAAGGCGAGGGGAAAATGCAAGCTTTTGAGTTTAGTTGGCGGCAGCTTTTGCGAGAAAGAGTGCGTAGGTCGCATCACTCCACTGGCGATAAGTACAAGGTGCGCCTGTCACTCCCCCATACCGCATATCTTTAGTCAGTACAGAGGTGGAGTGGATCAACGTCTCCATCGGAGCATCGCAAAACAGCGCCATGGTGTAGCGCTCCACCTTTCCTGCGGCCTTTTGCACACGGTGCTCTGTAGCGCGGATCGCATCGTTGAGCACCAGCTGCGCAAACTCCCCTACCTGAAACATCACGACGTCGTGATCGTTTGCTACAACCTTCTTAAAGGTGCCATCTGCAACTGTTTTCACAAACAGCCCCGCTTCCATCGGTTCTGACACCGATTCTCCATCGACAAAGTAGAAGGCTGGGAGCAGCGTTGTGAGCATCGAGTGATCAAAGTGCGCACCACACCAATAAGGGTTTTCTGCTTTGACATTTTCAGGTTGGCGATAGTAGAGCATGCGCCCCAATTTAGGCGTGCCCTCCAAGGAGATGCCCGTCGCTGGACCTAGCAGCCCAATTTTGTACATCACGGCCTCGCCTATCTGGGCCATCAAAGTGCCTAAATCCTCGTATGGAGTCTTCAAATCCACTTCGACTGGCCATCTATTAAACGCGTTATCTGGCACAAATCCGTAATAGGAGACTTTGAGGTTATCAACCACCCACGTTCCATCGGGGCGCTGAAACCGCTCTTTGCCCACTTCATAGCCTGTGATCTCTCCCGTTTCGCGATTGGGCCCGTAGCTCTCCTTGACCTCTTCGGGAAGCGCTGAAAACGCCCGCGCGATTTCCACAAACCTGTCCACTTTCTCTCGATATCCTGGAACACCTCGCATCCCGACAATCCCCTTCTCGTAGAGCGCTTTCTGGAGTATGCTAAGTGTCCCAGGATCGTCTCGCATAAAATCTTCATAAGCAATGATGTCCAAATCGAGCACTTCGTGAGCATACGCGTGGCCTAGAATCCCTAATGCTGCGCAAACAATAAACTTCTGAATGTGACGGAAAAACTTACCCATAAAATGTCGTCCTCCTTTAAGCAGTTGTGTTGACCATGGATATAAGAGTCTGTCGTTGAAAATTTTAACAGGCGATTTTTAGAGTTTTTTTTCGCCGCTTTATTTTTTTATCGAGCACCATACTTGAACAAGTAGGGCGAGATAAAAAAAATAAAGCCGCGGAAAAAAGAT
>Ga0247727_10008575_pt1 | contig 18923 bp, 10 predicted proteins | sample WisWelCaveWW1625_FD_202498 | JGI IMG/M metagenome (GOLD analysis project Ga0247727, IMG submission 202498) | Biofilm microbial communities from Wishing Well Cave, Virginia, United States - WW16-25 | ecosystem: Environmental > Aquatic > Deep subsurface > Groundwater > Cave microbial mat | place... | reverse complement strand
ATGATATTTTTGATTCGCGCTGGACTTTGACGGTTGCCGGATTTCTGCTCGCGCAACATGGTTGCGGGCCGATTTATCCGTTTGCGCTCGCCAAAGCCGCCGATCGCAGAACGTTGGATTAATTCGTTTCTCATTTAAGCTTCTTTGCGGCTCTGCGTCTTTGCGTGGAAAGTTTTTGCTTTTTTGCAACGATTGAACTGTAAGAATTTAAAATTTGGAAGGAACGACATGCCATTAACCGATGATGCTCATACGCTCGTCATGGCCTGCTCTTATGTCGGGCTTGACCCCAAAACGGAATTGGCTCCTCTTACGCTGAAGGAATGGAATACGCTGGCGCCGAAAATTTTAGATTCTTCGCTCAAAACGCCGGGCGGAATGTTGGGTCTCACGGCTGAAGCATTGCAAGAAGAACTCGCGCTCTCACTTTCGGAAGCGCAGCAGTTGGCGGCTTTGCTGGATCGCGGCGGCGCCGTGGGATTCGAGCTGGAAAGCCTGCTGAATGCCGGCATTCAAATCGTGACGCGCGCCGATTCAAACTATCCGCAGCGTTTGAAAGAAAAACTGCAAGCGTCGACGCCGATAGTTCTGTTTTATGTCGGAGAATTGGCGCTGGCGCAAGAGGAAAGCGTTGCTATCGTCGGCTCACGGGCAGTCGATGAGGCTGGTTCTACTTTTACGGAAAAACTCGCCGACCGCTGTGTTCGTAATCGGATGGCCGTCGTTTCCGGTGGAGCAAAAGGCGTCGATATAGTCTCGATGAAAACGGCATTGGAAAACGACGGCCAGTGTGTCGGCGTGATGGGCGATTCCCTGGCGAAAAAAATTCGCGAGCGCGAGGCGCGGCAATACATTTTTGAGGAACGTCTGCTTCTGCTCACGCCCTTTCATCCCAACGCGCCGTTTCAGGTAGGCAACGCCATGGCGCGCAATAAGATAATTTATGCGCTTGCAGATTATGCCGTGGTGGTTGCAAGCGATTTTGAGACCGGTGGAACCTGGGCGGGCGCGACGGAAAATTTGCGCAAAGGGTACGCGCCACTCTTTGTGCGCAGCGACGACAACGTGCCAAAAGGAAATCGGGTACTGCTGAACAAAAACGCCGCGCCACTCACTACCGAAGAGATCGAATCACTCGAGGTGGATTTGCGAGAATTGTTCGCGCGAAAAATGCCGGGAAAAAAACCAGAAAATTCAAGCTTGCAGCAAGCGGGTTTATTTTAAATTATAACCAAAACTGCATTCCAATCGAAGGCAGAAACGGCAGCATGTAAATCGTCCGCCGTTTGGCTAACTCGGACGACAAGCCATTTTCTTCCACCGGCACTTTTTCCCACGTCAGATTGTAAACATTTTTGTGATTGAACAAATTGATCAAATCGAGATAGAAAGAAAAAGCGCGAGGGCCGGAGCGAAGGTTGTAACTCAGCCGCGCATCGAGACGCTGGTAAGCAGGAAAGCGTTTGACATTACGAGGGCCGCGAATAAAATTCCACGAGTCTTTTGATCTTGCATATTCGACGAATTGGATGCCCAACACTTCCGTATAAGGCAGGCCGCTGGCGTAACGCCACAACAGGCTCACTTGCCAATTTTTTGTAATGCCGTAATTGTGCCAAAAAGTCAACGCCTGCCGCCGATCATAATTAAACGGAACCCACGTTTTGCTCCTGAGATTATGATATTGCGCGCGGCCATAAGAATAACTGAGCAAGCCGTTGCTGCGCCTCGACTCCGCCGGTTTCCGTTCAAGCACCAATTCAATTCCTCGGAGAAGGCCGCGACCCTGATTGAACGGCTCAAAAGTTTCCCGATCATCCGCCACCAACAAACGGTCAATATCCATATGATAAAATTCCACGCTGGCTAAAATAGTCAGCGGCAGTTTTCTTTTGATGCCGAGAACTTTGTGCGTCGCCTTTTCGGCAGTAATAACGTCGAGGTTGGCGCCGATTTCCAATGGCTGATCGCGAATGCTGAGCGTGAGCGGATCGGGATATTGATAAACCTCGCCCCAGGCGCCCTCGAGCGTGGTTTGCTCATTGAGATTATACCAGGCGCTCAAGCGATGGCTAAATTCTCCGGCTTCGATCGGGGTGGCATAATCGTATCTAACGCCGAGGCGCAGTTGGAATTTTTTGCTCAACTCGGAAGTCTGCTCCACATAAGCGGCGTAATAGCGCTGGTATTGATCGAACCGGATGTCGCGGGGAAAATCATTGCGGGCGAAATAAAGATTCCTTTCGAAGGAGCGAAAACTTATTTTCGAATCAACCCAGGCGCCACTGCCGCCAAAGCTCAACCAATTCTGCGGCGACAATTGATAACGGAGGTTTTGCTGAACGGCGAGCCGGTTGATTTGTGAATTGAGATTTTGGTATTCCAAAATTGCGGCGGTGTCGTTGGGCGCATAAGCGCGAAAGCCGGTCTTGTCATGATAATATGAAAGTATGGTTTGGAGATAGGCGCGCTGACCGATCCCGCGCTTCCAGGAGAGATTGGCATGGCGCATCGCCGAGCTTTCCGTCATGTTCACCGCTTCGGCTAAAACCGAGGAGAGTTTTGATTTTTCCTGGCTGGCCATGATGGCGAAAGTTATGCGATTTTTATCATTGATATTCCACAGCCACTTGTTGGTGAAATCATAAAAATAGGGATAAATGGAATTGCTTTTCCGGCTGGTTTTTTCCGCCACCAAATCGAGATAGGTTCGGCGCACCGCGAGCAGAACGGAGGCTTTTTCTTTTTTTAATGGCACTTCGATAATCCCGCCAACGTCCGTCAAATTAACCGCGCCGCCGAGCTTGATTCGTTGTAAATTGCCGGTGCGCGTATTCACCTCCAAAACCGAGGCGAGCGCGTTGCCATATTCCGCGGAAAAACCGCCCAAGTGCAAATACACCTCCTGCGTGGTTTTGGCGTCAAAGATACTCAGGCCGCCGCCCATGGCTAATCGAAAGCGATAGGGATTCGGAATGACGGCGCCGTCCATCACGACGAGATTTTGCTCCGGGCTGCTGCCGCGAATGGTAATAAAGCTGCTGTAATCGCCGGCGCCGGTTGCGCCGCTGCGAACGAGTACGGCGCGGGTCGGATCGTCGAAGGCGCCGGGCAAGCTGGTAATTTCCTGCGCTTTCATTTTTTGAATGCCGACCATCGATACCTCAGTTTGATATTTTTCCCACAGGCGCTCGGCTTCGATATCGATAGGATCGAGCTCCAATGGTTTCGGCGTTAGCGAAAAATCAATCACGCGAGTTTTTGCGGCTTCGAGAATAACCTCGGCAATGACCATGTTTTCAAAACCGATCAATGCCGCTTGCAAAGTATATTTGCCGGAGGGAAGGCGTTGCAACTGATAATTCCCGCTGCTATCGGTGGTGACGATCCACGACGTTCCCGAAAGGGTTATTTGAACATCTGTCAAAGCCGCGCCGGTGATGCGATTGGTGACACGGCCTTTGATTTCTGAAAAAGATTGCGCCAAAAGCGTTGGCCCCACATTCAGAGCCAGAAGAAGAAGCGGGTGATATAATGGAATTTTCATAAAACTATTTTAGCTCCGCAAAAATTTTGGTCACAAAAATATCGCGCTCCCGAACGTAAGCCAATCGCCGGCCATCCGGAGACCACGCCGGAGATTGTCCGGTCTGCACGGCCAGTCTCGGTTCGGGATTATCCAGCGCGGTCAAATAAATGCCGCCAAGGCTAAAAAAAGCGATAGGTGTGCCAAAAGTTTCCGTAGGCGACCAGGCCGGTTCTGAATAAAGGCCGGAAAGCGATTTTCTTTCCACCAATTTATCCGAGACCAGCGCAAATATTTTTAAGCCGCTGTAGTTCCGGCAGACGATGTGCTTGCCATCCGGCGACCAGGCCGGATCTGCCAGCGGCTCGCTGATATGCGCCGTTAAATTTATGGCGGGTCCTCCGGCCAGCGCTTGAAGATAAATTTCGTTATATCCATTGTCAAACAAAAGCTGGGCGCGATCGGGAGAAAGCGCGAGATTGCTTTTACCCAGAATCGTCGAATCCAGGTCCAGCCGCACCGAGTTTTCTCCAAAGATAGAAATTTTCCAAAACTGATTTAGTCTAAGAAAAGCCACTTCGGAACCATTCAGCCAAATAGGATTGAAGGCCTCGTCGATTTTGCGGTCTGAAAGCCGGCGAGTTTGTTTGTCATCCACCGCGGCGAGAAAAATGGAATAACTGATAGCGCTTTCGGTCATGAATAGCGACCGGCTATCCGGAAACCAGCTCAGGTTTTCGGCTCGAGGATAAATCAATCGTGTAAACTTGCCGTTTGCAGCCTCAACCACAAGCACACTCGGCAGCGAACCGCCTTTGGTGACCAGAGAGGCGCCGTCGGGCGACCATTGGAGTTGATTGATAATGCCGTCAAAGGTCACCAGCTCACGCGCTTGCCCGCCGGCAGCAGGCAATAGCCAAATCGTCGAGCTGCGGGCAGAACAACTATCTTCGTAGCCCACATAAGCGATGGTCGCGCCGTCCGGCGACCAGGCGGGAAATCTTTTTTCGTTTGGCGGCACGGTCAATTGCTGCTGTTCGCCGGTGCCGACGTCGACCGTCCAAATCTCATAATTGCCGCTTCGCCGCGAATACAAGGCGATTTTATTTCCGTCCGGCGAAAAGCTATGGCAATAATTCAGATGATCATTCGGAAAGATTTGTCTTGCGGCTCCGCCTTCGGCGGGTATAATCCAAATGCCGAATCCGGTTCGATCTGCTGAATAATTAAACGCGATCCACTTGCCATCCGGCGACCAAATAGGTCCGAAAGCGCCGAGATAGTCCGGCGCCAATATTTTATCCGAACCGTTTTGTAAAGACCGCACCCGCAAATATCTTTTAAGAAAAGAACTGTAGACGATGTTACCGCCGTCCGGTGAAAGCTTGACGTTGTTATAAAGTTCGTTTTCATCCAGCAACGGCTCGGTTTTTTTGCTATCGACGAAGAGTTTGAGCAAGCGCGTGCTCGGCTCGTATTGGCTATACGCGATCATTTTCCCGTCCGGCGACCAGGCAGGCGAATAGGCCGGCCATTGGTTGCCGGTTAGGCGAAAAGTTTCGGCTTCCGTTGAAAAAATTTGTTCGGATTGGATGCCGGGGTCGCAGGATACCGACAAACAAATCGCCACAGCTATTGCCGCCGGCGATAAGCGAGAGCGAAGATTTTTTTTCATGAGCGCAGCTCCGAAAAAATATGTCAAAATTCGAAAGCGATTCCCACCGAAGGTATGAGTGGCAAACCGGTTGTTGATTCCAGATAATGGCGCGGCTGCAAACCATTCGCGGTTGGAAAAGATCTTATTTGCGGCGTATAGCGAATGGTGTTGCGCCTAAACAGCACGTTGAGAATTTGAAAATAAAGCTCGGTATTTCCATTTGGGCGCGACCAGCGTTTTCGCAATGAGATATCAGCGCGCAGATATTTGGGCAGCCGGGCGCTATTGCGTTGTCCAGGCACGGGAACCCAGCTTAAATTCCACGCGCCGTTATTAAACTCGCCAATAATTGGCGCGAAGCCCGCTGCCGGGGTGTATGGAGCGCCGCTTTGCGCCTGCGTCACAATGTGCAGCGACCAATTGCTGTTGAGATGCCAGCCCAATAAACTTTTGAAGGAATGGCGAATATCCCAATCCGCTGCATAAATCTCTTCGCCAAATCGGTAAATACTTTCGCCCCAACTATATCCGGCCTGAAACGTCAGCCGGCCGCGTTCCCGTAAAACAAAAATGTCAAGGCCGCGCGCCTTGCCCGTACCAAATTCAAATGCAGGATAGTTTCCTTCTCCTAAGCGCGATACGGCGAGAAATTTTTTGTGGTAAGCTTCGGCGCTGATGGAAAAATGCTCGGCAATCTTTTTTTCAAAAGCTATTGACCCTATCGTTGCGCGCAGCGCCGGATCGAGAGGAAATAACGGACTGCCAATGGCGCCTTCGATTCCCTCGCGTCCAAAAGCCTGCCATTGCACATTTTTGCCGTAGCTAATTCGCAGGCTTCCCATCCGAGGTAATTCAAGCTGCATTGAAACTCGCGGCAGCAAGTTGGCGTTGCTAAAACGTGTTGCCGAGACCCGCACGCCGGGCCGAACAGTTAAGAGTGAATTGATTTTTTGGCCGAGCTCGACAAAGCCGCCATAGATGAATTGCCGCCGGGTGTCGTGGAACGCATGGGGAACATTTTCATAAAAAACTTCTTCCAAATCTTCATCATTTTCTTCGCTGCTCCAGCTATAATCAAAACTGAGATGTTTGCCGAAAACACCGGCAAGGGCAGCACGGCTTCCCCGCCGCCATTCGATTTGAGAGCGCCAGGAAAAATCGCCGACTTTATTATCGATATGAAGATCGGCGTTGGCGCCGTCAAAACTAATGTAATTCTTCGCCAACGAAATTTGATTTTGCCAAAAAATTTCTTTCGTGCTGCGAAGAAGGCTGATCGCCGCGGCGCGGTTGCCCCAGCCATAATCGAGGTCTTGATCGGGATTATCACCGTCAGTTTGTTCCGGATTAACATGATCGATATTGAAGAAGCCGGTCACGGCGATTTGCCAGGACGGCGTCAACTTTTGCGTGAGATGAAAATTGCCGTCATAAAAATGGTAGCCCAATTTTTTCCCGAGCGCTTGCGTCAACAGATCGAGATAAGTTCGCCGCACGGCCGCCGTCATGCCGCCACGCTTCCATTCTTTTTGCAATAAGGCGCTGCTGGCAAGCAAACTGATATTGGCTTTTGAGCGCGCCTTCTCCTGCGCCGGCTTGCTCTGCAAAATAATCGCGCCGCTCAACCGGTCGCCGTATTGCGCCGGCGTCATGCCGGGATAAAATTGAATCTGCCGCAAGGCTTCGACATTAAAAGCCCCGAACAACCCCAGCAGGTGAAAGGGATTCTGAATTTCCATGCCGTCGAGAATGATTAAATTTTCATCGGCGGCGCCGCCGCGAACGTGCAGCTCGCCTTTCAGATCGTTGGCGATCACCACGCCCGGGAGCAAAGTAATCGCGCGAAAAGCATCGGCTTCGCCTAAGGCCGGCACATTCGCGAGAGAACGCGGGGAAAGCATAAAATTAGTTGACAAGGTATCAGTTTTGATACGCGTGGACTCGATCATGACGCCGGGTATAATCAGAGTGCGGGGTTGCATGACAATCTTGAGGGTTTGCGTCCCTGGCGTCTGAATGCCGAGCTCGGCAGTAAAATATCCAATGTGCTTCAATTGAAGCCAATAAGCGCCCGAAGCCAACTGCAAACGAAAAAAACCTTGCGCGTTGCTGACGGTTTTAATCGGTGTTTTGTCTACAACAATGTTAACGTCTGCGATCGGCAATCGAGAAACCGCGTCGTATATTTTGCCGGTCACTTCATTTTTTTGTGCATATAAAGGCGGCGTTGCATGAACGAGCAACAAGAGAAAAAACTTTGCACAAAAAATTTTCTGGACGGGAGAGCAAAATTCAAACACTGAAGAGAATGAGGGTTTAAAAAACAAATGGCGCAGCATAAACAATTTTCAGTATATAGATTGAAATAAGCTTATTTGTTTTTATTTCAAATCAACCGAATCCTTCCACGCACAGGCAGAGGCAAAAAGCCCATAGGCGCCGTCAAGTCCATTTGTTGTCGACAATGCTTGCTGGTACTGGTAGTTTCGATCAAAGGCCAGAATTTGCAAAAAATAACGGCCCGCAGGGAAATTAAATCGAAAATCAAAATAAGTTCCGCCAATATGGCCGAAATAAGCCTCATTCAAACGAACGGAATAGCCGTAATGGGAAGGATCACCGCGCCATCGAATCGTATCGTTTTTAATTATCACCGGTTCTAAGGAAGCCGGCGCCACGGTTTGGCCGCGTATCACTTTTTCTTTATAAAAAACGCGCAATGAGCAAAGCTGTCCGCATGCAATTTTCAAATTAGGGGCCACCCAATTATAAGGCGTTTGCGGATTCCGGAGATTTGCAGGAATCGCCATGAAAAGCACGCCGTTCACTTCTATACGGGCATCTTGTACATATTGCAATGAATCACCGATGGACTTGGTCGGCATTGTCATGAGCAGATATTGTTCCGAGTTGCCGGCAATCAGAATGCTGTTGATGACTATCTCGTTGTCAATTGCATCCTGTAAAGGAATTGGCGTTTCACAAGAAATCAGGATCGCCAACATTAAACTGGACGAAAGCCGCAAGATTTTTTTGTCATGAATTTGCATATCGTTATCAATAATAAATCCGCCCAGAAAAATTCTTCTGGGCGGAAACATAGATCGAGATCATAAAACTTTATTCCCCGTCATTATCGGCTCAAGGACTATAGAGTGTATGAATCGTTATGGTACATTCACCGGGTTCAGTGAATGTAGTCTGGGAAAAATTCCGCGTCGGATAAAACCACGCCATGTGGTCATTCACGTCGAATGGAGCAAGACCATCATCCTCAAAAACTTCGATCAGGATTGGCCCATTCTCACCGCTGGCCCAATTATATATAACAACGTTGGGATAATAAGTCTGATTTTCATCATCAACATTTGCCAAATCAATGAACTTTTGATAATTGTAGTAGTTTGCGTTGTTCGGATCCTGCCATGTCAGCATCTTAATCTCGGGAGAACCCTTGTACCACGGCTCATGGTCGTTATAGATAGTGATCGCGTCAAGAATCAAATCATTGCGACTCCCTCCCCCGCCGCCTCCGCTACCACCGCCGCCGCAATCCTCATCACTACAAGGAGCGGCCGGTTCATGATTGCCCCGATGCTCGCATTGGGTGATGACCAAAACCGGAATTTCGGGCGCCGCGGCGGTTGTCAGCATCACTTCATTGCCCTGCCGATCCCACGCGGCAAATTGCCTTTCCGCCTGATCATCTTGATAGCTATCATAATAAGTCACCAGAAATCCCTGCGGCGGATTTTCTCTCATTGACTGGCGATGAGCTTTAACGGGAAAATAAACCTCGATGCCGGCCGCATGAGTATTGACGGCGTTTCTAAATTCGTCACTAACCGAAAGGCCGTCGGCAAAATTCATTTGCAGCATGTCTTTCAACGCAACAATATTTTCGCTCGTGCTTGATTGCACAATAGCCTGGCCGGCCGCGGCTCGGAAACCGGCATTCGCCGTGGCCAGCGCCAGCTTTTTTGCAAAAGCCGGCAGCATCTGATTGTCTGCGGCAATGGTTGCTGAGAGCGTATTTTTAGAGAGCGTGTTGGCTTCAATTTTCGGCTGTTCCGGGCTCAACGGTGCGTTTTCTTTTAACTCCGAACAACCGAGCCACAACAACGCCAAAAATAATGCGGCCAGTGAAAACATTCTTTTTTGCAGCATGGCTTTTTCTCCTGTTGGTTATTAAACGGATAATAAAACACGATCGCTTCGGCAGCCGCAAAAAAGAACTTGATTCTCACCGGACTTTTCTCTACATTTGATTGCCGTATCAAATGTGGAAAAGCTTTGGTGGCCGGTTCAATTGCGCTGCCGAAGCTTTTCTTTTAAAAGATTCGAAATACCGCAAGCCTGCCAGATTTCGCCAAACTGGAAGGCCAGCATTTTTTTGCAAAGGCATTAAGATCACTATCAAAGATCGTCTTCTAAGCATCAATCCAGCTAGCATCCAGCAACCAACTACCAGTAACAAGCAACGGGCAACCAGCGACCAGCTTTACCTCACCAGCAGCAGCTTCTTTGTCTGCAAAAATTTTTTCTTGCTGTCTAAGCTTTCAGCGTTGAGACGATAGAAATACGCGCCGGAAGCGACCGGCAAACCTGTAGCATTGGTTCCGTCCCAAACCAGTTCTCCCCAGCCTGCATCATAAAAGTTTTGTACAGCCAGCTCACGCATCAAACTACCGCGCATATCGTAAATCATGAGCGAAACAATTGATCGTTTCGGCAAGGCAAACCGAATCGTGGTGGATGGATTGAAGGGATTGGGAAAGTTTTGGAACAAAGAATATGTTAGTGGTAATGTATTCGTCACCTTATCTTCAACACTGGTAGGGAAAATAGTTTCCTGATCAAAAAATTCTTGTGTATCATTCGCATGTAGTATAATTGGGTTGAGTCCCCAAGTTGCCGGCAGGTCAAAGGCGAAATCCATCATTTGGTTGGTGCCTGGATTAAAATCAAAAGTGGTAATGGTAATAGTTAATTGTTGCTGAAAAGATGTTGTCGCCACAATTATTCCATCTTGATTACTCGTTGACCCGTCGATGTTCTTACGATTGTCAAAGTCGATCTCTATGTCATCACCATTTGAATCCAAAAGAAAAATCCCATTCAGGTCAAGCTCTTGGTGGTGCGTATTAACGCGAAATGTCAGACGCTTTGGGGTTGTAGTTAGAACTATATTCTGTATGGTAGGGCCACCACTATTGGTATAGGGCAGGCTGTCCTCTCGCATTGGATTGATGGCGTTAGTCGCAGAATTAGTTCCGCCGACCATTCCTTCGAAATGAAGATGAGCCGGCACACCGCCTGAATCACCAGATTCGGCAAATGGATTAATGGTGTGGAGAAGGCCGGTGTTTGGATCTCTATAACTCTGAGGGGCAATAGGAGCATCAATCACAGGCGAATTAGGCCCTGCGATTTGTGCTAAATCACGTAAAGCGTCGGTATAATTCAAATGTAAGTAACGGGTAAAAAATATTGAATTATCAAACGGATCTATATGCTGAAGGATTACCGAACTTGCTGTATTGTTATTAGAGTTAGCCACAACTTGTAATATTGTCCCATCGAAAGCCGCATGGACAGATCGGAATTTAGCTGCACTAATGTCTATGCCATCGTGAAAATCATAAAAATCATTAGGTGTGGGCTGCTTGCTAAAATACCTTGGACCGAATGGTGAGGTAAGTACATCAGCATTTGGCGTAGAAAAATTGCTGATAGGCCAATAGCCTTGTACAGGAAAACTTCCAAGCCTTAAGTTTTTAGTTTGCTTATGTTTTTGATTTTCGGACGAAAATAGGCGAGTGGTGGTGGCAACCAGAAAAATCATTGCCAAACCCGCGAACAGTACTTGCTTTCGCATTTTTATCTCCAATTTGTCGGTTAGGTGTGATTTGCTGAATGGGCTAATCTCGAAGTCATCTGATTGTTTCCAACTTCACGCTAAACTTCTCTAAAACGAATTGACCATTAGTTTTTTTAACAACAATAGGCATAGCGTTGGAAAGACCGTCCGTTTTAAAGAGTAAATTGGCTTGCTGTTCATATCTAAAATCAATGAATTCAGCCAAAGTATGATTGTTATCAATATTCCCGTTTTCTTTTAATGTGATGAGCTTTGTTGATGCCGGCGAAATTCTCGGGTAGAAAGCCAGTATATTCTTTGTAAATTTGGCGATCAAATTGAGACCGTTCTCGATGATCATCCAGAGTTCTTTTTGAGTTTTTATATCATAAAACGAGAAACGAGCTCCATCACTAATAGCAATATATTCTCCCCCATGTGAGATTCCTTCGACTCTTCCACCATTGGACTTTTGAGGAGTAATAGTTTTGACTCTGTGCCACAGAAGTTCGCTATCTTCATCAAAGATATACATAATACTTTTGGGATCAGATCTTAATCGGTTATAATTATCGATTGTCAAAAAACAATTAAACGAGATGACATTTCCCATATTGGATATATGCACATTACTCAAATCTGCTCTGGACTCAAATTCCACGGATTTTTCCCAAAGTAGTTTGCCATCTTCTAATTGAAATAATTTCAGTTTTCCTCCATTGTAATAGATAATCTTGTCATTTTGACCTGCGGCAGCTTGCCAATAGAAATGTGGCGGAACTCTATCGACCTTCCAGAGCATCTTGCCTGTCGCCAAATCAAGCACCGTCAATGACATACTTTGATCCAAAGCATCATACAAAGCGATCAAATACTTACCGGAAGGAGATATTGAAAAAGGACTATCATAATCAGAGGTCCACAAAAGCTGCCCTTCGGCATTATAAACCGCACTGGTAAAAACATCTTCATTGATTGCATAACTCAGATACAAGTATTCTCCATCCACGGAAGATTGCAGGCTGCCATAAAAGCTATTGCTTTGAGTGCCCGGCGCTTGCCATTTCAGTTGACCATTAAAATCGTAACAGTAAATGGTTTGACCATCCGGCGATAATGCAGCTATTCCGTTTTTTAGAACAGCGTAGATCAAACCCGACGGCACATTGGGCGTTGGCGCTATCGGAATCGTTACTTCCCACAACTTCTCAACCTGATTGCCGAGACTTTCTAAAGTCGAGATTTTTTGAGCACAGGAATCCGAATTCATCGAAAATAACAACATTGCTAAGATGGCAACAAAGTAAATCGATTTCATAAACTCACCTTTCACGAACTGATAACTTGAAAAATCAAGTTTATTTTAAGCTCACTTAAATCCACTTTTCACAATACTCAATTATTTCATCAAAACCACTTTCCGCATCGCCGTCTCGCGCCACCCAGCATTACCCACATATTCAACCCGCAGCAGATAAACTCCGGTTCCCACCGCCGAGCCAGCTTGATTTTTTCCATCCCATCGCAAAGCCTGGCGGCCGGGCGGCATCATCTCATTATAAATCCGCTTGATCTCGTGGCCGGCGAGATCATAGATGACCGCAGCGACATGACCGGGCGCGGGCAGATCGAGATGAAAAACCGTTTCCGCATTAAACGGATTGGGATAAGGCGGCGACAGCGAGAAAGCGCGCGGCAAGCTGTTTTGCTGAGGCGCATTTTCTCCGGCGGTGGCGCGGTTTTGCGAAGGCGCAGAACTCGCTTGCCAGACTTCCATTTCCGCCAGCCCGAGATTTGTGCCGGCGGAATTCGTCACCGTGAAACGGATCCAGGTGATGGTGCGGGCAGAGAAGGTGACGGTCAGGCCGGCGCCGGCATTATTCAACGTTCCGACATTGACCGGAGAGCCGCTGCTAAAGGTCAATTGGGCGCCCAACACTTGCGTTGAATTATTCGGACGATCATATAAAACGACTTTATCGATGGAATACGATTGGGCAAAATCCAGTTGCAGCCAGGCGCCGTTGCTTTCGTTGAGTGACGCCCATTCCTTGGTGTAATCTCCGGGCCAGCCGTCCACCACGCCGTCAATCGCTTTATCCGCGGTCTGGCTGTGGTTGACATTTTCGCTGCTGGCGCTCGCGGTTGCGAGCGAAGCAATGTTGCCGCCGCCTCCGCCTCCGCCCGATGAAGTCGTAAACGTGAAATCGCCGCTCACCGCTAAATTGCCGCTGGCATCTTTGGATTTGACGCGATAATGATACAGCGTGCTCGCGCTTAATGCCGATAATGACACAGAATGACTAATGACCAATGACGTATTTAATGACGTTGTATTGCCATAGCTCGTCGTCAAGCCGTATTCCACTTGCGAATCGCTGCTTTCATCTGTTGTCCAGGTGATCGTCGCGCCGGAGCTGCTGATATTGCCAGCGGAAACACTGCTAATCACCGGCGGAGTTGTGTCGCCGCCACCGCCGCCGCCGGAATCGAAAACTTCCATCTCCGCCAGTCCGAGATCATCCCCGGCGGAGTTGGTGACGGTGAAACGAATCCAGGTGATGGTGCGGGAGGAGAAAGTGACCGTCACCGCTGCTCCGGCATTATTCAACGCGCCGACATTCACCGGAGAACCGCTGCTAAAGGTCAATTGGGCGCCTAAAACTTGCGTTGAATTATTCGGACGATCATATAAAACCACTTTGTCGACGGAATAAGATTGGGAGAAATTCAGTTGCAGCCAGGCGCCATTGCTTTCATTGACCGAAGCCCACTCTTTGGTCGGATCGCCCGGCCAGCCGTCAACGACGCCGTCTATCGCTTTATCCGCCGTTTGACCTTGATTGACATTCTGGCTGCTGGCGCTGGCTGTGGCTAATGGGGCAATGTTGCCGCCGCCACCGCCGCCTCCTCCGGAAGAAGTGGTAAAAGTGAAGTCGCCGCTCACGGCGAGATTACCGCTGGCATCATTCGACTTTACGCGATAATGATAAAGCGTGCTCGCGTTTAATCCCGACAATGACACCGAATGACTAATGACCAATGACGTATTTAATGACGTTGTATTGCCATAACTTGTCGTCAAGCCATATTCCACTTGTGAATCGCTGCTTTCATCCGTCGTCCAGGTGATGGTCGCGCCGGAACTGCTGATATTGCCGGCGGAAACGCTGCTAATCACCGGCGGAGTTGTGTCGCCGCCGCCACCACCGCCGCCGGAATCGAAAACTTCGATCTCCGCCAGTCCGAGGTCATCCCCGGCCGAATTGGTGACGGTGAAACGCAGCCATGTGATCGTGCGAGCGGAAAAGGTTACCGTCGCGGCGGCGCCGGCATTATTCAACGCGCCGACATTCACGGGAGAACCGCTGCTAAAAGTCAATTGAGCGCCTAAAACTTGCGTGTAGACATTGGGACGATCATATAAAACCACTTTGTCGATGGAATAGGATTGGGAGAAATTCAGTTGCAACCAGGCGCCATTGCTTTCGTTGTCCGAAGCCCATTCCTTGGTTGGATCGCCTGGCCAGCCGCCAACCACGCCATCTATGGCTTTATTTGCCGTTTGACCCTGGTTGACGTTTTGGCTGCTGGCGCTCGCTGTTGCTAATGGGGCAATGTTGCCGCCGCCACCGCCGCCTCCGGAAGAAGTGGTAAATGTGAAATCGCCGCTCACGGCGAGATTACCGCTGGCATCTTTGGATTTGACGCGATAATGATACAGCGTGCTCGCGCTTAATGCCGATAATGACACAGAATGACTAATGACCAATGACGTGTTTAATGACGTTGTATTGCCATAGCTCGTCGTCAAGCCATATTCCACTTGCGAATCACTGCTTTCATCCGTCGTCCAGGTGATCGTCGCGCCGGAACTGCTGATGTTGCCGGCAGAAACGCTGCTAATCACCGGTGGCGTTGTGTCGCCGCCTCCACCGCCGCTTAAACTAAAACTGACCGAGCTGGTATGCTGCCCGTGCGAAGTGCTCGCCGTTAACACGAAGGTATATTGTCCGTCCGGAACCGAATTGCCATTGTTATCCGTGCGATCCCAAACATGCTGCTGATTGGCATAAGCCGGCAAGCCGGCATTGGTCACTAAATTTTTTATGACCTGTCCGCTGGAATTCTTGACTTCTCCGGTCATGCTCGCATTGGCGATAAGAATGTAGCTGAACGTGATGTTGGCGCTGCCGACATTGGCGCTCAAATTCAAAATCTCCACGCCAACAGCATACTGCGAAACGCCGCTGCCGGTGGTCCAGGCCTCGATCGTGCCCAATTCATAATATCCCGGAGCGAAATTGACGTTTCTGGGCTGATTGAAAGATTCGGACGAATAACCCAGATAATCTTTGCCAAACCAGCCGGCAACGTGCAGCCGGCCTTGTCCCTGATCCATGACATAGGCATTGCCGTCAGGATCGGAAGCAACATCCGAAAGGCTCGAGTTGGCGATAGGGATTGCATACCATGCGGAATAAGTGCCGCTCGATGAGCCTTTGGTAAACATCACCACGCGATCGTTGCCGGTATCCGCCACATAAATGTCGCTTGATGATATGCCGCCATTGAAGAAGCGCGCTGAGATGCCTCGCGGCGATGAGAATTGGCCGTTGCCGGAACCCGAGCCTCCAAGAGAATAAAGCAGGGAGCCGCTCGAGCTATATTCACTCACCTGGCTTTGGCTTTCGCTAAGAACCCAAAACGTGCCGTTAGTTATCACTACGTCCACGGGATTGGCGATGCCGCTGATGGTTGAGACGTAAGCAATGACGCCATTATTAAAATTCATATTGAGCCGGACAATTTGATTGTTGCCCGTATCAGCGACATAAATATTGCCGGCCGCATCGACGTCAACGCCTTCCGGCGAGTTAAACGAAACTTCTCCCGAGCCATCGCCATAAACGCCGGCAAAAGTGAGAACGTCGTTTTTTGCAATCAGATACGTTAGCGTTCCATCGTTTTGATCGACTGTAAAAGCCGATTTGATGAAATCCGATCCGGAATAAAAGTATACGCCGGCCGCCCGTGACGGATTGGAAAACAGCCCCGGTGTATTTGATTCATTCAATTCATATTGGAGGCTCAGAAGCGAAGTGGATTGTTGGCCGATGGCTTCTCGAAATATAAAGAAGGCCGAGACCGCAAAAATAGCGATGATGACGCGCCGCATGGAAAAACCTCCTGCGCAAGAAATGGCTGGAATTATTTTTTATGCCTTGAATCCACGCAAATCTTACGCCAGAAGGATGGCCGCGAATAAGCCAATATTCATGCGATGATTATAATCTGCCCTTTGCCAGATTGCCGCAATCATTCTCGCCGGCGCGAGGCACGAAAACGCCGTCGAGCAAACATTACTAAAAACAAGCAACCATGATTCTCGCCGCCGCGAGACCTATTCTCGCCACAACGGGCATGGCTACGGTTTCAGGTCATTATGCTGCAGAAAGTTCAAAAATTTCTTGGAATCCTTTTCCGGGATATTGAAAAGCTTCATCAAGCTTTTATAGCTTCCCGTTTTTTGCAAGCCTTTCTGAATGATCGCCTTCACCTGGCCTCGGCTCAAGTCGTGCTGCAAAAACGGCTGATGAATAACCTCCCAAAAGCTCTCGCCTTGATCGGCCATGCGGTTATAATATTCTGAAATATCCTCAAGCCGGAGATCGTTTCTGCGGCGATTTTGCAATTTTTCAGTCATATCTTCCAGCTCGATCGTTTGGCCATTGCTGTCGCGGAAGCCGGTTTCCACAATGTTTTTCAATTCTCGAATATTGCCGGGAAACGCATAAGCTTCGAGGAAGCGCATGGCTGGCATGGCAAATTGCTTTTGAATCCCATGGGCAGCGTTTAATTCGCCGAGATAATGATTGAGCAGCAAGGCGCAATCGTCGCCGCGCTCGTGCAAAGCCGGAACGTGAATGTGCAGGCAATTCAATCGGTGCAAAAGGTCTTCACGGAATTTGCCGAAATCTACCATGCCGGCTAAATTCCGATGCGTGGCCGAGATCACGCGAATATCGATGCGCCTGACTTTCTTCGCGCCGAGCGGCATGATTTCCTTCTGGTCGATGACGCGCAACAGCTTTGTCTGCGCGTTGAGCGATAATTCGCCGATTTCATCCAAAAAAATCGCGCCGCCATTCGCCGCTTCAAAAACGCCTTGCCGGTCGTGCGCCGCGCCGGTAAAGCTGCCCTTCGTATGGCCAAACAATTCGCTCACCATTAAATTGTCGTCACTAAACTGGCCGCAATTCACCGGAACATACGCCGCACCATTTTGGCTCAAAAGATAAAGCGCCCTCGCAAAAAGCTCTTTGCCCACGCCGCTTTCGCCGGTAATTAAGACCGGCGCCTCCGAGGGCGCATATTGTCCCAATTTATGTAGAGCTTTCAAAAAAGATGGGTGATTGCCGAGGAGCAGAGTTTCTTTTCCCCAGCGCTGCTGTGACAACTCTTTGACTTTGGCGACAAGAAGATGGCCGTTTTTCGAAGTAGCATCTCCGGACAAAAATCCTTCGGGCAAGAATGTCATAAAAATTTCCTTCCGCATGCGCAAGATAAAACTTGCTTGCCAGCAAAGCGCTTCGTCAGCAACCAATGTCATCTTCCCCGAAAGCATGACCTTTGAGTTTAAAAACGACGTCGCGCTCAAAAACACTACAGAGTGGAGAGTGGAAAGTGGATAGTTGAGAGTGTCCTCCCACCCCGCAGCTCGGCCTGGTTAAAATTTTTGATCGTCAGCAGACCACGCCACAGTTGTGATGACCTCATAATAAGACAAAAAATTCTTATTGTCAAGAGATATTTTTTATTTATTTATTTATTTATTTATTTTTGTATTTTTGGTTTAGTCCGCGCCAGTTTCATTCTAGACCCATTCGCGACCTGCGTGATCTCACGCTTCGCGACGTAGCTTGGTCAACGAAACCACGGCAGAGAAAATGATCGGGTTTTTGATGCCGGCCAGCTTCGCGCGCGGCTCGACCGTCTTGCGGCGAGGGTTGAATGGGTTTTCGTGGTACGGAACTCCTAAAAGGAATCAAGGGCTATGAGCGGGGACCGTTTTGTCCATTACTATATGGTTTGTGAATCTCTCGGCCTCGTTTATATCCTGGTATATTGCTTTTCTTTATAACCAGAAAATCCAAATCGCTATCATCAGAGGGATTTCCTTTCGCATGTCAAGAAAATTTTCTGCAGCAACTCACGGCCATTGATCCGTCGCCTTTCCCGATACAATCCTGCGATACAACTGAAAATTCTGCGTGACTTTGAATGTCGGCATGTTATAAAAACGTTTGTCGCGATAAAAATAAGCGCCGCAGCCGAGCTGCACGGCGTCTTTGGAAAGCAGGTTGGCACGATGCGGCGGCGAATCCATCCATTGCGCCACGATGGCTTCGGCAAACGAGAGATAAGTATGGTTGGGAATTAATAGGCCGCCGGGTTCGTAACTGAAGGTGCCCTTCTCAGCGTCGACGCGGTAAACCGGCGTACCCGCTTTATATTTGATGCCGAAATGCGTCGCGATATTTTCGGCGATGACGGGATTTTTGATGCCGGCCAGTCTCGCGCGCTGTTCGGTCGTCTTTCTGCGGTTGCTGAACGGATTTTCGTGCGAGAAAAAATTTTGCTCGACCATGTATTTGGAATGATGATAGGCGGCGCGCTCCAATTCGACGGCAAAAGCGAGCGCCTGCCGGCGATTTTTCACGCGAGTTTCATTCGTCACAAAAAAGATAGTGGCATGAAGCCGAGGATAATCAATACGATCCAACTCGATAGGCTGCGAGAACAGAATGTTTTGCCGGAAATTTTTATGCGTGGTATTTTGGTAGGCGCTGTAATTCCAGGCGGATTGCGAAAAAGCG
>Ga0247727_10008574_pt1 | contig 18925 bp, 13 predicted proteins | sample WisWelCaveWW1625_FD_202498 | JGI IMG/M metagenome (GOLD analysis project Ga0247727, IMG submission 202498) | Biofilm microbial communities from Wishing Well Cave, Virginia, United States - WW16-25 | ecosystem: Environmental > Aquatic > Deep subsurface > Groundwater > Cave microbial mat | place... | reverse complement strand
CTCACCAGATTCAACGGACAGCAGGAAAGACCGAAGCTGATCCTGAATGCGGTTCAGCGTCTCGACAAGTCCAGGTGCCTGCCCAGCTTCAGTCAGAGTATCTGCCGGGGGGATTAGCCCCGAATAGACGTGAACCTCGTCTGGGGCAATGATGACCAGGATCGGGGCAATCCCTTGGTTCCAGAAGGAGCGATGAAGATTGATGATGTCGGCGGGGTCAATCTTCTTGACTTGACGGAAGTAAATGACCGGACTGCGTTCCTGGCAGAGGACGCCATCGATGCCAAGCTGCTCAAAGGCACGGCGAAGGGCATGAGGCTGCCGCACCTTCCCCGCTGCGTCGTCGAGCTGGTCCACGCTCGAAAAGAAGTGTGGCGGCTTCCGGCCATCGAGGCCAAAATCTTTCTTCCAGTCTTTTTCGGCAATGGCGATCATTTTCGTATTGACCTATTAAATAATTCTGCTACCGAAGTCAAGAATGAAAAAAAAATTTACGACCGCTGCCGCCTGCGATTCTCTCTCACCCGCCCGCCGCGGTGCAAGCCGCAATAGCCATTCGGCTCGGAGCCGGATTTGAAAACTTCATATTGCACGCTAGGGCACTCGTCGTTGGACAATCTTTTGGTCGTCGTGCAAATTTCGACGCGCACGATGCCGGACGGCACGGGAAAATCTTCCGGCTCCAATCCGAGCGAATCATGCACCGCTTTCATATACGGCGCCCAAATCGGCAGCGCCACGGCGGCGCCGGTCTCGCCTTTTTCAAAAGATTGATCTTGGCGGTCGAAGCCCACCCAAACGCCGGTCGTGAGCTGCGCGGTAAAACCGATAAACCACGCGTCGCGAAATTCATTGGTCGTGCCGGTTTTGCCGCCGGCCGGGCGATAGAATTGATATTTCGAGCGCGTGCCGGCCGCGGTGCCGCGGCCATAATCGATGACCGAACGCAGCATGTCGGTCATGATGAAAGCCGTTTCTTTGCTCATCACTTCTTTGCCGCTCGAACGATTCTCCTCTAATACATTTCCATCTTTGTCTTCCACTTTCAAAATCGCCAGCGGCTCGATGCGCACGCCCTGATTGGGAAACGCCGAGAAAGCGGAGGTAATTTCCAACGGGATCACTTCACCGGCGCCGAGCGCAATCGCATCATACGGCGGAATTTTCGTCGTCAAGCCCATGCGTTTCGCATAATCCACGACGACGGCGGGGCGCGTGATTTGTTGCACGAGCCGCACCGTCGGCAAATTCAACGAACGCGCCAAAGCTTCGCGCAACGTCACCGGCCCGCTAATGGAGTTGTCGTAATTGTGCGGCCGCCATTCGGTGCCGTCGACTTGTTTGACGACGACAGGCTGATTGAGCACCTCGAACGTCGGCGGATAGCCGTTGTCGATCACGGTCGTGTAAACGAAAGGCTTGAAAGCTGAACCGGCTTGCCGCTGCGCCTGCACGGCGCGATTGAATTTATTTTCCTCAAAATCGCGGCCGCCGATCATGGCGAGAATGCGGCCGGTTTTATTTTCAATCGTGACCAACGCCGCTTGCACCGGACGCCTCTCGCTGAGCAGGCCGTTAAAGAACGCCGAATCTTTCATCACTTCCCGCAATGTCATGCCGAGAGAATCCAGCGCGGCCTGGTTAAAAATCTTCAAATGCTCTTTATCGGCGACGAGGCGTTTGTTGATGCGCCGCTGCATTTCTTGGAGAAGTTGGCTCACGTATTTTTCGGCCAAATATTGCGCGCGCGAATCCAGGGTGGTTTGGATGTGCAAGCCGTCCGTCAAAATGCGGCTGCCATATTGCTTTTCCTTCCACAACACCTGGCGCACGTATTCCGTAAAATACGGCGCGGCGCCATAGTGTTCATTCGCCGGACGATCGATGACGCCCAGGGGCATTTCTTTGTAGGTCGTAAAATCGCTTTTCGGCAACTTGCCGGTGAGATACATATTGGCGAGCACGACGTTGCGGCGCGCGGTCGAAACCGAGGGATTCTTAAATGGCGACAGCGTTTCCGGCCGTTGAATGATCGCCACCAACACCGCCGCCTCGTGCGGCAATAAATTTTCCACGTCTTTGCCGAAATATTTTTGCGCCGCCATTTGCACGCCGTGCGTGCCGTGCCCGAGATAAACTTGATTCAAGTACATCTCCAAAATCTCGTCTTTCGTATAGGTGCGCTCGATCTGAATGGCGGTAAGCAGCTCGCGGATTTTGCGCGTCAACGTTTTTTCCGTGGTGAAATAAAGCACGCGCGCCAATTGCTGCGTGATCGTGCTCGCGCCTTGGCGTTTTTCCATATAGATGACGTCGATGAGAATCGCCTGCGCGAAACGGATGGGATTGAAGCCCCAATGATTATAAAAGTTGCGGTCTTCCGTGGCTAATACGGCTTCTTTCAAATGCTGCGGCATTTTATCGAGCGGCACGTAGGAGCGCCGCTCTTCAAAAAACTCTTTAATCACTTTGCCGTCGATCGAATAAACCTTCGAAACCAATTTGGGACGATAATCCTCGAGCTTGGCGAGCGAAGGCAAATCCTGGCTGAGATGATAAATATAGATCAAGGCCGGAATGCCGAGCAGCGCCACCAACACCCCGAAAATAATCCAGGTGGTTTTGGAGCGGAGGGTGACAGAGGAAAAATTCATAGAGGGACTCTTCAAAAGACTTTTTTGACCTGCGGGTGGCTGCGGACGGCGCAGCCGATCGCGTGAAGAATTTTTTGTTTGGTCGCGAAAAAAGCGTTTCATGAAAAAGTGGAAGCTATTTGATCAGCTTAACTTCGGCTTTAGCAAAGTCGACGATTAGTTTGGAACCAAGCTTTGCTAATAACCCCATTCCAACTAATTCATCGCCTGGTATTATATGCACTTTGATTCGTCGGCCTTTGACTTTAAACCAACCTTGAAAAACCGGCAAGTTAATAACCTTGTGGGTAGCCAATACAAATTTTTTGAGAAGGGTTTTTGACGGCTTTTTCATTTTGGGAATTTCGCTCAATTCCATATCGAGCTCCGTTGAAGTTATAACTTTTATGCTAACACTTCAATCGATTCTCTGCGTATTAGCGGCGCGCCGGCAAAATACGCTTTCTGCTCCGGCCACGCCAACAATTGCGGGCCATGCTCGTCGATCCGGCAATACGTAAAATGCTGCATCCAATCGCCGAGATTGATAAATTGTTTTTGTCCGATCGCTTCAAATAATGGTTTATGCGTATGTCCCATGATCACGACGTCGTGGCCTTCCGCGAACCTTTTTTCGGCGTAGCTGCGATAGTCGCGCTCCCACGTGTTGGGATTGTCTTTAACGGCGCGGCTGGTGTGCGACGCGAGTTTCGCCAGCGGAATGCCGATATCCGGATGCAGCCAGCGAAATAGCGAGATATTGATCGGATTTTTGAAAATGCGTTTCATGAAGCGATAGCCGCCGTCGTTTTTCGCCACGCCGTCGCCGTGGATAATATAGACCGCATAGCCGCACAAATTGCGCATGACGTAATTTTCGTGCAGCGCCAGGCCGACTTCGTGGCGCAAAAAGTCGCCCATCCACAAATCATGATTGCCGGCGACGTAATCAATCGGCAAGGCGGCGGCGCGCAGCTCGTGTAGTTTGGCCAAAACCGCAAAATTCCGATTCGGAATGGCATGGCGATATTCAAACCAAAAATCGAACAGATCGCCGACGATGAACAGGCCGGCGCCATGGGTTTTAACGTGCTCGAGAAATTCAATCACCCGTTTTTGCCGCAGACCTTCGTCCTGGCGATTCGGCGCGCCGAGATGGGCGTCGGAGAAAAGAAAGTATGCCGGCATATTAATCAATCAGGCTGTGTTAAATCTATCTTTTGATTTCATCACCCCCTTAATTTATGCAAACGCGCCGCCAAATGCAAGCCTTCCTTCAAAACGGTGATTTCCAATTTGCTTTTCGAAGATCGGCATGGTATATTAAAGAATCGCAATTTTTGTTTCAACTTTTAGTGCGATTGCCATTCAAATCGCAATGGATTTTTTTCTTTAATCGAAGCGCATGTTGCTTTGCAAAAACTCAAAGCCGGAAAGGTCAACGGCGCGGCGTGTTGCAAAGTGATTGATAAAATTTTTTTGAACACGGATCGCACGGATGCGGCGGATTTACACAGATGGCGTTCGCCGGATAAAGCAAAAATCCGTAAAAGAATTCACGCAAAGACGCGAAGCCGCAAAGGTACCGCAAAGAAAACCCTTTGCGTAATCTTTGCGTCTCGGCGTCTTTGCGTGCGCGTTGGTTTTTCTTTTTTGGTTGCGGCTCGTCCTCGTTGTGTGTTAAAACTTTAAGAGTTTTTATGGCCAATCCCGAAATTAAAGCTTTGTTAGCCTGTCTCGATCAAGCCTACGATCACAAATCCTGGCATGGCACGAATCTGCGCGGAGCAGTTCGCGGCGTCCCGGCGGAAAAGGCGGCGTGGCGGCCCTCGCCGCCGCGCCACAATATTTGGGAGATCGTCGTGCATGCGGCGTATTGGAAGTATGCGGTCTATCGCCGGCTCACCGGTGAGCCGCGCGGCTCGTTTGCTTTGCACGGCTCGAATTGGTTTGTGCGTCCGCAAGAATTGACCGAAGCCGCGTGGCAGGCGGATATCGCCTTGTTGACGAAAATGCACAAATCTTTGCGCGCGGCCATTGCGCATTTAAATGCGAAGCAACTCTATCGGATTCCTCCAAAGAGCAAGCTCAGCAATTTCGCGTTGCTCTCCGGCATTGCAGCGCATGATTTGTATCATGCCGGTCAAATTCAATTATTAAAACGGCTGGCGCCGGCAAAATAATGTCATGTGATTGGCCGGTTAGAAATAATTCACCGGCAACTTTTTCTGGAAAATGCGTAATAAATAAGCCGTATGGTTGTGAATCTTATCTGCGGGAGGCGTTATGCTGCAGCATCTTGACACGATTATCGCTTTTGCGGCGATTATGTTAGGGGTGAGCATTTTGGTCACGGTTTTAACTCAAATTTTGAATTCCCTTTTAGGGCTGCGCGGGCTTAGCTTATTGTGGGGCTTGCAAACGTTGTTGTCCCACATCGATCCCCGCCTTAAAGAGTACGCCCGCGCGCTCTCCGAAAAAATTCTCCAGCATCCGTTGATTTCGCATCAGCGCAAGCGGCGCGCCTCGGCGATTCGCCGGGAAGAATTTATTTATTTGCTCGGCGACGTAATGGAAGAGCAAAATTTGGCGGCGCATTTGCAGCCGGCTAAAGGCAAGGCGCGTGACAGCCGCGCCGCGGAGAACACCGTGATCCCGCGCGGCATCATCGGCGCGCTCAAAATTACGCAAGAATATATCGAAGGCATCGAACGCTGGTTCGATAACGTGATGGAGCGCGCCGGCGAGCATTTTGCCGTGCGCTCCAAGTGGATTAGCGCGACGATGTCCGTGATCGTCGCTTTCACTTTTCATCTCGATGCGATCGGCTTGATTGACAAGCTCTATCTCGACGAGAATCTGCGCACCAGTTTGGTGCAAAGCTCGGAAATTTTGCAACAGCGCGCGAATGAAACTTTTGCCGCTTCTTATAATGCTTTTACCGCGGCTGCGGAGAGTTTGCGCGCGCAGAATGCCGAAGCCGGCAGCTTACCGTCGCCGCCGGCTTTTGCGACACCGGAGGCCGCGCGCCAATGGCTGCGCGCCCAAACCGGCGACGGGACCGGCGCGAATGTTTTGATCGCCGCTTACGACGCGGTTTTGGAAAAAACGCTGAAAGAAAAAACCGGCCGCCTGGCGAGTCTCGCGGATTCGGTTTACACCGATTTTGCGAAGACGCAGTTTTTGTTGATTCCAAAACCTTATCCGGAACTCCCGTATAACTGGCGTGAAGTTCTCGGCATGGCGATCTCGAGTTTGTTGCTCAGCTTGGGCGCGCCGTTCTGGTACAACGTGCTGAAGAATTTGTCGAGCTTGCGGCCGAAGCTTGCAGAAATCGTGCAGCGCGAATCGCGCGAGCGCAAATTGCCCGACGCGCCGTAGATCGTAAGGCAAAACCATTTGTGTTTTATTTTTTGACTTGAGGAGGAATATGCAAACGTTGCAGCTTGAAAGCGTAAATAAATCGTTCGGCAATTTGGATGCGGTAAAAGATTTAAGCTTGGCCGTCGCGCCGGGAACGATCTACGGTTTTCTCGGGCCGAACGGCGCCGGCAAAACCACGACGATTCGCATGATCATGGAAATTATCCTGCCGGATCGCGGCCAAATTCTCATCAAAGGCACGCCCAACACCACGCGCGCCATTCTCGACCGCGTCGGTTATCTGCCGGAAGAGCGCGGCGTCTATCGTAAAATGAAAGTGCGCGAGGCGCTCGAATTTTTCGCCGAGCTGAAGGGCATGAAAAAGAGCGCGCACAAAACCAAAATCGACGTATGGGCGGAACGGTTCGGCATGACGGAGGTGCTCAATAAAAAGATGGAAGAGTTGTCCAAGGGCAATCAGCAGAAGATCCAAATTCTCACCGCAGTCCTGCATGAACCCGATCTCATTATCCTCGACGAGCCGTTTATGGGGCTTGATCCCGTCAATGCCGAGCTGATTAAAGACGTGATCTTGGAGCAAAAGCAGCGCGGCGCCGCAATCGTGTTCTCGACGCATTTGATGGAGTCCGCGGAAAAACTTTGCGACGCAATTTGTTTGATCAACAAAGGCCTTAAAGTTTTGGACGGCGAAGTGAAGCAAGTGAAACGCAACTTTGGCCGCAACAGTGTGATCGTGGCATACAACGGCAAGTCGGACTTTCTCAAAAACAACGGCGTCATCGAGCGTTACAATGATTCCGGCAATCACGTCGAAATCCAATTGCGTCCCGGCGCGAATCCGCAAACTTTGCTGGCGGCGGCGATGCAGCACGCCGAAATTTCCCGTTTTGAAATCGTCGAGCCCTCGCTGCACGAGATTTTCTTGGCAACCGTCAAATCGTAGCGCAATATTTTGGTTACGCCGCGTCCTCAAAAAATTTTTCAATGCGACGGCTTGGTTCACTAAAATTTACTTGAAATAGAATTTATGAACAAAATGTGGACGGTGGTGCGGCGCGAGTATCTGTCGCGCCTCAAAACCAAAGGCTTTGTCATCGGCACGATTCTCACGCCAGTGCTACTCATCGCGATGACGGTCGTGCCGCGCTTATTGTTGTTTCTCAAATCGGATAAGCCCATTCAAATTGCCGTTATCGATCAAACCGGCGCCATTTTAGATTCATTGATCGTAAATTTGAATGACCGGAATGAAGCCGGTGAGCGTCTTTATCATTTCATCAAACGCGAGGGGACTGCGAGCGATCTGGAAGCCGCAAAAAAGACGCTGTCCGGGGAAGTCGATAGCGGCGCGCTGGATGGTTATATCATCATTCCCGCTTCGATTTATGAAGACGGCAACGCCGAATATTACGCGAAAAGCGTCACCAATTTCAAGGTGAATAGCGGCATGCGCAACGCCATCAGCCGCGCGGTGAAAGAGCATCGCATTCAACAAAGCGGCCTCAATTCGGAGCAAGTGCGGAGACTGGTGCAGCGTGTGGATTTGCGTACGTTTCGCATTGCCGAGGGCGGAAAAGAAGAGGAAGACAAAGGCCGCACCGAATTGGTCGTGTGGGTTTTGGTGATGTTTATCTACATGGCTCTGCTCGTCTACGGCCAGTTAGTCATGCGCAGCGTGATCGAGGAAAAAAGCTCGCGCGTGATCGAATCGGTGATTTCCTCGGTGCGGCCGTTCGATTTAATGGCGGGAAAAATCGTCGGCATCGGCGCGCTCGGCTTGACGCAATATACCATCTGGGCCGCCGCCATAGGGTTGGTGTCGCTTTACGGCATTCAAGTGGTTGACATTTTTGCGCCGAAAATGGCGATGGCCAACGCCCCCAAGTTCGCTCTGCCGGCCATCCCGTTTGAAACTTTGTTGTACTTCATCGCCTTTTTTGTGTTTGGTTATTTTCTTTTTGCGACGATGTTTGCCGCCGTCGGCGCGATGGTTAATTCCGATCAAGAAGCGCAGCAATTGGTCTTTCCCGTCATCATGCTGGTGATCGTGCCGCTCATGTTTACTTTTTATATCATCGGCAATCCGAACAGCCAGCTTGCCGTCATTCTCTCGCTCGTGCCGTTTTTCTCGCCGATCGTCATGTTCGCGCGTATCGTCGTGCAAACCCCGCCCTTTTGGCAAATTGCGCTGTGTTTCGTGTTGATGCTCGCCACGATCGTCGGCATGATTTGGGTCGTCGGGCGCATTTATCGCGTCGGCGTCTTGATGTACGGCAAGCGGCCGACCCTGCCGGAGTTGCTTAAATGGATACGATACGCCTAAGGCAGAGAGCATAGCGCAGAGGGCAAAGCGCAAAGCTAAACGTTCACGCCATGCTCTATGCGCTATGCCCTCTGCACCTTCAATGGACAGGAAAAATCTATGGACAAAATGTGGACGGTGTTGCGCCGCGAATATCTTTCGCGCGTGAAAACCAAAGGCTTTATCATTGGCACGATTCTGCTGCCGGTGCTCATGCTGGCGATGTTTGTTTTGCCGGTGTTGTTGATTTTTCTTAAATCGGACGAGACCAAGCAAATCGTGGTTGTCGATCAAACCGGCGCGGTTTTTGATTCGCTGCATGCCGCTTTGAATGGATCTGAGCCGTCAAAAAAGCAACGCTATCATTTAATCAAGCGCGAGACCACGCCGGAAGAACTGGAAGCGGTAAAAAAAATATTAGCCACAGAAGTGGATCGCGAAACGCTGGAGGGCTATATCATCATTCCGGCGGCGGTTTTTGAAAGCGGCGCCGCGGAATATTACGGCAAAACCGTGAGCAATCCGATCGAAAATGAAACTATCGAAGAGGCCATCTCGAATATTGTCACCGAAAAACGCATTGCGCGCAGCGGCTTGAATTCCGCGCAACTTCATCGCTTGACGCGCAATATCAGATTGAATACCTACCGGATCCACGCCGGCGGCAAGGAAGAAAAAGATTCCGGTTTCGGCTTTGGCATCGCTTATTTTCTCGGCTTCTTCATTTATATGGCGATGTTTATTTACGGCTCGCTGGTGATGCGCAGCGTCATTGAAGAAAAAACCTCGCGCGTCATCGAATCGGTGATCTCCTCGGTGAAGCCGTTTCATCTGATGTTTGGAAAAATTTTCGGCGTCGGCGCCGTCGGTCTCACGCAATTTTTGATTTGGGCGCTGGCGATGGGCTTGCTCTCATTTTATGGCCTGCAAATCGCGTCGATGTTTGTGTCAAATCCGGCGGATTTGCAAAATGTCACTCTTCCCACCCTCTCGCTCAGCATACCGGTTTTCTTCGTCGTCTTTTTTGTGCTCGGCTATTTTCTCTATTCCACCTTGTACGCCGGCATCGGCGCGATGGTCAATTCCGAGCAAGAAGCGCAACAGTTTTTGCTGCCGATTGGTTTGTTGATCATCGTGCCCTTGATGGCGATGACCTACATCATCACGAATCCCAACAGCCAAACTTCGGTCATCATGTCGCTCGTGCCGTTTTTTGCGCCCATCGTCATGCTCGCCCGCGTCACCGTCGAAACGCCGCCGCTTTGGCAGCTTGTCGCCAGCATAGGGCTGATGCTCTTGACGACGCTCGGCATGGTTTGGGTCGTCGGCCGCATTTACCGCGTCGGCGTGTTGATGTACGGCAAGCGCCCCACGGTGGCGGAAATTATTAAGTGGATCAGGTACGCATAGCGCTGAGGGCATAGCGCGGAATTTGGCAAAAAAACGCTATGCGCCATGCGCTTTGCTCTCTGCCCGAAAATCAGCAACTAACTCTTATGTGCCGTCTTTTCGGTTTTCGTTCTCGCACGCCGCTGGCGCTCGCTTATCCTTTGCTCGACGCGCCGAACGCGTTGATCAAACAGAGCAAGTGTGACAGCCGCCAACTTTCGCATCCCGATGGCTGGGGCATCGGTTACTATCGCGAGGGCGAGGCCGTCGTGCACAAAAACGTCGCGCCGGCTTATGAAGACGCGGTGTTTCGCGAGCAGGCGCGGCGCCTCTCGGCAACCACCGCGATCGCGCACGTGCGCGCCGCTTCGGTGGGAAATATCACGCTGCAAAATGCGCATCCGTTTCGTTATCAAAATTGGCTCTGGGCGCACAACGGCACCGTGCGGCCGTTCGATGAAATTTATGCGTCGTTTTGCAAACAAATCGATCCCCAATTTCTCGCGCTGCGGCAGGGACAAACCGATAGCGAGATGTGCTTTTTGCTTTTCCTGACCGAGTTGGCAAAGCTAGCGCCGAGCGCTTGGTCGCACCCGCCGCCGGAATTGGCGGTTGAAAGCATGCGCCGCACCGTGCAAAAAATTTTGACGCTGACGCAGCCGTTTATTCTGCCGAAGCCGCCGGCTTTAACATTTTTGGCGACGAACGGCGAAACTTTGCTGGCCTTTCGTTATGTGTCAACGCTATTTCTTTCACACGCATCGGAAAATTTTTTAAAACCATTGGATAAACAAACTCCATTGGCGGTTGTCGCTTCGGAGCCGTTAAATGAAGCGCCATGGCAGGAAATTATGAACGGGCATTGCGTTGTCGTTGAGGCAAATTTGAAAACCGAAATTCTTGACTTTGGTTTTGGCGATCCCCTTCCCCATCCCCAAAGCAATCCGGCGACGGCTTACCAATCGATCTTGGAACCATCTGCGGCTGCCCGTGCGGGTTAAATATTGCGCAAAATTTTATTGACTTCGATTGGGCTGGTCGCTAAATTAGCAGGGTCGAGTTGAGTTCGTTTAGGAAATGTAAAAAGTTATAATGATAATTCTAGGATTGAAGCAAATGTTTTTCTATGGTAGAAATTGGGCGTGTCGTTCCTGTCTGCAATCGCATCATTTCATCCGCTACTAATCCCTCTCTGCGAGAAATTTCATCCGTCTTTAATTTGATAGCAAGGTTAACGGCACTATGATCTCGACTTGTCGCTATATTTTTATTTTAACCGCCACGCCGATATCGGGCCAAATGTTCGTAAGGAATTTTTTTGAATTGATATGCACAAGATTTTAGAACCAAAAATTATCGCCATTTTTCGCGAGGGCTATTCGCGAAAGCAATTTTCCGCTGATCTCGTCGCCGGCGTCATCGTTGGTATTGTCGCGTTGCCGCTTGCGATTGCGTTTGCCATTGCCTCCGGCGTCAAACCCGAGCAGGGATTGTATACTGCCGTGATTGCCGGTTTCGTCATCGCCGTGTTGGGCGGCAGCCGCGCGCAAATCAGCGGCCCGACCGGCGCGTTCATCGTCATTATTTATGGCATCGTGCAAAAATACGGCTACGACGGCCTTGCCGTCGCCACGATGATTGCCGGCGTGCTGCTCATCATCATGGGCTACGCGAGAATGGGCGTGCTGCTCAAATTCATTCCGTACCCCGTCACCATCGGCTTCACCAGCGGCATCGCGCTCATCATTTTCTCTTCGCAAACGCGCGATTTCCTCGGCCTGCAAATGGAAAAAGTTCCCGCCGATTTCGTGGAGAAATGGACGGCGTACCTCGAACATTGGCACACATTCAGCCCGCCCGCGCTCGGCATCGGCTTGCTTGCTCTGGCGATTATTATTTTTTGGCCGCGAATCACCCACAAAATTCCTGGCTCGTTCGTCGCGATCGTGCTGGTCACAGCCGTCGTGCATTTATTTAAAATCCCGGTTGATACCATCGGCAGTCGCTTTGGCAGTGTGCCCAACAGTTTGCCGGCGCCACAGCTCCCCAATTTAAGTTGGAAATTATTGACGGAGATGTTTTCACCGGCCGTGACCGTTGCGTTGCTCGCCGCGATTGAATCGTTGCTCTCGGCCGTCGTCGCGGACGGCATGTTGGGCACGCGCCATCGTTCGAATATGGAACTGATCGCGCAAGGCGTCGGCAATATTCTCTCGCCGATTTTCATGGGCATTCCGGCAACCGGCGCGATCGCGCGCACGGCGACGAATATTAAAAACGGCGGCCGCACGCCGGTCGCCGGCATTATTCACGCGATCACGCTGCTGCTCATTATGCTGTTCTTCGGTCAATATGCGGCGCTCATTCCGATGCCGGTGCTGGCGGCGATTCTTATTTTTGTTGCTTATAATATGAGCGAGTGGCATGCTTTCGTCAAATTATTTCGCAGCCCCAAAAGCGACGTCGCCGTTTTGCTCGCGACGTTTTTGCTCACTGTCTTGATCGATTTGACCGTCGCGATTCAAGTCGGCGTCGTGCTCGCCGCGTTTCTGTTTATGAATCGCATGTCGAAAGTGGCGCAGGCCAACTTCATCACCAAAGAGCTGAAACAAGAAGACGAAGAATTTGAGAACGGCCCGAACGCGATTGCCAAACGCGAGGTGCCGCCCGGCGTCGAGGTTTTTGAAATTTACGGCGCTTTGTTCTTCGGCGCGATCGACCAATTTAAAGACGCCATTCGCCAGCTTGAAGCGCCGCCGAAAGTGCTTATTCTGCGAATCCGCAACGTGCTGGCGATGGATGCGACCGCCTTGCAAGCGCTGGAAGTCGAAATGGAAAATGCCCAAAAAGCCGAAACGGTTTTCGTGCTCTCCGACGTTCACACGCAACCGCTCTACGCCATGCAACAATCCGGTCTGCTTGAAAAGATTGGCGAGGAAAATGTGTGCGGCAATATTGACGACGCGCTCAATCGCGCTCGCGTTATTCTCGGCTTGCCGGCAGTCGAACGGCCCACTCCGTTTGTGCCCACCGTGGCGCGGGAGAAAGTTTTAACGAATGCATAGCCGCATAAATTCCTTAACTGGCCTCTCCCGCAACGTGATCCTTCTCGGCCTCGTGAGTCTATTTCAAGACTTGTCGAGCGAGATGCTCTATCCCGTCGTGCCGATGTTTCTTGCCACCGTGCTCGGTGCGCCGATGACGGTGATCGGGCTCATCGAGGGGTTTGCCGAGTTTACTGCGGCGATTCTCAAAGCCATTTTCGGGAGATTGTCGGATCGTTTTCAACGGCGTCGCGCTTTCATCACTCTCGGCTACGGCCTCTCGGCGATGAGCCGGCCGCTCTTATTGCTCGCCAACAGTTGGGGATTCGTTCTCGCTTCGCGTCTCGTGGATCGCCTCGGCAAAGGTGTGCGCACCAGTCCGCGTGATGCGTTGCTTGCGGCTTCAGCCCCGGCGGAACATCGCGGCAAAGTCTTCGGCGTGCATCGCGCGATGGACACGATCGGCGCGGTGCTTGGGCCGTTGCTGGCGATATGGCTGCTCGCCATCACCGACAGTGATTATCGCTTCGTTTTTCTTATTGCGATCATTCCCACCGCGCTCGCTTTTTTGCTGACTTTTTTCGTAAAGGAAATCAAGCCCGCGCTCAATTCGCCATCTGCGAGAAGCCCAAAAACCGATCACTGGTTACTGAATACTGAAAACTTCTCTCCGGCTTATTGGAAATTCCTCGCCATCAATTTCATCTTTTTTCTCGGCAACAGCAGCGATGTTTTTTTGATTTTGCGGGCAAAAGATTTTGGGTTGTCGTCCGCGGCGGCTATTTTGGCTTATGTCATTTATAATTTGACGTTCGCCCTGTCAGCCGCACCGGCCGGTATCCTTTCGGATCGGCTCGGACGCCGGCGCGTCATGCAATGGGGGTTTTTGATTTTTGCCGGCGTTTATGCCGGCTTCGCGTTGGCGCCGTCAACTTTTTTGATTTGGCCGCTGTTTGCACTGTACGGTTTTTACGCCGCGATGACCGAAGGCGTGAGCAAAGCCGCGATTATCGACCTCATCGCGCCGGAACATCGCGGCAGCGCGATCGGCGTGTTTTATATGATGACGGGTGTCGCGGCGCTCATCGCGAACGTTTTGGCCGGATGGCTGTGGAAGGAATTTAGCGCGCCTGTGGCGTTGATTTTTTCCGCCGCGCTCGCTTTATTCGCGGGCGTTTTTTTGTTTGCGCGAAAGAACGAATCTAATTTTCCGTGACAACTAAAAGTTACAAAATTTTTAAAAACACTTGACTTTTCCACAAAACCGTTTTATCTTGTCGAGTGTTTGCAAGATGACACCCGAACATCGCAAACCTCAAGCTCTCTCCTGCGACGCATTTTTTGGTCGGGATTATCGGGTTCGGTTTTTCATTTCTCCGTGTTTTAAATTCGGACGCAAAAGTTTTGCGCGTATTGCAGATATTATTGAGCGTGGCCAATGCGCAAAGAATTGATTTCCCTTTGGCTCATCGGTGTTGCCCTCTCGATTTTCATTCTATTGATCGCGGTGGCGTTGAGCCCGCGCGATCTTGATCGCGGCGCGCTCCATTGGATTCCACCTTGCCCAGCAAAGCTGGCGGGCGGAGAATGTTTGTTCTGCGGCATGACGCACAGCCTCGCCGCCGCGGCGCGCGCTGATTGGAAAACCGCCGGCCACTATAACGCGGGAGGTCCGTGGTTATTTGGATTATTATTGTTCAATCTCATAATTAGTGTCGTGGTTGGAATCAAACTCTTCATTAAAAACCGGAAGGAGAAACTTCATGGGCACTGTCGCCATCGTTTGGGGCATTCTGAGCTTGGTCGGAATGCTTGTCGCTTTAACGCCGTGTCTTGGCTCGCTCAACTGGCTCAATATTCCTTTTTCAGGCATCGGGTTGATTCTGAGCATCGTCGCCGCCACCCAGCCGGAAAATAAAAGCAAAGGCATTGCCGGCATTGTCATGTGTTTTATTGCGATTGCTTTCGGCTTAGTGCGTTTGTTGCTCGGCGGCGGCGTTTTATAAAATCTTTTTGTGATCAACCTCAAACGGAGGCATTATGTTTTGTCGAAACTGCGGTAAAGAAGTCGGCGCGCAAGCTGTGGTTTGTGTCGCCTGCGGCGCGGCGCCAATGACGGGCAAACAATTTTGCCAACATTGCGGCAATGCGACCGATCCGGCCGCCATCGTCTGCACCAAATGCGGTGTGGCCTTAGGCGCCAGCGCCAGCGGCCAGGCGAAATCCAAAATGGCCGCCGGCCTGCTCGGCATTTTTCTCGGCGCGCTCGGTATTCACCGCTTTTATTTAGGCTATACCGTCATCGGCGTTTGCCAATTGGCGCTCAACCTTTGCGGTTTTTTTACGTGCGGCGCGACCTCGATTGCCGCCTGGGTTTGGGGCCTCGTCGAAGGGATTATGATTTTGACCGGCGCCCTCAACAAAGACTCGGAAGGCCGGCCGTTGGCGCAGTAATCATGCAAAATCGGTGGCTGCAATTTTGGCGAGAGCTGGCGGCGCTGTGGGCGCCCTTGGCGCTGCTGGCTCTTTGCGGCATTCCCGTAGAAATAATTCTGCAAGGACCAACTTTCTGTTTATTCCGCCGCTGGTTCGACATGGAATGTTACGGCTGCGGTTTAACGCGCGCGCTGAGTTTTTTTGCGCATGGCGAAATCGCAATCGCGCTTTCTTATAATCGTCTTGCCTTATTATTCTTTCCAGCGCTTTGCTTTTTAGCGATCGCGCAAGTTTGGTTAGCCGTGCGGCGTTGGCAAAGCCGCCGGCGCGATCGCTCAAACGCCGAAAGTTGAACATGCGCAAAGTCTTGGCTTGGTGGTTCAAACATACGCTCTTAATCATGGCTTTCACCACCGGCCTTTATGTGTTGGGCCAGTTCGGCGGTTTATTTGCATTTCTGCGATTTCATTTCAAAATTCTCTTGATGTTGTTGATTATCGAAACGACGCCGCTCGGCGCCGTCGCCGGCTGGCTGTTGCGCCAATTGGCGCATTTATTTTCAGCCATCTGGAAAAAGTTGATTAAATCACGCCGCCAAGAACTTTAGCCGCCTCATATTGGCGTGTTGCTGCGGGGCAAGGTATGATGAAACCATGGCTGTGGATGGGTCTCAGCGCGCTCGTTTTCTTCCCTGCCGCGCTTTCCGCCCAATTCGCTTTTTACGACTCGCTCAACGGCATCCATTGGTCGCAAATCCAGCCGCCGAGTTATGAGAACTTCACGCAATGCCAAATCGTGCGCGAAGGCTTGGGCTATGTTTTGAGCGCGACCGGGACGTTGTATGAATTTGACGCTACGCAGACGCCACCGTGGCGCCGCTTGCCGCGCCCGGAGCCTTATGCGGTCAAGCACTTTTTTGCATTGCAGAAAAATAATGTTTGGGTGACGGTAAATGTCCCGCCGCTCTACAAGCAGACCCTTTTCCACTGGAATGGCTTTGCGTGGTCGCCCATGGCTTCGCCCAATGTTTATAACATTCGCAATTTTTTGCTGGCGTCGCCGGAAGAAGGCTGGTTTGCCTGCGAATACGGCGAGCTTTGGCATTATGCGCGCGGCCAATGGCAACAGGAAAAACTGCCGCTGTTCCTGCATTTGGAGGAGCTGTCGCTCACTGCCGACAGCGTGCTCTATATTGCTTGTGAAGCGCCGGATCAAGCGGCGCTGTTGCGGCGATGGCGCGGCCAATGGCAGTTGTTTGATCTCCGTTCGTTGGTTAATCGGCCCCTGAATATCCTGTTGTCTTCCTCGCGTTATTTGTTATGGTTGAATCCGGATTATTCCTACCAACGCCTTCAAGTTTTTAATCAACCCGTTTGGCTGTTGCCTTTGCGAAAAGCGCAAATGTTCGCCAACGGCTTCGGTTACGGTTTTAAGGACAAACGAATTTTTGCGCTGCACGACACGACGTATGCTCAAATCGCTGAAGCGCCCATTGAAATAACGGATTTCTCGCTGTGGAATGAACGCTTTTCCTGGTTCGTCGGCTGGTATGGATTGATCTTAGCGCCGGCGGACAAACCATTAGTCAGGCAGCAGCCGCAAGATCGGTTTTTTAATTTGCGCGAATACAATATTTCGGACGTGTATGGAATGGCCGTGCTGCAAAAACGGCCGGGCGACATCTCGCGGCTCTATTTCATTCAAACCGGCGCGCAGAACTCGGTTTATGATACCCAGAATTTTCGTAATCGCCTGCAGTTGTCCGATCAAGCGGCGCGCTTGAATCTTGCCGGTTCGCTGGTTTATGATGATTTGTCTCACACGGATGGCGGCAAACGCACCAATTATGATCAAGCGGTGGCCGTCGGCGATCTCAACGGCGATGGCCGCGAGGATATCGTGATCACGAACATGTATGGTTATCCTTCTGTGTATTTTGATAGCGGGCATAATTATTATCATGACGCCACCGCATATTCGGGCTTAAAAAAGTGGAGCGACATTCGCCAACGTCCGATGTTGGCCAATTTATTCGACGCCGATCATGACAGTGATCTCGATTTGTTCATTGCTTGTCAATTTCAAAGCAATGCCTTTTTTGTCAACAATGGCCGCGGCCAATTTACAGAGGTGACGGACGCCGCCGGCCTGTCCACCGAAGGCGGCGGCATCGGCGGTTACGTCGCCGATTTCGATAACGACGGCTGGGAAGATCTTTACGTCACGCGCGTCAATCGCCCCAATCTCATGTATCGCAATCTCGGTCCGGAGGCGCGCACCGGCTTGCCGCGCTTTGTCGACGTCAGCGCCGTGAGCGGCGACGCCTGTTGGCCGGCGCTCAAACCTTCGCAAGGCGCCGCCATTGCGGATTATGACAACGACGGCGATTTCGATTTGTTGGTTTGCAATTTATCCAACGGCGTTCGGCTGCTGCAAAATAATGGCAGCGGATTTTTTAAAAATGTAACGGCGGCGGCCGGCTTGGCGAGCAAAGACCAAAGCGCCGGCGCCGTTTTTTTTGACGCTGATCACGACGGCGACCTCGATCTGATCGTCGCGAACCGGGGCTTCGAGCGTTTTTATAAAAATCAAGGCGACGGCCGTTTTATCGAACTGAGCGAATATCTCGGCCAGAATGAGGTTTTTGACGACGCCACGCGCAACAACAGCCTGCAGTTCGGCGGCAGCAGCACCGGCACGCTTACGGTTGATTATGACGGCGATGAGGATTTGGACGTGCTCGTGGGCAATTACGACGTTGGCGTCTTCGCTTTTAAAAATGGGTTGAATCGTCCAAATTCGGCGATCGAAATCTTTCCCGCCGGCATTGTCAGCAATCGTTCCGCGATCGGCGCCAAAGTGTTTCTGTGTGAAGCGAATAAAATGCACGACCCCGCCGGCCTGTTGGGATTGCAAATGATCGAATCGGCCAACAGTTACGGCTGCAGCCCGGTGAAAGCGGCGCACTTCGGCGTTGATCCGGAAAAAGCCTACGACGTGAAAATTATTTTTCCTTCCGGCCTCACGCGCGAAATTCTCGGCGTGCGCGGCGGCGAACGGCGCGTGGTGTCCGAGATGGATGACTTGACCGCGAGCGCGATCAAAGCGAGACGGGCTTTAGCCGATTTGTTCCTCGGTTATCGGAGCCGTGAGCGCGGCTTGGCGCTGATACTCGCCGCGGTGCTGCTGGCGACGCTCCTCGTCGTGAGCAAGAAATTTTTGGGGCTTTCTCGTGATGATCAAAAACGGCTTGCAGCGATCTTTGCTCTCGTTTTTTTATTCTGTTTAAGTCTTTGGTTTACGCCGAGTCTAAGGTGGTTCGTGGCCCGCCCGCTGCTGCTGAGTTTTGTTGTCACGCTGCTGGCCATCATTTTCCTGCGCGGCAAGCGTCTCTATCAAGGCCGCGCGGCTTCCATTGACATGCTGCACATTCGCCTCAATGCGTTCGGCCACGGCACGTTGATTCATCAACTGATGAACCGGGTGGATTTGTACGCGGAAAATCTCGAGGCGGGCGAAGCGTTGCCGGCCGCCGGCCGCGCCAAGCTCGCCGAGCACGTCGCCGGTTTGCTGCATTTTCTCGCCAATGAAATCCGCGCCATACTCGCGTATCAATATGGCAATAATTTCGCGATGGATTTGGCCCTGCGGCTGGAAACGCTGTGGGCCAAACTCAAAAAAGCGCTCACCCAGTTGCGCGGCCGGCTTGCCACCGGAGAAAAATTAGATCAAGCCAC
>Ga0247727_10008573_pt1 | contig 18929 bp, 17 predicted proteins | sample WisWelCaveWW1625_FD_202498 | JGI IMG/M metagenome (GOLD analysis project Ga0247727, IMG submission 202498) | Biofilm microbial communities from Wishing Well Cave, Virginia, United States - WW16-25 | ecosystem: Environmental > Aquatic > Deep subsurface > Groundwater > Cave microbial mat | place... | reverse complement strand
TCCTATCTGGCGGAGCTGCTGCTCGAACACGGCTACCAGGTGCATGGGTTGATCCGGCGTTCCAGCTCGTTTAACACGGAACGGATTGACCACCTCTACAGCGACGCCCACCTGCCGACCACCCGCCTCTTCCTCCACCACGGCGATCTATAACAATACTCCCCAAAAACGAGACATGGGGTTGGGGTGGATTTCGGCTAACGAGTCGCTTGCTAGGATTTAAGGCGCGGACGGAGTGCCACGGAGATAAAGGACAAAGAGGAAGGTGCCCACGCTAGACGGCAACATTAAAGAACAGGGCATGAAAATCGCCACTCTTGTTCAGGCAGGGGTCTCCCGTCTGCGCAATGTCCATCCGGACCATAGTGAGATTGCTCGTGGGATTATCACTGTTGCGGTTTTTGTCTTTTTCGGAAAACTTGCCGGTGCTGCCAAGGAGATGGCCGTTGCCTATCGCTATGGCCTCAGTGCCGAAGTGGATGCCTATCTGTTTGTCTTCAACATGCTAAACTGGCCGGTCTCCGTTTGGTTTAGCGTGATTACCGTTGTGCTTGTGCCATTGGCCACGCGCATCCGGTGTAACGCGCCCACGGAGCTGACGCGCTTTCGGTCAGAGCTTTTTGGCCTCACCGTTCTACTGGGGCTGGCCTTGACGTTCTTAGCCTGGTTTGGGCTGCCTCTGCTCATGCGTGCATCCTGGATTGGGTTGACCGATCGAACGGTTGTGGCCGCTACCAGCATGGTTCCGGCGATGGGGCTGTTAATTGTGCTGGGCGCGCTTGTCAGCCTCTTTTCTGTCTGGATATTGGCTGCGGGACGCCACGCCAATACCCTGCTAGAGGGAGTGCCCGCCCTGGTGATTCTTGCCGCGTTGTTGGTTTTTTCGACAGGAGGAATTGCGCCGTTGGTGTGGGGAACACTGGCCGGGGTTGCCTTGCATTGGGTTAGCCTCTTCGTTGCCTTAATGCGAGAAGGCGAAATCGAAACGCCTCGTTTCAGCCATCGCTCGCCTCACTGGCCAGCATTCTGGCAAGGCTTTGGCGTCATGTTGGCCGGACAGGCCTTGATGAGTTTTATTAACATCATCGATCAGTTCTTTGCCGCGCATTTGGGTGAGGGGGCCATTGCCACGTTAAGCTACGCGAACCGGATTCTTTCCCTGCTCCTTGGTCTGGGAGCGACAGCGGTTTCACGCGCGACGCTACCGGTGTTCTCCCAGATGCAGGCACAAGGCGGCGCGCATCTGCTGCGCGTGACCCATCATTGGGTACGGCTACTCTTTGGGCTTGGTCTTGTTGCGATGGTTGTAGGAATGTGGCTTGCTCCCTGGGCTGTAAAAATGCTCTTCGAGCGCGGGGCATTCACGGCACAGGATACAGCGGTTGTGGCAGAAGTCTTGCGTTATGGGCTAACCCAATTGCCGTTTTATTTTGCGGCGATCGTCCTTGTTTCCCTGCTGGCAAGTCAGGGGCGACATCGAACAATTGCTGCAGTAGCAAGCGCAAACCTGCTTATAAAAGTTGCGGCGAATATCGGCATGGTTCCGTGGCTTGGCTTAGGCGGGATCGCTTTTGCCAATACGGTCATGTGTATAGCCTCAGCCACCCTCTGCTGGTTCGTGGTTAGAAACACTGGATAGGAGCGGAGTCGAATGGATCAAACCGAAATATGGCGCTATTTTCAGAACGACGCGGAAATAGGTAATACTGCCTTTAATGCCCGCCCGCGGTACGAGTTTATTGCGAGGAGGATTGCGCCGGGATTGCACGTGCTAAATATCGGAGTTGGCCGCGGCGGCCTGGAGGCTATCCTGGCGAAAAAGGGAGTTGTGGTAAACGCGTTGGACCCAGATGCACAGGCGATCAACAGGATTGCCCAGGAATACGGGCTAAAAGACCGGGCGAAAGTCGGGTTCTCTCAGGCCATCCCCTTTGCGGATGGCCAATTCGACGTTGTAACGATGTTGGAGGTGCTGGAACATCTTACCGATGAGGTGTTGAATGCCACCTTGGGCGAAGTTAAGCGCGTGCTCAAAGCAGGGGGCTGTTTTATCGGTACCACTCCAGCTGATGAAAATTTGATGGCCAATCGCGTTGTCTGTCCCCACTGCGGCCAACTTTTCCATAGGTGGGGGCACCTCCAGAGTTTCAGTGACGAGCGTCTTGGTACTTTGTTGAGCGAACATTTTGAACTTGGCGAGGTCTCGCGCCATTTTTTTGCAGAGGTGCGCACACTCAATTGGAAAGGCCGGGTGAGCTGGGGCATCAAGAAAACCCTCGTCGGTCTTGGCGTTAAAGGGGACGGTGAAAGTTTTTTCTTCTTGGCCCGAAAGCGATGAGGCTTCTCTTTTTCATCTATTCCATGAGCGGCGGCGGCGCTGAGCGCGTCACAGCCAATCTTGCCAATTATTGGGCGAACAAGGGGTGGGACATCACCGTGGTTACATTGGCGTCACAGGACCATGATTTCTACAAATTGAAACCAGTGGTCAAACGCATTTCTTTAAACTTGGCAGGTGAAAGCAGTAACGTCGTTGTCGGTCTATGGCGGAACCTGCGGCGCGTCATGGCGTTACGGTGTGTACTACGGGAGATTCAGCCCGATATCGCCTTGGGAATGATGACCACGGCCAACGTACTGCTGGTGCTTGCCATGTGTGGATTGCCTTATGGTCATGCCATCGGCTCGGAACATATCCATCCGCCGCGGTCCCCTTTAGGAATCTTGTGGGAAGAACTGCGACGCTACTGCTATGGCCGTCTGGCCGCCGTGGTGGCGCTGACACGTGAGAGTGCGGACTGGCTTAGGGTCTGTACCAACGCCAGGCGTGTGGTAGTCATTCCCAATGCTGCACCGTGGCCCTTGCCAGTCCAAGAACCCAACATGGGCCCGGAAGCGATCTGTCCCTCGGGGCGGCGTCTGTTGCTAGCGGTTGGGCGATTAGACGCGCAGAAAGGTTTCGATTGGTTGGTGGAGGTGTTTACTCGCCTCGCGCCAAGACATTTTAATTGGGATTTGGTGATCCTCGGTGAAGGACCACAACGCTCCGTGCTGGAAACCCGTGTGCGGGCGGCGAGGTTGGAGAAGCGGGTCTTTCTTCCAGGCCGTGTAGGCAATGTGGGGGAATGGTACGAGCGCGCCGACCTTTACGTGATGAGTTCCCGTTTCGAAGGGTTTCCCAACACCCTGGCCGAAGCCCTTGCCCATGGCCTACCGGCGGTGAGTTTCGATTGTGACACCGGCCCGCGCGACATCGTCCGCCACGAGGTGGACGGCTTGCTGGTGCCACCAGGGGATACCACCGCATTAGAGGCCGCCCTGGATCGCGTGATGGGTGACGAAGCGTTGCGTCTACGCTTCGCCGAGCGGGCCGTGGAAGCACGGGAGCGATTTTCTCTTGATCGGATCGCAGGAATGTGGGAAGAATTGTTTGAAGAGGTTTGTCAATGACGGGACATGCGACGGAAGTTTCTCTCGGAGAACGATTTAAATTTGGCGCTAATTGGGCGCGGTTCCTCGATATGCTCAATGACGAACGGATGTGTTCAAAGTTGGGGCATAGGAGATGATCAACTGGCTGCACGCGCGTTGGTATCGCCCTGAAACTGGCTGGGATCCGGTCCCGTCCAAACACGCGGTCAAGTATGCCGATGGTGAGTGGAAGGCAATCAATGAGGGGTTGCTCGATGAACTAGAGGCGCGAGCCGGTGGCTTTGCCGGTAAGCACTTACTCGATCTCGGCGGTGGTCCAGGACAGTACGCCGTAGCGTTTGCTCGACGTGGTGCGGAGGTTACCTGGTTTGACGTTTCCGCCATCTACCGCGCAATTTCCGAACGCAAGGCGGCAGAACAAGGAGTGGCCGACCGGATACGGTTTTCTATCGGCTATCTCGACGACGCACCACGCATACTCGGGCAACAGTTTGATATCGTCTTCAATCGAATCTGCTGGAACTATGGGTTCAGTGATCGTAGATTTGCGGATGTTATTTATCGGTTGGTTGCGCCGGGCGGGTATGCTTACGTTGATACCAACCATTCGGCCTTCCAACGCGATGAGATTGGGTGGTCTACGCGGGTAAGAACGTGGCTCAATGATCGCTTATGGATCAAAATCGGCCATCCATATCCTCCGCATGGACGTCTTGCAGGGATGTTTCTTCACTACCCTCTGCGCCTTGTGGTTATTGATTACCGTTCCCTGTTCAATGACCGGATTTTCTTCCAGAAGGTTTGATGCAGTGCCAGCGCGGTTTTTGCTCCGCTTTGACGATTTGTGCCCAACAATGCATTGGCACAACTGGTCCCGTATCGAGAAGGCGCTAGACCAACACAACATCAAGCCGATCATAGCCGTGGTACCAGATAACCATGACCCCCAGCTCGTTGTTGATCCACCGCGTGTAGATTTTTGGGAGCGGGTACGTGCTTGGCAGGCCTCAGGTTGGACCATTGGGCTACACGGTTACCAGCATCGTTATGAAACAGAGGAAGGCGGATTTCTTAACATTAATCCGCGAAGCGAATTTGCCGGGCTGCCGGTCGAGGCGCAGCGGCGGAAGATCCGAGCTGGGCTTGAAATCTTTGCTCGCCATGGGGTGCGCCCCGATCTGTGGGTGGCGCCGGGGCACTCGTTCGATGCAACGACCGTTCAGGTACTCATTGAACATAGTGTGAATTTGATCAGCGACGGGTTTTTCTGGCGGCCAGTTCGCCACCGGGGCATGGTTTGGATCCCGCAGCAGTGGTGGCGCTTCCGTCCAATGCCGTTCGGTTTATGGACCGTTTGCTTGCATTCGAACACCATGAGCGAGCGGGGTTTGCGTCATTTTGAAACGGTTCTCGCGCGCTTCGCGTCGCATATTACCTCGGTTTCAGAAATTATTGGAAAGGGTCCTGCCCCACACGCGAATGTGGGAGACGTTGTTTTTTCAAAGATGTTCATGTTTGCCTTGCAGCTAAAAGGATACTTTCCTGATGAGCACAGACGGTTGCCGTAGCGTGTTACTCCTAATCCCGACGCTGACGGGCGGTGGGGCAGAACGTGTTGTCGTCACTCTGCTGCGCCATCTGGATCGCTCGAAATTTCGCTTGACGCTGGCAGTGGTGGACATCCGCAAGGCGGTTTTTCAGGACGATATACCAGAGGACGTGGAATTCATCAACCTCGGGTGCTCACGTGTGCGTTATGCCTTGCCCCGCATCATCCGGCTTATCTGGAAGCGGAAGCCGGCGGTCGTTTTTTCTACACTGGGGCACCTTAATCTGGCGCTGGCAATCGTCCGGCCCATCCTTCCGGATGGAGTGAGGTATATCGGGCGAGAGAGCAGCATCGTCTCCGAAACGCTGCGCTGCTATCCCCTCCCTCGGTGGTGGCGTTGGGCCTACCGCCGGTTTTACCACCGCTTCGATACTGTCGTGTGCCAATCACGGTACATGCGTGACGATCTCGTAGAGAATTTTGGCTTTCCCGCTACAAAAGCAGTGGTAATTCATAACCCGACAGATTTTGAACGGATACATCATCTTGCCAGAGAGCCCTTTCCAATAAAACTAGAACACGAAGAAGGGGAAAATTTGGGACCGGCGGTGCGGTTGGTAGCGGCAGGTCGTTTATCGTACACAAAAGGTTATGATATTTTGATCGAAGCGCTGTCTCTCTGTAACGACCCACGCTTACACCTTACTCTCCTCGGCGAAGGCCCGTTAAGAAACGACTTGAAACGCTTGGCGCAGGAGAAGGGCGTTGCGCACCAGATACGTTTTGCCGGTTTTCAGAAGAATCCTTATCCATTTTTCGCGCAGGCTGATGCCTTTGTCCTCAGTTCTCGTTTCGAGGGTCTCCCTAACGTGGTGTTGGAGGCATTGGCCTGCGGCACGCCGGTGATTGCCACGCCAGCACCGGGTGGAGTGAAAGAAATTCTGGAAGGCGTAGAGGGATGCGTGGTGGCCGATAGTGTGACGGCCGAGGCGTTGGCCAAGGGGATCGATCACTGGAAGGCGATAAGTCGAAGACCTTTGGCAATGGATGTAGTCGCTCCATTTTCAGTTCAAAACATTATTCGTCAGTATCAGTCTATGTTTTTGGAATAGCGGTGTTTCAAGAACCTACATACGATCAACGCGCTAAACCCTTGCACGCATATCTGTGCGTGTTTGGCGTGCGCCAAACAACTTGGCTGGCAGTAATCGTTTTTGTCGGCATGTCCATGATTCTGGCTGGGCGGATGCTTTATACGGCTCCGGATGATGAAAGTTATATTGCATACTTCGAGGGCAAAAATTCTATACTCCTAACAAACACAGGGCCTTATCTGCTCGAGGAGCCTTTGTGGTTAGCGTATGCCTCGTCTATGGGTAGTATCGTGGGTACTGAAACCGCTTTAAGGATCACCATTTTTTTGGGTTCGTTCCTTTTCCTTGCTGCAAGCGGCAAGTTAGCGCGAGGCGCCTGGATATTCATATTTCTTGCCTTTATCACAGATGTCACGCTTGCCACGCAGATGTACTACAACCAGATCAGGCAAGGTTTTGCGTTATCAGTCTTTTTAGTGATGATGGCGGGGGGGCTGCATCCTTTTTTTGGGGCTGTAGTGGCGTCAGCTATCCACGCATCCTTTCTTGCCGTTATTCCGTGCATTATCGCAGCCGCTGTAATCAGGAGATCAAAGATGCGCTTAGCGGCTATTCTTTTTGCTGTTGGTTTGAGTGTTTTTTATCTTAACCGTTTAATGGGCGATATAGATCTTGGGCGTAGATCGGTAATTTATGCATTTGAGGGCAATCTCAATGTTTTTTTCTATGCGCTTGCTATTTCGCAATATGGGTTAATCTTTTTTCTTTTAAAGCAGAAACATCCAGATGATCAACAGGAGTTTTGGTTTTGTTTTTCCTTAATTTTTGTCACACTTGCAATAGGCCTAAGCCTCATTCATGAAGCGGGAGGGCGGCTCATGTACATTGCGAATGCTCTCATGGCGATCCTCATTGGGTTGAACTTAAGGCGAACGCAGGCAAAGATTGGGGCCGTAGTATGGCTTCTGTTGTTGTTGATGGTACTACTAAACGAAGGGAGGAAAGACAACTTTGGTCCGGACTCTTGGCTGGGGCGATGGGTATTAATTCTGACGTGACTCATGAAGATTGTGTTTATTATCAGCGGGCTTAACACCGGCGGCGCCGAAATAATGCTGCTCAGACTTCTGGCACGCATTGATCGTAGCCGCTTTTCGCCGCATGTCATCTCCCTGGCCACGTTGGGCGAGATCGGCCCGCACATTCAAGCGCTAGATATTCCAGTAGAGACACTCGGTATGCGAGCGAGGAGGCCGAATCTCTTGGCGTTTTTCCAGTTAGTGCGGCGGCTCAATGTGCTAAAACCGGATATAGTACAGACTTGGATGTATCACGCGGACTTAGCAGGTGGGCTGGCGGCACGAATCACAGGGGTATCTGCAGCAGTCTGGGGGATTCATCACAGCAATCTCGATCGGGATAAAAACAAACTAGCGACACGAATGGTAGTGTATGTGTGCGCGTGGCTCTCTCGCTGGCTACCCAACCGTGTTTTGATCTGTTCAGAGACTGCTCGGCAAGTACATGTGGACATGGGTTATGTAGAAGACAAAATGGCCGTGGTGCCGAATGGTTTCGATCTTGCTACTTTTCGTCCTGACCCCGCTGCACGCCTGGCGGTACGAGCCGAATTAGGAGTGGAGCCGGGTACGCCATTGGTTGGTCTGGTGGGCCGTCTTAATCCGCAAAAGAATCATGCCGGGTTCTTCGAGGCAGCCGGTCATCTGCGTGGCCACTTGCCGAAGGTGCAGTTCGTGCTTGTCGGAAAAGGGGTTGATGAGGGCAATCACGAACTTGTGCGGATAGCGGAAACAGCCGGGGTGCGCTCTGTAACGCACTTCCTTGGCCTGCGAAGGGACATCCCGTGCTTGATGGCATCGCTAGACGTACTGGTCTCTTCTTCTTACGGTGAGGCATTCCCAAATGTGCTAGGTGAGGCAATGGCCTGTGGTGTTCCGTGCGTGGTAACGGATGTGGGGGACTCGGCTTACATTGTAGGTGAAACCGGATGTGTAGTACCTCCCGGTGACATGGCCGGGCTGGCGCGGGCGATCGAGAAATTGCTTGTACTGCCTGCCGAACAACGTCAGATGCTCGGTCAGCGTGCCCGTGCGCGTGTGGCTGAGCATTTTGAGATTGGGCAAGTTGTGCAACGATACGAGGCGTTCTATGAAGAGTTGGCCAAAACGAGACAGGAAGGAAGTAAATGTGCGGATTGACCGGGTTCTGGCAACCGGGTGGTTTTTCTGCTCCTGATGCAGAGGCAATGGCCACGGTGATGGCGCAACGAATCGCTCATCGAGGCCCAGACAGTGGCGGCATCTGGGTGGACGCGGCGACGGGTATTGCGTTAGGCCATCGGCGCCTTTCCATTCTTGACCTTTCTTCTGAAGGCCACCAACCCATGTTGTCTGCCTGTGGTCGTTATGTCATTTCCTTTAACGGAGAGATTTACAACTTCAAAACCCTACGTCGGGAGTTGGAAAATACAGGAGGCACATTTCGAGGGCACTCGGATACGGAGGTGATGCTGGCGGCGATAAGCCAGTGGGGACTGGAGAAGGCCCTCCAACAATTTAACGGGATGTTTGCCTTTGCGCTATGGGATCGAGAGGAGCGTCGGCTGCATCTCGTGCGCGACCGTTTAGGAGAGAAGCCGCTCTATTATGGATGGATGGGAAAGACGTTTTTATTTGGCTCGGAACTAAAAGCCCTTCGCGCCCATCCCAATTTTCTACCCGAGATTAATCGCAATGCCATAGCCCTTTTTCTGCGACATAACTATATTCCGGCCCCGTATTCGATCTATCAGGGCATTTATAAACTTCTGCCAGGGACCTATCTGACAATTCGGCGAACGGACATTGGAAGAGCGCCGGTTCCCATTCCCTATTGGTCTGTAAAGGAGGCTGCAGAACGGGGCGTAGCCAACCCCTTTCGGGGTCGTGTTGAGGAAGCCGTTGCACAATTGGAGACCCTGCTTCAAGATGCCGCTAAGTTGCGCATGGAAGCGGACGTGCCGCTGGGTGCGTTTCTCTCCGGTGGCATTGATTCTTCAACCGTTGTGGCGCTGATGCAGGCGCAGAGTCCCCGGCCGGTCAAGACCTTCACGATTGGTTTTCACGAGGGCGCCTACAACGAGGCAACGCACGCCAAGGCGGTGGCTAAACACCTCGGAACCGATCATACGGCACTGTATGTGACGCCGGCAGAGGCGATGGCCGTCATTCCACGGTTGCCGGTCCTTTATGACGAGCCGTTCTCTGATTCATCGCAGATACCGACCTTTTTGGTGTCTCAATTGGCCCGTCAACATGTCACCGTTAGTTTATCCGGTGACGGGGGGGATGAGCTTTTTGGAGGATATAACCGGTACTTTCTGGGACGGGACATCTGGGGAAAAATCGGCTGGATGCCGAGAGGCGCGCGCCATATAGCAGCCCGTGCCTTGACGGCAATTTCTTCACAGAAATGGGATCAGGTTTTGAGTCTGTTTGGTCCTCTTTTGCCCTCGAAGTTGAAACAACGCACTTCCGGTGACAATCTGTACAAACTGGCCTCGATTCTTGATATTGAAAATCCGGAAGCCATGTATTTGAGATTGATCTCCCATTGGAAAGATCCAGCGACCCTTGTTGTGGGCGCATCCGAACCGCCGACGGCTCTTACCGATAGCAGTCGGCATGCAAAGCTGTCTAACTTTACGCAGCAGATGATGTACCTTGACGCCGTCACCTATCTGCCTGACGATATTCTTGCAAAGGTGGACCGGGCCAGTATGGGGGTGAGTCTCGAAGCGCGGGTGCCGTTCCTTGATCACCGGCTGGTGGAGTTCGCCTGGAGAATTCCGTTGTCAATGAACATACGGAATGGCAAAGGGAAGTGGCTCCTTCGCCAGATACTACACAAATATGTTCCTGAGCAATTGATCGAACGCCCCAAGATGGGATTCGGCGTGCCCATTGATGCCTGGCTGCGCGGACCACTACGGGAGTGGGCCGAGGCATTACTGGGTGAATCGAGGCTCAAGCAGGAAGGGTTTTTACATCCGGAACCTATACGTCAGAAGTGGCGAGAACACCTTTCAGGCGCGTACAACTGGCAGTATTACCTCTGGGATGTACTGATGTTTCAGGCATGGTTGGCACATTGGAAGCAAAGAAGCTAAAAGTTTTGTTTTTTACGACTGAGGATTGGTACTTTTGGTCGCATCGCTTGCTACTGGCAAGGGCCGTTAGAGATTCTGGCTTTGATGTGGTTGTGGTTACTCGTGTCAATCAGCACACAGATAGAATTAAGCAAGAGGGGTTTAATCTTATTCCAATTAAGTTGGAGAGAAACAATAAAAACCCGTTTCATGGGCTATGGATCATCTTTAAACTCGTTCAGATATACCGAAGAGAGCGGCCTGATTTAATCCATCATGTGGCCATGATGCCGATCCTGTATGGCTCATGGGCTGCCAAAATAGCGGGCGTTTCCACCGTTGTGAACGCCTTCACAGGCCTCGGTTATCTGTTTGCGGAGCGAGGTGTTGGGAACCGTTTCCTGAGGCGTTGTTTCTGCCTTGCTTATCGCGGCACCTTATCCTTAGAACATGTAACCGCCATCTTTCAGAACCCGGATGACATTGCACTCTTCTCCCGAGAAACAGGAATACCCGTCTCGAGCGATATTGCACTAATCCGGGGTTCTGGTGTTGATTTAGCCCGCTTTGTGCCAACCCCAGAACCAGCCGGTCCGCCCCTGGTGGTGTTTGCATCGCGCATGTTATGGGACAAAGGGGTAGGAGAGTTTGTGGATGCGGCGCACCGCCTTCGCAAGAACGGAGTAATGGGACGCTTTGTCCTGGTTGGGGAGAGTGACAGAGATAACCCTACTGCAGTGCCAAGTGGACAACTGAAAGCGTGGGCGAAACAGGGACTGGTAGAATGGTGGGGACAGAAAGATGATATGCCCTCTGTGTTTTCACAGTCCCACGTCGTCTGTCTTCCCTCTTATAGGGAAGGAGTTTCAAAGGTGCTCATCGAAGCCGCTGCCTGTGGCCGAGCGATTGTGACCACGGATGCACCAGGCTGCAGAGAGATTGTGCGCCATGGGGAAAATGGCTTCCTGGTTCCAGTACGAGACACTGAGGCGTTAGCGCGCGCGCTTCAAACCTTGATTGAAAATCCTGGCTTGCGTGCCAAGATGGGTGCACGAAGCAGGGAGATTGCCGTCACGGAGTTTTCGTCGGAGCAGGTGGCCCGAGAGACCCTTGCCGTTTATCGGCAGTTGCTTGGGAAGAGATCCTCTAGCAATGGAGTGAGGTGTGGGGAAAAAACTAATCTTGGTTGAGCTCAATGAGATCAACTTCGATGTTGTCGAGAAATATATAGAGAGCTGTCCATCCCGTTTTCCTGCACTCAGGAGTCTCATAACAGGACCACACATCCGCTCAACCTCCGAGCAACACTATGATAAGTTGGAGCCATGGATTCAGTGGACGTCGGTACACAGTGGGCTCTCATATGATGAGCATAAGATTTTTAGGCTCGGTGATATCGTCGGATCGTCAGTCCCTCAAGTTTTTGAGCAGATGGAGGCTGCCGGTGTGCGAGTTGGATGCGTTTCAGCGATGAACGCAGAAAACAGGTTGAAGAATCCAGCCTACTTTATTCCAGACCCTTGGACGCGTACTCCAACGGATGGTTCTTGGTGGAGCCAAGTGCTGGGCTGTGCAGTCTCTCAAGCCGTCAACGATAACGCACGGTCCCGCATTCATCTAAAAAATATAATTTATCTTGCCATGGGGCTGCTTTGCTTCGCACAACCTAAACATTTCAGCACGTACTGGAGGTTAATACGCAAGAGCAAGGGTGCCCCGTGGCGCAAGGCACTCGTTCTCGATCTATTCCTAAGTGACCTGCATATTCGATTATTTAATGGACGCAGGCCCAATTTCTCAACGGTTTTTCTGAATGCCGGCGCACATATTCAACATCATTATTTCCTGAGTGCAGCGCCTGTTGGGGGATCATTAGAACTGCGGAATCCTCGTTGGTACATACCTCCTGGAGTTGATCCCGTCGCGGAAATGCTCGAAGTGTACGACTCTATCGTTGGAGCGCTGCTTGCGTTGGAAGATGTCGAAGTTATCACCGCAACGGGTCTATCTCAACGCCCATACGATCGTGTTAAATACTATTATCGGCTCAAAGATCATGCAGGATTTCTGAAGCTTTTGGACATCAGGTTTAATGCAGTATATCCAAGAATGACACGCGATTTTTTGGTCGAGTTTTCGTCTGAAGAAGATGCAAAGGAGGCTGAGGCGCGCCTTGCTGCCGCTAGAATCATAGGGGATGGTAGTCCCCTATTTGGAGAAATCGACAATAGAGGAACCAGCATTTTTGCCTCACTGTCTTACCCAAATGAAATTACGCCTGACCTAAACTTCCACCTTGAAGGGAAAACATATGCCCTGGCGCCACATGTCGCCTTTGTCGCAATCAAGAATGGAATGCATCAGGCCGATGGTTTCGCATTTTTTACGCCTGGCGTTGCTAAGTTCGCACCTCCCGATCGAAGCCATGTTAAAGAACTCTATACAACGATCCTCCAATTTTTCGGGGTGAATGGCGTGAGATCTAAAGTGGGCCCCGTTTTCTAGACAACTTTTTTAGTTTTTATCACTTGTTTTTTGCATCCTTTTTCTCTTCCTTTTTGTAGATTAACGTAGAGAGAAGGATGCCCCCTTGCTATCCGATTTTTTCCCCGTAGACCTCTCGGGGGGGGGGCGGCACCCAAGTGATTGATGAAATCGCTCGTTGTTGTAAAACTGAAAGTACTGCGTCAGGCCGCCCCGCGCTTCAGTCATCGGCGGGCAAAACCCCTGGGTGTTGAGGGCCTCTGGACTGTCCAGTTTTTGGGGCCCTCTATAGACAGAGTCATGGCAGCCGTATTGACCATCTCGTAAAGTTTATGGTAAGAAGCGGCGTTGCTTTAGGCAAGAGGCGTTTCCTGGAACGATTTGGGGGACGTGAAAGAAAACAAGAAGTACCCGCCTGGGTGCTACCCCGTAGCCGTTTCACGGTGTGGCGGCTTAGGCGGGCCAATTACAGGAGAGAGAGTCAGATGGCAATTAAAGGTCGTGTGAAGTGGTTCAACAACAGCAAGGGTTATGGGTTTATCACTCGGGATGACGGGGAACAGGATGTCTTTGTCCACTTTTCCGCGATTTCTGGTGATGGATATCGGTCGTTGCAGGAGGGTAGCGTTGTCGAGTTTGACGTGACGCAAGGGCAAAAGGGGCCGCAGGCCACCAACGTGAAGATCTCTGCGACCGTATAAGACGCGCCTGAAACCATACACAGGACGCCCTGTCCGAGGCTGCGCGCGCTCGGGCAGGGCGTTTTTGTTGGCACTGGGGACGGGATTCCGGCGCAGTGGCCAGATGGGCGGCGCGCTCGGTTGGTGTTAGAAAGTCCAGGTAGGGGGTGCCGAAGGGGGGACTCGAACCCCCACGAAGTTGCCCTCACCAGACCCTGAATCTGGCGTGTCTACCAGTTTCACCACTTCGGCTCCGAAGAAAGCCCGGTCTGAATAACAGATTCCTTCGGGGACCGTCAAGACGTTTTGCAGAAGATGTCGTGACTCTGTGATAATGCCACATCCCCCATGTACAGCGATCCCCCATGGAAAGTAAGGTGGAAAGTAAGGACATTTCCAGCGAGTCGCGGATGCGACATTATCACAGAGTTATGACAGGGGCTGATACGACGCCTTGCAGTTGTGAAAGGGGTCGTTTATGCCGCTCCCCTCTTGCTCCTTAAAGAGTCATCTATGACGGTGGGAGCAGGCGCATGAAATCGTTTGGGGCGTCGACAAGCGGCAAGTCACGAGATTTTGGATCTCGCATTCCCAGGTTCGAATCCTGGCGCCCCAGCCACATTGTACGAATCGAAAAGGCCGCCTTGCGGCTCGCCCCTTTGTTCTGGGTTCCGCCAGGGTTTTCCAGACCCTTCTGAACGAAGTCGGGCCTTTTGCGAAAAGGAATACCCCACGCCTCAGCGCACCCGCGGCCTACCACAGAGTTTACAGAAATGCCCTTAAACGCTAGCAAGTCGAGATTCGCCGGCGAACGCCTCAGAACGACACGGCCTGACGGTGCTTGCGATTCGGAGATGGTCGCCCGAGCAATACGGCGTTAGGGGATGGGCTTGGCCCGATGGAGGTCGGTCAGTTTGCGGTAGAGCGTCTTGCGGTCTATTTTTAGAATCTGCGCGGCGCGCATCTTGTTTCCGCCCACCTGCTGCAGCACCCGCTGAATGTATTCGCCCTCGAGCGCCTCAAGAGAGACCGCCCGCGCCAGCATCTGATCCATCAAAAGCGGCGCGTCATGCTGTCCCGTGAGCGCGGGGGGAAGCTCGCTGATACCGATCTTCCCCTCCCGGGCGAGCGTCACGGCGCGCTCCACCACATTTTCGAGCTCTCGCACGTTGCCGGGCCACGCATAGTTCAAAAGAAGGGTCATCGCCGCGTCGGTAAATCCAAGAATCGGCCTTTCCGCTCCATCACCGTGTGGCCGCCCTGTGTGTCGCTTCAAAAAGAAATCGGCCAGCAGCGGGATATCCTCCCGTCGCTTCCTCAGCGGGGCGAGGTCAATCTGAAGCACGTTGATTCGGTAGAAAAGGTCCTCCCGGAAGCGCCGGGCCCGCATCTCTTCTTTTAGATCCTGATGCGTGGCGGAGAGGATGCGAATGTCCACCCGTGTGGCGCGCGTGGCCCCCAACCGAAGGACCGCCCGCTCCTGGACCACCCGCAAAAGTTTGGGCTGAAGCGTGAGGGGAAGATCGCCGATTTCGTCGAGAAAAAGCGTGCCGCCGTCGGCCGCCTCGATCAGGCCTTTCTTTTCCGTTTTGGCATCGGTGAATGCCCCGCGGACGTGGCCAAACAGTTCGCTCTCCAGCAGCGTCTCCGGAATGGCGGCGCAGTTGATGGCCACAAACGGGCCACTTTTACGCGGACTGTTGTAGTGCACCGCCCGCGCCACCAGCTCCTTCCCTGTCCCACTCTCCCCCACGACCAGGACGTTGATCCTGCTGTCCGCCACGCGCTGGACGAGTTTGAACACCTCCTGCATCGTCCGGCTCTTCCCGACGATGTTGGCAAACTCATATTCCCGCGCGACCTCCTGGCGAAGCCGCACCACCTCTTCCTGAAGACGAATGCGCTCGAAGGCCTTACCAACGACAATGACCAACGCCTCGCTTTTGAAGGGCTTAATGACGTAATCGAGGGCCCCGGCCTTCATCGCGTCAATCACCGTCTCGACCGATCCAAAGGCCGTGATGAGAATGACCGCTTGCTGCGGGCGTGTCTCCCGCATCCGATGGAGCAGGTCCAGCCCGGAAAGCCCAGACATTTTTAGATCGGTAATGACCAGATCGTAAGACCACGTCTCCAAAAGGCGCGCCGCCTCTTCTCCGCTTTCCGCCGACGCCACATCATAACCCTCCTCGGAGAGCAGATCGCGGAGCAGATCGCGCATCTCGTGGTCGTCGTCCACCACCAAAATGGTCCCGCGCGCCCGCCCCACGCGAGCAATCTCTTCGCATTTCACTTCAGGTTTCTCCAACACGCACGTCATGATGATACTCCCGATCTTGGACAGATGAAAGACGGGGCAGGCGGAGGCACGGCGGCGCACGCACTTGCCGCGGAGGCGACTGCGCCTGTTCGGCTTCCCTCACATCTTGCCCCACACCCTGCCCGACGCCCGTCCACCCTCACGCCGCCTCGATCCACTGCAAATCGTCGGCCTCTTTATACCCGGCGCCGGAACGAATACGGCAGAAGGGTAACACGCCGCCTTTCTCCGTCGTCTCTTCCTTTCGCGAGGTGGGTGGACAATGGCCGATGTCGTAGGCGGCGATGCCCGTCGCAAAGAGCGCGCCCACCAACGCCAGCAGGCCAAACTCAAAAAAGCCATCCCCCCCGACAGCAGTAGGCGGGGATGCAGGGGCGTTCAGCCGTGACCACAGCGCCACGCCCTCCACGTGTTCTGGATAACGCAAAAGAAGGTTCTGAAGGTGATGCGCCGCCGCTTGCGGGTCTCCCATTTCCAGCGTGACACGGGCGGCATTAAGGTGCGCAGCCGCCGATGCCGGGTCTACCTGCGCCGCCAGATCAAAACTGGCCAACGCACCCTCGGCATGCCCCGCTTGGCGGAGATCCAATCCCTGTTTGATCAACAGAACCGCCGTTGGGTCCACGTCGCCCTCACCCCCCGCCGTGGGTTTTACACCCACACCCACGAGGAGCAAAAGGGCAAAACCCACTGCGAACACCACGTCAACGAGCATTCTCCTTTTCATCACACACCTCCTCTCCGAGGCACGGCAAGCGACGTTCCTACAGACGCGGGAACGCCCCCCGCCACCCGATCCACGACACCCCACGACAGACAAGTCGCTCGGTCGCAAAGTTCGGCGCGTAGAGTCGGCTAAATGTGGCGAAAAAACGGGAACGACGTTTTTGGCGATGGGAAGAGCGCGCCGTGCGCGAACCGAAGCCCCAGGGCGACGACTGGGGGAAGACGCCTGATGCTCGGCCCCACCCAGGCGGGAAGGGCGCGACGCAACTCCGGCGCCGCCCTGGTGTTGTTCGGGCGCGGAGACGTGGCCGTCTCTACCGGGTTACAGATGACCTCCCCCTCTTGGGTGTCACCGGCTTGCCCTGACACCGCGTCTTGGAGGTCGGCGCGGGGATGCTCCCGCGCGTTGGAGGGAAGAACCACCCCCTCTCCGCTTGGAAGAGGGTTGACAGCCTGGCAGGCTTCGATGTGGTTTTCAGGCCGACGGACCCGACGACGCCTCCGGCCATCGGCCGCCTCCCTTTCGGATGACCGGCCCTTCTTCCTCTCACCCACACCCTTCTCACCCACACAGACCGTCTTCACCGGCGTTCCTCCCCCTGGAATACGACGGCACCCCCGCCGCCTCTTCTGTGAGGTTGGCGGTTGCCCCGCACCCGAACAACACGTGGCCTGGAGAGAGCAAACACGATGCCAGAGGGGGTTTGAGACGCGAGGCTTGCTGTTTCAATGTGTTGGGCGCGCACATGACCGATGCGGCGTGGCGATTTGCCGCAGCCTGTGGCAAATGGGGCCCAAATCATTCCAAGGCCGTTTGAGGCGGCTGCGGCGAGACCTCGCCAAGCGGGAGGAGAATGCGGACATGCGTTCCCTGGCCCACCGCGCTGGTCAGATGAATTTTTCCGTCGTGGTCTCGAATAATGCTTTGCGCAACGGAAAGGCCCAGGCCGGTTCCCTTGCCGACGGGTTTGGTGGTGAAAAAGGGATCGAAGATTTGGTGAAGATGGACGGATTCGATGCCGCACCCGGTATCTCGCATCCCGATCTCAACCATGTGTTTTCCACCCAGGTGTGAGCCGGGACGGACTGTCTTGCGCCGCTCGATTTGAACCCGGCGCGTGCTCACCTCGATCCGCCCGCCCTCCGCGAGGCTGTCCAGGGCGTTCATCAGCAAATTGACGAATACCTGCAACAGCTGATCCGCGTCGCCCCAGATCTCAGGGAGCGACGGGTCCAGATGCCGCTGAATCGAGATGGGCGAGATGGGCGCCTCAACAAGGGCCAGGCTGTCTTCCAGGATTTTATTCACGCGGATGCGTTTTCGCTCCAGCGGCTTGCGACGTGCGAAGGTCAGCAATTGTTGGATCAATCGCGTCATGCGGTCAATCTGCGCGATGATGATCTTCAGGCCGCGCGCGGTCTTCTCTTCCCCGGTGTGCTTCAAAAGCGATTCGGCGCGCCCCAGAATGACGTTCATCGGCGTGCCGACCTCGTGGGCGAGCCCCGAGGCGAGCGTTCCCAGCGCGGCCATCTTCTCGGTCTGGATCAGGGCCTGTTCCAACCGCTTCTTCTCGGTGATGTCCAAAACGATGGCCACGCCAAAGACAACGCGGCCCTCGGCCTCTAGCACCGGGAAGGTGGAAAGGGACAGATACCGTCGCGCGCCGATTCCGGCTGGAATCTCCCAGTGAATATCGGTAATGCCCTGGCCGCTAAAAACGGCCTGAATCACGCCGGCCACCCGCTGCGCGTAACCCTCCTGGACGACGGACGAAAACGTCAGACTGGGCGCGCCGCCCGCCGCGGGTAGAGCGAGGAGCGCCCGCATCGCGCCATTGTAACGCAGCAAGACGCCGTTTCGGTCGTAGGTAAAAAGGGGCAACGGCGAATCGTCAAAGATGGAACGAAACCGCGCATCGGCGTCTTTGAGCAAACTCCGCTGCTCCGCCAACGCCCGCTCCAACGCGGCAATCCGCGCGGACACCTCTTCCGGCGCATCCGGGTTCATCACCCCGTCATTGTAGTCAAACACCACAACACCCGCAACGCTCCTGCGGAGGGCGGGACGCTTCGCGCACCCACCGGCATCGGTTGACGCTTTCCCAAGCCGCGAAGCGGCGCCGAGGGGGGTGCTGCGCACGGCGTCACGCTTCGCGCACCCACTGACGTCGGTGGCGGGTTTTCAAGCGGCAACGCCGCGCCGAGGGGGAGGCTCATTCACTTCGCAAACCCTGCGGGTTTGCTGCGCGACGCGGCAAAGCCGTGTCTTGCCGGCTCTGCCTGTGGAGGGGGCGACGGTGCTGCGCACGGCGGGACGCTTCGCGCGGCCACCGACATCGGTGGACGCTTTTCCAAGCCGCGAAGCGGTGGTATGCATAAGCTAAGATACATATTGCACTCTCTCGATACAGGAGGGAGATGCAAGTACGACGACTATTCCATGGTGTAAAAGGGGCGGCTCGTCTGGCAAAGTATGCCTCTCTTTGGGAGCATGCCA
>Ga0247727_10008572_pt1 | contig 18930 bp, 10 predicted proteins | sample WisWelCaveWW1625_FD_202498 | JGI IMG/M metagenome (GOLD analysis project Ga0247727, IMG submission 202498) | Biofilm microbial communities from Wishing Well Cave, Virginia, United States - WW16-25 | ecosystem: Environmental > Aquatic > Deep subsurface > Groundwater > Cave microbial mat | place... | reverse complement strand
GGCATACTGGTCGAAGCGCCGGCGGATGGGCAGCAGCAGGCCGTTCAGGGTGGTGTTGTCGGGGATGTCCGGATGACCCACCGCCCCCAGAAAGATGGCGTCACAGCAGCGCAGCAGCTCCAGGGCCGCCGGCGGCATCATGCAGCCGTGCCGGAAGTAGTAGTCGCTGCCCCAGTCGTATTCGGTGAACTGGAAGGTGGCGCCGAACCGCTCGCCGGCGGCCGTCAGGACCCGCATGCCCTCCGGCGTCACCTCTCGCCCGATGCCGTCGCCGGGGATTACTGCGATGGAATAGGCTGGGTTCGGCATGGCTCAAGCCTGTGTTACCGACAGGCGGGAATGCCTGGGTTACGGATCGTCGGTCCGGCGCGGCCGGCGGTAAGCGGACTGTAAATACTTATTGGCCTCGTCCAGGGCCCCCTGGGTGTTGTCCTTGGTCCGGATGGCCTGCTGGTACTCGTTGACCGCCCGCTCCCGCTGCCCGGTGATATCGAAGATCTTGCCCAGGTTGATGTGGCTCCAGACCTCCGTCCATTTGGGCTCCTGGTCGCCGTTGAGCGCTTCGCGGAATTCGTTGGCCGCCGACTGGTAATTGCCCTGCTGGAGGAACACTTCGGCGATGCGGTAGTGGGCCAGCGAGCTGTTGCGGTTGACGTCCAGCGCCTTCTGGTACTCCTGCAAGGACTCGTTGAACATCCCCAGCTCGGCGTTCTGCTCGCCCTTCTTGATGGCCACCGAGACGCGCACGCTGTCGTCCAGGCGCAGCACTTTGCGGCTGGGGTCCAACAGCACGCGCTTGGGCCGCCCGAAAGTTTCGACGGCGAACTCGGAGGCCGTGCCCGACACCTCGATGACCTTCTTTTCCGGCTCACCCTCGGTCTCGATCATCATCTCCAGGGGCATGCGGAAGGTGTCCTTATCCTGGCTGACCTTGCCGAGCACCCGGAAGCCCTTGCCGTCGCCGAGCCGGTAGATGGTGTAGTCGAGCTTGAACTCGGAGGCCCCGCTCGATTCCACCCACTGGATGAAGAAGAAGTTCAGATCGCGCTTGCTGGCGGCCGAGACGACCTTGTCGAAATCGCCGCTAGTGGCTGGCTGGTAGGCGAACTTCTGGGCGAACTCCTTGAGCGAAGCGAAGAAGGCCTCGTCGCCGGTGACGTAGCGGAGCATGTGCAGCACGATAGCGCCCTTGGCGGAGGCCACCGCCACCAGCTCCGGTGAGTAGTCATCGAGGGTATCGGCCTGCAGCAAGGTCAGCTCGTCGCGGGTCAGGGCCTCCACCCCGGTCTCCTGCACCTCGGTCTCCAGGGCCGCCGGGCCGGCGGTATTTTCCAGGTACAGCATGCGGGCGTAATTGGCGAAACCGGAATCCAGCCACAAGTGGCGCCGGGAGGCCGGCGACACCAGCACCCGCCACCACTGGTGGGCGATCTGCTGGGCCAGCAGCCGGGTGTTGAGCTTGCTCCCGATGCCGCGCGGGCTCAGGAACAGCAGGCCGGGGGCGGCGTAGCCGTTGGGGGCGTGCTCCTCGGTCTCGACGATGGTCAGGTTGGCGGAGGTAGGCAGGCCAAACAGCCCGGTGAAATACTGCACCATCTTGCCGGCCGCCTCCCCGTAGGCGCTGGCCTGCGCCTTTTCCGGCTCGCGGAAGTGGAGGGTGGTGGTGATGCCTTCACTGGTCACGCGCTCCGGCGGCGCCGTGAGCACCGCGATGCTGCCGGGGAATGACGGCCGCTCGTAGCGGAAGCTGTGAATGGTCTTGCCGCCGGCCGACCGGGCGGTTTGAATCCCGCTGCCCACCACCTGCAGCCCTTCCGGAACCGTGATGTGTATTTCCGCTGAGTAGCGGTCGGCGGTATAGCCGTTGACAGGAAACCAGCGGGCCGGGTACAGCAGGAAGGCGCGGTCCGATGCGATGGAGCCGAAGCTGATGCCCTCCACCGGGGAGTTTTCCAGGCCTGTGATCCGCCCGTCGTAGGTGAAGGTAACGGTGGTGGCTTTGCCCTTGGCGAGGGGCTGCGGAAAGTTCAGGCGCACCGTGAAATCCTGCTGGTAGCGGACGGCGGAGATCTGCTCCTCCCGCTCGGCGACCACCCGGGAGACGTTCAGACCGTTGTGGAGCTCGAAGGTGACGTTGGAAATGTTGTCTTCGAGCGGCAGGAAACGCACTTGGGCCACCGCCGCCAGCGCCTGGGTGCGGGGGTTGATTTCGGCGTCGATCTGGTAGTGCTCGACGTCGATGCGGGCCCGCCGCTCCTGAGCGCGGCCGGTCGCCCCCAGGCCTGCCAATGCGCAGCTTACGATAATCAACCGCCAAGCCGACATGCCTCTCACCTCACCATCTGTTCGATCAGCGCCGCGGCGCGTTCCATGGCGTCCTGGCCGCTGTGGAGGCCGCGCCCCACCTCCGCCAGCTCACGGCGCATCCGCTCGACCCGGGCCGGATCCTCCAGCAGGCCCCGGGCCTCCGCCGCCAGCCGCTCCGAGGTGCACTGGCCCTGGATCAGCTCCGGCGTCACGGCGTGGCCCGCCAGCAGGTTCACCATACTCAAGAACGGCGCCCGCAACAACCATCTTCCCAGAATCCAGCTGGCCGGATGGACCCGGTAAAACGTCACCATCGGGACACCTAGCAGAGCCGCCTCCACCGTGGCGGTGCCGCTCGCCACCAGGGCCAGGTCGGCGTGGGCCAGCGTCTCGGCGGTTTCCCCCTCTACAACCTGGATCTGGGAGCCGGCCAGGTGTTGCCGGAAAAATTCCTCCCCGGTGGTGCTGGAGGCCGCCAGCACGAAGTTCATGGCCCGCCAGGCGCGCAGCTTGCGGATGGCCTCCAGCAGCACCGGCAGGTGCCGGGCGGCCTCCCCCCGGCGGCTGCCCGGAAGGACCGCAATTAAGGGACGGTCGCCGGCCAGGCGATGTTTCCGAAAAAACTCCTCTTTGCCGAGCGAGGGCCGCAGCCGGCCGGCCAGCGGATGCCCGATGTACACCGCCGGCACCCCATGACCGGCAAAGAAGGGCTCCTCGAACGGGAAGATGCACAGCAGCCGGGTGATGACCCGCCGCATCAGCCGGACCCGCCAGCGACGCCAGGCCCACACCTGCGGCGCCACCAGGTAAACCACCGGAATGCCGTGCCGGTAGAGCCTCTTGGCCAGACGCAGATGAAAGTCGGGGGCATCGGTCAGGATGGCCAGGGCCGGTCGTTCTCGCCGGGCGGCGGCCTCCAGGCGGCGGAACTCGCCCCAGATGCGCGGCAGGTGACGGAGGACCTCTACCAGCCCCACCACCGCCAGCCGCTCCGCCTCCACCACCGGGCGAACCCCGGCGGCCCGCAACTGCGGCCCGGCGCACCCGAAAAACTCCACCCCACCCAGCCGCCGCCGGAGCGCCTCCACCAACTGCGCCGCATACTGGTCGCCGGAGGCCTCCCCGGCCGAGACGAGAATTTTCATCCCAGAAGCTCTCAGACTACAACCCTCGCAACCCGACTGCAAGAATGCCTGTGTTACCATGCGATGGTATGGCCGATTCGGTTTCCCTCACGTCGCGGCTGCCGGTGGAGGTTCTGGCCGAGCAGTTCCAGCGCGAGATGGTGCCGGTGAACACCCATTACTCCTACTTTGCAGCGCTACCCCTGGAGGACAGCCAGCTACAGCAGATGGTGCAGGAACCGGTGGCCGCCCTGCCGCCGTCGCTGAGCGAGATTCTTCCCAAGATGCGCATCCTGCTGGTGCCCTACCTGGAGCGCGCCAACAGCAAGGGCGGCGACCTGGTGGCCTTCGAAAAGCCAGCCGATCCTAAGGTCATCGTGGCTTCCAGCCTGGAGACCGGCGCCGAGCTCTGCCTCTTCCTGGCGGTGAAGGAAGAGGAGATGGCCGACTGTCATTACACCTTTTACAACGCCGTCGCTTCCCTGGTTTCCTGGCGACTGAACGACACCCAGCGGGACCGCTTCAGCCGCCTGCTGCGCGAGGAGCTGTCCAACGAGGCCCACGGCGAGGTCGAGGAGCAGAGCTGGCGGCTGAAGCAGCAGTTGCGCCGCCGCCAGACCAACTTGCTGCGCGACACCAAGCTGCAGCGCGAGTACTTCCGCCAGGCCTTCGAGGATACCGCCACGCTGTACCTCCACGGCCTGTGCTGCGACATCGACGTCGAGACCGGCCCGCGCCAGCTGGCCACCCGGTACCTGCGCAAGCGCCTGGAGCTGTTGCGGGAAGTCTTCCCGCCCCCCCACGGCTACCCCCTGTTCCCCGAAGAGTTGGGCCGGTAACAAGGCGCGGCTCCGCCGCGAGTTGTCAGTTGTCAGTCGTCAGTTGTCGGTTGTCAGTTGTTCAGCCCTCAGCCGGTCCCGGTTGTGGATCGTGGGCTAACTCCAAGCTATAATCCTCCCCAGGGGTCGAATGTGCCAAGACATCTTGTGAGCCTGCTAGCCTCCACCCTCCTCTGCCTCCCCGCCCACGCCCAGACCATCACGGCCTCGTTGGGCGGCGCGGTCCGGGATCCGAGCGGGGCCGCGGTTCCCAACGCCAAGGTGCGCCTCGTCAACACCGCCACCGGCGTCGAGACGGGGGTAGAAACCGCGACCGACGGGAGCTTCCTGGCGCCGTCGCTGCCGCCGGGCCCTTACAGCCTGGCGGCGGAGGCGCCGGGCTTCAAGCGGGCCCAGCGCACCGGCATCGTGCTGGAGGTCAACCAGTCGGCGCGGCTCGATTTGACGCTGGAGGTCGGCGCCGTCACCGAGACCGTCGAGGTGTCGGCCTCGGCGCTGCTGCTCGAGACCGCCACCTCGGCCGTCGGCCAGGTGATCAGCAACCGCAGCATCGTCAACCTGCCGCTCAACCAGCGCAACCCTTACGCCCTGGTGCTGCTGGCGCCCGGGGTCCACGGCAACATCGGGTTCCAGTTCAACAACATGAACTTCTCGGTCAACGGCGGGCGCCCGGGATCGAACGAGATCCTCATCGACGGCATCCCCTCCTCGCCGCCGCTGGTCAATCCCATTCAGGGGTTTAGCGTCTTCCCTTCCGTCGACGCCGTTCAGGAGTTCAAGGTTCAGAGCAACAACTACTCGGCGGAATTCGGGCGCAGCGGCGGCAGCGTGGTGAACCTCATCTACAAGTCCGGAACCAACCAGCTGCATGGCAGCCTTTTCGAGTTCTTGCGCAACTCGGTGCTCGACGCCAACGACTTCTTCGCCAACTCGCGGGGGGTAAAGCTGGGGAGCTTCAAGCGCAACCAGTTCGGCGCCAGCGCCGGCGGCCCGGTGGTCATCCCGCGGCTGGTGGACGGGCGGAACCGGACGTTCTTCTTCGTCACCTACGAGGGACTGCGCCAGCGGGCCGCCGAGAACCTGCTCACCACCGCGCCGACCGCTCTACAGCGGGCCGGCGATTTTTCCCAAACGCGCAACGCCGCCGGCCAGTTGATTGTCATTCACGACCCGGTGACCACCACCGCCTCCGGCTCCGGATTCACGCGCCAGGCCTTCCCGGGCAACCGCCTCCCGGCCAACCGCATCGACGCGGTGGCCAACAATGTCACCCGGTACTTCCCGCTGCCCAACGCTCCCGGCGACCCCAACAGCGGAACCAACAACTACGCCGCCCAGGGGTCCGGCCTCACCGATATCAACCAGCTCGACGTCAAGGCCGACGAGAACCTCAACGAACGGCACCGCTTCTTCGCGCGCTTCTCCCGCCGCAACCTGAACATCGTTCCGGCCAACAACTTCCCGGCCGACATCGCCATCGCCAACGGCGCCTTTTTGCAGCCGCAATACTCGACCGGCGCGGCCTTCGACTACACCTGGAACCTGCGCCCGACGTTCCTGATGAACTTTCGCGCCGGCTTCGGCCGCATTCTGCTGGCCTTCCGCCCCATCAGCGACGGCTTCGATCCCACCCAGTTAGGGCTTCCCTCCTACATTGCGGCCAATGCCGACCGCATCATGTTTCCCGGCTTCGGGCCCCAGGGATACATCAGCGTCGGCAACGGCGGCCCGCAGTTCCGGCGCAATTCTTTCGAGACCCACAACTGGAGCCTCAACAACACCAAGGTGCTGGCGCGGCACAGCCTGCGGTTCGGCTTCGAGGCGCGGCTGCTGCGGGTGCACAACACCGAGGCCGGATCCGCCGCCGGCAACTACACCTTCACCCGCAGCATCACGCAAGGCCCCGACCCCAACCGGGCGACGGCCAATGCCGGCGACGGCTTGGCCTCCTTCCTGCTCGGCATCGGCGGCGGCGTTTACACCAAGGGCTTCAAGGGCGTCTCGACCCAGAGCACCTACTACGGCTGGTACATCGCCGATGACTGGAAGCTCTCGGCCAGGCTGACTCTCAACCTCGGCCTGCGCTACGAGCTGGACGTGCCGCGCACCGAGCGCTACAACCGCATGAACTACTTCGACGCGCTGGCGCCGTCGCCGCTCGCCGGGCCGGCCGGACTGGCGGGCCTCACCGGAGGCCTGGTCTTCGTGGGCGTGGAGGGCCGCGACCGGCGCCAGTTTCCCACCGACCGCGACAACTGGGCGCCGCGCTTCGGTTTCGCGTACCAGGCCACCCGCAGGCTGGTCCTCCGCGGCGCTTATGGCATCTTCTACGCCCCGCCCCAGAGCGCCGCCGGCGGCACCGTGGGCAACTTCGGCTTCCGCAGCGACACCACCTACGTCGGCTCCCAGGACGGCTTGACCCCCACCAACTACCTGCGGAATCCCTTCCCGGACGGCTTCGTCCCCATCCCCGGCGCCTCCCAGGGGCTGTTGACCGCCGCCGGCGCGCCCATTTCGTCGCCGCTGCGCTCCACCGTCGTGCCCTACATGCAGAACTGGACCCTGAACACCCAGTACGAGCTGCCGGGCGACTGGCTGGTCGAGGCCGGCTACATCGGCACGCGCGGCCTCCAGCTGACCCGCACCGGCGAAGGCACCGCCAACCTCAACCAGCTGCGCGCCGAACAGCTCGCCCTGGGCCCGCAGCTCCAGCAACGGGTGCGCAACCCCTTCTTTGGGCTCATCACCACCGGACCGCTGGCCACCGCCACCGTGCCACAGAGCTTTCTGCTGCGCGCCTTCCCACAGTTCACCACCATCAACCCGCTCTACGCCTCCGGCGGCTCGTCTACCTATCACTCCTGCCAGCTCAAGGCCGAGCGGCGTTTCCGCACCGGCCTGAACCTGCTGGCCGCCTACACCTTCGCCAAGCTGATCGATGACTTCTCGATCATCTCCAACGTCGGGCGCAACGCCAACCAGCAAAACATCTTTGACCCGCGCAACGAGCGCTCCGTGTCGGCCAACGACGTTTCGAACCGGCTGGTGATCAGCTATGTGTACGACCTGCCGTTCGGCCGGGGCCGCCGCTTCGGCGGCGGCATGCCTGGCGCCCTGGAAGCCCTGCTGGGCGGCTGGCAGATCAACGGCATCACCACCCTGCAGGCCGGGCAGCCCCTGGCCCTGACCACCCAGGACACCTCCCAGTCCGGCGGCAACGTCCTGCGGCCCAACAACAGCGGCCAATCCGGCCGGCTGGAAGGTCCCACCAACCAGCGGCTCCGCCGCTACTTCGACACCTCGGCCTTCTCACAGCCCGCCCCCTTCACTTTCGGCAACACCGGCCGCACTCTCCCGGACGCGCGGGGTCCCGGCGTCCACAACTTTGATTTCTCGCTATTCAAGAACTTTCGGGCCTGGGGCGAGCGCGCCAGCCTTCAGTTCCGGGCCGAGTTCTTCAACCTGTTCAATACTCCGACCTTCGGTTTTCCCAACCAGAACCTGAGCGCCGTGCAGTTCGGCCAGATCAGTGGCCAGGCCAACGATCCGCGGCAGGTGCAGTTCGGGATAAAGCTGTTGTGGTAGTACAGGAACGTGACCGATGGTCGTGCTCGAACGGGGATGGTATGAGACGCCTGTCATCTCTCCCTGAGCCCTGCCGTTCGCGCACGCGCGCACTTGGCTCACGGTAGCGCGGTGATGGCTACCTTGCCGCCGCTGACGACGTCAATTAGCAAGGAGTGACCATCCAGCAAGCTCATACCGACCAACGGTTCCGTATCAACAGCCTCGACAGCCACCGTGAGAAGCCGTCGGTCCCACACCACCGTGGCGACATATACGTCAAAGGAATCCACGCTGCCATCGGCGAGAACACCGGGTTGACGGCAGAGCCACGGAAGTCCCAGCGCCCCAACGAGCGCGGCGGGCAACGTCAGAAAACCGGTAAAGCCCGTGTCCAGGATCGCCTCGATCTCCTGGGCGTTGACAACACCGGTGATCACCCCTCGCTCGCCGGGGCCGGCCGCACGCCGAAGTGGTGCACGCCGCGGCGGCCGACGCGGACGCACCAAATCTGGGCACCTGGGCAGCGGCCCAGGAGGCGGTCCGAGGCAGCGAGCGTATCGTCAGCCACCTCAAACGCACCGGTCTCCAAATCGATGGCAACGATCTTTCCCTGGTTACCTACCTCTACCTGAGGACGCACCTTTTGTTCGTAGATGGCCGTACCGCGCCGGGCGTGCTCCTCTTTGCTGAATCGGGGCTCCCTTTGCGTCATGGGCTTCCTCGACTTTTTCGCAACCAGGCTTCGAACGCTCCAGTACTCATTCTACCTTGCGGTCTGCTTCCGCGTCAGGACGCTCGCTCTGACGTACGGCCGAGCGGGTCGCCGAAGGCCGAGGCCGCTTCCTTGAACGACACGCTCATTGCGAGGTTTGGATCCCACTCGAACTTCGGGGCCACTCGGTTATGATAGGCCGCAGCTGCACCCGCAAGAAACCGCGAGGAGTCGGCTGACGGCTCGGGGGATCACCTGCCGTCGTGCCTTCGCAGGCCCTCCGGGCCCTTCTCAGCCCCCCGCCAGCGGCCCCAGGGCGTTCCGCAGCATGTCGCGCTGGGGGGTAAACCACTGGGCGTAGGCGCTGCCGGGCGGAAAGTCGTCGTGGCTCTCCCGCAGCAGGTCCCGCAGACGCGCCCGCAGCTTGTCGATCACCGCCGGGGCCGCCCGGCCGTCGAACAGGCTCCGCATCTGGTAGGGGTCGGCGAGGTTGTCGTAGATCTCCTCGGCGCCGTTGAGCCAGCGCACGTAGGTGTATTGCTTGGTCCGCACCGCCCGCCACTCCGGCCAGTCGGTATCCGTTTCCGGGTAGTCCCAGTGGGAGACGTAGTTCATCATCAGGGCGGCGTCGCGCTCCGGCCCCTTCCGCCCCAGGGCGTGGGTCGACAGATCCATGCCGTTGACCAGCGACGGGACCGCCAGGCCGCACAGGGAGGCCAGCGTCGGCAAGTGGTCCATCGGGGTAAAGAGGGCGTCGGACTTCGATCCCGGCCGAATGCGCCGCGGCCACCGCAGGATCAGCGGCACCTCCACGGCCTCGGCGTACGGCACCATCTTGTTGTAGCGGCCCTGGCTGCCGAGCATCTCGCCATGGTCGGAGGTGAACACCACGATGGTGTTGTCGGCCAACCTCGACTCGTCGAGGAAGCGCATCAAGCGGCCGAGGTTGTCGTCGACGTTGCCGGTCATGGCGTAGTAGCAGCGCGGATCACGGGGCGGAGCGTCGCGGCGGCCTTTCACGTTGGGGCGCCAGTAGAGGGTCTTAGGAGTACGGTCGAGACTGCCGGCCGGGGTCTGGTCGGCGCGCCAGGGCGGATGCGGCGGGTGCGGCGCCACCATCAGGAAGAACGGCCGGCCGGAGCGCGCCCGCCCCCGCATGAATTCCATGGCCATGTCGGTTTCCGAATCGGTTTCGTAACCCGGCATGATCAGCCGCTCCGGCGTATCGCGGTAGTAGAAGGCCTTGGCGAAGTTGGCGTGGAAATTGAAGGCCGCCCAATACTGGTAGCCCATCCGCGCCGGTCCGGGCGGCACGAATTCGCTCTCCGGCCGGGCCGTGACGGGATCGCCGCGCTTCAGCGAGCCGGCGCGCCCCCCGGCGGCCAGGTGCCACTTGCCGATGAAGCCGGTGTCGTAGCCGCCCCGCGCGAAGACATCCGCGATCGACTGACCGGTCGACGGCAGGTTGATCCAGTTCATCACCCCGCCCGACAGCGTCGGCCACCGGCCGGTCTGCAGCATGGCCCGATACGGCGTGCACAGCGGGCAGCTGGACACGGCGTTGCTGAACACCACGCCCTGGGAGGCCAGCCGGTCGATGTTGGGCGTGGGCATATTGCGGGCGCCGTTGTAGCCGACTTCCTGGGCGCGCAGCTGATCGGGAAAGAAGAACAGCACGTTGGGCCGCGGCGGGGGCGCTTGGGGGGCGGCGGCCAAGGAGGCCAGGCCTCCCAGCAAGGAGCGGCGAGAGAGCTCTGCGGGCATACGGCCTTACTGTATCATCGAAGCCGGGCCGGAGGTGAAGACAAGGACCTGGTATGCTATGGGCTACCGGGAGCCCAAAATGGAGGTCCCGAAAAAGGGGGAACGGCCATGCGATCCACGAACCTGTTGTGCCTGGTTCTGTGGGGTGCGGTCCTTTGCGCCCAGACGCTGGACACCGGCATTCTCGGCAACGTCACCGACCCGAGCGGCGCCGTCGTCGCCGGGGCCGCCATCACCATCAGCCAGCCCGCCACCGGCCTGGCCCGGTCGGTCAGCACGGCCACCGAGGGCAAGTACGAGGTGCGCTACCTGGTGCCAGGCGAGTACACCGTCGAGGTGCGCGCCTCCGGGTTCCGCAGCGAGCGCCGCACCGGCATCAACATCCAGATCGGCCAGCAGGCCCGCATCGACTTCAACCTCCAGGTTGGAGAGGTGGTCGAGACCGTCGAGGTGGTCTCGGTCTCCCCGCTGCTCCAGACCGAGAGCGCCACGCTCGGCAAGGTGGTGGGTCACGAGCGCGTGGTGGCGATTCCCCTGAACGGCCGCAACTTCCTGCAACTGGCGGCGCTCGCCCCGGGCGTGGTGGTCCGCGAGGAGGCCAACGCCGAGCGCACCCGCGTCATCGCCAACGGCGCCCGCGACATCTGGATGCAGGTGAACATCAACGGCGTCACGGCGGTCAACAACCGCCACAACTTCGTGAACTTCTATCCCTCCATCGACGCCCTGCAAGAGTTCAAGGTGCAGAGCGGAAACTATTCGGCCGAGTACGGCGGCAACGCCGGCGCCAACGTCAACATGCAGCTTCGCAGCGGGACCAACCGCTTCCACGGAACGCTGTTCGAGTTCCTTCGCAACGACAATCTCGATGCCCGCGGCTACTTCCGGCCGAGGCCGCTGCCCAAGGACATTCTCCGCCGGAATCAGTTCGGCCTGGTGGTCTCGGGCCCGGTGGTGAAAGACAAGACCTTCTTCATGGCCAGCTACGAAGGCCAGCGGGCGGACCAGGAGCGGGCCGGCACCGCCATCGTCTTCACCGACGCTATGCGTCGCGGCGATTTTACCGGCCTCGGGACCGTCACCGACCCCTTGAGCGGCCAGGCCTTCCCCAACAGCATCATCCCGGCCAACCGGCTCAACCCGGTCTCCGTGAATCTCATCAATAACTATACGCCGCGGGCCAACGTCGCGGGCGCCGTGAACTACGCCGGCGTGCAGCGCGACGACGTGATCATAGACCAGGGTCTGGTGCGCCTCGACCACAGCTTCGGATCCAAGGACCAGGCGTTCTTCCACTACATCTATTCCCGGCGGGACTTCCCGGCGGCGGAGCTCAACCCGTTCTTCTTTTACAACCGCAACACCTTCCCCAACTCCAGCCTCGGGGTGCAGTGGGTGCACACTTTCAGCGCGACGCTGCTCAATGAAGCCCGCTTCGGCTGGCACCGCGGCGACATCAACCGCCTGAGTCCGCGCACCGGGACCGACTTTCGCATCGAGCAGCTTGGCATCCAGGGCCTGCGCGTGGGCGGCCCCGACGGCCGCCAGCTCCGCAACGACGAGCAGGGCTTCCCGGTGATCGGCATCGATGGCTTCATGGGCATGGGCGACAGCCGGGCTTCCTCCAATATCGACAACAGCCGCACCGACCAGTTCGTGGACAACTTCAGCTGGATTCGCGGCAGCCACTCCCTGAAGATGGGCCTGGATGTGCGCCACCACCGCGACGACGCCACCACCAACAACTGGCCGTTCGGCAACTACTCGTTTACCCGCGACGTCTCCGGCAACTCGGCCGCCGCTTACATGCTGGGCTTCCCCCGGACGTTTCTGACGCCGGAGGGCGTGCCCATCTCCAAGGTCCGCCAGTGGCGCTGGGGCGTCTACTTTCAGGACGACTGGAAGGCCACCTCCAACCTCACGCTGAATCTGGGGGTGCGCTACGACCTGTTCGGCTTGCCTAAAGAGAAGAACGGCGTCAGCCGCACGCTGCGCTTTGACCTGGATCCGCGGGGTCCGGTGCTGTGGCCCGACCCGGGCACGATCACCGACCTGTGGATCAACGAGCACCACTACCTGAGCCCCCGCGTCGGCCTGGCTTACCGCTGGCGCGACTCGACCGTCGTCCGGGCCGGCTACGGCATCTTCTACACCGCGGCCCAGTTTGACAACATCAACATCTTGCAGCTGAACCCGCCCGGCGCCGGCAGCCTGACCATCATCAACCCTGGCGCCAACCCCATCGCGACCATCCAGAACCCGGTGCCCCGCGAGCTGTTCCCACGCGTCCCGCTGTTCAACGTGGTGACGCTGCCCATCGACCGCAAACGCCGCAACGCCTACGTTCAGAACTGGAACCTCCAGGTTTCGCGCCAGATCACCTCCAACGATGTGCTGGAGGTCGGCTGGGTGGGCAGCAAGGGCACCTTCGTCGATACCAGCCTCAACAATTTCAACAGCCCCGCCCCGGGGCCGGGCGATATCCAGGCGCGGCGCCCGTACCAGGGCTACGCCCGCATCCGCATGATGGCCGCCGACGTCAACACCATCTATCACTCGCTGCAGGCCTCCTACGAGCACCGTTTTTCCCGCGGCTTGAGCCTTACTACGGCCTACACGTGGTCTCACCTGATCGACGACGCCGCCCAGACCATCAACCGGGGAGCATGCGTGTGTCAGACGGCCCGGAATCGCGGCCGCGCCGAGCGCGCCGACTCCATCGACGACCGCCGCCAGCGCCTGGTGGCCGGCTACGTCTGGGAGCTGCCCTGGGGCAAAGGCCTGGGCGGCGCGCCGCGGGCCCTGCTCGGCGGATGGCAGTTCGGCGGCATCATGACCCTCTCGAGCGGCAGCCCGTTCAACGTCACCCAGAGCGGCGACAGCCAGAACATCGACGGCTTTGGCTGGGTGCGACCGCACAACGTCCCCGGGCAGAAGCCGAAGCTCGACGACCGGACGCCCACCCGCTGGTTCAATACCGGCGCCTTCACGCGCAGCGGCTTTGAGTTCGGCGCCTCCCCGCGCAATCCCGTGGTCGGGCCGGGCATCCACGCCTTCGACCTGTCGATTCTAAAGAACTTCAAGATGCCGTTCTCGGAGGCGCACGAGCTGCAATTCCGGACTGAATTTTTCAACGCCTTCAACACACCGCAGTTCAACAACCCGGGCGGGTCGCTGGGCACCGGCACCTTCGGCGTGGTGACCGGCACGCAGCTCGACAACCGGCAGATCCAGTTCGGGCTCAAGTATTCCTGGTGAGTGCGCCACAGAGGCAAGTGGGGTCATTCTCTGTGCCTCTGTGGCAAATCCTGGATGTCGTGGTAATCGGCGGCGGACCCGCAGGCGCCACCATCGGGCGGCTGCTGGCCCGGTGGGGCCGCCGGGTGCTGATCCTGAGCCGGCCCCCGGGACGAAGCCGCTCGCTGGCGGAGTGTCTGCCTCCCAGCACCCGCAAGATCCTCCGGCACGTGGGCATTCTGGAGGAGGTCGACGGCGCCGGTTTCTTGCGCACCAGCGGCAACACGGTGTGGTGGGGCGATGGCGACGCCCGCGTCGAAACCTACGGCGGGGTCGGTTACCAGGTGGTGCGGGCGGACCTCGATCGCCTGCTGTTGGACTTGGCCGCTCAGGCCGGGGCGGAGGTGCGCGTGGCGGTCGCGCGAGGGGCGGGGCTTGGGGAGGCGCCCTGGGTCGAAGCGGGCGCCTCCGCCCCGCTCGAGGCGCGCTTCCTGGTCGACTGCTCGGGCCGGGCCGGCTTGGTTGCCCGCCGGGGGTTGCGCCTCCTCGAGCCGCGGCTCGACACCCTGGCCGTCCTGGGCGTCTGGGAGCGCCCTGGGGGGTGGGGTCTCCAGGACGAGAGCCATACTCTCGTTGAGACCTACGAAGACGGGTGGGCCTGGTCCATCCCGGTAACGCCCGACCGCAGGTACTTCACCGTCATGATCGACCCCCCGGCGCGCGGCCGGCGGCTGGAGCAAGTCTATGCCGCGGAGCTAGCCAAGACGGCCCACATCGGAAAGCTGCTCGAAGGCGCCGCGCCGGTGGGGAATCCGTGGGCCTGCGAGGCCTCGCTATACACCGCCAGCCGCTTCGCCGGCCCGGGATTCCTGCTGGTCGGGGACGCCGGATCCTTCATCGATCCGCTGTCTTCCTTTGGCGTCAAGAAGGCGCTGGCGTCGGCCTGGGCGGGCGCGGTGGTGGTGAACACCTGCCTGAGCCGGCCAGCCCTGGCGGAAGCCGCCCTGGAGTTCTTCTCCAACCGCGAGCGGCAGGTCTGGCAGAGCCACCGGCGGCTGGCCTCTAGATACTATCAAGAGGCTGCGGCGCGCTACCCGTCGGGCTTCTGGAAGCGCCGTGCCGACGCCCCCGTGGATCCGGCCCCCTGGCACGAGGACGAGGAGGCGTTGAAGCGGGACCCCCAGGTCCGGGCTGCCCTGGCGACGCTGCAACGCGGCCCGGGGATCCGGCTGCGAGCCGGCGCGGATGTCAGGACGGAACCTCGGCCGGCGATCAGCGGCCGCCAGGTGGTCCTGGAGCCGGCCGTGGTGGCCCCCGGTGTGCCGGAGGGCCTCCGGTTTCTGTACGGAGTGGATCTGCCCCGCCTGGTGGAAATGGCGCCCCGCCACCGCCAGGCGCCCGACCTCTTCGAGGCCTACAACCGGACCGGGGCCCCGGTGGGGCTCCCGGAGTTCCTGGCGGCGCTGGCGGCGCTGCTGGCTCATGGGATATTGCTCCCAACACCATGAGGACAGGCAGGAATGCCTGTGCTACCGGACGAGGTCCGGGATATCGGCCACTTGCAGGATTCCGGGCACGATCACATCAGCCGGAACGTAGGCGAACGAGGAGTCGAACAGGGAGAAGAAGCTGGTGAGGCCGCCGCGAGTCCGGACCTCGCGGACGCGGTCCTCGTAGAGCGCCGCCAGCAGCGCCAGCAAGGCGCCGAGGGGCTCCTGCTGGTGCTGGATCTCGGGGCCCACCTGCCATCCGGGCAGCTCGTCCAGCAGCAGGCGCGGCGGATTCGGCGGGGCGGGCGTTTCGCCCCACAGCGTGACCCGTCCGGCGTCGAGATCCCGCCGGGTCGCCAGGTAGGCCAGCACCGTTCTCAGGTCCTTGAGCCGGGCGCCGAGCATGGTATTGCCAAGCATCAACTCGGTGGCCGCCAGGGAGATGTCGGCGCTCAGCGGGCCGCGGCGGCTGTCGGGCGCGGTTTCCCCGGTGCCCCGGACGTCCGGCAGGCACACCGCGGAGCCGCTTCGCAGCCGGGCTTCGATCTCGGCGCCGCGGTCCGCCAGGATCTGCTCCTTGCCGCCCTGGGACACCGCCACGGTTACCGGAAAGGGGCCGGCGCCCGAGGGCCTCAGCAAGACCAGCGGGACTACGATGCCGGGCTCGACTGTCAGGATGAACCCTTCGGCATCGGCGCCCAGCAGCCGGCGGGTCCAGCGCCGGACGGCCTCCGGGCTCGGAGGGGGCTCGATATCGCCCAGCTTTTCCCGCAGGGCCTCGCGGAGCCGCGCCGGCGGTCTGGGTCTGACGCGGGCGGCCTCCGCCACCAGCTCCCGCACCGGCCGCATCTGGAGTTGCGTCGCCAGCGCCGGGGTCAGGGCCGCCAGTTCCGCCTCCGGGCGGCGATCGTCGGGTTCCCGCTCCGGCGGCGGAATGCCGAACCAGCGCTGGAGCTCCGGATACAGCGTCGCCCGCTGGGCCGGGCCAATGTTGGTGCACTCACCCGGACCTGGGAAGGGGCCGAAACCGTGGGCTTCGTCCAGATTGTCGAGGGCGTCATAGAACCCGAAGACCTTGCGGTAGCGCGCCCAGGCGGGCAGATCCTCGACGTTCCAGCCCATCTCGAAGGAATACACAAACCGCCGCGGCGCCACCGAGGCGCAGATCACCCAGGGGAAGAATTGATCCGCTATGGAGCGGCGCAGGCCTCGGGTCGTCTCCCAGCTGCCCCAGCCGGGGTCGGCCAGCTCCAGTGGCCAGCGGTTCTTCTCCGGCAGGAAGCGCGGGGACTCCGGGGTGCACTCGCCGAAGTTGAAGGGCGCCACCGCCGCGATGCGCGGATCGAGCGCCGCCGCCACCGCGGCCGGATCGCCGCCGCCCGCCACCGCGCCAAGCAGGATGATCCGCTGCGGATCCACCTCCGGGCGCGCCACCAGCAGGTCGACGCCCCGCAGGATGTCCCACGCCATCCACCCGATCAGACTCTCACCCGCCAGGTGCAGTTGCATTCCCAGGATATAGCGGGAATGGTAGGCCTCGCGATTCCAGGGGTAGTTCTCGAGGCGCTCCCCGGCGCCGATCTGGTCCATAATTAGTACTACCGAGCCGGCGCGCGCCCACAGGATGCCCATATCCTGCAACTCGGCCTGGGTGCGGGGCCGGTGGTGGCTGTGGACGATCACGATGGCGGGGCGGCGGCCGGCGGCTCGCCCCGGCAGGTAGAGGTTGGCCGTCACCCACAGACCGGGACGACTCTGGTAGGCCAGGTCCTGGCGCCGGTAGCCCTGGCCCGGATACTCCTTGGCGACGCGAACGTCCAGGGGGCCGCGCGTGGGGAAGCTTCCCAGCGAGGCTTTCAGCGCCTCGACGCGCCGGTCGCGAAACCGCTCCCAGTCCTGACGGCTGTGGACGGCGTCCCACTCGCGGCGCTCGGCTTCCAAGATGCGCCGCACCCGCCCGCGGGCATGGCGCTCGAGCATTCCGCGATCGGCCGCCGGCAGCACCCGGAGGTCGACCGCCGCGGCCGGCTCCGGCTCGCGGCTGCCGCGGCCCTCCGCGAGAACCAGCCGGCGGTAGCGCGCCGGGCAGTACGGCGTATCGCTCTGGGTAATAGGCAGCAGGCTGGTCTCCCGCGGGTCGTTGGCGGTCGCCGGCCGGGAGCGGGCGAACAGCACCCGCCACTCGACGGGGACCGCCAGCGCCTCGCCCAGAGCTTGGGCCGCCGCTTCGAGCGGAATGTCGAGCCGCGCCGTCCAGGTCCCCCCCTCCGGCCGGGCGACGCCGCGGGCGCCACTCTCCCAATCGGGCCGGGGCCTGGAAATCCGCGGCCCGCCGGACATCCCGGCGGAGTCGGAGAGCTTGCCTTGCAGGTTCATGCCTATCTGTACGTACGCCGAGCCGGAGGTCGCCAGGTACACGTCGAAGCTCTCGCCGGGGTTGGGATCGGCCAGGCGGGCCAGCACGGCGAGATTCTTGCGGTCGTGTATTACCTTGATCTGGGCCGGAAAGCGCGGGCGTCGCCGGCCGGGTTCGTTGCGCAGCAGGGGCCACTCCGGCGCCTCCCGCCACGGCGGATCCCCCCAGCCGGCGCTCCAGGGCGGCAGTTGGGGCGCTCCGCCGGCCACTAAAGGCGGCTCGCGGTTGCCCAGCCACGGCGGGCGAAATACCGGCGCCGGGGCTTCCGCCTGCGGCGGCGGCATGGGCGCCGCAGGTCCCAGTTCCGGCCACCGCCACCGGGTCTGGGGCCGGCCGGGAGCGGGGGCCCGGATCCACTCCACGCTCAGCCGGATCTCTTCGGGCCGCGCGGCCTTGAGGTCGTTGAGCGGGATGGCCACCTCGGCGCTCCAGCCGTCGTCGGCGATCCGGGCGGCGGCAAAGAACCCGGCGGCGGGAACCGGGAAGCCCTTGGTCTCGACGGAGTAGCCGCCCAGCGGGCCTACTTGCACGACCCAGTCGGGATAGGCGCCGGCCACCACCCGCAGCAGGTCCTCTTCCTCCCAGTGCGGATTCCGGCCCATGGAGCGGGCGGTCACCCGGCCGCCGGGCTCCGGCAGGCGCGCTCCGGCGTAGAGGTAGCGCCCCGCGACGGCCACGCGCAGCTCGCCAGGGCCGAGCTGGTGGGTGGCCGCGTTGCGCCACAGGGTCTCGTCGAGGCTGCCGTCGATGATCACCGGCTGGGCGGCGGCCGCCAGGGCCCAGCCGAGCAGCAAAGCTCTCATGGCTGCAAATAAGGCGCCAGAGGATCCCGGGGGCCACGATCCACCCGGATCGGCTTGCCCAGGGCGTCCAGCGGGTTCAGGATCGTCACGCGGCGCGGCGCCAGGGCCGCCGCCAGGTCATCGAGATCGTACTTGCGCAGCACTCCGGGTATTGCCACGCTGTATAGCCCCCGGTGAACCGGCCGGTCCACCGCCGCCCGCCAGGAGGCCAGCGCCTCTTGCAGAATCAGGCGTCCGATGCGGCCGTCCAGATACGCCGCGTGCAGCAGCGGCACCGCGGCCTCCCCCTGCCCGAAGGCGTGGATCCGGCCGCGGTCCACCTCCGGACGCGAAACCAGGTAGTCGACCGCGCGGATCACATCCTCGGCCCGCATCCCGGCCAGGTTCCTGCCGACCACCGCGGCGCGCATGGCGAGCGCATAGTCGCCCAACACCGGGTTGCGGCCCGCGGCGGCCGTCTCCGCCATGCCGCGTGGCAGGATCGCCAGCACCAGGTAGCCGGCCCTCACCATCTGTTCGAGGTCTCCCCCGGGCGCCGCGATGGCCTGCCGGGATCGCGAGTCGAGGACCAGCATGGCCGGCTTCACGCCGGCGGTTTCCGGCGCCAGGATCAATCCGGAAACAGCCAGGTCGCGCTCCACCTCGAAGGAGACCACCTCAATCGAGTACCC
>Ga0247727_10008571_pt1 | contig 18930 bp, 22 predicted proteins | sample WisWelCaveWW1625_FD_202498 | JGI IMG/M metagenome (GOLD analysis project Ga0247727, IMG submission 202498) | Biofilm microbial communities from Wishing Well Cave, Virginia, United States - WW16-25 | ecosystem: Environmental > Aquatic > Deep subsurface > Groundwater > Cave microbial mat | place... | reverse complement strand
GGCCGATTTCATCGAGCGTCGGCGGCTGAACTTTCAGCAGCACATCGGCGCTGCCGAACACCTGCGGCTCTAGACGCGCACCCTTTTGCGCGTACGCCTCGTCCGCGAAGCCCGCCGCCACGCCGGCGCCGGACTCGACCACCACGTCCAACCCTGCCTGCCTCAGTTTCGGCACGAGCTCGGGAACGAGCGCGACACGCTGTTCACCCGCTATGGTCTCTTTTGGAATGCCGACAATCATGAACCTATGTCGCCAAATCCACTGGTCGAATCATATATGATTTTGTTTTCGCCGTTGCAACCTGCGAACACACCCGCGCATGCCGGCCCCACCTAACAAGCAGGGACGCCCGGAGTTTACAACTCCAAGACCCGACAGTCACCAGGATGCACTGAGGAAAATTTGCTCGGAGACCCGAATTCGCGTTGCAGCGGCTAGCTTATTCCTGGGGTGAGTGGGAAAAGGGAAAACAGACTATGCGGTGCACGTCAGGGCTTACGGAGCTGGTCGAATTTCGCGGCAATAATAAAGTCACTTTCCGTAAGGCCATCAATCTTGTGCGTCCAGATTGTGATTTCTACTTTTCCCCAGGCAAGAAAAATGTCCGGGTGATGCCCCTGCACCTCGGCCAGCTCTCCGACGCGGTTCACAAACTGCAGCGCCTCGCGAAAATCGGCAAACTTGAACGTCTTGGTGATGTGATGCTCCTCGACGACTTTCCAGCCTTCCACCTGCTTTTGCAAGGCGAGCAGCTCGCCGCCCTGGAGAGGCGGAACACCTCCCCGGCAGGGAACACAAGTCTTCGCCGCAAGCTCCGACATGGGACCCATTATAAGCTCAGCGTCGAGCCCTCGCGACGTGCGCCCACAATGATTCGCGCTAGACAAATAGGCTGAGAGGAATAAGGTCGAGAACGAGACAATCAAGACGCAGAACTCGGAGAGGATTTGCCCGGGATGCCTGAACTCAAACCTAGATTCTCGGCACGCCGAAACGTTGTGCTTCTGGCCCATCAGATCTCCCAAGCGCTCCTTAACGTGCTCTCAGGCAATTTGGGGAAGATTCGAAGGATGGTTTTTGACACAGCAATAGGTTGAGTATGCTTGGTGTAACTTAGGTGCGTGCCAGGAGGGTGTTGTGCCGATATCATTTCGTGGGCATCGCAAACAATACGGTTTCATTCGCGCCGCGCGCGTGGCACACCTCGCCACTGCGGACCGAGCGGGTCGACCCCACGTTGTACCGATTTGTTTTGCTCTTTCCCAGGATTCTCTGTACACCGCGATTGATTTGAAGCCCAAGCGCCGCCCCGCTGAAAATCTACAGCGCCTCCGAAACATTATGCAGAATCGGCGTGTGGCGGTGATCGTGGACCACTACTCGGAAGACTGGAAGCGATTGGCGTTTGTCCTAATTCATGGCCGTGCCTCTTTGGCCCGTGGCAAAGAAGCGCAGCGCGCCATTCGGCTCCTCCGTCGCAAGTATCGCCAGTATCGGACCATGGCTCTGGAAGGCCGGCCGATCATCAAGATTCGCCCGACTTCGACGTGCCCTTGGGGCACCGTCTAGCGCCCCATGCGGAGGTTGGCCCCCGCCGTGCCAAAAACTCCGATTCAGGCCCTCCCCTAAATCCGTGAAAAACAAAAGCGGATGTCAGCCGAATCCCATTTGTCTAAAGCACATGGTTTGGTGCATCACGCCGCAGGCGAAATCGGAGATTGTGTTTCAGGCAGATGCGGAGGTCCTTGCAGATGCCCTTTGGTACACTGCAAGGCAACGCTGGACAGTTCCGATTGATGTGCCAAACCGAGCCGCTAGGTCGCGCAGACTGACATCACCAGCCACGTAGGCCGTGGCAATCGCAGTTCGTGTTTCAGGAGCCAAGTATGTGCGGGGAGGACGGCCTATACGCCTGCCTTTCGCCCGTGCGTTTCGCATTCCGGCCTTCACCCGCTCAACGATCAGGGCTCGTTCGAGTTCCGCCACCGCCCCCAGGACCGTGAAAACCATCTTCCCTGTGGGCGTCGAGGTGTCCACCTGCTCTGAGAGGGACACGAACTCAATCCCTAAGGCCCGGAACGTCTCTAACGCCCGCAGCAGGTGAGACACGGAACGGGCGAAACGGTCAAACTTCCAAACGATAATCGCATCGAAACGCCGGCGGTGGGCGTCGGTCAGCATCCGGTCTAGCTGTGGCCGCCTATCCTTCGCGCCGGAGATTCCAGCGTCAACGTACTCGCATGCGATTTGCCAACCGCGCCGCTCGCAGTATTCGCGTAGCTCGCGCAGTTGCATCTCCGGGGATTGTCCGTTGCCTGTGGTTGAGACTCTTGCGTAGATCGCTATTCGGTTAGGTTTTCTGTCTTGCTGTAGAATCTCGGCAGCCACGTTGCACCTCCTGTGTGCAATTGGGTTAGGGGCGCGTCAGGTGTTGGAGCACCGGCGCGTCCCGCTCTCCTCTACCGCTTGCGCTTCGGCTTGCGGCCTGGCCTCTGACCGGTTTTCACTTTGCGAGCCTGCGCCATATCTGTCTTCGTCCAACGCCACAGTGTTCGACCCTTCAGTGGAATCGCGACGGACGGGCGAACCAGGCCGTTTGCCAGCCATCGCTGCAGAGTGATCCTGTGTACGTCGATCTCTTCAGCAACTTCACTTGTGGAGTAGGTCCGCATCGCGCTTATACATGTAGCAGATTTCTCTTGCGTGGTCAATAAAATCATGAAAAAATGTTACGATAGGGTTGGTAAGAGTAGGGCAGACGGCAGCTCCGCGAGTGGGGGAAACTCGGTGGTTGACCGAAGAGTGAAAAGTCGGTGTTTTCTCCTAGCATTCGGTGAGACAACGCCCAAAAGCTCAGCTCACAAGAAGGTGTATCGATGAAAACGCCAGACGAAAGCATGCTCGGGAAGACTACCTGCGCAAAGTGCCAGGAAGAGATCGCTGCAGGCGACTATCGCGTTGTTCTGATGGCCGTCGAGATGAGGCCAGAAGACTTTGGTGAGAATCTTCCGGCGGGGAGGGGTATTTCACTCTACCAAAGCTTTTGCGATGTGTGTCTAGCGCATATGGAGACTCTGGAATTGCACAATGTCTGGAAGGATCTGTCTGATGATGGCGCCGATCCTTCAGCGGGGCCAAGAAATGAGGACGTCGGTTACCGCGCAGTCAGCCTCCCAGGACTTGCCGAGAAACGTGCAAGGGCAGCGGAAGAGGAAGGCGGGAAGAGTGAGACATCGGCGGAAGCGATCGAGGCCGAACTGAATTCTACGAACACTCCAAGCCGTCCCGAGCCGGAGTTGGCTACTGAAGGCAACCTGCGTGAGCGAATGTACTCGTTCTTGCAGACCCCAGCCGCCAAGCAGATGCCCAAACAGGTGCGGATCGTGGCCGGGAAATGGTCGAGCGGTGAAACTCAGGGTCAAATCGCCACGGCGATAGGGGTTAACCAGTCGAGCGTGAGTCGGCTGCTTGACCAGGCGAAACGATATCTTTATCCGAAGGCTTCTTAGTTTTTCGACGAATGGAATCAATCTCCAAAATATTTTTTCTCTCTTCTTGTCAACGACTTGCATGCTCTGAACGGCGCTTCTCAGCCGGATTTCACGCATAAATCGACCTATGAATAGGGGCTGAATTAATCCCCCTAGTGGCCACCTGTTCCTTGGGTGGCCTTCTTGTTCCCCGTCATTCAATCGAGTGACCTCACCCGGCTTCGGTCGGGTGGCTTTGCTTGCGCTCTTGCGGAAGAAATTTTCTAGAGGAACAGATTTGAGACACAACTTGAAATTGGCCATCGCGGTGAAGTTCGGTACGCAGCTGGCATTTGCGCGCGCAGTAGGCATTCATCCTATTGCGATAAACAAGATTTGCCAGGGATGGAAAGAACCCACGGCAGTTGAGCGGGAACGAATTGCAACCGCGCTAAAAGCGGACAGCGCTTGGCTCTTCTCGAGCGTGACACGAATACCCTGCAGTGAAGTCACTGCGACCGGCAGCCCGGCGGAAATGACGACGAAGTCCCAGACTAGAACCGCGTTTGACGCCACCCTGCCCCACGCTACCAACGCGGGACAGGGAAAGGAATCGCCTATGCACGCCCAAAATAACCTCGCGTCAAAGCATCTGCAAGCGAAAAATCCAGCGGTCCCGATGGGGGCCGCAGCTCGCCAGCATTACGCCTTCCCGGACTCCGTTTTCAGCCACGAATGCAAAACTTGCGGGGCGCGGCCGTGGTGCTGGTGCGTGAACTCCCGAGGCCGGGCCTCGCGGACTCCGCACAGCAGGCGCAGCTTTCCGGTTCACGCGGGAGTTGCAACCGGGGCAACACCATGAGGATCAGCGCGCCCCGAATTTCCGACGAAACGATTGAAGCGGTTCGCCAGGCCGTATCCATCGTTGAGGTTGCCGGAGAACGCATCCGCCTCAAGAGGAGTGGGCAAAATTATTTTGGGTTGTGCCCGTTCCATTTCGAAAAAACGCCTTCGTTCGCTGTCCATCCGGTCAAGCAAGTCTATCGATGCTTTGGCTGCGGCGTGGGCGGAGACGTGTTCGACTTCGTTGCGCGCATCGAGCGCACAGACTTTCTTGGTGCGGTGCGATCTCTCGCTTCACGTTCCGGAATACAAGTCGCTGACGTTTCGCCGCAAGAGGCAGAGCGATTGAAGCGCGAGCGTGAAGCGCGAAAGCGGGCTGTAGAAGAATTGGTGGCAGCGGAACGCTCTGCACTCGCGGAGGCGCGGGATGACCTGCATTCACTCTTAGCTCTTCGGCGGAACGTCAGCGACCGACTCCGCGCGATTCACGCGGGAGAGACGCCACGTTGGGCCGACGAAGAGGAACTGTGCTGGGAGGCGTTGAGATTCGCCGAGGACCGTCTGCGGGAGGCCGACACTGCTTATTGCATCGCGGCATTTGCGGCAGAAGAGGAACGGTGCGTTTTCGCTCTTCACCAGGAGCACCGAGCGGCCCTGATTCGCGCTGCACTGGAACGCGGATATGTCAAGGGGGAACGGGGATTCCGCTTGGAGGTGCCGGCGTGAACGTCAACCCCTTCGAGCGCGCGAGCGTGGAACGCGTGGAGCTTGAGAATTACACGCCAAATACGTCCTGGCCTGAACCTTCCCCGCTTGGTGACGAACTCCGCCCCGTACAGGGGTTTGCCGCGGAGTTTCTTCCGCCGAGTCTCCGCCCGCTGGTTGAGGACGTTTCAGAACGGATGCAAACTCCGCCGGATTACGCTGCGGCTGCGGCCATCGTGGCGCTGGCGGGCTGTGTAAATCGGAGAGCGAGCATCCATCCGAAGGCGCTAGATGATTCGTGGGCTGTGGTTCCAAACCTTTGGGGAGCGATTATCGCGCCACCTGGCTATATGAAGTCACCCGTGCTGCGGTCTGTCACCCTTCCGCTAACACACATCGAAGAGCTATGGCGTGCGGAGCATCAACAAGAATGCGCCGAGTACGAGACCCAGAAAGAGATGGCGGAATTGAGCCGGCAAGCATGGCGTGAGCAGTACAAGGTCGCCTGCAAGAAAGGCAACAGCGCCCCGCCAACCCCGGAGAACAACATTGAGCCTCTAGTGCAAAAGAGGCTCATCCTGACGGACTCCACATTCGAGAAGTTGCACGAAATTCTAAGCGTGAATCCCGCCGGAGTTTTGGTCCTACGCGATGAACTGACCGGCTGGCTTGCGGAACTAGATAGGCAGGGACGCGAGGGAGAACGTGCTTTTTACCTGCAAGCCTGGAACGGAGACGCTGGCTTTACCGTAGACCGGATTGGCCGTGGCTCGATCCATGTTCCAGCGGCGTGCGTCAGCCTTCTGGGCAATATCCAGCCCGCCCGCTTGCGGTCCTACCTCTCGGACGCGGTCTCGGGAGGCCCTGGCGATGACGGCTTGTTCCAGCGATTCCAGATCCTCGTCTGGCCGGATGCACCTCGAGAATGGACCTTGGTGGACCGTGTTCCAAACAGCAGGGCGCTAACAATCGCTGAAAATGTATTTCTTGCGCTGACAAAACTATCCCCCACAGCGCCCGTCCGAACGTGCTTTGCACCGAATGCACAGAAGCTCTTCTTCGATTGGTGGGCCGAACTGGAAGGCAAGATTCGCGGTGAATCAGGTCTCCCCCCAGCGATTGTGGCTCACTTGTCAAAATACCGCAGCCTCATGCCGAGTCTCGCCCTTCTCTTCGAGCTGGCAGATGTGGCGGCTACTGGCGGTAAGATCGGTGAGGCGAAGACTGTCAGCCTGGACCATGCAAGGCAGGCTGCCATGTTCTGCGAGTACCTAGAATCCCATGCAATGCGCGTGTACGCGTGCATCGTTTCCCCGGAGGCCCGTGCAGCCCGCGACCTTGCGCGCCACATCCAGGCCCGCGATCTTCCCGAAGTGTTCAGGACGCGTGATGTCTACTTGAAGAGCTGGAGTGGGTTGGGTTCACCGGAACGGGTTCGCGGAGCACTCGACATTCTGGAAGATGCCGCCTGGGTGCGCACGGCGGAGCTACCAATATCCCCCTCCGGTGGCCGACCACCGGAAGCATGGGTTGTCAATCCGAAGGTGTTCCATGCGAAGTAAATGGCTGGACTGGCAGCCGAACCCGTGTGGTTCTGTAGGTTTTGTAGGCTCGCCATCGGAGGCTTTTCCTATTATTCAGCCTTTCGGTAGAGAAGAAAATGTGTCAGATGCCCGTTCTCAGACGCAAATAATAGAAAAAACGGGTGGGGCCGTACCTACAAAACCTACAAAACGTACCACCATTGAGTCTTTCGACCTTCGAGGCACGATTCCGCCAATGCCGAAAGGTGTGCGGCTTATAGAGTGGAACCCAAAGCCAGCCCCGGTCATCCTGACTCATTTTTCAGTGGTGACGGATGTGTGGGGCTTCATAGCGGCCACGCTCGCGGAGTTGAGAGCTGCTATGAACGGCCAACAGTGGCTTGCGGGCCATAGGGGCGTGCGCGAGCTGGTGGACCGGCTGGAGCAATGCGGTGTGATCGTGCAGATTGACGAAGCGGAGCCTACGGAGATTCCATGCACCTGACCAACGCGCAGAGTTACGAGCTGCTCGGGAAGTACGGATGCTTCGCGCGGGAGTGCTGCGATAAGTGCGGCGCGATTCTCGGACCAGTGCGATACACGCGGCGAGGTGAAGTGGGCGAATGGTGCAGCAGAGAATGCCGCAATGGAGACAAGGCCATAACGCCGGGCCGTTGCTGCGGCTGCGGAGCTTCGCTACAGGGGAAAAGGCGAGGCGCGAAGTGGTGCAGCGATACCTGCCGCGACCGGGTTAATCGCAGCGTCTTAGACAGCTCAAATAAGGGTGGGACGCCCGCGCATTCTAAAAGACTTACAGACGCGGTTAGAGGTTTTCCCTATACCGCCTCATCCGGCCCTAAAACCGGGCATTTTGCGAACGAGCGAGGGTGACGCTCGAAAACCCAATTCGTGATACCTTCCCACTTGCGCAACAGTCTCCGGGCGAGCAAAGGGGGAACATGGCTCGACGGAGATTCCAAAACGGCTACCTGTTCCTGAGAGGTGGAAAGAATCGAAGCGTATGGGTTGCACAGTACCGCGTAGACGAAGTGGATCACGAGGGCAACGTGCGGCGCATTCTGCGAAAGGAAGTCTTGGGGAGCACGCAAGAGCTAAAGACTCGCAGGCTCGCTCAGCGGGAACTCGCCAAGCGGCTTGAGAGGATCAATAGCTTTTCGTACCGGCCAGGGCGAACCGCTACACTCACTCAGTTTGTCGAATCTTGGCGGGAGAATGTGTTGGTGTTGCGGAAACCTTCGAGCGCCAAGGCCGCAGAATCGCACCTGCGCGTGTACCTGATTCCAAGACTCGGCAAGCTCAAACTCGAAGAACTCACGCAGGAAACCATTCAACAGCTAGTTTCCATTCTGGCGCGGAAACTGGCCCCGCACACGCTCTTGAATGTTCTCGGGACACTCAGCGGAATACTCAAGAGCGCAAAAGCCTACGGTTACACTTGCGCGGATTGCTCGCAGGATGCGCTCGTGCTTCCGGCGGCGAGGATCACGCACGCCGTCCGGTTTTTCTCAGCGGGAGAAGTATCGCGCATTCTTTCCTCCGCAACGGAAGAACCCTACCGCACGATGTTTGCGGTTGCGGCTCTCACCGGATTGCGGGCCGGCGAAGTCTGCGGTCTGTCGGTAGACTCGGTAGACCTAGAGCGCAAAACACTCACCGTCACTCAAAGCGCGTGGTACGGACGGCTCCAAGCGCCGAAGAGCAAGTCTGCGGTTCGCACGGTTCCCATCGCAGATATTCTCTGTGATGTGCTAAGAGCGTATCTGCGGGAGTGGAAACCGAACCCGTCTCGCTTGCTCTTCGCCACGCGCACCGGCAAACCGCACAGCGCAAACAAAGTGGTTCAACGGAAGCTCTGGCCCATTCTCGATGGTCTGAAAATTCCGAGGGCAGGCTTTCATGCATTCCGCCACGCGGCCAGCACGCTCTTGATTGACTTGGGAGCAAGCCCGGCCACGGTGCAAGCTCAGCTTGGACACTCAGACCCGCGCATAACTCTCTCCGCGTACTCGCACACGGTAGACAAATCACAGCGGGAAGCGGTTGAGCGGTTGGCGCAAATTCTGATACCAAATGATGCCAAAGCGGTAGACACTAGCAAGTGGGTTCAGTAGATTCAGTGGGTTAGCTTAGGTTAACTGGGGTGAGCGATGGGATTCGAACCCACGACCCTCGGATCCACAATCCGATGCTCTACCAACTGAGCTACGCTCACCGCAGACTGAAAATCATAGCATACCGGCCCAGTGCGAAAAAGCGGCTGGTTGACCCTTCAAAAATTGCCTGACCGGGGTCGTTTCTCGATTCGCAGGAAGAGGACATTATCGGCGACGGAAAGGAGTCACCTTCTTGGATGGGCCGTCGCGATGTGCGGGCGAGTTTTCCGGCCGCAATTCTCGCGGGTGGACCACCTTGCGCGCATAGTCGGCCCAGGGGCCTCGCGGCTCGTATTGCAGATAGCGCGAGAGGTGGAGCCTCGCAGCTTCCATCTCGCCGCGCTTCTCATAGGCCAGAGCAAGATTCAAGTGCGCGTCCGCCAGGTGCGGAGCGATTTGGACAGCTCGTTGCAAGTGCTCGATAGCGGCATCGGTGTCGCCGAGCTGCTCGAACACGCATCCGAGGTTGAACTGCACCAAGGGTTGATTCGGTTCAAGCTGCGCGGCTTGCAAATAGGTTTCCCTGGCTTCGAGCATCTGCCGAAGTTGAAAGAGAGCCGTTCCGAGATTGATGTGGGCTTCCACCCAATCAGGCGCCAGTTGGATGGCCCGGCGATAGGCATCCACCGCCTCGTGCAGAGTGTCCGGTGAGGTGTCGCACGCCATTCCAATTTCAAACCACTCTTCCGCCGTCCGCGAAGACATCTCTTTGACGCGGCCCGTCAACTGCTCTGTCTCAAATTGGAAGTTGAACTGCCCGGTGAGCGGCTCCACCGGCTGGCTCTCGGGTCCGGGGGGTGTCACCACCACCTGCCGCCCGCGCGTGGCCAGCGTAAGCGAAGTCAGCCGCACGGGAGAGGCGCAAAGCTGGTCACGTAAGGCGTCGAGGGTGCGTCGCAGGCGCCGAACGGGAATGCCCCGCGAGGTAAGGTTTTTGATAGTTTCGATGGCGGCCAGGTCAGAGAAGCTGTAGAAGCGCTCGCCCCACCGCGGACGCGGTTCGAGCAGCCCCAGGCGGGTCCAATAGTCGAGCTGGCGGCGAGTAATCCCCGCGATCCGTCCGACCTCGTTTCGCGTATAGCGCTGTTCCAAGGCGGCAGGTCTCGCTCTCAACCCGATGTCTGGCCGATTATGCATATTTCACTGGGCGGGCGATAGAGGGAACTTGCAGGGAGCAAGATGACGCTTGAGGTTACCCGGCAGCAACGCCGCGTTTGCAGGGTGGCGCCGGCTTGTTAGACTGTTTCGGACTGGGTTACGTCCCCAACTATGCAGCCGCACGCCGCCGAGCGTCGCCACCTCGAACGCCAAATCACCTATGCGCGTCCCATTTTCTTGCTTCTGACGCTGGTGGATTTGCTCGAGCTCCGGCTGCTGAGCGAGCGGCGCGCCATAATCTTTGTTGCCATCTATCTTGGCTTGGCCCTGTTCTTTGCGGTGGCGCAGAGTCTCCGCCGGGGCAATGGCCTGACCGTTCCCATTTATGTGGACCTGGCGCTTCTGGTTGTGTTCCTGGTCATCACCTCATCGGTGGTGGCCTCCTGGTTCCTTTTTCTTTTTGTCGCGTTTTCTGCGGGAATCAACTGGGGCCTGCGCCGGTCGGTGCTGCTGGCAGCCGGGATAACTCTGGCGCTGCTGGCGCGCACCATCTACCACGGCTCGGCGCACTGGCCGGAAATGTTATCCTGGGCGGGGCTGGCGATCGGCACGTTCGGCGCGGGGGTCGGCATTTCTTTTCTGGGCGACCGGAACCGGCGTCACGCCGCGGAGCATGAGTTTCTGACGAGCGTCAGCGGCAAGTTGCAAGTGGAGCGCGGCCTGGCCGAATCGTTGCGGCTGATGTTGCAGGAGCTGGCGCAGGCCTTCGCCACGCAGTCCGCCCTGCTGGTCTTTCGCGACGCGGATCTCGAGCGTATTTTCGTCTGGAGGGTCAGCCGCGACGACAGCAGTCGCATTGTGCCCGAGAGCCTGCCGTTGACGCGGGGCGACGGCTATTGGCTCGATTGCATGGATGTGAGCCTCTGTTGGAACTCTCTCGAGGGGGAGGGTGAGGGTTTTGCGTGGAACCGGCACATCGGCCAGAAGCTGGCCGAGGTGCCCCGGCTGCCGGGTCCAACGCGGAATGAGCTGGAGCCACGTTCGTTGCTTTCGGTGGCTTTCGATTTCAGCGGGCAGGCGGTCGGGCGAGTCCTTTTGATCAACGGGAAACAGAGGTTCTTGCCGCAAGACCTGCGCTGGCTCGAGCAGATTCTTCGGCATCTGGGCCCGCCGATGGAAAACCTCTTCTTGCTGCGGCACCTGCGTTCGCGCGCGATTGAAGCCGAGCGCAGCCGCATCTCCCGGGACTTGCACGACGGCATCCTGCAAACGCTCTTGAGCGTGGAAATCCAACTGGACGTTCTCCGCCGGAAGCTCCCGCAGATGCTCGAGCAGACCGCCGGAGGGCTGGCGACGCTCCAACAAACCGTAAAGAACGAGAGTGAGGAGCTGCGGCGTTTTGTCACCGACCTCCGCCCGCTGCGGGTGCAGAGCGCAGACCTTGTGGACCTGATGCGCGGGTTTGCCGAGCGCTACCGCAATGAGGCCGGCATGGCGCTGGATCTGCTGATTGACAGCGCCCAGTTGCAGGTACCCGACCGAGTCTGCCGCGACTTGTTCCAGATATACAGAGAAGCACTCAACAACATAAAAAAGCATGCGCGCGCCTCCCACGTCGTGGTAAAACTATGGCAAAACGAAGGCCAAGTCGTCCTCGTGATAGACGACAACGGCGAAGGCTTCAGTTTTGCGGGCCGGTTCACAGGGGAAGAGCTGGACCGCTTGCGGTTAGGGCCGATTTCCATAAAGGAACGCACCAGAAGCGTGGGGGGGATCTTAACAGTGGAATCCAGTCCCGGCCACGGCGCGCGTCTTACGGTTGAGGTGCCGCTCGCCTAATGGCCAAGAACAAACAGCCGATTCGTATCCTCGTGGCTGACGACCACGTCATCTTCCGCGATGGTCTGCGCAAGCTACTGACCGCCGACGACGATTTGACCATCGTCGGCGAAGCCTCCAACGGGACGGAGTGCATCAAGCTGTTGGGCAAGCTCAAGCCCGATATCCTGCTGCTGGATCTGCGCATGCCCGATAAGGACGGCCTGGCCGTTCTCGAGGAAGTCAATTTCGATACGCTGCCCACGCGGGTCGTCGTCCTGACCGCTGCCGAAGATGATCGCGACGTTGTGCGCGCCATGCGCCTCGGTGCTCGCGGCGTGGTGCTGAAGCAGTCGGCCAGCGACCTGCTGGTCAAAAGCATCTACAAAGTCCACGGCGGCGAGATCTGGCTGGACAACCGGATGACCGCCGAAGTGATGAAGGCCTTCTCCAAGTCCTCGGAGTCGGGCCCGCGCCGCGAGAAGCCCCTGCTCAGCGACCGCGAAAAGGAAATTGTCCAGCTTGTCGCCCAGGGTTATCGCAACAAGGAAATCGGCGAGAAGCTCTTCATCAGCGAGCAAACGGTGAAAAACCACCTGCACAATATCTTCGACAAGCTGGGCGTTTCCGACCGCCTCGAGCTGGCCCTTTACGCCATCCATCACCGCCTCATTGACCAGGCCTGATTTGACCTAAGTCCTGTCAATTCTTCGACCTGTCTAGTACGCTGGTACCAATTCCATAGCCCCGTTTTGGCCCCTTCTGCCTATTGAGCGAATCAGACCCAACCTCTATTCTGGACACGTCAAACAGGAGGCGTGTCCTTGTCCGATACCGAGCGTCGGTTAACACAGAGGTTCCGGATTAAGTTGCCGCTCATTGTGCGCTGGACGACCGGTTCGGCAGTGGGTGAAGCGGCCACCGAGTCCCGAGACGTCAGCTCTCGCGGCGTCCACTTTTCTCTTCCCAAAGAGGTCAAGCAGGGCTCCCCAGTGGAAATTCTGCTGACCCTGCCCCATGAAATTACGCTGGCTGGTCCGGTGCGCGTACGTTGCCTGGGCCGGGTGCAGCGCTCCCAGATGGATGAATCCGGCAAGGTGGGAGTGGTGGCCGCAATTGAGCGATACGAGTTCCTGCGCGGCGACGAACACGCCGCGTAGAACGGTTCTTGCCCTCAACCTGCGGAGGTGGGCAGGAAAAGCCGGGGTGCCCGGGTCCCTCAGCCTGGCGCCCCGGTTCTTTTTTTTGTCAGAACGTCGAAGCCAAGTCCTCAGGCAGAAGCTGGCTGGCGTGGATTACGGCGATCACGATGACCCGCTCTGCTTCCACCTTGTAAATCACTCGATAGCGCCGCCAGAAAAGTTCTCTGAGCCGCGGATCGGCGTATTCGGGGACGACGCGGCCGCTCCGAGGAAAGACCGCCGCCTGTTCAACCAAGCCCACGATCCTAGAAGCGGTTACAGCGGCAAAATGGGGCGAGTCTTGTGCGATGAAGGCAGCAATCTGAGTCAGGTCTTCAAGAGCTCGTTGAGCCCAAACTATTCTCGCAGCCACTTGGCCAGGCGCCTCTTGGCCTCGTCGTGGTCCACCAACCTACCGGCGGCTAGATCGGCCAGGCCGCGGTCTACAATTTCTTTGAAGTACAGCTTCTCAAAAACATCATCAACCGTGGCGGTGTCCGGCAGGTTTTGAATCAACTGAAGGATCCGCTCTTTCTCTGTCACATGCCCTCGAATGACCTTCGACTCCAAAAGTACCCTTTCATATGCTAGCACAGAATCAGGGGTTTGTTGGTTGCCGGGAGTGTGCAAACGTGCGGGAGTGGAGCTCGAGCGAGAGTGGAAAGTGCGAGGTCACGAACGCACCGTCGTGGCCTCCCGGGTTGAGATGGTATTCGTGTTCGATCCGCCTTGCCTCTAAAATCTCATGCAGACGCCTGGCTCCGTTGTAGAACCCGTAGTGGTCTTCGGTTCCACAGTCGAAGTAGATTCGCAACCCAGAGAGTCCGGCCGTCCCCGCCAGCGTCAAGGGGTTTAAGCGATCAAAATAGGCCGGGTTCGGAGGCGCACCGAAGACTGTCCCCAGCAAACCCAGCGCCCCGATGTTCGTCCGCACTCCGCCGAGGATTTCCACTCGAGGAATCTTTTCCATCAGCGCTCCCATGTGCGAGCTCACCGAGCCGAACATCTGCGGGTAGGCAAACGCATAGCGCAGTGCGCCGTAGCCTCCCATGGAAACGCCGGTAATGCCGCGGGACCCGCGCACGGCACGCGTCCGGTAGCTCCTGTCTACGAGCGGAATGAACTCCCGGATGAAGAAGTCTTCATATCGCACTCGTCCGTCACTCGAATTGACATAAAACGTCCGGCCGCCCTCCGGCGCGACGATGATGAAATCCCCGATGCGCCCTTTCTCCCGCAGATACTCAACCAGGCTCCAGCCGCCAAGGTTGATGAGCGACTGCTCGTTGTCCCCAAGCCCATGGAGGAAGTAGAGGACAGGAAAGCGCCGTGCTTTCTCCGTGTCGTAGCTTGCTGGCAAAAAAACGCAATAGCGCACCGCCCGCTTCAGAATTTGGCTGGAGGCCGCTCGACATTCCACCCTCCCTGCTGCTTCAGAAGTCGGCGCAACGCTCAAAAAAAGGAGTAGCAGACTGCCCGAATAAAGTAGGAGGCTTCTTGCGGCCTTATTCATAGCGAAGGGCTTGCACGGGGTCGAGCTTGGCCGCGCGCGAGGCGGGGTAGAGTCCGGCCACAAGACTCACCAACAACGCAAAGCCAATAGCACTCACCACCAGCCACCACGGTACAGACCAGATCGTTTGCGGCGGCAGCTCCTGGCGCTTCAAGTAGATGTTAATTCCAAAATTGATGATCCGACCGATGGCCCATCCCATGCCCACGCCCAGCACCCCTCCCAGCAGGCCCATCACTCCAGCTTCCGCGAAGAAAAGCTGCTTGACGTCCCGATCCGCCGCTCCCAGCGCCTTGAGGATGCCGATTTCGCGACGCCGCTCGAGGATGGCCATCACCAGCGTGTTGACGATGCCCATCGAGGCGACCGCCAGCGCCAGGCTGCCGAATGCTCCCAAAAAGCTGTCCAGTACGGCGAACGCCAGCCGCAAACTTTTCGCCACATCGTGCAGTGAGTAAGTTTGAAAGCCCAGCTTCTTGATGGACTCCTGCACGGCTGGCACTTTGCCGGCGCTGTTCACGCGCACGGAAAGATTCAAGTACTCAGGTGTTGCCGAAGTGCGCATGGCCTGTCGCAAGTCCCCAAACTGCACGGAGCTTAGTTTCTGCGCCAACTGCAGTGGAATAAAGACGCGACTCCGCCCGAATCCGCCAAAGCCTGATCCCGGCTCGGTTTCGACTATCCCGACGATGCGCAGTCTCACCTCTCGCGGGACCACCGAAAAACCCCAGTTGGCAGCGCCCTCGGCGTCGGGCGGAGCAGCTCCGGCACGCGTCGGCGAGGCTAGCGGCTGCCGCTCGGCGTAGCGCAACACCAGCTCCTTGCCGAGCAAAGACAAAGGCTCCTCTTCAAGATCGCGAGCAAACTCAATCTGCAGGATTGTCTCGTCCGCATTCGCCGCAGTGAAAAATGCGCCCTTTATCCCGTCAAAAACTTCTCTTTGTCGCGCAGATTCCGGCAGGCCGGCCACAGTCATCATCCGTGGCGCATCCTGATACTGCAGTTCAGCGGGAAAGCGAATCTCCGGGTAAACCTCAAGGACGTTTGCCAGGCCGGCAATCTCCTTGCGCGCCGCCTCGTCCAGCGGGCGGATCGGCTCCGGGGCGGCTTCGGCCTTCCGCGGCCGGCCGTAATCTCCGAAGCTTCGGCGCGAAGTGACGACCACGGTGTCGAAGAGACCGGTACGCTGCAGGCGTCCGCTCAACAGCTCTTGCAGCCCGACTCCCAGCGAGAGCATGGCCACAAGCGAAGCGACACCGACGGCAATGCCCAGCGTGGTCAGGGTGTTTCGCAGCAATGCTTCCCGAAGATTGCGGCTGGCGAGCTCGGTCAGGTCAACGAATTTCATTGGACAGAGTTCCCCTCGACGAGCTTCCCGTCGGCCAGAAAAATCTGCCGCTGCGCGTATCGCTCGGCCAACGGGCGTTCGTGCGTGACCATCACCACCGTCATCCCCAGCGACTGATTGATCTCCGCGATCAGGTTCAGAATCTCTTCCCCGGTGCGGCTGTCGAGATTGCCGGTGGGCTCGTCGGCCAGCAATATCGTCGGACGATTCACCAGGGCGCGAGCGATGGCGGCGCGCTGCTGCTCGCCGCCGGAAAGTTCGCTTGGCCGGTGATGCATCCTCGCGCCCAGTCGAACGCGTTCGAGCGACTCCCGCACCCGCCCGGCGCGCTCTCGCCGGTCCACCTCCGCCAGCCGCAGCGGCAATTCGACATTCTCAGCAAGGTTCATTCGCGGCAGCAGATTGAAAGATTGGAAGACCATGCCGACGGTCTGGCTGCGGTGTTTCGCCAACTCCATCGGAGTCATTTGTGCGAGATCGCGCCCATGGGCATAGATGGCGCCGGAGCTGGGGCGATCAAGGCCCGCAATCAGGTTCAGCAGTGTGGATTTGCCTGAGCCGGAGCTGCCCAGCAGGGCGACAAACTCGCCGGCGCGCACTTCGACCGACACATCGTCCACGGCACGGATCACGCTTTCCCCCATGGTGTAATGACGGGAGACGCCGGCTGCGCGGATGGCAGTGGAATTTGTATGCTCGGTGCGCACGATTGCCCCAGACATATTACTACGCGCACCGTGTTCGCGAGGTTGCAGAATCTTCTCGAGCGAACTCTACTTCATCGGCAGGAAGTGAAAGGTTTGCGGCGGTTTTTTGCCGGCAGCATCGCCTTCGACGCGCGCCGTCAGGCTGCCGTCAGGGTTCTTGCGGTAGGAAATTTTCTGAGGATGGTCGTGCAGCGGGTTCTCAAAGACGGCGGACTGCCCCTCGAGACTCGTCAACTTGAAATCCGTGGCCTGCTGCCCGCGCGGCATGGCCACGTAGAATATTCCCTCGGGGCGCGTCTCGATGCGCAAGTACTCAAAGAAGACAGTCTTTCCCCCGGCCAGAGTCCGGCTCACCGCAAACATGGTCCCGCCTGCCGGTTTGGTCCAGTGTTCCTCGGACTGCACGCGCCCGGGCGCCATTTGCCAGGAACCCGCCATCCATCCCAACTCCTCAATCGAAGGGCTGCTCGAGGTGGTGGCTTGCAGCGCTGAAGTTCGCAGGTTGGTCATCAATATGCTGCACAAGGCCAGCATTCCAGCAAAGGAGAAAAGCAGACGTCGAGTGATCGCGGCGCGCATGTGCGTCTCCTGAACTTTGATCCCTGCGGCGAACGATAGTTTGCCCGTTACGGCGACAGTCTAGTCGCGCGGAAATTGCGGGTCTTGTACAAATGCGACATCCGGTTCTTGCGCAGGAAATAGTGGAGTAGGAGGTCGTCGTTGGCCAGCAAACAGGCGGGCGTCTCGCCGGCAAACTCGCGGAAATCTCGAATCAGATGCGACTGATCGGTGTATCCACATTCGGCGGCGACAGCGGCCCAGCCGCGCACGTCATCTCGTTCGATGGCCTGGAACACTTTTTGAAATCGCAAAATTCGGCACAACATTTTTGGCGGCAGGCCGACGGCCCGTTCAAACTCCCGTTCCAGCCTCCGGCTACCGAGTCCCACGATGTGTTGCAGTCGGGTCACGGAAAGAGTTCCGCTGGTTCGCTCAATCACTTTCACCGCCGCTTCCACGCTTTGCCGGACAGGTCGCCCGGCGCCAAGCTGCGAGCAAAGAATCGTTTCCAAAGCCCTCAACTGTTTGGTGAAAGAAGCGCTCCCCATCACGCGGTCGAGGATCAGCCGATGCAAGCGAGGACACACACTGTCGAGAGACACAATCGCACCGGTCAGCTCCTTTGCCGGCAGCCCCAGAAATGCAGCGGCACCCGCCGGCCGGAACCGCACCCCGATGATTTCCACCCGGCCTGTGGGCAGAATTCTCAGCGGGCGCACCATTTGCCCCGCAAGAAGCATTTGCGGTTGGAGCTGGCTCGAGCCGTCGTCCCGTACCTCGCGGAAGCGATCGGCGAGGTTCAACACCAGCTCGCAGCATCCGTCCGGCAGAATGCGATGCGCGCTGGCGGACGCAGCCTGGCCCGTGCTCGCAAGCGTCCAAAAGCATTCGATGTACCGTGCGAGGGATATCGGAGGAGCAATCTCTGTGTACTTCATGTGGCCTCGTCAGCCCTCGAGGAGCGGTCCGACCAATTGGTTTTGCCTACCCTGAGCTTGCCGATGGGAACCAACCGCCCTCCTGCGCCCAAGGCCAATTCTAGATTGCTAAGTGGTTGGTTCGCCTAGCCTTTTCCTATGTCCTGCATCACGGTTTTGCACGGTATTCGTTAATGTTTGTTCCCAAGTTGTTCCCAAATTCTGACTGCTCAAATTAGCGCGGAGCACTACTCATCCCTTATGTCTGCTTGTTTTTGGATGAGTGCAATGTTAACTACGCCTTGCCGCGGCACATTCAATCACACGCATAAGACTTTCAGTGTCACCCCAACGCGCTACCCGCGCTCCTATGTCTCTAAGGAGTTGAGGAGCTTGTCCGTATGAACCTTTCAGCTGAATACCACAAATTCACTTGCCTAGGGCAAAAGCGGTGTCTAGTTCCCAGTCAACCCAGTCGCGCCAAGCTGTGCCATTTCCGATCAGACAAGCCACGACGGATGTTCTCTGGATGATCGCTCGAATGCGCTGCTTTACGTAGGCTCCTCGTTCGCTGTTGATGACTTCTCGAAAGCTGCCATCATAGAAGTCGAGTACCAGATTTGGGGCTCGCGCCATTAGCCTAAATCCGTTTACTTGGGGAAGGTCTTCCACATGAAAGCTGAGATAGATGCGACGCCTGGACGCATGGTAGGTCAGCTCGCCTCGGTATGCCTTCACGAGTTGCGTGACAGAATCGAAGCCGCGCTCCCTTTGAAGCCGATGGGAGCCTGGGTACGGTTGGAACCACGGTGAAGCTCACCACGGTGGGAGCGCCCACGCCGCAGGTTTCCGAAACAACAGTGACGCGAGCCGACGCTCCCAAGGTGCCTGAGTACAACTGGGGTGGCAACGATATCCGGTGGGAACTCGAAGCCTTTGGTGGCGGCACGCGCCTCACGCTGTGGCACAACATCGATCGCCGCTTCATCTCGTGGGGCGCCGCGGGCTGGCACATCTGCTTCGACGTCCTTGAGCGGCTCCTCGCGGGTGAGCCGATTGGACGCATCGTCG
>Ga0247727_10008570_pt1 | contig 18931 bp, 14 predicted proteins | sample WisWelCaveWW1625_FD_202498 | JGI IMG/M metagenome (GOLD analysis project Ga0247727, IMG submission 202498) | Biofilm microbial communities from Wishing Well Cave, Virginia, United States - WW16-25 | ecosystem: Environmental > Aquatic > Deep subsurface > Groundwater > Cave microbial mat | place... | reverse complement strand
CAGCCGCCCGTAATCCCCTCCAGCTTCAACCCCATCTCCTGCGCCTTCCAGTCCATCAGGGCCTTGAACGGACGCGCGTAATGGGCCGAGTGCAGGGGCAGGTAGCCGAGTCCCCGATCCCGGACGTGGCGGACCACCCGGTCCACGTTCTCGTCGGTCACGTCCTTGTGATTCTTGTGGCCGAACCAGATCAGGACGTCGGTCTGAGCCAGGGCCGCCTCGCTCAGTCCCTGATCGGGATCGGCGAGGTTGGCGATGCGCACCTGAACCTTCTTGTCGCCGCCGAAGACCTCGGCCATCGCCCCGTTGATGCCGTTCGGGTAGACATCGGCCGGCTCACTGCGCTCGCTCCAGGCCATCACCCGGATAGGTTTCTGACCCAGGGCCGGGAAGACGACCAGCGCGGCCGCGATAAAAGGGAGAAGTTGCTTGGTCATGACTGGCGTCCTTTCCGAAACCATTCTACCGTCCGCCGGAGTCCTTCCTCAAAGTCAATCTCCGGCTGATAGCCCAGCTCGCGGCAGGCGTTGGCGATGTCGGCCTGGGAATGGAGAATGTCCCCAGGCCGGGGCGGGCCGTACCGCGGCGGAATCTCGACCCCCTCGATCTTCTGCAGAACACGCCACGCCTCGTTGAGCGTAAACCGCCCCCCGACGCCGCCATTGTACAGCTTGCCGGCCGCCTCGGGCGCTCGCGCCGCCTTCAGGCACAACTGCACGATGTTGTCCACGTAGGTGAAGTCGCGCGACTGCTCCCCGTCGCCGAAGATCGTGGGCGGGCGCCGCTGCAGCAGCGCGTCGATGAACAGCGAAATGACTCCCGAATACGGAGACCCCGGGTCCTGTCGCGGGCCGAACACATTGAAGAACCGCACAGCGACTGTCTCCAGGCCGTAGACCTGGGTGAAGACGCTGGCGTAGTATTCCCCGACCAGCTTCTGCACCGCGTAAGGCGACTTGGGTTGTGGCGGCATGCTCTCCGTCTTGGGCAGCGTCGGCGTGTCTCCGTAGGCGGAGGAGGAGCCGGAATAGATCACTCGCCGCGCGCGATGCCGCTGAGCCGCCAGAAGCACATTGAACGTGCCGTTCACGTTGACCTCATGCGACGCCTCCGGCTCGGCGATGGACCGCGGGACCGAAGGGATGGCGGCCAAGTGAAAGACCAGTTCGGCCCCGTCGAAAAGTCCCGCGATGGCCTGGTAATGGCGAAGGTCAACCTGATGGAGCTCGACCTCGCCCCGCAGGCCGTCCAGATTCTGGAGCTTGCCCGTGCTCAGATTGTCGAGCACGAGGACGTGGGCGGAGTCGTCTTCGGCGAGCAAGCCTCGCACCAGGGCCGAGCCGATAAAGCCGGCGCCCCCGGTCACTATGATTCGATCAGGCATGGTCCGGGCTCATGGCAGGCCGTCGATCTGGCTCCTCAAATACTCGCCCGCCTCGCTGAGGATCTTTTCCGCGCCGGGAGCGAAATCGAAGACCTCCATCGAGATCCAACCCCCGTAGCCGCGGCGCTTCAAAGTTTCCAGCACGGGACGGAAGTCGTGACCGCCGCCGGGGCGGGGGTGCGTGCCGTCCATCTCGTTCACGTGGACATGGCGGAGGCGGTCGAAGTACCGATCCACCAGAGCCTCGTGGGGCTCGATCTCGTCAACCGCGTTGTGCGAGTCATACATCGTGCGCACCGCCGGACTGCCGATCTCCTCCACCAGGGCGGCAGCTTCGGCCAGGCTTAGCAGCACGTCGCACTGCGCGGCGGAGAGCGGCTCCAGGCAGATGGTCACCCCGCGCTCGACCGCCCGCGGCGCCACTCCCGCGACCCCCTCGACGAAATGCCTGGTGGCTTCGGCCGGCGAAAGCCCTCCGCTCGACGCCCGCTGCTTGGGCGAGCCGAACACCATCACTCCGTGGGGGCCCAGGTCGGCGCAAAGATCGATCAAGCCGGCCACGTAGTCCCAGCTTTTTTGGCGCACCGCGGGGTCCGGGGTGGTAACGTGCAGCCCGGGCGGCCCCACCAGCAGCCAGTGCAGCCCCACGAAATCGACGCCTTCCCCGGCCATGACTTCGCGCAAACGGCGTCGCTCGCCCGCGCTCAACATGGTGGCGTTCTCGGCCAGGGTAAAGGGCGCCAGCTCGATTCCCGTCCACCCGGCGCGCCGCGCCAGTCGACAGGACTCGGCGAAATCTCGTTTTTCGAAGACTTCGTTGCAGACCGCCAGCCGGAAGGGCCTCGACATGCGGAAAGAAGCGCAGTATACCGCACCAGGCGCCGGATGCGCTATCATGCCGGCGAAGGGAGGGTCCTATGCAGATGGACCGCCGAGAGTTCGGCCTCGCTTGTCTGGGCGCCGCGGCCGCCGCCGGTGTGGCCCGGGCCGCGCCCAAGATCGAATCCGTGGTTAACGGCGTGGTCATCGGAGTCCAGAGCTACAGCTTCCGCGACATGCCGATCGACGCCGCCCTCCAGGCCATGAAGGGCATCGGCTTGGGCGTCTGCGAGATGTGGCAGGGCCATATCGAGCCGCGCGGCGTCCCACGGGCGGAGCTTCGCCAGTGGCGGCTCAGCGTGTCGCTTGACCAGTTCCGCGCCCTGGGCAAGAAGTTCCGCGACGCCGGAGTCAAGCTGTACGCTTACAACTACAGCTTCAAGGACGACTTTACCGATCCCGAGATCGAGCGCGGCTTCCTGATGGCGAAAGCGCTCGGCGCCAAGGTCATCACCGCCTCGTCCAATGTGAGCACCGCCGCCCGCATCGACCCCTTCGCCCGGAAGCACAAGATACGCGTGGGCATGCACAACCACTCCAATATCAAGCCCAACGAGTTCGCCACTCCGGAAAACTTCGCCGAGGCGATGAAGGGCCGGTCGAAATACATCGCCATCAATCTGGACATCGGCCACTTCACTGCCGCCGGCTTCGACGCCGTGAAGTATCTGGAGGAACACTCCGCCGACATCCTGACCCTGCACCTCAAGGACCGCAAGAAGAACCAGGGAGACAACGTCCCCTTCGGCACGGGTGATACGCCGATCAAAGACGTCCTGGCCCTGCTGCGACGCAAGAAACTGAAGATCCCCGCCAACATCGAGTACGAGTACAAGGGCGCCGACACGACGGCGGAGGTGCGGCGGTGTTTTGAGTACTGTAAGGCGGCGCTGGGATAAGTGCGAATCCTGCTGCGAGAGTGTTGGGCCCTGGCGGCGCGCGGGTGGCTGGGATGGCTGCTCCTGGCTGTGCCGCTGGCGGTGGCGCTGAAGTGGACCGGCCAGCCGGCGCCGGTCCTGTTCCTGGCGGCCGCCGTGGCGGTGATCCCCCTGGCCGGGCTGCTGGGGCACGCCACCGAGGAAGTGGCCGCCCGGCTGGGGCCGACCGCCGGCGGGCTGCTGAACGGAACCCTGGGCAACGCCGGGGAAATGATCATCGCTCTGCTTGCTCTGCGCGCCGGCCACCTCGAGGTCGTCCAGGCCTCGCTCTCCGGCAGCATCGTCGGCAATCTACTGCTGGTCTTCGGCCTGGCCATCTTCCTGGGCGGCCTGAAGCGCGAGAAGCAAACCTTCAGCCGCGCCGCCGCCGGCATGAACGTCACCATGCTGTTTCTCGCGGTGGTAGCCCTGGTGACCCCGGCCGTCTTTAATCTGGCGGCGTTCGGCAAGATCCAGCACCAGGGCCGCGCCGTCGAATCCCTGGCCTTGTGGACCTCGTTCGTGCTGATCGCGATCTACCTGGCCAGCTTTGTCATGACCTTTCGGACCCACCGGGCCTGGTTCCGCGGCGAGGCCCACTCCGTGGCGACGGTGCGGCCCTCGAGCGCTCTGACCATGCTGGGGGTGGCGACGTTGGGGATCGTCGTGTGCAGCGAGATCCTGGTGGGGGCGATCGAGCAGGCGTCCCGCGCCTTGCGGCTGACCGAGCTGTTCGTGGGCGTGATCGTGGTGGCGGTGGTGGGCAATGCCGCCGAGCACTCCACCGCCATCCTGATGGCCCGCAAGAATCAAGTCGATGCGGCTCTGGCCATCGCCGTGGGCAGCAGCACCCAGATCGCTATGCTCGTCGCGCCGGTGCTGGTTTTCGTCTCCTTCGCCTTCGGCACGCCCATGACGCTGGTCTTCCATCCGCTGGAGATCGCCGCGGTGGTTCTGTCGGTCCTGATCATCCACATGGTGGCCCTGGACGGGGAGGCCAACTGGTTCGAGGGTCTGGAGCTGCTGGCCGTCTATGCCATGCTGGGGTTAGGGTTCTATTTCCTGCCGGCGGCGAACCCCTAGAGCAACTAATACAAAGGGATCTTCAGCTTCAGGCTGACGCCCTGGCCGGGCTGGGATTCCAGCGTCACATCGCCGCCGAGAGCCCGCATCCGCTGCTTGATGCTGTTGGGGCCCAGCCGCAGCAGCTCCAGCTCCTCCAGCGTATAGCTGCCCCCGAATCGGAAGCCCTTCCCGTTGTCGTTGACGGCGATGCTCAGGTGATCCCCGTTCTTCTCCAGCGAAAACAGCACGTGGGTGGCCTGGGCGTGCTTCTGGATGTTGTGCAGGGCCTCGCGGATGATCTGCAGGATGTCGCCGCCGATCTTTCCGGCGGCGCCGATCGGCTCGTCGCCGGTCATGAAGGTCACCGGCACGCCGCTCTCCTTCTGGAAGTCGTCGACCAGGCGGCGCGCGGCCGCGGTCAGGCTCGAAGTGTCGACCTCCACCGGGCGCATGCTGTTGACGAAGGTCCTCATCTCGGTCACCTGCTTGCGAGCCAGGTCCTGGAGCTGATCCAGCTCGCGCACGGCGGCCTGCGGATCGCGCTCCATCAGCTTGCGAATCATGTGCACGCGCATCTGAAAGCTGATCACGCTCTGCAGGGGACCGTCGTGGAAGTCCTGCGCCACGCGGTAGCGCTCCCGCTCGTAGGCGGCGTACTCCGCCGACTTGACCACCAGCACCTGCCGGACCAGCCGGCTGAATACCGGCGCCACCCGTTTCAGGCGCCGCTGCAGCCGCGCGCTCATCGGCGCCACCCGGTTGATCAACAGCAACCGCCCGATGGGCCGTCCCTGACCGTACAGCCCGCAGCCCACCGCGTTGTAGATCTCGAACTTGCGGATCAGGCGCGGATGCAAATCATAGCCGGCCGATCCGCCGCCGGCCTCTTGCTCGGCGGCCGCCTGATTGGCGAAGAAGTCCAATCGCTCGCCGCGGAATACGCTCCACTCCCGGCTGTCTTCGGCCTGCGGCGCCGAAGAGGCTCGATTCGGTCCCTCCAGCGGCGGATGCTGGCACAGGCAGAAATGATCGTTGCGCTCGTCCCAAAACGCCAGCAGCGCGCGGGAACAGCGGAACCAGTCGGCCAGCTCCATCAGACCCCTCTGGATCGCCGCCACGCTGGCTGATTCCGAAGCCCCCGTCCCCTGATCCGCCAGCGCCATGACCCGCCGCTCCACCGAGTAGCGCTGATCGGAGACGGCAAAGGCCAGCAGCCCTCCCACCACCGCCAGGAACAGCACGCTCTGCACCGTCACCACCAGCGGCTTGGTGTACGGGCTCTCCACGCTGGCCGAAAAGAACACCAGCGTCACCGCCGTCGCGATCAGGATTACTTCCCGCGCCCCGTGCACGGACCAGCTCTCCAGCACCAGAAAGACGTAGAAGACCCCGGCCAGCGCCGGCGCCAGCTCCGTGCTTCCCCAAAACACCAGAGACAGCAGGAAGATCAGGTCCAGGAACAGGACAAGGAGGCTCCAGTTCCGCGCCAGGCGATGGGAATAGAAGACCAGAAGCAGGACGCTGTAGGCCACGAACGAAGCGAAGATGGCCGCGGCCGCCCGGCTGGGACGCGCCTCCGAGAAGAACACGTCGGTGGCTACGTAGGCCGCCGCCAAGGCGGCGCGGAATAGAGCTAGCCGGCCCAGGCGGCGGCTGAGCGCGCCGAGCTCCTCGGCTAAAGGCTCGCTGACCAACTTGATTGACGGCAACGGAGGCAAGACGTTCCCATCTGGATTTTACCGCAAGAACCGCGCAGGAACGGCCATCCCAGGCGTTCTAAGGTGTTTCCCTGGCCGAGGTTAGGGCCTGTCACGAAATAACAGTAGCAACCGCTCCCTTACGGTCGCGGCTCGGAAGCGCCTCTTAAAGCGATCGCTCGGCTAGTTCTCCGATCAACGGCAGCGAGTAGCGTTCCTCGCGGGCGGCCTTAATGATCATGAAGATCCACAAGCCCAGCACCAGCAACTGTAGAATCTTGCCGAAAGGAAAAAACGGCCGGTCCAGGAAATGAAACCAGGGATGAACGACCCAATCCACCAGCAGCCAGGCGACGAACAGATACAGTCCCTGGAAGGCGTGAAACCGCACGTCCCGCAAATCGCGGAAGCGGGTCGAGGCCAGGACCAGAATGGCCGCGATCCAGCCTACAAACGGGATGTAGCAGAGCAGGGAGGCCGTCCGCGGCGTGATCGCCTGGGCGGCGCCGGCGCTGTAAACTCCCGGCGTCCCGGGGATCGGCTGGCGGGCGCCGCAACCGCCGCAGAAGTAGTCCCGGCCGCCCAGCGAGTTCCCGCATTGGGTGCAGAAAGGCACGACCTCCCCTTCGTTAACAGGGTACGATAGGTCCCGGCGGAAAGTTCGCCCTTTTCCTAGGCCACCAGCACCTGGTGATCCGGGCAATCAAACCGGATCGACCCGTAAAGGCGATCCAACAGCCCCAACCCATGCCGGGCCAGGAAGGGTAGCACCGAATAGAAGCGCTCCTGCAAGGTCTTTTCCGGCAGGATCAATCCGCTCAGGTACGCCGCGTCGGCCCGACAGCGCTCGACCCGGCGCAGGTTCTCCCTGGCCCCCTTGGCCTGAATCTTGGAAAGTTGGTAGCGGATCTTCCGCCCGGACAGATTCACCGCCGCCGCCAGAGTCGGATCGAAAGCGAGAAGCTCTTCTTCCAAGCTCCGCAGGGCGGTCTCGATCTGCTCCTGGCTGGACCGGGTGGCCGCGCGGACTCGCTCCGGAAGCGCGACTTCGGCGATGCGCTGCTCCAGCGCCTCCGCCCCGCTGAGAGCGTCGGTCAGCCGCAACCCGTATCGGCTCATGAGTTTTTGGGACCGCGCGTCCAGGATGGTGAAACCGGCCCGCGGCAGAGCCACCGGCATCCGTCCCAGCAGGCGGCGATACAGGACCTCGGACTGCGCCAGGTAGGCCAGCTCCGCCGGCCCGCCCACGTAGGCGACCGTCGGCAGAAGGAAATCCTGCACTACCGGGCGAAGCAGCGCGTTGGGCGAGAACGCTTCCGCTTCGTCTTCGAGACGGGCCAGCAATTGAGCCTGCTGGTGAGTTCGACCGTTGGCCGTGTATTCGCGGCCGGACTGGCCGGAGCGGCGCAGGGAAATGCGCCGTCCGTTCTCGATCAAGAAGAACAGGGAAGTGCTCTCCTCGACATGCACCTGGGCGTGGTAACCGGACTGCTCGAGCTGCCGCCCCCGAGCCCGCAGCGCGACGTTCAACTCCGGTCCCTGCTCGATCACCTGACGCAGCAGGGGGGCGGCCAGCCGCCGGACGCCGGGGGACAGCGGGTCCAGCAGCAGCACGCCGTGCGGGGCCAGCAGGCGCCTCAGCAGCGACTTGAACCCGCCCCCGAAGGTAACCCCATCGGGATAGGCCTCCTGGGCCAGCCGCGTGATCTCGGAACCGAACGGCAGATCGGCCAAAGCCCGTTGCAGGCTGGCGCGGCTCGCGTCACCGACCGCCAGGGGACCCACCGGCCGGCCCGCCCCGTCCGCCGGCGAAGCGCTGGCCTGCAACCGAATGGGGCGATTCTGCGCATCAAACACCCAGACGTGATCGATCTCCGCCAGATCGTGGTCCTCGGTGGCCAGCCAGAACACCGGAACCGCGGGCAGGCCCTTCTCGGTCAGCTCGGAGGCCAGCCTGGCCGCGCTGAGCGCCTTGTAAATGGTGAAAATCGGGCCTGTGTACAGTCCCACCTGCTGCCCGGCCGCCACCACCAGCGTTTCCGGGCGCTCCAGCCTCTCCAGATGAGCCCGCGCCGCCTCGCCTGACTGGCTGTTCTCCGCTCGCAGAACCTCCACCAGCCTCGCGCGATGCGAGCTGTCGATCTTCACCGACTCGGCGGCTGCGAAGAAGGAGTTCTCCGAGAACGGCGCATGGTGATAAAAGCCCTGGACGCAGTCAAAATGACAGACCAGATCGGCGAACAGCCGGCTGGTGTGCGGCAGCTCTGTGTGCCGGATACATTCGGCCATGAAAGTTCCTGGGAAGCCCTTTCGATAGAATAACAGAAACCCCAAGTTGCTATCATCGTGGAAGGCGCTCGCGGGTGCTTAACGATTTTTGGGGAGATCCGGTTCTCGTGACCGCTCCCTCCGGTCGCGGCTCGGTAACCGTCTGCAAACACAGGCGCCCGTTTCTGAGCCGCGACCGCAGGGAGCGGGTTTCTGCTGCTGAACAAGCGAAATCCCCAAGACGGTTAAGCACCCGGCGCTCGCCGCCACGCCTGTGATCGGTGTTTACATCTCGATCCCGTTTTGCGCGCAGAAATGCACGTACTGCCACTTCGCTTCCGGCGTAGTGGAGCCCGCGCTGACGCGCGATTACGTATCCGCGCTCGAAGCTGAGCTCGCGGCCGAACCGTGGCCGGAGCCGCCCGATACCCTGTACCTGGGCGGCGGCACTCCCAGCCTGCTGGACGAGGAGACGCTGCGCGGCATCCTGGCGCGCCTGCCCACCGCGGCTTGGCGCGAGGCCACCATCGAAGCCAGCCCGGGCTCCGTGACCGCGCAACGCGCGCGCCATTGGCGACGGCTGGGTCTGGACCGCGTGAGTCTGGGCGTCCAGTCCTTCGCCGCGCGGGAGATCTCGGCGACCGGCCGGAAGCACTCCGCCGACGAAGTCCAGCGCGAGGTCGCCCTGCTTCGCGAGGCAGGCCTCGAGAAGATCAGCGTGGACCTGATCGCCGGCCTCCCCCACCAGACTCGCGCCAGTTGGCGCGAGTCGCTCGACTGGGTGGAACGGCTGGCGCCTCCCCATGTCTCGGTCTACATTCTGGAGGTCGATCTGGACAGCCGGCTGGGCTGCGAGATCCTGGAAGGCGGCGCCCGCTACAGCGCCGGCGCCATTCCCGAGGAGGAACAGGTCGTCGAATCCTACCTGGAGGCCGGCGAACGGCTGGTCTCGATGGGGCTTGACCGCTACGAGATCTCGAACTTCGCCCGCCCGGGGTTCCAGTCGCTGCACAACCTGAAGTATTGGCGGCTGGAGCCGTACCGCGGATTTGGCGCCGACGCGCACTCCTATCGCTGGCCGTGGCGGTGGTCCAACGTCCGCACCGCGGCCGAATACGTGCAATGCTTCCATGCCGGCGGCTTGCCGGTAGCACAGCGAGACCGGCTCGACCACCGGCAGTCGACCGAGGAGCGATTCTTCCTCGGCCTGCGCCAGATCGCCGGCATCGAGCCCGTCGAGGAAGAGTGGAAGCTTTTCGCCGAGCCGATCGCGCGCCTGACCGAGGAAGGATTGTTGCGCCGCCAGGGCGCCCGGCTGCGGCTCACCGATCGCGGGATCCTGTATTCCAACACCGTCTTTCAGGAGTTCCTGGCCTGATGGTCGACCTGCGCAGCGATACCGTCACCCGCCCCACTGCCGAGATGCGCCAGGCCATGGCCGAGGCCGAGGTGGGCGACGACGTCTATCGCGAAGATCCCACCGTCAACCGGCTGGAGCAGCGGGCTGCCGAGATCCTGGGCAAGCAGGCCGCTCTGTTTGTCCCCTCCGGCACTATGGGCAACCAAATCGCCGTCAAGGCCCACACCGAGCCCGGCCAGGAGGTCATCTGCGAGCAGCACTCCCACATCTACAACTACGAGATGGGAATGATGGCGGCCTTTTCCGGCTGCCACGCGCATCCGATAACCGCCGCCGCCGGCGGCATCCTGCGCTGGGACCAGATCCGCGAGCGGCTTCGTCCGGGTATCTATTACTACTCCCGCACCGGCCTGATCACCCTGGAGAACACCCACAACATGGCCGGCGGGACGGTTTGTCCCCCGGAAACGGCGCAGGAGACTTGCCGTCGCGCCCGCGAGCTGGGACTGCCCGTCCACCTCGACGGCGCCCGGATCTTCAACGCCGCCACCGCGCTGGGCCGCCCCGTGGCGGAACTGGCGGCGCCCTTCGATTCGGTGATGTTCTGCCTCTCCAAGGGGCTGGGGGCGCCGGTCGGCTCCCTGGTGGCCGGTTCCCGCGCCTTCATCGATCGCGCCCTGCGGATCCGCAAGATGCTGGGCGGCGGCATGCGTCAGGCTGGCGTGCTGGCCGCCGCCGGGCTGATCGCGCTCGAGAAACATCCGGCCAAGCTCATCGAGGATCACCGCAACGCCCGGTTTCTGGCGGAGACGCTCGCCCGCCTCCCCGGCCTGCGTGTGGACCTGGTCCGGGTTCAGACCAACATCGTGATCGTCGATGTCTCTGGCTCCGGACTCGGCGCCGCCGAGTTCTCCCAGCGCCTGAAATCCCTGGGAGTGCTGATCAATCCCATCGATGACCGCCAGCTTCGCCTGGTCACCCATTCCGACGCGAGCAGGCAAGACTGCCAGCAGGCGCTCTCGGCCATCGCCGAGGTGACGCCCGGCGCCGTCGCCGTCGATGCAGCCGCCCTCGCCCAGCAGCGCCGGTAGGCGACCCCATCCGCTCCCGCGCTCACTTCACCGCGCTGCTCGCCGTGGTGCATGAGGCCCGCGCGCGCGGCGATCTTATGACCACTCCACTAGTGGATTATAATGGCTACCGATGGACTCGACCGATATACCTCAGGGGAGAAGAGCCAGTCGCCCCAAGTGGGCGATACCCGGGCGGTCATTCGCCAACGTCGAGCATCCCACGCGAGATATGGATCCCGAGCAACGGGCCATGCTATTGGATTTCCTCGATGATGGCAGAGACGGCGCTTTGTCGCGGACCTTCGACTTTCGGGTCCCTGCTGGTTTGAGCCGGGACACTCTGGAGCGATATCATGAGGTAGCGAGGCAAACTATCAGGCGCGAGAATGATTCTGGTTGCTGTCAGGTGGCCCGGCTCTGCCTGGTTGAGCGGGCGCTGGCCGAGAGGCAAAGGAAGTAAACGCAATGGGCGAGGCAAAGGCTGGGAGGCCGGATCTGTCGAAGCAAACTCGACTCGACAGCTGCCTGCTGGTGGCGTTGGAGACGCACCCCACTCTGGCCCTCACGGGAAGCTGTCCCGGCGAGCAGTTTCGAATGGGTGAGCGACTGTACAAGGATCAAGGCTACGGAGACTGGACGGGCTTCTACGACTGGCTCAGAAAAGATTCCGACCGCATCGTTGGCGTACGCTACTGTCCCTTCGAGGCGACCGAGTTCCTCATTGAGACAGTAGCCCGCCTGGAGTACGTCGTGATACCTGAGCGGAAGCGCTGCATCGAGGTTTACTTCTCAATCCCGTCGCCCGGTGCGGATCCCAGGAAATCCGACGATCAGACATTCGGTTCCAATAAGATCTTCTTCTGCCAGGAGCAAACCAAGTGGCTGATCTCATTTGATACCACGAGACTCAGCGAGTCCGAGATGCAGAGTATTCGGGCCGCGAACGTCCGCTGGGAACCGGTTTCGGCGCTGGGGAGCGGCGACGCCAGGGAAATCGCTCAATCCGCCGGGGCATGATCGGCAGACCGGGTCATTTGTGCAGGGATCGCGCGCCGCGCTCTAGTTTAGTTACGGGCGCACCGCGATGGCGGGTCTGCCGCACAGCATGTAAATCTTCGGCTGCTTGCGTTTCCCCGCCCGAGGCCGGCGCTCCAAAGCCGATGACATGATCTTTCCCCACCACTCGCTGGTAGTGCCAACTGACCAAACGGTCCCAGTTCAGCCTGGCCCCCGGGGGGGCGCCGGATTGAACGGTGTGAGACCGCGCGGCAGAGGTGCGTACTTTGTCATTCCGAGCAAGGGACAGCGCAGGCTGTCACTGATGTCGTCGGCAGCCGTCATCCCGAGCGAAAGCGAGGGATCTGCTGTTCCTGACCGCGCAAGCACAGCAGATTCCGGCGGCCTTACCCTCTGAACCTCCGACGGTCCTCCTCGGCCAGGTCGGGCTGGCCCGCCAATTCCAGCGTCCGCCGGATCACCAGCTTGTATTCCGCGCGGGGATCGACCAGGCTCTCCCATTCTTCCCGGAGCTCCCGCAGGACAGTCCGGCCTTGTTGCCCGGCTCGTTCGAGCCAGCGCGTGACCAGCCGTCGTGTTCCCATCCGATTCTCGCAGAGCGGCCCACGTTGCAGATCCAGCAGCCGGATGGTTTCCTCGGCCCGTCGCCGCTGCCGGTCGTCGAGGTTGGGATGTGGCTCCAGCTTGCCTTCCGGATGCAGCCAGAAAAACGGCTCTGGATCCTCGGCATCCGGCTTCAGAAGCCGGCCCTGGTGATCCGCGTCGCCCTTTGCTCCGTTGCACAACCGGCAGGCCGGCAAGAGGTTTTCCCACTCGAAGGTCTTCTCGGGATTGACGGATTTGGCGATGTAGTGTTCGATCTCAAGATACGTGGTCACGCCCAGGGTGCTCTCGCAAAACGCGCACTTGCCATGAGCCAGAGGATCAAGCGCAGTTTGGAGCAGCGTCTTCGCCGAGTCGGTCGCCCAGGGGGCGTTTAGGCGTTGGGAACGGATTCTCTTCCAGCGCTCGGTCCAGGCGGACTGTCGCTTCCGCAATTCGGCGGGAGCAGGGCCGCGTCGAATGCGGATCACCGTCGGGCCGCTCGGCGGTTCTTCCCGCTGCTGGTCAGGGAATGCACCAGGGCGCGGGAGAGCGGCGGCGGGCTCCCCACCGTTGAACGAAGTTCCTCGCTCCGGGCCGACAGCTCCTCGGTCAATTGCTGCAAGCGCCTCTTTGGGCCCGCGCGTAGCTTGCCGCGGGCCTCCTGCCTCTTAATCTCATTCCATTCGTTCAGCTTCTTTTCCGAGTCGATGTCGAACCGGCTCTCGACCCCAAAAATGTCCTTGAGGGTAGCCGTCACGCTTGCGCCGATCGGCGCGTCCACGGGCGGGCGGGCGTGAGCCTTGCCGTTCTCCAGTTCCAATACGTGAACTCTGGACCCCGGGCAAGACGCGATCACAAAAGGAGAGTGGGAGGCGACGATGATCTGGACATCCGGAAGGGCCTCCCGCATCGCCGGCAGGATCCGTCTCTGCCAAAGCGGGTGAAGGTGGGCGTCCACTTCGTCCAACAACAGAATCCCGGGCCTCTTCTCCCCTAACTCGGGATACCATGGCGCTTCGTCCTGCCTGGCCATGAAATCGGCCAGCCACCCGACTGTGTTCCGGATGCCATCTGGAAGCTGCGAAAAGTTCAGGTTATGCCCGGCGACCCGCAGCCGCGGTTGCAGGCGAGGCTCGATCTCCACGTCGAAACAAGTTCCCTCTCCTATAACGAGCCTCAGCGCCTTCTGAAAACCATGCAGCGACCGCGTGTAAGGTTCGGTCGACTGGCCACGCTCGCGGGCGATGGCACGCTTGCTGTACAGGCCCAACATCCACGCCTGGAGAGCCTCGTTTTGAATCGTAGATTCAAATCCAAGCGAACTCTCGAACGGGCTCTGGAGGGTCTTGGCCAGGTCCGGCATGTCGAGATACTGCAAGGAGCGGGACGGCGCATAGGCAGCAAAGTTGAAGGCAGGCCCCTGGACGAACTCCTCTGGGAGCGAGTTGGGCTCTGCATAGAGCGACCACATCGTGTTACTGCGTTTCCATGAGGTTCGATCGGGAACCATGCTTCGCAGGGAGTTGTCAATGTTCTGCAATCCAGCGGACAGGTAGGGCTTAACGAATAGTTCCAGCTCCTTCGATTTCGTGATCCCTCGGATACAGGCATAAACTCTGGTGTCGCCGCTTGGCGGTTTCAGGATAAGCAAGGCGCGCGAGATGAGGTCCCGGGCCAGCGAGTGGCGCCACTGGTCGTGCTGAAAACCGTTCCTGCCAAAATCCAGCACCCACGCAATGGCCCGCAGGGCGGTCGACTTGCCCGATCCGTTAACGCCCGCCAGAATATGGGGGCCCAGGTGTGGATTCCCGCGCCCGTCGGAGAAGTCCAGATCCAGTTTTTGAAAAGGACCGACCCCCTCGGCCGCTAGTCGCAGGACTGGCATTGCTGTGACGCGCGCTCCTCGACTATGAGGATATCATTCTGGCGTCTAACGGGCCATGGCCCGCCTGCTGCCGGTTGCTGCTGCTGATTGGCGTCGGCGATCCCGCGAACCGGATTCATGTGCGGCAGACCCAGTTCGCCGCACCGACTGGCGGCGTGCGGGCCCCAACCAGGCTAGCAGGCGGCCTCAGCCCCAGCGCGTCGTTAAACCGGTTCGTAAAGTTCGCCACGCAGATCACCAGGGTCAGTTCCACGATCTGCCCTTCGCTGAAGTGTTTTCTTCAGGTCTTCCAGGCTCCCTTGGCGGGCGGCCCGGATCGCTGCGCGTCTAGAGATCCGCGAAAAAGGCAGAAGCCGAAACGCGGAATCCAGGCAGGATATGGGGGGCCTCCAGCGGCTCGTCCCCGGTCAGCTCCCGCACCCCCTCGCCGGTGTATACCTGAATCATCCGCAGCTCCGGATACGCCACCCAGACGGCGCTGGCCCCGTTTTGCAGGTACAACTGCACCTTGGCCCGCAGGACCTTCGCCGGCTCCGATGATACGACCTCGATAGCGATGTCGGGGCAGATCGCGATCAGGCTGCTGTTCCCCCGCTGCAGACGACCTTTCAGGACCACACTGACGTCGGGCATGGGTGCGTCGCGCGGGCCAAGCCGGAACGGCGTCTCGCTCATGACGCGCCCGATCGGATTTTGCTTGAAGAATGCCCGTGCAGGCGGGGCGCTGAGCCACGATGCTACACTTTCCTTGTCAAACCCGGGGTGAACCATGAGAAAGACCAACGCAGCGCTGCTTCTGTTCCTGATCGCCATTCCCGCCGCCCACAGCCAGCCGGTGGCCGGATGGGGCGCCATCTCCGGGCTGGTGCGGGACGCCTCCGGAGCCGTGGTGCCGGACGCGCAAGTGGTGGTGGCCAATCCATCCAAGGGCATCCGGCGCGCGCTGGCCAGCAACCAGGCCGGGGTCTTCACCGTTCCGGCCCTGGTTCCGGCGGCCGGCTACATCGTCACGGTGACCAAATCCGGATTCAGCGCCTTCCAGGTCAAAGACCTCGAGGTGCTGGTGGGCCAGAACGTCAACCTCAATGTGCTGCTGGAGGTGGCCGGCGCGACGACGCTGGTCGAGGTCACCGCCGCCGCCCCGCTGGTGGAATCCACCAAGACCGACGTCTCGCAGGTGGTCAACAGCGCGCAGATCCTTCACCTGCCCATCAACGGCCGCCGCGTGGATTCCTTTGTGCTGTTGACGCCGGCGGTGGTGGCCGATGGGAACTTCGGGCTGGTGTCGTTCCGAGGCATCGCCGGCGGGAACGCCTTCCTGACCGACGGGAACGACACTACCAATCAATACTATAATGAGAACGCCGGCCGGACCCGCATCACCTCGCAGATCTCTCAGGATGCGGTCCAGGAGTTCCAGGTTCTGTCCAGCGCCTATTCGGCCGAATTCGGACGGGCCAGCGGCGGGGTCATCAACACGCTGACCCGCAGCGGAACCAACGACCTCCACGGCGCCGCCTACTGGTTTTTCCGCAACCGCTCGCTGAACGCCCGCGATCCCTACAGCGAGATCAATCCGCCCGAGAAGCGGCATCAGGCCGGCTCGAGCGTCGGGGGCAGGCTGGTCCCCGACCGCCTCTTCTACTTCTTCAATGGGGAGGTGACGCGACGCGATTTCCCGCTGGTGGCTTCTCTGACGCGGCCGCCGCTGTTTGACCCCAGCGGACGGTTTGTGGGGACCTGCGGCGCCACATCCGCGCAGTGCCAGGCGGCCCTGCGCTTCCTCGACCGGCATTTCCGGGTGCTCGAGCGCACCGCCGATTCCGAGCTCGGATTCGGCAAGCTCGACTGGCGGCCCTCGGAGCGCCACTCGCTCAGCGCCAGCTTCAACTACCTGCGCTGGATCTCGCCCAACGGCATCCAGACCCAGGCCGTGCTGAACAACGGCAACGGCGTCGGCAACAACGCCAACTCCACGGTGCGGACGCGCTACGGACGCCTGGCCTGGATGGCCATCCCCACCCCCACGGCGGTCAACGAGTTCCGCTTCGGCTGGTTCAAGGACCGCCTCTTTGACGACGTGAATGAACAGCTCATCCCCCCCGAGACCGGCCGCGTGCAGATCACCGTGCAGAGCCAGCCGAACCTGGGCGTCGCCACCGCCTATCCCCGCCTGAATCCGAGCGAGAACCGGTTCCAGTTCGCGGACAATCTTACCTGGACCTTGGGCCGCCACACCTGGAAGTTCGGCGCGGATTTTGTCAGCACCCGCGACTTCGCCGTCGCCCTGTCCAACCGGAACGGAAGCTACAGCTACCCCACCTTCACCGCCTTCGCCCAGGACTTCAGCGGGAATACGACCGGCGTCAAGCGCTGGCAGAGCTACTCCCAGCGGTTCGGCAACGACACGGTGGACTTCACCATCCACGACTACAATTTCTATGCCCAGGACCAGTTCCGGCTCAACGCCAGCCTGACCCTCAACTACGGGGTCCGCTACGAGTACGCGCAGTTGCCGCAGCCGAAGCTGATCAATCCGGACTATCCCCAGACCGGCCGGATTCCGTCGGCCAGGACGAACTTCGCGCCCCGGCTGGGGCTCGCCTGGTCGTTCAACAAGTCCCGGACGGTGATCCGCGCCGGCTACGGTGTCTTTTACGCGCGCTACCAGGGCGGCATGGTCAGTACATTCTTCCTGGAAAACGGGCTCTACCAGAAGTCGATCTCCCTGAACGGCTCGCTCCCGGTGGACCTGGCCCTCGGCCCGGTGTTTCCGAACCGGCTGGCCGGCATCGACCGGAATCCCCCGGCCGGCACGATCGATGTTACCTTTGCCGCCAGCGATTTCCGCAATCCCTATACGCAGCAGGGTGACCTGGGAGTGGAGCACGAGATCACGCGGAACCTGGGCCTCACCGTGTCTTACATTTGGAGCCGGGGTCTGCACCTGACCACGGTGCGCGATCTCAACATCGGGCCGCTGGGGCAACCGGTCACCTACCGGATCAACGACTCCAATAGCAACCAGGTGGGCGCATTCACCACTCCCACCTATCGCCTGGCCAATCGCCTCGATCCCCGCTGGCGGCGAGTCAACCTGGTGGACGCCGGGGGCAACAGCTACTACAATGCCTTGGCCGTACAGGTGCGCAGACGCCTGTCCAAGGGTCTGGAGGCTTCGCTCGCCTACACCTGGTCGCACGCCATTGATTTCAACCAGGGGGGCGGCAGCGCGAACCTCTTCTTCAACGACCCCCGGTCGCTGTTCAACGGCGACTACCGGTCTGACAAGTCCTCCTCCTCGCTCGACCAGAGGCACCGGCTGGTGATTACGTCCATTTACGCGCCGACCTTTACCAAGCGCGGCGGTTGGGCTGGGCGCTACCTGATCAACAACTGGCAGCTTTCCCAGATCTCTGTGTTCGCTTCGGCCCACGCGCAAACGCCGACCATTTCCGTTTCGGGAGCGCCGTTCGCGGGGGCGGCCTTCAACGGAAGCCTGAACGGCTTCGGGGGCTCCAGCCGGGCGCCGTTCCTGCCCGCCGCCAGCCTGGATGTCGACCAGGTCGCCCGCACCGACGCCCGGCTGACCAAGATTCTCCCTGTGTCGGACCGCTATCAGCTCCACCTCAACTTCGAGGCGTTCAACGCCTTCAACCACGTCTCGAACACCAGCGTCAACGGGCAGGCGTTTGAGGCCCGCGGCGGCGCGCTGACGCCAACGCCGCGGCTGGGCGAAGGCTCGGCCTCCCAGGGCCACCCCGACGGAACCAACGCCCGGCGCGCGCAGGTCAGTTTGAGGTTCGTATGGTGAGCGGCCGGAAGCCTACTCCAGGGGGTTCGGTCAAGCGGGTCACGGCGCCGACCTTACTCCTCGCAGGCGGCTGTTGCCCGCGCCGCCTATGCTGCTGGTGGCTTTCTGGGGAGGTTGGGCTATAATCCAGGCAGGTGGCGATGCTGACCAAATATGTCCAGGCGGCGATGGGAAAGGCCAAATACGAAATGCTGCCGGATGATGGGGATATCCAAGCATCAACCACTCCCCATCGTGGATGGGATCGAGCTGAGCGTCAAAGAAGAAGTGGCGTAATGCCCCGATTGGGACCCACACTGGGAGAAGCTATCAAGCGCATGGCGCTTCCGGCTATATATAGTTTCTGTCGCGAAACGCCTGTAGGACCGCTTGCTGACGCGCGCGGCTCGGTGACCCCCGTTGATTCGCGGCACTTGCGCACCGAGCCGGTAGAGGCACCTGTGGGTTGGTTGGGCTATCCATGTTCCGAAACGGCTGTCAGGAAGCCGGAACCGCCCGCTGCCGGGGACAGACGACGCCGACGACGCCCAGGGGCTTGACTCCCGACCGGCTTTCGAGCCATCCTCAAGAGGACGCTTCGGGGCCGGCGCAGACCTCAGCCCCAGAGCAGACCCATCCCTGTGGGGAGGAGAGAATTCAATGAAACACTGGCAAGCGATACTCGCGTTGGGACTCGGCTTTCTTTTCTGCGTGCCGGCCGCCTTGGCTCAATCGCAGATCACTACCGGCGCCATCCAGGGGACGATCACCGATGAATCCGGCGCCGTCGTTCCCAGGGCCAGGGTCTTGCTAAAACAGACAGCGACTGGCCTGCAACGCGTCACCAGCACGGACAGCGAGGGGCGGTTTACGGCGCCGCTGCTCCAAGTCGGCGAGTATGAGATTACCGTGACGGTTCCCGGCTTCGCCAACACCGTCGGTAAAGGCTACACGCTGACGCTCGGCCAAATCCTGGTCGCCAATTTCGCCTTGCGCGTCGCCGCCGTC
>Ga0247727_10008569_pt1 | contig 18932 bp, 19 predicted proteins | sample WisWelCaveWW1625_FD_202498 | JGI IMG/M metagenome (GOLD analysis project Ga0247727, IMG submission 202498) | Biofilm microbial communities from Wishing Well Cave, Virginia, United States - WW16-25 | ecosystem: Environmental > Aquatic > Deep subsurface > Groundwater > Cave microbial mat | place... | reverse complement strand
CTTCTCTAATTCTCAACCTCAGAGGATTGGAGAATTAGAGATTACCGCAGGCCGGCCAGTTTGAGTCCATCCGCCAACACCGGTTGAACGCGGTCAGCCTGCAACACTTCGCAGTAAACGCGGATGATGGGTTCGGTGCCGGAGAAGCGCACCAGCATCCAGCCGCCGCCGTCGAAGTTGAATTTGAAGCCGTCGGTGGTGTCAATGTCTGCTACCGTCAGACCGCCCAACACCAGGCCGGGTTTGGCCGCGGCCACTCTTTCCCGCACCGAGGCGCGTTGCTCGGTGGGGAATTGGGTGTCCACTCGATTGTAATAGTGCGCGCCCACTTTGGCATGAAGCAGATCCAGCAATTGCGAAGGCTTCTGGCCGGTCTTTACCATGAAATCCAAAAACATCAGGTTGCCGAGGATGCCATCGCGCTCGGGGACATTGCCTTTGAAGGCATAGCCGCCGCTCTCCTCGCCGCCGATGATGGCGTCGGTCTCGGTCATCTTGGGCGCGACATATTTGAAGCCGACGCCGGTTTCATACACCGGTACGTTGTAAAGTTCGCCCAACTTATTAAGCATGGCTCCAGCGCTGATGGTCTTGACGATTGGCCCGCGCTGGCCGCGCACCTCCAATAAATACCACGCCAGTAGGGCCATCACTTGCAATTGATTTAGAAAACGCCCGTTCTCATCGCCGATGCCCATCCGGTCGGCGTCGCCATCGGTGATGAGCAAAACATCTGCGCCCAGTTCGACGGTCCGGCGGAGGCCAACATCCACATTGGGCTGAATCGGCTCGGGGCGTTTCATCTCCGGGAAGGAGGGATTGCGCTCGTTGTGAATCTCGCGCACGGTGGTTTTGCCGCCCGCCAGCAAACGCGGAAACCACCCGGCCCCGTTGCCCCACATCGGCTCTACCAATACGTTGAAGCCGGCCGCCTTGATTGGCTCCAAGTCCACCAGCTTTTTCAAGTTCTCGATATAGGCGATGGAGGCATCAAATTTCTTGATGAGGCCCTGAGACTCGGCGTCCGCACGTTTCACGGCCAAACGCTTCACCGACTCCGAGCCGGGGATGCGGGCTTCGATGTCCTTCAGGCCCTCCGGGTCAATCGCGCCGCCGGTGTGGTTACGGACTTTGAAGCCGTTGTCGGCGGGTGGATTGTGGGAAGCGGTGATGTTGATGGCCCCCATCGCCTGATGGTGGATGACGGCGTAGGCGATGACGGGCGTGGGCGTGGGGCCGTCGGTGAGCAAAGCGCGCAGGCCATTCCCGGCTAACACCTCCGCCGCCGCCGCCGCAAAATGCTCGGAGGCAAAGCGTTTGTCGTAGCCGACGACGACGGTGGCACCCGCGTGGCCCTGGCTCAATAGATGTGAAGCAAAACCCTGCGCGCACCGGCGCACATTGGCAAAGGTATAGTCTTCGGCGATGACGCCGCGCCAGCCGTCGGTGCCGAATTTGATGATGGCTTCGTCCATCATAAAACCTCTCTCCCCAAAATAGGCTTGAGTTTCAAGCGTAGAAAATCCAACAGATTCTGAGCCAACTCCATGACGGAGGCGGCATCGTCTTTTTCCGGCGTCATATTCGTTTCATAGAGCGCGCGGCTTCGCAGTTGAAGTTTCGTTTCCAACAAGCGGCCCCAGTCACGCGGGACTTCGCCGGTCTTGACATACTCGCGGCTAAACATCTGAATCATGCCGCCATGGGTGTAGGGCAATTCCACGTTGGGCCGGAGAATGACCAGCGCTTTTGCGGCCAGTTCCGCCGCCGTATAAGCGGCGACGGTGGCAAACGTGTACAAGCCTTGCTGAAAGATGGTCTGAGCCTCGCCCAAATGATGCTGAGCTTTGTTGTATAAGTTGAGAGCCTCCCGAAGTCGTTCTTCCGCTTCGTCCATCGTATAAATCTCCTGCCCACGCTTAAGCGCGTTGTAGACCACATAGGGCCGCCGGTAATAAAGCCGATGGAGGGAATAGGTCAGTGGCGACACCAGTTCGCCAAATTCGGTCGTGGCTTCCCAGGCGGCATCGGCGGTAATTTCTGATAGACGTGGTTCTGACACGTCAGCGAATACCATGACATCCACATCACTGTTGGGCCTGGCCACGCCCCCTGCCACACTACCAAACAGGACCACGCGGGCCACCCGCTCGCCGAGCGGCCCGTTCAGCAGGCGCGCGGTAAAGTCGGCGGCGGCGTTAAGTTTGGGGTCGCCGTCGGCACCCAATTTTTCAGCAAACTGCTCGCGACTATACATGGGCCTAATGCCTCACCGTCGTAATCTCCACCAAATCTGGCAATTTCTTGCCGCTCCGCAGTTGAGCTACATCCGAGTCCACCATCATGTGAATCAATTCGGTGAACGGGACCGTTGGCTCCCAGCCCAACTTCTGGCCGGCCTTGGTGGGGTCGCCCACCAGCAAATCCACTTCGGCTGGGCGGAAGAAGCGCTGGTCTTGCGCCACGTAATCTTCATATTTCAGGCCCACGTGGTTAAAGGCCACCTCGCACATTTCGCGGATGCTGTGAGTCTCGCCGGTCGCAATCACAAAATCATCGGGCGGGTCGTGTTGCAACATCAGCCACATGGCGCGCACATAGTCACCGGCAAAGCCCAGGTCGCGCCGCGCTTCGAGATTGCCGAGACGCAGTTTGTCCAACATCCCCAACTTAATCGCGGCGACGCCCTGGCTGATTTTGCGCTCCACAAACTCCAGGCCGCGCCGGGGCGAGCCATGATTGAACAGGATGCCGGAGGTGGCGCGCAAGCCATAGCTCTCGCGGTAGTTCACCGTAATCCAATGGCCATAGAGTTTGGCGACGCCATAGGGACTGCGAGGATAGAACGGGGTCGTTTCCGATTGCGGCACCGCTTGCACTTTGCCAAACATCTCGCTGGAGGAGGCTTGATAAAAGCGAATGTCGGGTTTGGTTATCCGAATCGCATCCAGCAAACGGGTGACGCCGAGCGCGGTGGCCTCGCCGGTGAGGACCGGCTGTTGCCACGAGGTCGGCACAAATGACATGGCCGCCAGATTATAAACCTCATCCGGTTGAAATTCCCGCAGCAGGCCAATCAGGGAGGCCTCGTCCAGCAAATCGCCCTGCACCAACTTAATGCGGTCCTGAATGCCTTCGAGGCGGTCGAGGTTGATGATGCTGGTGCGGCGCACCATGCCGACGACGTTGTAATTTTGGGTGAGCAGGAATTCGGCGAGATAGGAACCGTCCTGCCCTGTTATGCCAGTAATTAAAGCAGCGGGCACAAGAACTCCTTTTATACTTTAAGGTACACGGATGATTACGGACAAACACGGATTCGCTTCGAGAAAAAATCGGTGACCATCCGCCTAATCCGTGTACAGTTCTATAGGACTTACGCAATTGGCAAGCGTGGGAGGGCTTTGCAAGCCCGATGTCCTCGCGGTTGCACGCTTCGCGGCTCCCACGCTGAACTGCGTAAGTCCCATATACTCTAAGGTACACGGATGATCACGGACAAACACGGATTCGCTTCGAGAAAAAATCCGTGACCATCCGCCTAATCCGTGTACCATTCTAATGAAGTTGAGCGCGTTCATACTCCAGCAAATCTTTCAGCGTTTGCTCAAATGGGATGGTCGGGGCCCAGCCGGTGCGCGCTCTGAACCTGCTGGCATCGCACACCGCCTCAGCCACATCCGAAGGCCGCAAACGGTCGGTGTCCATTTCCACACTAATCCGGCAGGTCGAAAAACTCAACAAGGTATTCAGCAATTCCTGAATGCCGTGTGAGCGACCGGAGCCGATGTTATACACCTCCCCCGGTTCGCCCTGTTCGAGCGCCAGCGTATACGCGCACACCATATCCCGGACATCGGTAAAATCGCGCCGGGCTGTGAGATTGCCGACTCGTAAGATGGCCGGTTGTTGTCCGGTTTCAATCGCCGCAATCTGCGAGGCAAAGGCCGGGGCCACAAACTTGGAATTCTGACGCGGGCCAATATGATTGAAAGGTCGCACCCGGACAATGTGCAGGCCATAACTCAAGTGATATTGCAGGCCCAACAGATCCTGCCCGACCTTGCTCACCCCATACGGGCTGTCGGGCCGCAAGGGCGTGGTTTCCCGCACGGGCAAATCTTCGGGCGTGAGGCGACCATACTCTTCATTGGAGCCAATCACCAGCATCCGGGCCGAGGGGCACACCGCGCGCGTCGCTTCCAATAAATTGACTTGCGCGCGCAGGTTTGTTTCCAGCGTGTCCCAGGGGTTAGTCCAACTGCTTCCCACAAAGGCTTGCCCGGCCAGATGATAAATGTGGTCGGGCTGAATGTGTTCAAGTAGGGCGTGGGTGGCCGCTGGATCGCACACATCCACGGCCCGCAAACGCAAGGTCGGCGGGTGAAACGACCGCCGCCCGCCCGCCCGATCACAACCCCACACCTCCGTGTCGGGTTGGCTCGCCAGATAATCGGCTAAATGACTTCCGGCAAAGCCACTGACGCCGGTGATGAGAGACCGCAAGTCTGCTCCTACAACATGGGTTGGATGGGCCGTTTTTGCTGGCGCGCGCCATTATAACTGGTTTTGCGGTCAGTGGGGAGTTTGGTCCCGCCTTCGGCGCATAAGCGCGGATTTCATTGACAGTGATTTCTACGACGGGTATAATCGCGTCCGCCCTAATAAATACATCAGCCCAACATCCCCCTGGAGGAAGTACAAGTGAGTGACGTTCAAGCCCCCCCTGCCCCAACTCGTCTGGAAGAATTGCAGCTCAAGATGAAGTTGACCGGCACGGTTAAAAAAGTGGAACTCTTTGGCGCATTTGTGGATGTGGGCGTGGGGCGCGATGGCTTATTGCACATCTCGGCCCTCAGTCCCCAACGCGTGAATCGGGTGGACGAGGTGGTGAAAGAAGGCGACACGGTAACGGTTTGGATACGCAAAGTGGACGCGCAGGCCGGCCGGATTGATCTGACCCTCATTGAACCCTTCGCGCTGGACTGGGACGAAATCAAGACCGGGCAAGTGTTGACCGGCAAAGTCGTCAAAATTGAAAGATTCGGCGCGTTTGTGGACCTGGGCACCGAGCGACCCGGCATGATTCACATCAGCGAATTGGCCACCCACCGCGTCGAAGAAGTGACCGAAATCGTCAAGCTGGGCGAAGAGGTTGAAGTGAAAGTGTTGGGCGTGGACCCGCGCAAGAAACAAATCAAGTTAAGCATGAAGGCGCTGGAATTGGCGGAGATGGAACCCGAGGCCGACGAGGTCGAACCGTTGACGACCATGCAACTCGCCCTGCAAAAAGCGCAAGGCACCCCCGCCGCCGCCCGTCGCGCCCGCCGCGATGACAAAGACAAACGCCAGCGCAACGAGCAAGAGGATATCCTCAGCCGGACGCTGGCCAACAAACGGTCATAGATGGCAATCTGAAATGAGGCAAAACAAAAGCGAGCCCAGCAGCGGCTCGCTTTTTAATTCTGGGCGGAGGGATGACCGGCCGGAAAATCAGGCAGGGTCAAGCCGGCGATGAACCCGGTCGGGCTGAACAGTATCGGACTTACGCAGTTGGCTCCCACGCTGAACTGCGTAACTCGTACAGTCTTCAGTTGATGTGGGCCGGTCAGTATTCGTCGTCGTCGTCGTCCCAGTCATCCTCCTCCTCATCGGCGTCCGGGTCGTCCTCCTCGTCCAACTCTTCTGCCTCTTCTTCATCCCACTCTTCGTCCTCTTTCGCTTCGGCATCGTCCACGCGGGTATAGGTCAGACACCCGGTGTCTGGTTCGAGTTCGATGGCCGCCGCGCCACAATAGCCCTCTTCCAGAAAGACGCAGTCTTCGTAGCGACAACGAATACGGGGCATACTTCCTCCTCCAGCGTGATGCGGGTTAATCCGCCGTCGATGGGCGCAGGCGGATCAGCGCCAACACGAACAGCGCGGTGATTAACAACGCAGACATGACACAATACGGGCAAAGGGCGTGGATGACGGCGAGTTCCAGATAGGTAAGATACGCCGAATACAAGGTTCCTGTCAATGCCAACCCAAAGACTGCCAGGCGACCATACGCCCAACGGTTTTCCATCAGCAACAAAGTGGCGAGGAGCAGGTACAAGCCCAGCCCAAAAACCGCGATGGGGATACCGGCCAGTTCTGAATAGGGCGAGGCGTTGACGATGTCGCACCCGCCGCCCGGCGCACAAAACAACGCGGTCTCACGTTGCGCCTTAATCCACGTCAGATAAATCGAGTCCGCCGCGCCGAGGGCGGCTAATAGCAGGCTCGTCCAGCGGAGCCAGTCGGGGCGCGGCTTGTCAATCGGGGTGGCGCTATTGGTCACATCCATCATAGACCGGTCATGGACCATTGGCGGCGGCTAGAGCGGCCTCCAAAATATCTTTGAAGCCGCTCTGCGCGCCAGCCGAGAGAAACGGCATTTTGCCCGCATACAATTGCCCATTGATGATGAAAGACGGGGTGGAGTTAACGCCCACTTGCTGGGCGGCTTGATTGGTGCGCTCGACTTCGGCCCGATACTTTTGCGAGTCGAAGCAGGTGGTGAATTTATCCGGATCGCCGACGCCCGCCAATTGCGCGAATTGCACAAAGGTTACCCGGCCCGGCAAGATGCTCTCTTCCGGCTGGTTGGCAAAGAAGGTGTGGCGATACTCCCAATACTTATCTTGTTCACCGGCGCACCGCAAGGCTTCGCCGGCCGCCACCGAGGCCGAGCCGAGAATGGCAATCATCCGGCTTTCGATTCGCACCAGCCCCGGTTTAACAAATTGCGCCATGACCTGTGGCTCGGTCTCCAAAAACTCGGCTTGACAAAACGGGCAACGCAAATCTTCAAAGGTCACGATAACGACTTTGGCTTCGGGGCTACCTAGGTAGGGAAAGCCTTCTTCGCTCAGGCCGCGGGGCACACCTTGCAAAACGGCTAAATCCGGGGCCGTCACTTGCGCTTCGGGCTGAGCGCTGGCTCGAATCAGCACGGCCACCACCAACACCGCAATGCCTACAATGCCCGCAATGACCCACGGGCTGGTTCTCAAATCCTCCGCGCTCCTGGCGCGTTGCGTTCGTTTTGACACGATTAAGCTTCTCCTTCAATCACACCGGCTTCGGCGAGCCACCAAGCCGTCAATTTTTCTCCGGCCTTCACGTCCATCACACCGGCTGGCACAATGAGCAGACCATTCGCCTTCACCAGCGAGGTCAGCACCGCCGAGCCTTGATGGCCAGTGCTATGGGCGATGTACTCCGCGCCACGCCGGGTGATGATGACCCGCAAATAACTCTCGCGGCCATCCGAGCGCAAGTCTTCGGCCAGTGTGACGGTGACCGAAGGTTTAGCCCATTCGCGCTGGCCCGCCAGCTTGAGGAGGGCCGGGCGCGCAAACACCTCAAACGCTACCAACGCCGACACCGGGTTGCCCGGCAAACCCATGTAGGGAGTCCCGCGCACATTGCCAAAGGCGACCGGTTTGCCGGGGCGCATGTTCACGCGCCAAAAATCCAATGCGCCTTCGGCCTCGACCGCCGCTTTCACCACATCATAGGCGCCCACCGACACACCGGCCGATGACAAAATCAAATCGGCTTGGGCCTCACATGCGGCCAGTAATTTTGCGCGAGCGTCCTCGAAATCATCCCGCGCAATCCCCAGGCGCACCGGCACGCCCCCATATTTATCAATGGCCACCCCCAGCGCATAACTATTCGTATCGTGGATTTGCCCCGGTTCAAGGGTCTCATGCACCGCGCGCAGTTCGTCGCCGGTTGAAAATAGTGCGATGCGCGGTTGACGATGCACCTCCACCTGAGCGTGACCGAGCGCGGCCAGCACCCCGACCTCGGCCGGGCCAAGCACGGTGCCGGCGCGCAACACCACTTCACCCGCGCGCATGTCCTGGCCAATGGGCCGGGTATTGGCGCCCGCCGCGCCCGCTTGATAAAAGCGAATGGTGGCCGGTGGCGGCCCCGCAATCTGCGCCCGCGAGTCATCCGTATCTTCCACCGGGATGACGGCGTCGGCGTCAGCAGGCAACGGCGCGCCGGTCATGATTCGCATGGCCGTCCCGGTCCGCAGAGGCGCGGGCAGTCCGTGGCCCGCCGGAATATCACCGCTGACCGGTAATGTCACCGGCTCGGTGCGCGAGGCCGAGGCGACATCGCTCGCGCGCACCGCATAACCATCCATGCTGGAATTGGCAAAGGGCGGGACGTTCTCGGCCGCCGTAATGGCGCGCGCCAAGACACGCCCGGCGGCTTGCACTAAGGCAATCGTTTCGGTGGGCAGGGGCTGGAACTGATTTAGGATACGGGCGCGGGCTTCGGCAACGGTCAACATACGTGGGTAACGGCGGGCATTATAACACGCGCCTAACGTCAACCCGCTTTCCATCGCCGGGCTTCAATCACATTCGGCAACTGGTCAATGCGGGCCAGCACGCGCGAGAGCACCTCGACATCGTGAATATCCAAAATCACTTCGAGCGTGGCCAGGCTGTCTTTGACGTTGACGCTGACGTTGGCGATATTGATGTGTTCTTCGGAGACGACGGTCGAGACATCCCGGAGTAAACCATCGCGGTCATAGGCGCGGATCCGGATGGAGACCGGATAGGTTTGTTGCGCCTGGCCCCAGGCCACCTGAATGTAACGGTCCGGCTCGCGCTTCTCCAAGACATTCGGGCAATCGAGACGGTGAATGGTGGCACCGCGCCCGCGCGTGATATAACCGACGATGGGATCGCCGGGCGCGGGCTTGCAACAGCGCGCCATACTCGTCAGCAAACCCTTCGTCCCTAGAATGCTAATTTCTTCGGAGTGAACTGTTTTCTGTGGGGCATTGATGGGGAGTTTGGGCAATTGTTGCTGGGCGTGCTGGCGCTCTTCCTCCAAAACGTGCGCCGCAATTTTGCGGCCCTGCACATCGCCCATCCCCAGCGCATAATACAAATCCTCCGGCTTGCTATGCTGAAAGGCGCGCGCCAGGGCTTCGTGGCTGTACTCGTCCACCCCCAGCCGCTTAAGTTCTTTCTCCAACAACTCGCGGCCCTGCGCCACCAACTGCGCCCGGTCTTGCTTGCGAAACCAGGCGCGGATTTTCTGAATAGCGCGATGTGATCGCACTAATCCCAAATCGGGGTTAAGCCAATCGCGCGAGGGGCCGCCGCGTTTGGCGGTGATGATTTCCACTTTGTCGCCGGTCTTGAGTTTATAATCCAGGCTCACCAGCTTGCCGTTGACCTTGGCCCCTCGACACCGTTCACCGATGCTGGTGTGAACGTGATAGGCAAAGTCAATGGGCGTCGCGCCCACCGGCAAATCAAAAATCGCGCCCTTCGGGGTGAAGGCATAGACCTTGTCGTCCAGCACATCGGTCTTCATCGCGTCCACGAACTCGCTGGATTCGGCCAGGTCTTGCCGCCATTCCATTAATGACCGGAGCCATTTAACGCGCCGCTCAAACGCCTCATCGCGTTTGGCACCTTCTTTGTAGCGCCAGTGGGAGGCAATGCCATACTCGGCCTCCTCGTGCATGTCGGGCGTGCGAATTTGCACTTCGAGCGTTTTGCCATCGTCGTAGACCACCGCGGTGTGAAGTGAGCGGTAGAAGTTGTCTTTGGGCGTGGCAATGTAATCATCAAATTGGCCGGGGACGGGTTTCCACAAACTGTGGATGACGCCCAGGGCGTAATAGCAGGTGGCGTTATCGCTCACGACCACGCGCACCGCCCGCACATCATAGACCTCAATAAAGTCCACGCCTTTCCGGCTCATTTTTTTATAAATTGAATAGATGTGTTTGGGCCGCCCCGAAACTTGCGCGTCGAGATTGTGGTCTTCCAATGCCCGCCGCACCCGCTCCACGATGCGGGCCATCATCGTCTCGCGGTCTACGCCGCGCTCTTCCAATTGTCCGGCAATCTCGCGGTAATGTTCCGGTTCGGTGTAGCGGAACGACAAATCTTCCAACTCGGATTTGATTTTCCAAATACCCAGCCGGTTGGCGAGCGGCGCGAAAATCTCCAGGGTTTCGCGCGCAATCCGGCCCTGCTTTTCGGGTTTGACGTATTGCAGGGTACGCATATTGTGCAGGCGGTCGGCCAACTTGATCAACACCACCCGCACGTCATCGCTCATGGCCAGGAACGTCTTGCGGAGGTTCTCTTTGTGAAGGTCAATGGGGGTATTGCCTTCTTTGGAGACGCGCGGCAGTTGAGCGAGTTTGGTCACGCCATCCACCAAGGTGGCGACCTCCTCCCCAAAATCATGGCGCAAATCGTCCAGGGTCAGGCTGGTGTCTTCGACGGTGTCGTGCAATAGCCCGGCCACAATGACGGCGGTGGGCATGTGCAGTTCGGCCAGGCTATAGGCGACGTTGAGGCAGTGTTGGACGTAGGGTTCGCCGGAAGCGCGTTGTTGGTGGGCGTGCGCCTTTTCGGCAACGTGGTAGGCCCGTTCAATCACAATACGGTCACTGGCAGGCAGGTTGGTGGGGAGCGCGCCGAGCAGAGTCTCAAACTTCATGGGAAAAGTATAACGGGCGGGCGGAGGAAGGGCAAGGTGGAAAGCGGAAGGTGGAAGGCGGAAGGTGGAAGGCGGAAGGTGGCGACTAAACACTTCATATAGGAAACAAAAAGGAACTGCGAGAACTCGGTAGAGTTCCTGCAATTCCTTTTTTATTGCGCGTCAATTCGATTCAGGATGACTTCGCTGGCTCTGGCGGTTTGCTCTTATCGTCGGATGGGGCCAGTTGCTTCAATACCCGGTCCACCAGTCGGAACAAGACGTTTTGTTGAAAGCCCACCACCCATGCAAAAAACCAGAGCAGATACGGCGAAATCACCGTTGGGGTAACCGTGTCCGTCCCAACGCCCTCCCCCGCGACCGCGCTCGGCAGAATTTTCGCCACCATCACGGTGACGTTCATCAACACATAGACAAAGCCACCCAGCACCACGCCCATAATCGGGTTGGTGTAATACCACAACGCAAATTGCGGATCATAATCGCGCTTGTCGGCCACATGCCGCCACAGGCTGTAGAGCGCGCCGGTTAGCCCGCCAATGCCGCCCCACAAAATGGTCTGCCAGATCAGTTCAAAGGAGGTGGTTTCGACGATGTTCTGTAACGCGGTGGCTAACGGCCTGAGCGCCAGGAAGCCCGCCAACAGGACCACCAGCAGGAACAGCAAATAGACAAAAATGGGCTGGGGATGTTGCAAAGAGCCGCTCCGTCTGATTTGCTCAAGGCGATACCGGGCCAGGGTCACTTCGCGATTGGCATTCTCAAACTGGTCGCGGTGATTCATCAACAGGTTGCGGGCCGTCGTCAGGCGGCTGGCAATTTCTTCCGCCACTTTTTGGCTGAGACCCCGCAGGGTGATAATCTCTTTTTCAGCCGAATCAATTTCCAGCCACAAGGTCATCAGGCGATCATCTGAGACAAAGAAGGTCACCAGAGCTGTGTCGCTTGGCAACTCATCAGCGCGTTTATAGTCCAGGGGTGTTGGCCCCACCTCGGGCGAGAGGGTCAGTTCCATGCCGCCCCCGGCCGTCACGCGTACCCCGGGGTGATCCCCTTCCACCGTTGTGGTGGTCGCCGCGACCACAGCGGTTGACGCCGTGGAGTCACCCGCTTCAGTCGTGGTGGATGAAACTTCGGCGACCACGGTGGTTTCGGTGACGGTCGCTGGCGGTGACTCAGAAACGGGTGGGGCCGCTGAGATTTCGACGATGGCGGTCTCGGCCGGCATGGCGAAGGTGGCCGGAGACTCGTCCATCATCCCAAACGCGATGAGTTCGGTTTCAGCAACGGGGGTTGGCGCGGCCTCGTCGGACGCTGGTTCTTTGAACATCGCCGCCACCTCCTCCGGCGATAAATCGGGCGTAGCCGCGTCGGTCTGCCCGGCAAACGGGTTGCCGCGCGCGGGGAGCATAAGCTCAGAGCCTTTGCCGCTGAGGGAGGCCGCGTTATTGGGCATGGATAATCTCCTGAGCGAGTTGGCGGAAATCGGCCGCCGCCGGGCTATCGGGCCGGAAGGCGGTGACGGCTTGTTGGGTCACGGGGGCCTGCGCCACCGCCTCATCATCGTCAATCACCGCCATAAACACCTTGCGTCCAAACACGGCCCGCAGTTCGGCCAGCACTTCACGCGCATGGCCCGACTCGTGTTTGTACATGGTCGCCAGCACGCCCAGTAAATTCAATTGCGGGTTGAGGCGCTCATGCACCAGCCAGACCGATTCGAGCAAGCCGCGCACGCCGCGCATCGCCAGATACTGGCACTGCACCGGGATCAACAAATCGGTGGCGGCCACCAGGCCATTGATGGTGAGCAGGCCCAGGTCGGGCGGGGTGTCAATCAGCACAAAATCGGCCGGGACATGACTGCGTTCAAACGCGCGGCGCAGGCGAAAGGCCCGGTCGGGTTGTTCGGCCAGTTGATATTCGACCGCGCGTAAATCCACCGAGGCCGGAATCAACACCAGCCCGGCATTGACAGGTCGCAGAACGCTGGCAACGGTGGCCTCACGCGTGAGTAAGGTATAAGCGGTGCGGGTGAGGGTGTGGGGGTCATAGCCCAGCGTGGCGGTCAGCGCCCCTTGCGGGTCCAAATCTACGGCGATGACTTTCTTGCCCTGCTCGGCCAGGGCCGCGCCTAGGTTGGCGACGGTGGTGGTTTTGCCCACCCCGCCTTTTTGATTCGCCACCGCAATCACTCGGCTCATGGTGAGCGAGTATAGACAAGAGAATCCCAAAAGGCAAATGCCGTTGACCCTCCGCCCCCGGTCGGGTATAATCACGCCCGCTGTAGGTCAGACGCCGAGACGTTCCCCCACCGGAACGTCTCTTTAGTGATAAACGAGTGATGAAAAATGACGAAACGCACTTATCAACCCAAAATTCGCCGCCGCGCTCGCGTGCATGGTTTTCGCAAGCGCATGGCCACCGCCGATGGTCGCAAAATTCTGAAGGCGCGCCGCCTGCGCGGCCGCGTGCGCCTCGCCACCCAGCCCAAGCACGTTAAGAAAGTGAATTGGAACGGGCGCAACGCCACCAACAAGCGGCGGGGCGAGAAGTAGGGCCGGTTGCCACGCCCCCCTTGCTTCGTCTGACAAACGCAACCGACTTCGAGCGGGTGCGGCGCGATGGACGCTCTCACGCCCACCCACTTGTTGTTCTGCTGGCCTGTCCTCATCCCATTCAGCCAGACGAAGCCAGCCCCCGGCCCACGCGCATTGGATTTACAGCCGGCAAACGCGTTGGCACAGCGGTAGCCCGCAACCGGGCCAAGCGGTTATTGCGCGAAGCGGCCTGCGCCCGTTATCCCCAACTTGCGCCCGGCTGGGATTTAATTTTCATTGCGCGCGCCCCGTTGGCGAAAGTAAAACAGCCCGAAGCCCAAACGGCAGTGGACAACCTATTCACCCGCGCGCGCGTACTCATCCACAATGTCTGACTCAACCCACGAGCACCCCCACCCGCCCGAAGCCGTTTACGAACATCAACGTTGGCAACCGGATTTCCGGCTCACGCATCTTCCGCAGACAATGTTGTTGGGCGTGATTCGACTCTATCAATTAACGCTGTCGCGTTTGATGCCGGCCGACACCTGCCGCTTTTACCCCACCTGCTCCCGCTATGGGTTTGAAGCGATTCGTAAATATGGCGTGGTTAAGGGAGGCCTGATGGCAGGCTGGCGCGTATTGCGATGTAACCCTTTTACGCCCGGTGGCTATGACCTGGTGCCTTAACCAATAGAAACCTGTCAGGTCTTCGCGAAGCAGACCTGACAGGTTTTGGACTTAGGAGAACGATTTGAAACACACCCGACTTAAATTGATGGGCCTGCTTATCACTTTGGCCCTGGGCCTGGCGGCCTGCGGGGCGGCCCCCGCCACGGGCTGGCCCGGCCTGGCCCTCAGCGGCGAAATCGCCATCATCGCCAATGGCCCGCAAATCTACGCCCTCAACACTAATACCAGCCTGACCGAGTGGTCATTCCCGCTAACCGCCGATAATATCACGGGCGCATTCTATGTTGAACCAGGTATTAGTGATGAGGCGATTGTGGTTGGCTCGGAAGGTCCGGCTAATACGTATAGTGGCCTGGTGTATGGGCTTGACCTGGGCGGCAAACAACAATGGTGCATCGCGTTTGATGCGGCCGGCGCGCAACGCTCAGGTTGCCCCAATGTGAACGGCGCTGAATCCGCCGGGCTGTTGAGTTTTGCCTCGCGCGTGGATACCCGCGTGGCCAGCGGCATCGCCCTCAGCGAAGGGGTCGCTTACCTGGGCCTCGCCAGCGGGCAAGTGTTGGCCGTCAACGCCAGTGGCAGTGGCACCGGAACGAAAGTGTGGACGTTCCAAGCCAGGCATTCGGTATGGGCCACCCCGCTGGTCGCCGAAGATACGGTGTACATTGTTTCACTGGATCATCATATTTACGCCCTCGACCGCGCCACCGGCGAAGCGCGTTGGCAAAAAGATTTAGGGGCCGCCGTTGCCGGGACCCCAGCCCTGGCAGATAATTTGCTCTACGTTGGCTCCTTTGACAAAACCCTGCACGTGCTGGAGGCCAACACCGGCGAGGAGCAATGGACGTTTACCGCCACCAATTGGATTTGGGGCGGGCCGGTGGTGCAAGACGGGGTAGTCTACTTCAACGATATTTCGGGCAACATCTTTGCCGTCAACACCACCGCGCGGGCGGAAGTCTGGTCGAAGAAATACGGCGGTGCCTTGCGCGCTTCCCCGCGCCTCACCGCCGACACATTGTACATCGGCGATTACGATGGCCGGCTGTTGGCACTCAACCTCAGCGATGGCTCGCTTAAGTGGGGCGAGGCGGACCGCGTTAAGATGACGGGTAAACTCTTGGATACGCCCATCCTGCTGGATGGCAAGCTCTTACTGGCCCCCTTTCAGGGCGATAACCTGATCGTGGGCTACACCACCGAAGGCGGGCCAACCGCCCTGGCCTGGAAACCGAGTAAATAACCATGTGGGACTTGTTGATTCTCGATCCGCTGTTGAATTTGTTGTTGGTGTTGTATCAACTGCTGTTTCAGAATTTTGCGTTGACCATCATCGTCTTCACCATCCTGCTTCGCCTGCTCACCTTCCCGCTGACCTACCAGCAACTGAAGGCCTCCAAAAAAATGACGGAGTTTCAGCAGAGTGACGCCTATAAAAAAATGCAGGAGAAATACGCCGATGACAAACAGAAATTATCCCAGGAACAAATGAAGTTGATGCAGCAAGCGGGGGTCAATCCGCTGGGCGGGTGCCTGCCACTGCTCATTCAGTTCCCGGTGCTGATTGGCCTGTATCAGGCGCTCAATCAGGCCATGGCCACCTCCCCGCTCCAACTGTTCGAGATGTCGCGGCACTTGTATCCGTTCCTGCCCAATGTCTCCGCCTTGATTCCGCTGAATAACAATTTCTTCTGGATTAATCTAGGCCTGCCCGACCCGCTCTTTGTCATTCCGGCCCTGGCAGTGATTACAACCTGGATTCAATCTCGCATCATGCCCACGCCGCCGTCGGCCGACCCGAATGCGGCCTCGATGACCCAAACCATGGCCTTCACCTCGACCCTGATGGTAGGCATGTTCTCGCTTCAGGTGGCTTCCGGTCTGACGCTGTATTGGATTGTGGGCAATATCTTTGGCATTGTGCAACAAGCCCTCACCAGCAAAGTGCAGTGGCGCAATATCCTTAGCTTTGGCTCCACTGCCGCCGCCGTGCCCGCGCCGGAAACGACGGGCAAAAAGAAAAAGAAGCGCAACCAATAAAGGAGTTGCCGCATGGCCGATGAACCAACCGTAAGCGAAGCGACTGAGACCGACGCCGACACCCTGGCGCTGGCTCAAAGCACGCTGGCCGAATTGCTTGAACAATTGAAGGTCAAGGCTGAGGTCGTCGCCACCTGGGGCGACCTTGACCCCGAAGACCAAACCCGCCCGCTGACCCTGGACGTGCAAGGCGATGATTTGAGCGGACTCATTGGCCGCAACGGCGAGACACTGGATGCGTTGCAATATCTCTTACGCATGATGCTGGGCCGCCAAATCAACCCCGACGTCAACTTGCTTGTGGATGTGCAGGGCCACAAACGCCGCCGCGAAGAACAGGTGCGGCGCATGGCCAACCGCATGGCCGAGCAGGTGGCCCAGCGCAACCGCACGATGACGCTTGAACCCATGCCCGCCCACGAGCGCCGCCTGGTCCACATCGAACTGCGCGACCATCCGTCCGTGCGCACCGAGAGCGTGGGCGAGGGCCACCGGCGCAAAGTGACCATCATTCCAAAGTAAATTGGAGACAGGTAAACAGGTAGACACGCGGACGCGGACAAAGCATTGCGCCGTGTTTACCTGTTTCCTTGTTTACCTGTCTACTTGTGTCCGTCAACTACCTCGCCCTCGGCCACCTCGCCCAAGACCTCACCCCGGCTGGCCCACGCTTGGGCGGCACGGTGGCGTACGCGACACTGACCGCGCGAGCCTTGGGCTATCCGGCGGGCATGGTCAGCGCGTATGGAACCGACCTCGACCTTAGCGCCCTGCGCGACATTTCGATCACTCGTTGCTCTTCCAACATCAGCACAACTTTTGAAAACATTTACGGCGCAGAGGGCCGCACCCAATTCGTGCGGGCCCGCGCCAGCCCGCTCACCTTAAGCCACCTTCCGGCAAATTGGGAACAGGCGGCGATTGTTCACGTTGCGCCTCTGGCACAGGAAATTGACTCGGGCCTGATTGAGACACTGGCCGCCACACCCCCGGCCTTTATTGGCTTAACCCCACAAGGCTGGTTGCGCCAATGGGATGCCGAGGGCCGCGTCAGCAAATGTGACTGGCGGGAGGCCCTCACAACCTTGCCGCACGTCAACGCCACCGTTATCAGTATTGAAGATGTGCGGGGTGATTGGACGGTGGCCGAGCGGTGGGCCAAAGCCGCGCGCGTGCTGGTCGTCACCGAGGGCGCACAGGGGTGCATCGTGTTTGCGCGGGGCGAGGACGCGCGCCAGTTTGCCGCCCCACCCCAAACTGAAATAGACCCCACCGGCGCGGGCGATGTCTTCGCCGCCGTGTTTTTCATCAACCTGTATGAGACCAACGAGCCCTGGGCCTCGGCCCGCTTCGCCAATCAGGTCGCCGCGCTCTCCATCACCCGCGTTGGCCTCGATGGAATTCCAACGCCCGACGAAGTGGCCTTGTGTCGGATAAGATCAGCGTGAAAGAAAGAGAAAGAGAAAAAGACATCGCTTACTAAAGGCGCTCTTTTTCTCTTTCTGCTTCTCTTTCTTTTTTCCATGGCTCGCATTTATGCGCTCGTGAATCAAAAAGGCGGCGTCGGCAAAACCACCACCGCCATTAATCTCTCAGCCTATCTGGCCGCCCTCGGCCAACGGGTTTTGCTGGTGGACCTTGACCCGCAGGCCAATGCCACCTCCAGCCTGGGCGTGGACAAAAACAAAGTAAACGGCGGTGTGTATGACACACTGATCAATGATGGCAAAGCCAGCGACCATTTGCTCCATAGCCCGCAACTCAAACTGGCGTTGTTGCCGTCGTCGCCCGCGCTGGCCGGGGCCGAAGTAGAACTGGTCGGGATGTTGGCCCGCGAGACACAACTCAAGCGCGCCCTTGCCTCCGCCGAAAGCAATTACGATTACGTCATCATTGATTGCCCGCCCTCGCTAGGCTTGATTACGCTCAACGGTCTGGTAGCCGCGAAAAACGGCGTCATTATCCCGGTGCAATGTGAGTATCTGGCGCTGGAGGGCCTGGGCCAATTGAGCAACACCATCACCCGTGTGCGCGCCGCCCTCAGCCCCAACCTCGTCATTCGCGGGCTGGTGATGACGATGTATGATGGCCGGGCCAGCCTCGCCAAACAAGTGGTGGATGAAGTGAGGAAACATTTTCCCGGCAAGGTCTTTGGAACGATTATTCCCCGCAGTGTGCGCCTGGCCGAAGCGCCTTCGCATGGCCTGCCCATCTCGGCCTATGCGCCGAGTTCGCCGGGTGGCTTGGCCTATCAGGCGCTGGCTGAGGAAATGCTGAAGGGAGATTCAAAGAATGCCTCCTAAACGCGGTCTCGGGCGCGGCCTCGATGCGCTCTTCACCCCCATTGTAACCCCGGCCATCGGCGTCACCCAACTGCCGGTGTCGGCCATCCGGCGCAACCCGCGCCAGCCCCGCTTGCAATTTAATCCGGCGGAGTTGGAAGAACTGGTTAACTCCATTCGCGAGCATGGGGTGATTCAACCACTGGTGGTGGCCCAGGGCAGCGCGGCCGGCCAATATATTTTGATTGCGGGCGAGCGCCGTCTGGAGGCCTCCAAAATTGCGGGCCTGCCCACGGTGCCCGTCATCGTGCGCGAGGCCAGCGACCAACAACTGCTCGAACTCGCGCTGGTCGAGAACCTGCAACGCTCCGATCTCGGCCCGCTGGAAACGGCCCAGGCCTACAAGCATCTCGTCGAAGATTTCAATCTTTCGCATGAAGAGATTGCGTCCAAAGTGGGCAAGAAGCGCGCGACCGTGAGCAACACCCTGCGCCTGCTTAAACTGCCACAACGGATTCAAGAAAGTCTGGCCAAGGCTGAGATTGATGAGGGCCATGCCCGCGCCTTGCTGGCTCTGCCCACGGCTCAGGCCCAACTCGCGGCGTTCGATACGGTCGTCCGTAATCAACTCAACACCCGCCACACCGAAGAACTGGTGCGTCGCCTGCAAGGACACAAAGAAGCGCGCCCGGCCCGGCCCGCCAAACACGCCGAGTCCGAGGCGATTGCCGCGCGGATGCGCGAGGCGTTGGGAACCAAGGTCGCGCTTAAGCGCGGGCGCAAGGGCGGGAGCGGCACCATCGTCATCCACTTTTACTCGGACGAAGAACTCAACGCCATCACCGAAGCGAT
>Ga0247727_10008568_pt1 | contig 18934 bp, 12 predicted proteins | sample WisWelCaveWW1625_FD_202498 | JGI IMG/M metagenome (GOLD analysis project Ga0247727, IMG submission 202498) | Biofilm microbial communities from Wishing Well Cave, Virginia, United States - WW16-25 | ecosystem: Environmental > Aquatic > Deep subsurface > Groundwater > Cave microbial mat | place... | reverse complement strand
CGGCCTGCATGGCTTTGTTGACCATGAACTGATGGGTGCCGGTGCCGGTGGAGAAGGCCGAGGTGCGGAAGGCGAACCCGTTGATCGTGCCGGCGACCGGCACGCGCGCCTTGCTGCCGAGCTTCGCCGAAGCGGCCCTGGGGAGGATCACGTGTGCCCATGAGCCGATCGATGCGTCGATGACCTCGATCTTCGCGGTGAACGAAATCTTCGTCATGGCCCGTCCTTTTCTTTCAGCGCTTGGCGAGCGGGATGACCAGCTTGAGCGCGCTGTGCGTGGCCGAGAAGGCCACGACCTTGACGTCGGTGAGGCCGGCCGCCTTGCCCGCCGCCCGCACGTGGTCCTCCTTGATGTGGACCTGTCCCTTGGGCCACACGACCCAGATACCGCCGTCGCGCGCGATCGCGTCGCGCAGCGCAGGGAGCCGCACGAGCCGCGTGGGGGATTCTACGCCCAGGAACACCAGATGGGATCCCTTCCGGACTCTGCCCGTCGCGACCTCGGCGCGGGCCCTCATGTCGCGGAGCCATCCGGCGTCCTCCACGCCGATCACCGACACCACCTGTCCCGGCTTCACGCCCAGCTTGTCGATGACGGATTTCGGATTGCGGATCTTCTCCAGCCACTTCTCTGCTGCCGGGCCGAGCTCGAACGCGACCGCCCCCTCGGCGGTCTTCAGCCGCAGCACGCCACCCGAGGCCGAGGCGGACTGCACTTTCGAGAACGGGATCGCAAGCCGGAAGTCGCCGCGGAAGATCAGCTCGGTGGATTCGAGCAGCGCCTTGCCTTCGGACGAGCGCCGGCCGTGACGCGCCACGCAGCGGGCTTGCTGTCCCATGGCTCAGGCTCCGCGACCGCCGGGTCCCGGGGTCACACTCTCGCTGAAGGGCCGGCCCATGGCCTTGAGATAGGTGTCGAGGGTCGAGGCGTAGCCGAAGAGGAATCGTGTCATGAAGCGGAAGAGGGGCACCTTGATCTCGCCGCGCTCGGTCACGGTCACCCGCGACCCGGAGCCGTCGGGCTCGATCTCCCAGGTCCACGTGCCGCCGAAAGGCATGTTGGGGTCGGCAATGCGGGTCACCATCCGGCGGGGGGGCTCTGCGACCTCGACCTCGAGCGGCATGGGCCACTTGCCCTCGAGCGCCCACTCCGGGTGCCCGTTTCGATCGGCCAGCCGTTTCACCCCGCTCACTTCGGGCGCCCATTTCGGATAGCCGGGGTAGTCGGCCAGCAGTTGCCAGATCGCCTCAGGGGCCTGGGCGAAGCGCGCCGAGCGTGACGCCACGTGTTCCCGCGGAATGAGCAGCTCCACGATCCACGCCATGGCGATCAGGCCCGCAAGAGCCAGCACGATCCACAACAGAGCTTTCATGAGTTCCTCCGTTTCATCGGGCCCTGTCCCCCGGTGGTTCGGCTCGACGCGGCGACCGTGCGGCGCGGCACCTTGGCCCGCAGGGTCAGGAGACGGCGCGTAATGCCCGCCGCAGCGGGGCCGCGAGCGCGCCGGGGCTGACGCGCCCCAGCGTGACCTCGCCGGCGCCCACGAAACGGGCCAGCGACTGGAGGGATTCTGCCACGCCCGCGAGCCCGGCGTCGCGGTCCACGCGGCCCCAGTCCGCGGCGGGCGGCGGCAGCGACTTCGCGAACCAGGGCTCGAAGTGCACCGACTTCACCTCCAGCCGCCGCGCCTCGCGGTGGGTCTTGGGGTCGAGCCGTCCGATGAGCTGCCCGTCGTGAAGGATGGGCAGCGTGTAGTACCCGTGCCGCCGCTTCGGCGCCGGAGTGTAGACCTCGATCGTGTAGTCGTAGCCGAACAGGCGCCGGACGCGGTCGCGGTGCCACAGCATCGAGTCGAAAGGGCAGAGCAGCGTCGTGCCCCGCGGGGGACTCCGGCGGCGCCCGGCCCGGGCGAGCGCCGGGAGATCCTCCGCGAGGATGAACCAGGGCCCGACGGGCTTCGCGGAGCGATCCCGAACCTCCACGGCGATCTCCATGATCTCTCCCGCGTCCACCATCTCCTTCATGACCCTCCGGCGCTCCTCGATCCGCGGGAAGGTCAGGTACATTCGCAGGTCGCTCCCGGTCGCCGCCCCCATGGCGCGCAGCGACTGCCGTAGGTGCCAGCGCGGGAATTCGTGCTCGGGGAGCGGAGGCGCCTTCACGGCCCCGGGCATGACGCGCTCCGCCACGCCGTAGCGCTTCTGGAAATGGATGCGCGAGTGCACCATGGTGCGGCCTGTCTTCCACAGCCAGTCGAGCGCGTGAGCCGCCGGCTTTCGGTCCCACCAGCCGCCGCGTTTTCCCGAGCGACGATGCTCGAAATCGGCGTTGGCGAGCGGACCCTTCTCGCGGATGGCGCCTTCCACGGCGCTCACCAGGACGCGGTTCTTTCGCACCCATGCCCTCCAGGCCCGGTGCCGCGGGCGCGTGCCGTACTCCAGCATCACCCGTCGCCACGCCGCAAAGTGCGACGCGGGCACCAGGCAGGCGGCGTGAGCCCAGTACTCGAACAGCACGCGCCGGCCGTAGACCAGGCGATCGAGGGTGCGCTTGTCGTAGGGGCCGAAGCGGCTCCACAGGGTGAGATGGTGCGCCCGTTCGACCACGTTGATGGTGTCGAGCTGGACGCCGCCGGTGTCCTCGGCGAAGCGGCGCAGGTTGGCGGCGCTCAACCGGCGGCCCCGCGGGCGATCGAGGTGCTGGCGCTCGAGGAACAGCGCGGCCACGGCGCGCAGGGGCACGGCCGGGATCCGTGAGGCGACGCGTTTCGCACCGGCCACGGGGCTCGGGGTCAGATCCGGAAGTTCATCCGCTGGACCAGGTCCCGGAACTGCGGATTCGGGCGCAGGACGTCGAAGCGCGGGTTGACCTGGAGATAGATCATCGCCCGATCTCGCACCGTGTAGGCCTTCTCCAGCCATTCCATGGCCGCGTCCACCTCGGCCAGCGAGGCGTGGATGGAGGCGATCGAATAGGGCGGGACGTAGGTGGTCCTCGACCGCTCGATCAGCGCCATGAGGATCGCCCGGGCCTCGTCGTGGCGGCCGGAGAACCCGTAGGTGCAGGCCATCGCCGGGGAGGTCCCCGGGTCGCCGCCCATCAGGCGGAAGCCATGGCCGTACTCCGCCAGCGCCTCGTCGTAGCGCCCGCTCTGCTCGAGCGACCGGCCCAGGTCGAAGCGCACCAGAGGGAACGACGGATCGAAGTCGATCGTCTTCCGGTACATGGCGATCGCCTCGTCGAAGCGGCGGGCGTAGTAGTAGGTGTCCCCCACCGTGGTGTAGAGGATGCGCGAGAGCGGATCGAGCCGCACCGCCTCGCGGCCGTGCTCGATCGCCTCGTCGAAACGCTCCAGACACGCGAGCAGGATGCCGTACCACTGATGCGCCGTCGGGTAGCCCTTGTCCAGGTCGATCGCGCGGCGGTATTCGCGGTCGGCCGCCGCCCAGTCCCACTCCCGGCAGGCGAGCGCGTAGGCCAGCGAGGAGTGCGCCTCGGCCAGGTTCTCGTCCAGCTCCAGGGCCTTGAGCGCGGCCGCCTTGGCCATCGGAAATGCCTCGGCCGGTGGCAGGTGGTTGCGGTCGGCGAGGATGTTGTAGCAGTCGGCCAGCCCGGAGTACGCCGGGGCGTAGGTGGGATCGTGCTCCACCGCCTGGTTGAACAGCGCGATGCCGCGCTCGAGGCCTTCGATGGAGCGGAGGTTCCAGAAGTAGCGTCCCTTGAGGTAGGCCTCGTGCGCCTCGGGCAACACGCGCCGGGCGCGCGCCAGGTGGGCGCGCTCCTGCTGGGTGAGCTTCACCTGCACCTCGCGCGCGATCGCCTGGGCCACCTCGCTTTGGATCGCCAGCACGTCGCACAGCTCGCGCTCGTAGCGCTCGCCCCACAGGTGCCGATCGCTCGCGGCGTCGATGAGCTGCGCGCTGATCCGCACCCGGTCGCCGGCGCGCAGCACCGCGCCCTCGACGATGGCGTCCACCCCCAGCTCGCGCGCGATCTCGGGCAGCGGCCGGCGCACGCCCTTGAAGCGCATCGCCGAGGTGCGCGAGATGACCCGCAGCGCGCCGATCCGCGCCAGGTCGGCGATCAGCGCCTCGGTCATGCCGTCCACGAAATACTCCTGCTCCGGGTCGCCCGACAGGTTCTCGAGCGGCAGCACGGCGAGCGACTCGATCCGCGGACGCGGCGCGGCGGCGGGGCTGGTGCCCAGGCGGCGCAGGTCCGCGGCCAGCTCGCGCGCGGAGCCGTGGCGGCGGCCCGGGTCCCGGTCGAGGCAGCGCAGGATGATGGCTTCGAGCCCGGGAGAGAGCGCGGGGCGGCGCTGGCGGGGGGCGGCCGGCGCGCGGTTGAGGATCTCGTTCACCATCGCCGCGGCGGTGGCGCCCCCAAACGGCACGCTGCCGGTCACCGTTTCGTAGAGCATCACGCCGAAGGCGAACAGGTCGGCGCGGGCGTCCACCGGGTCGCCGAGGAGCTGCTCGGGAGCCACGTAGGGCAGGGTCCCCAGCATCACCTGGGCCGACGTGAGCGCCGCCGAGGTCACGGCCTCCTGGCGGGCCCGCAGCTTGGCGAGGCCGAAGTCGAGCACCTTCACTCGGCCCTGGTCGGTCACCATGACGTTGGCGGGCTTGAGGTCGCGATGCACCACGCCTTGCTCGTGCGCGGCCTCGAGCGCCTCCGCCACCTGGAGCGCCAGCGCCACCGCCTCGCCCTCGGCGAGCGGCCCGCCCGCGAGCTTCGCCGCCAGCGTAGCCCCGGGCACGAACTCCATGACCAGGAAGTCGGTGCCGTCCTGGGTGTCGAAGTCGAACACCGTGCCGATCGCGGGGTGGCTGAGGCGCGACAGGGCCAGCGCTTCGCGGCGGAAGCGCGCGCGGCTCTCGGCGTCTCCGAGCGCGGTCTCGGGGAGCACCTTGAGCGCCACGTCGCGCTCGAGATGCTCGTCCCAGGCGCGGTAGACCACCCCCATACCGCCCGAGCCGAGCGGAGAGACGACGCGATAATGGGAGAGACGGCGACCGACCATCGTCACGGCTCCGGAGGGACGGCCATGGGCGCCGGCCGGTAGGGCTCGAGCTGGGCGAGCGTGCGCTCGAATCCCTGCGAGTAGGCGGCGATCCGCCGCAACGCCTCCTCGCGCGCCTCGCCCTCGATCACGAAGGGCTGGAACGGCTTCTCCGGCCAGCGGGTGAACTGCACCGGCACCACGTCGGCCTGGGCGCCGGCGGCGGACAGGCGGATGCGCGCCACCATGGTGAGCGTGTCCTGGGGCTCCTTGATGCCTCCGTACACGAAGTTGCCGAGCGAATAGAAGATGGGTGCACCCCTGTAGATCTCGACCCCCTGGAGTCGGTGCGGATGGGCCCCCAGCACCGCCTTGGAGCCCAGGTCCACACAAAGGTGCGCCAGCTCCACCTGGTATTCGCGCACCTCGTAGGAGCCCTCTTTGCCCCAGTGGAAGAACGGCACCACGGCGTCCGCGCGCGACGCCAGCCGCGGGACGTCCTCCTCGATCTGCCGCCGCACGCAGCCCATGTCCTTGTAGCAGCCCGCCACCCCCGCGCGGCGCGCGGTGGCGTACACGGCTTCGGGCTCCAGCATGTCGGGGTCGGCCTGGAAGTACCAGCCCAGAAACCCGACCTTCATGCCGTTGCGCTCCACGATCGCGCCGTGGCGCGCCCGATCGAGGTTCATTTCGGCCCCGAAGTGCGCGATGCCCGCGCGGTCCAGCGTCCGGATCGTGTCCCGGACGCCGTCCTTTCCCCAGTCGCTGGTGTGGTTGTTGGCGAGGCTCACCACGTCCACCGAGCCTTCCTGGAGGATGCGCGCCAGCTCTCGCCGCGCCCGGAAATTGAAGTTCTTGGGCAGCTTCCTGCCGCGCTCGGTGAACGGGCATTCCAGGTTCACCACCGCCAGGTCCGCCGCCTCGAGCAGCGGCTTAACGCCCGCGAAGTAGATCGGGAACAGCTCGGCGTCGGGCACCCCCGCCTGACGCTGCTGGTCGAAGTGAGCCTCGAGGTTGTAGCCGAGCGTGGTGTCGCCGCCGGCCGCAATTGTCACCGAGGGACCGGCAGCCACCGAGTCGGGCGGCGCGGGCGCGACGGCACTGTCGGGCATGGCGCTCTCGGGCAACGCAGCGCCTGTGCTGTCGGAATCCGCGGTCTGCGCGCCCAGCCAGCGCGGCGCCACCAGCCCGGCGGCGGCGGCCGCCGCGCGCCCCAGGAACACGCGGCGCTTCATCATCGCCATGCGGACGCGACCGGAAGCGGATACGCCATGCCCAGCACTTCGACCAGATGCGCCATGCGGGCCGAGATCCCGCGCGCCCGCGCGCCGCGCCGCATGTGGAGCAGGCAGCCGGGATTGGACGCCACCACCACGTCGGGCTGCACCTGCTGGATGCTGTCGAGCTTGCGCTCGAGCTGGGCGTCGGCCATCTCGGGGTGCGTGAGGTTGTAGGTCCCGGCGCTGCCGCAGCACCAGTCGGCGTTGGGAAGATCCACCAGCTCTACGCCCGGCAGGCCCGCGAGCAGCGCCCGCGGCTCGCTCCGTACGCCCTGCGCATGGGCGAGATGGCAGGGATCGTGGTAGGCCACCCGGAGTGGGCGGCCGGGGACGCCCGGGGCGTGAAGCGCGCCGCCCGGCTCGGGCAGGCCCAGCTCGACCAGCACCTGCGACACGTCACGCACCCGCGCGCCAAAGTCCGCCGCCGGCGCCGCGAGCGAATCGTCGTGGAGCAGGTGGCCGGCCTCGCGCAGCGCCGCGCCGCAGCCCGCCGAGTCGGTGACGATCCAGTCGAACGTCCCTTCGAACCTCCTCACGTTGGCGCGGGCCAGGGCGCGCGCGCTGCGCCTCAGCCCGGCATGTGCCTGGAGCGCCCCGCAGCAGCTCTGCCCCCGCGGGCTCGTCACCTCGCAGCCCGCCAGCACCAGCAGCCGCGCGGCCTCGTGGTTGACGCGCGGGAACATGGCTTCCATCACGCAGGTGGTGAAGAACCCGACCCGCGCCCGGGCGGTTCCCGCGGGGTGGAGGACGATCGCGCCCGCCGTCGCTTCGAGACGCGCGCCATAGGGCAGCGCCCTCGCCACGTTCTCGAGGCCGCGCGCCCCGCGCGGCTCGATGGGCGGTGTCATGTCGAAGCCCTGGACCGCGAAGGCGGGCAGCACGCGCCGCGCCGCCCCGGAACCCATCAGGGCGCGGGCCGGCGCCGACTGCCCGAGCCGGAGCAGGTCGGCCGCGAGGTGCACGCGCCCGCGGTCCGGCATCACACGCGTCAGCGCCCAGCGTCCGATGGCCGCCAGCAGCCCTCCAGCAGGGCGGCGCCGCGCGAGCTGGCCGCGCGTCTCCTCGAGCAGGCGTCCGTAGGGCACGCCCGCGGGGCACACCGTCTCGCAGGCGCGGCAGCCGAGACACTGATCCAGGTGCTGGACCAGCGCGTCGTCGGGAGCGACGCGGCCCTCGGCCAGCCCGCGCATCAGGTAGAGGCGCCCGCGCGGCGAGTCGGGCTCGATCCTGAGCTCGCGGTAGGTCGGGCACGCGGTGAGGCACAGGCCACAGTGGATGCAGGTGTTGAGGTCGGCGCGCGCGGGCGAGTCCTCGGCGTCGAACCAGCCGTGGCCCGCCGCGGCTTCTGGGAGCGGGGCGTTCACGCCCCGCAGGATAGCACCGCCCGCGCTCCGACCGGCCGCCGGGTCGGGGGCGGCGCGCAGGCTCTTCGCCCCGTTTCTGTTGCCCTCGCGGCTCGCGATCGTTTGGCTGTTGATCGCCGCGCACCTGTTGCGCCGCGCCGAGCGTTGCCGCCTGACGCGGTGGCAGCAGGCTTCGGCTCTGCCCCTACCGGCTCGTCACCGACGTCAACTCGACGCGCTGACGAGCGTCACGAGGCGAGACCTCCAGCACATTTCCCACTCCGCGAGCGTAGTACTTGAACTGTCGGGCTCCGGGTTCCAGCGGAGTCCTTGTTCGAGGGCGCTTTGAACTAGATCTGCTCCACGTACGGTAGTGCGGTCACGCCACCCCGAGGCTGGCGCGCAAGAGGGGAATCCGCCCGAAATGCATCTTGAATCGCCGGATGCTGGAGAATAGGTTCGGGACGCGCTCGCACGATCCCGGCCACACATGGAGGACTTGAAGGGTATGCGACTCGCCGGATGCTTCCTGCGCTCGATCTTCGGCGCGGCCCTTCTATTGTCGGCGGCGAGGGCCGGATCCGCGGCAGTGGATCCTCCGTCGCGGACCCGCCTGAACTCGAGCGTCCAGAGACTGCAGCGCAGCCCGCTGAGCATCATCGGCAGCAATCCTCGAGAGGTCGAGATCGGTGGGTACGCACAGATTCGCCTGTCGCGCCCACCTTTCTCGAGCAACATCATCTTGACTGTCGGAGGGATTCCCGTCGATGCCACAGGGAGCACCGACGGGCTCTGGTGGAAGTTTCGCGTCCCGACCGAACTTCCGCGAGGCAAAGCGCTTCCGATCGTCGTCAGGGACTCCATTTTTCCTAGTCAGTCCTTCGACGGTTTAGTCATCCTACCCTTGCGAGTGCTCGCGGTCCGCCCGGCGCAAGCTACGGTCGAAGCGAAAGTGACGCTCGTGCTTTCGGGTCAGCACCCGCGCATCGGCGAGGCACGCGTCTGGTTCGACACGCTGCAGGCCGCCGTCGAGAGCAGCCAGGCTGACACGGTCGTGGTCATCGTCCCGGCCGGACTCAAGGTCAATGCGATTCCGCGCATCTTGGTCGTGATCAACACTGACGAGGCTGTGGCGCAGCAGCCGTTCCGGATCATGGGTGCGACGACCTGGATCTCGGACCCTTTCGGTGTGTTGAGCTCCAGCCCACTGCTCCTGGCCCTTTTGGCGGCTACCCTCATTCTCCTGGCCATGGTCGGCTTCTTTCTGGCGCGCCAGCGGTGGATGATGAGGGCGTACTCGCTCGAGTCGGCGCGCTCGCCCGATCCGAAGTCAGCCCCCGCGGTCCACGACGGCAGTCCCGCGGCGCCGCCGGTAGCCCCGCGCGAGATGGATCTCGGACTTCCCGACCTGAAGATTCCCGACGACCTGGTCGAGGCCTGCGTGCGAGGTGATTGCGTCCTCTACGCAGGAGCCGGCCTGAGCGCTCGGGCCAAGCTGCCGCTGTGGAGACCGTTCATCACGGATCTCCTCGACTGGTCGATGGCCCAGGGACTGGTCGAGCCGGAGTTCGGCCGCTCGCTGCACACAGGGCTCGAGCAGGGGGACGTCGACCGTGTTGCCGACAGTCTCGTTAGTCAGGTCCGTGAGAAGAAAGCGCTCGAGGTCCTCTCGGACCACATCCGCAAGGAGTTCGCCGGGGCCGAGTCAGGGAATCTATCCGATGTCCACCGCATGCTCCCGCAGATCGGCTTCGGCGCGGCGCTCACCACCAACTTCGATCACCTACTTGAGCGCGCGTTCGGCGGCTCGAACCGCGCGGTGTCGGTCCGGCTCCCGCGTGAGGTCGAGGCGATCCGCGGCGATCTTTCGCAGCGGCGTTTTTTCATCCTCAAGCTTTACGGCGATCTCGACCGATCCGAATCCCTGATCCTATCGCCCGCCCAGTACGAGGAGGCCATCCAAGGAGACCGGCCATTCGCGGACGTCATGCAGGAGATCTTCCTCACGCGGACCATCCTGTTCCTCGGTTGCAGCCTGCAGGGCATGGACTCGTATTTACGGGGGCTGCGATTCCAGGCGATGAGCACACCGCGTCACTACGCGGTAATCGGGGTGGCAGATCAGGGGTGGAGGGTGGTGGCCGACGGGCTCTCGCGCCGCTACGGCATCCAGGTGCTGCCCTACGCGGCAGGGGACGATCACGTTCCGCTGCCACAATTCGTGGGCCAACTCCAACAGATGGCCGCTTCACGGTCGGCGAGTCGCGGCGCGGCGAACGCCGCCGAGTTCGGGCTCGGCGGCTCGTCGGTTCAAGCGGCCCGGCGTCCACTCCTGCGCTCGTTGGAGCTGAAGAACATCGGGCCGTTCGAGCAGATCCAGCTCGAGTTCAACAGCAGCTGGACCATTCTGCTTGGCGACAACGGCGTGGGGAAGTCCACGGTCCTCAAGGCACTCGCGCTCGCAGTGGCCGGCGAGCACGCCGGTGCCTTGGCTGGGCGCCTCCTGAAGGTCGGCACAACCCAGGGCCAGATCACGCTCCGCACGACGAACGATCAGACCTACGTCACCGAGATCTTCATGAACAGTCTCGGGCAGCCCGAGGCGAAGTCGATCGGCGCGCGCGCGTTCGGTGGTGAGACGCTTGTGCTCGGCTTCCCGCCTGCCCGGGCGATCGCCGCCGGTCCGGCGAAAGCACCGCAAGGCGCCAAGGGAAGCCCGTCCCCAGTGCCGCAAGACGTACTGCCGATCCTGAGCGGCCAGCCCGATCCGCGCATCCTCGAGATCAAGCAGTGGATCGTGAACCTCGACTACCTGCGTGCCCGCTCGGCCCCGGACGAGGCGAAGGCGATCCAGGACCTGTTGGACGGCTACTTCCAGGGGATGCGCACGCTGCTCGACATCGACATCAAATCGTGGCGGATCGCCGACAACGAGGTGTTCGTCACGACCGTGGATGGTGAACTGCCCATGGACGCGATGAGCCAGGGGACGGTGTCGATCTTCGGCTGGGTGGGAGCCGTGCTTCAGCGGCTGTTCGACATCCAGGGACGTCCGGGAGGAACGGCGATAGCGCTCGTGGACGAGATCGACGCCCACATGCACCCCGAGTGGCAGCAGGCGATGGTGTCAAGACTCAAGCGCGCCTTTCCTGATGTCCAGTTCGTCGTCACGACCCACTCGCCGTTTCTAGCCATCGGCCGGACGGCATCGGAGATCATCCACATCCTCCGCGAACGGCGCACCGGGAAGCTGCTCGCCGAGTCGCCGACCTACGACACCACGTACATGGGGGTCGGAAACGTACTGGTGAGCCGGCTGTTCGGGCTGCAGTCCAAGCACGATCTCGACGTGCAGCGCGACCTTCTCATCAGACGACGGCTGTCCGTGAAAAAGGCCCTCACTGAGCAGGAAAGGGCAGAACTAACGCGGATCGAGGCCTCCCTGGGTAACCTTAATCCCGCCGAGAACATCGAGGACCCCGTCCTCAAGGCATTTGTCGAACAGTTCAATATGCGCACCCGCGCGCTGGTCACCTCCGAAGTGCCCGATGCGGCCGAGATGCAGCGGCAGAGCCAGGTGGCGAATGAGATCATCGACGAGATCCTCAAGGAGGATGAATCCACGGGCAAGCAGGCAGATGCCGCAGGGCCCCCCCGCCAGGGTGGCGACGGCGGCGAGGTGAAGTCTTCATGAGGCCGATCCCGCTCCAGGAGCTCCAGCAGAAGATCCCGGCCGACTGGATGGCCAAGGCGGCAGAGGCCGACGCCGCCGCTGCCGGCTCCACCGCCGATGAGCGGGCCAAGGTGATCAACGCTCACAGCGCGGTTTGGAGTGCGCTCAAGGAGACCTTGCTCGGGCTTTCCGGCGGCAAGTGCTGGTATTGCGAATCGATCGACAGCCGCTCGGACAATGCGGTCGATCACTTTCGTCCTAAGAATCACGTCAAGGAGTGCCCGGACAAGGACAACGAGGGCTATTGGTGGCTCGCCTTCAATTGGGAGAACTATCGATTCAGCTGCACCTTCTGTAACAGCGCTCGGCGAAGCGCGACGACGGCGGGGGGCAAGCAGGATCGCTTCCCCCTCGTCGACGAAACCAAGCGGGCGCGCAAGAAGGGCGACCCGCTCGTCGACGAGAACCCAATCCTGATCGACCCGGCCGAACCTGCGGATTGCGTGCTGCTCACGTTCGACGAGGACGGCGCGCCCGCGTCCGTCTACAGCAAGGAGGAAGATCCGGACACGTACGAGCGGGTGACCCAGTCTATCGAGATCTACCATCTCGACCATCCAACGATCGTCGCGAGGCGAGCGGCGTTGATCCACAAGGTCCTGTGGGCACTCACGAAGGCCGACGAGCTGATGAGAGCGAAGAACACGGTGGCCTACAAGGAAAAGGTCAAGGAGATCACGCCGGCGCTGGATCCGAGGGCCGAGTACTCGATGGTTGCTCGCGCTGGCATCGTGGCCCGTCGTGCGACCAGTGCTACTGCGGAAAAGTTGGCCAGGCTGTAACTCTGGCCCCCGGGCGTGCCCGTGATGCGCACGGGTACGTGCGATCCTGCCGTCATGTGGGCCAGCCGCTCGACTCGGCGTTCAAGGTGCCGAGGACTGCACTTGACGACGATTGACAGGCCGTCCGAGCTAGATTGCGCATCCTCACTCCTTGCCTTGCGTTGCCGGGCGGTCACCCCACTGATTCAGATTCAGACCCCACTCCGCCGCCTCCACTCTCGTCTGTAACCTCCGACGCCCAGCACGACCAGATCGTCTTCTTCCCGGGTGCCCGAAGCAGAACTTCACGGGGGACATAGGTGTTTTTGACTTCGACCTCTTTCCGACGCTCTGGCAGCAGAGAGAGGCTCAACTTCAAGACCTACGTAAAGTACTACATCTCCGACCACCGCCCGATGGGGGCGGAGTTGGCGTCTAGGTTTCGGTTCCCCAGCGGGGATTCCGTCAAGCCCAACTCAGCCCTTGACCTCGCTTCGGGACGGAGTAGCCTCCTGACAGGTGCTTGAACCCGGCGCACGCAGGCAAGCCTCTCGGTTCTCCTCATACGCGTGCACCCCAATGCCGGGACTTGGACGCCGCGTTGCAGTAACTCCAGGCTGCAGGCCCCCGGGAGGTTGCCGGGCGGCAGACGTTTGGCGGAAGTCCGGAAGGCACGAGGCTCAAGATGTGGGCCGCACTGACGGGCGACCAGTGGTTACTGGCGACGCACGACGACCTATTCGTACGGCTCCGCTACGAGAACGGCTACGAACGGGCCCTGCCGATGGGGCGACTGAACCGACTGCTTGCGTAGAAGACCCTGAGATTCTGAATGGCTCCAAGGCATCTATCCTCCGGTGCCGTCGTCCGCAGCTCTGAATCGTGGGAAAGGGAGCAAGTCATGGCGAAGGGATTGTCGATCCACATCGGGCTGAACTCGGTTGACCCCGACCACTACGAGGGTTGGGATGGAACGCTGGCGGCCTGCGAGGCCGATGCGAAGGACATGCAGGCTATCGCCAAGAAGCGACTCTTCGGTTCAACGCGGCTGCTTACGTCGGAAGCCACCAGCACCGCTGTCATCGGCGCGATCCGGACTGGAGCGAAGCAGCTCAAGAAGGGCGACCTGTTGTTCATCAGTTATTCCGGCCACGGTGGGCAGGTCCGAGACACGAACCGTGATGAGGAAAAAGACCGCTACGACGAAACGTGGCTCCTGTTCGACCGCCAACTCGTCGACGATGAGCTCTACGCCCTCTTCGGCGAGTTCAAGCCAGGCGTGCGCATCTTCGTGCTTTCGGACAGTTGCCACAGCGGGACTGTGGTCCGTGCCATTCCCGCGTTCGTGGGCGGCGGCCCCCGCGTGCGTGCGATGCCACGATCGGTCGGCAAGAAAGTCGAAGCCGCTCACGCCGCGCTGTATCGGAAGATCCAGAAGGACGCGGGGCCAGCCGAGACAGCACGGATCCGTTCTAGCGTGGTGTTGATCTCCGGCTGCCAGGACAACCAGCTCTCCAGCGACGGTGATCGGAATGGGCTCTTCACCGCCAGGCTTCGCAGCGTGTGGCGCGGCGGCAAGTTCAACGGCAACCTGCGCGCGTTCCGCGATAAAATTGCGGCCGGGATGCCGTCCGACCAAACCCCAAATTACTTCACGGCCGGAACGCCGGACGCCGCCTTCGAAGCCAAGAGACCGTTCACGATCTGAGCCTGGTCCATAGCTGGGATCGTCCCGGCGCCCGGCAAGGAGTTGCGCAATGTCGGAATCCTTCTCGATCCGCAATCATGACGCGTGGGCGGCGAAAGTGGTGCCCTCGGTCGCCCCAGCCACCCGTCGAGGTAGGCGCCGCTCGGGCGTGAGCGAAGTCCCGATCGTTCCGGCCCGGTTCCTCCTGCCGGACGTCCGCATCGAGGCTGCCCGAGAAGTGACTCCCGCGCCGGCCCGGCGGGGATCCCCCGCCCCGACGATCGAAATCGACGTCCGCACCGCACATGACGAACGTTCCCTCATCGCCGTGCGCCACGCCTCCGGTGCCCTGACCTTTCATCCGCCGGGACTGCGGATCCCGATCGCCGGCGCTCGACGCCGCTCGACTTCGCACGGCGCGACCGGGAACGTCACCGATCGCTACTCCATCGAGGTGCCGTCCGCCGCGACAGCGGCGCGCCGCGGGCTGGTGACGAAGCTCTTGAAGATCGCCGTGCTGAAGATTCTGCAGCCGGCGATCGATGCCGCGCGTGACACTGCGATCGGCCTCGCGGCGTCCGGCGGTGAAATGGTGTTCTGGAAGCTGCGCGGTCTCGCGCGCGGTTGGCACCGGGTGAGAACGAACGGACAGCAGCTTGCTCTCACCGCCGCGTCTCCGGCCGACATCGGGCGATCAGAACGGGCCCTGCTGTTGCTCCACGGTACGTTCTCGCACGCGGCAGGTGCCTTCGCCGGCATGGCATCGAGCGGATTCCTCGCCGAAGCCCGCGCAATCTACGGCGACCGGATCTTCGCGTTCAATCACTTCACGATCAGCGACACCCCCGAGGACAACGTCCGCGATCTGCTCCAGACAATCCCGGCCGACGGCCGCGAGTTCGATGCCATCACGCACTCACGCGGCGGACTGGTCCTGCGTCACGCCGTTGAGCGGGGCGATCTTTTCGGCTCGCTTGCGGATCGCTTCCGCCTCGGCCATGCCGTACTGGTCGCGTCGCCGAACGCAGGCACGCCGCTGGCGACCCCCGACCGCTACCAGGAGACTTTCGGGTTCTTTGCCAACCTGCTCGAACTCCTGCCCGACAACCCCTGGACCACCCTGCCCGAGCTGGTGTCCAACGGGATCGTGTGGCTCGCTTCGAACACGGTTCCGGCGCTGAAGGGACTCGCCTCCATGGACGGGAACGGGCCCATCATCACCGCGCTCCAGGAGGCGCCATCCGCCTTGTCCGCCGGTTACTCGGCGTTGTGTGCGAACTATGAGCCGGGCGGGGGAGTCCTCGCCCGGCTCCTCGATTCCGGCATCGACCATTTCTTCCAAGGCGCCAACGATCTGGTGGTTCCGACCGAAGGAGGCTGGCTGGTCGATAACAGCACGCGAAGCGTGCCTGCGGAGCGGGTTGGTTGCTTCGGACCCGGAGGCAACCTCACGTCCTCGAGCGGCACCGCAGTCACCCACGTCAATTTCTTCGGTCTTGCCGAGACCAGGGACTTCCTGCTGCGCGCGCTTCGCGGCCAGGCCCAGGGGCTCCGTCCAATCGACCTCGATGCCGCGCTCCCTGCACGTCGGGCCCGCAGAGGCGGCGTCCGGCCAGGCCTGCCTTCGCCGCCACCCGCCCCGACCCCCGCGAGGGGGCATGCCCCGGAGCCGAGCGGTCGAGCCTCTGGCATGGAGTTCGGCATCGGAGCCCAGGATGCCGCGCTGCCGCGCGGGATCGATGGCAACGGTCGATTCTTCGGCGACGACGTACTCCAGCTAATGATCCTCGGTCGCGGCGTCGGGGGCGACGCGCCGCAGCTCCGCGACATCCAGATCCTCGCGATGTACGGCAGTGCGCGTGCGATCGAGTGGTTTCCGACGCGGAACGACGCGACCGAAGTCGGGGACGCGCCAGCACTCGCTCGGCGGACGACCCGCGCCAGTAGTGGTGGACGCGTAGCCAAGGCCGCCGACGCTGGCAACGACGGTGAAGCCGGATCGCGATTCCGCCGGATCATCGATACCCACAGACAGATCCGCATGCGCATCGCCGGTGAAGCCGAGAAAACGAGCAGCAGGGTCCCCGATTTCCCCGACGACGACCGGCTACGTAGGTTTGGCGAGGACCTTTTCCGAAACCTGTTCGTCGGCGGAGTCCAGCGCCTTTACGACGTCGCCCGATCCGAACAGCGGGACCGTCCACTCAATCTGATCTTCACCTGCGAGGTGCCCTGGCTCGCCGCGCTCCCGTGGGAGTTCGCATTCGACCCCACACGGCTGAAGTTCCTGGTCACGGAGGAGATCCACTTCATCCGAAACGTCTTGACCACCGTTCCAGCTCAGGCGGTAGACACGAGGGACAAGGCCTTACGGATCCTGGTCGTGGTCGCGCAGCCGCAAGGGACGCAGGAACTCGCCTCGGACGAGGAGGAAACCCGCATTCACACCGGCTTTCGCCGATTGATCGATGCCGGTCTGGTCGAAGTCACAGTCCTGACCGACGTCACGCCCGACCGGCTGCACCGGATGGTGGAGGGTGCGGCCCGGGAACGCCGGCCGTTCGATGTCGTCCACTTCATTGGCCACGGTGAGTTCGACAGCAAGGCCAATGCCGGCACGCTGATCTTCACGGACGCAACGGGCCTGCCACAGGAAGTATCGATCCGCGCACTCCGGGAGATTCTGGGGAATCGCGGGATCGGCCTGGTGTTCCTAAACGCCTGTGACACGGCGAGGGACGACCGCTCATCGCTCAATCGTGGCGTCGCCCAGGCGCTGGTCGAAGCTGGGCTGCCGGCGGTCGTTGCCAATCAATACCCAGTACTCGACCCATCTGCCGTCGCCTTCGCCGAACATTTCTACTGGTCGCTTGGCACCGGTGGGACGCTTGGAGAAGCCGTGCGCGAGGCGCGCATCGCGCTCAACTACTCCATCGACGGCGAAACCATCGACTGGGCCGTGCCGGTGCTGTACGCGCGCGACCCGAACTACAGGTTGTGCCGGCCTCGAGCGGTGCGCCATGAGCCGCCCCGCATGCGCACGGCCGTTGTGCCCACGCAAGTTCCGCCGATGCCGTCAGTGGCACCCACCAGGCGCCGGCCGAGGTCGGTCAAGGCTCAGCCAGTCACGGCAGGCCCGAGGACCCTCCGGGTCGGAGTTGCGGATTTCACGCGGTTCTTCTCTGGCTTGGATGCTCTCCTGGCTAGGCTCAACCTTGCCCAATCGCGCATCGAGTTCCGTGTGGTCGACCTGATCGTCCCCATCGGGGTATGGCGCCAGTCAAAGCAGATCGCTTCGGACGACGACGCGCCGGTCCGTTCGTACCTCGACGCCAACGCCTTCGCCCGACGACTGAAGTCCAAGCCGGCGGAACTGAAAGTCGATCTTCTAATCGGTGCCACGGACCAGTGGATGATGCACGAGGAGAACGGCGAGATGCACTACGACAGCTATGGCTGGTGGTCGGAGGTTCCGGACGAGAATATCGTGCTCCTTTCCATCGCCGGATTTCCCGTTCGGCGCACGGGTTCGAGCACCGACCGGCCGCTCACCAACGCGTTGGTCGCGAGCATCGCCGGCAAGTTGTTCGAGGAGGCCTCTCGGAAGCCCGCCATCCACGAGACCGGTCCCAGGACGTGCCCATTCTTCTACAACCCCGAGCGCGATTTCGAACTCATGGCGGCCCGGCAGGTATTCGACGCGCGGTGCCGGAAGCGCCTCGAGAAACAGCTGCCTAGGAGCCTCGAGCCGGCCAGCCTCGTGCAAGCCTTCGAGGCGCTGCTGGAATTGGATCCCGGGTGATCGGGAGTGGTCCTCGACATGGTCCGGCCATGTCGAATGCATCGCCCCTGGAACGCGGGTGCCAAGGCGGCCCGCGAGACGGTTCATGCTAGGGCCCGCGTCGAGCAGTGATCTGGAGGAGGGGCTGCTCGGAAAGCGCCCTGGCGCAGCTAGGAAAGTCAACACACGGAGGACCAATGCGGGTGGCCACATTCTCAAGACCTTTGCTCGGTGAGGGGGCCCTGAACACGTGGGGATCGTGTTGTCGATCAGTGTTGCTCCGGGTCACAATCCTTCTCTTCCTCGCTTGCGCATGTACTTGCGCTTCGGGCAGCGCGTTGGCCGCCCCCCGGGACCACCGTCGCGAGCGTGACGGGGCCGACGATCGATTCGAGCCGTATGCCTTCATCGGCGAGGTGAACAACCGCTTCGCATCAGAAGGGCGAAATCTTCTGGATCGTCGTTCGGAGGACGACAAGAGCCGCGTCGATCGAGCAGTCGGTTTTGGGTTTGACTACCGGGTATGGGGGCAAGACACGTCCGCACGCCAGATCGTCTTTGGTGGTCAGACCGTCCACACGGCGCGGACGAAGGTGGTTGCAAGCGACTCCCTGGCAAGCGGGACAAACCAGCAGGACCAGTTTCTCGAAGTTCTTCGCGATGGAACAGTCTTCGAGGCGCTAGCGTCACTCAAGATCCGGTGGCCGTTCAATTGGCTGTCCACTAGCAGTGGCAGAGCGGCGGTAACAGCCATTTACTTGAAGGGCCAAGGCGGGTTGATCCGATCCGATGTTGGGAGTGACGACGTCCTCGATAATCATTTCATCGGGTTCGGGATTGAGCACCTTGCTGGTCCCTACAGGGATTCGTTCTTCGAGCTCGGCACCGGCCGCAGCGAACTGTTCGAGCACGACCGGCGTGATTGGCGCTTCAAGGCCGGCGCGAGCCTGAACTACACACCCGGTGTTGACCTTTCCAAGGGGACAGAAGGCGGCGCGCTCGGGCTGTTTGCGGAGGCGTGGCTCGATACTGACGTTGGACCAGGTGCGGACGATATTCAGCTCTACCTGGGACTCTTCTTCGACATTGAAAAGGTGCTAGCTCAGTACCAGAAGTAATTGTGCCCAGGGCTGACCGACAGGCAGGTCAAAAGGGGGGAGCCCAAAGCGGTCGCCATCGAGGCGGTCCGCGCGAGGATCCTTGAAGACTTGCGGGCAGCCGGAGCCTGTCAACGATTTTGAGACACTCGCTTCGTGAGTTTACTGAACGACGGCCATGCACAGGTCCTCGGGGATGAGATCCGGGCTCTCGGGGCGATTCGCCGCGAGAACGGCTGCGCAGGATGG
>Ga0247727_10008567_pt1 | contig 18934 bp, 16 predicted proteins | sample WisWelCaveWW1625_FD_202498 | JGI IMG/M metagenome (GOLD analysis project Ga0247727, IMG submission 202498) | Biofilm microbial communities from Wishing Well Cave, Virginia, United States - WW16-25 | ecosystem: Environmental > Aquatic > Deep subsurface > Groundwater > Cave microbial mat | place... | reverse complement strand
TCCACCCACGCGCGCACGAGCGTCGCCGCCTCGCGGCTCTCGACGGCGTCGACCGTGAGCGACAGCCGCTCGACCGCGACCTTCTCGAAGTCGTTGCCGGCCAGGAGCGCGAGCGGGCCGGCGACGATGGCGGCCGCCTGCTGTGCCGGCTGCTCGCTCGCGACCACGTCGTCGAAGCGCACCTCGCGCCCGCCCGCGAGAGCGAGCCGGGCCTCGATCCGCAGCGTGGCGGCCCCGAACGCGCGCTCGTGACCGCGTAGCACCGACAGCAGCGAGACGTACGTGACGAGCGGCGTCAGCAGCTCGTCCTCCACGACGCGAAAGCGGAACACGCGCTCGCTCGCGCGCGGGGAACGCAGCCGCACCTCGACGCCGATCATCCGCGGCAGCGGCCCCAGCCGGCCCGAGACGGCCGTGGTGCGGTCCTGGTCGAGCGTGCCCACGGCGTCGAGCGTGGAGGCGATCTTCCAGGAGACTTGCAGGCTCGGGAAGACGGCGTGGACCCAGGCCTTCTTGAGCGGGAACTGCGTGGGGCCCAGGTTGTAGAAGGGGTGCCCGAGCGCGTAGACCCGGTCCCGATCGATGTGCGTGACGGTTCCGCTGATGGAGAGGTCGAGGTCACCCTCGACGAGCGAGACGCCGACGGCGGCGCCGGGCTCGAGGTCCGGGACCGGGCCCGGGCTCGATCCCGCGGCTCCGCCCATCACCGGGGCAAAGCCCATCGAGGAGAAGACGCCGCGAGCCCACGCGAACGCGTCGGGATCGAATCCGGAGAAGACGAGCGGCAGCGCGAGCGGGTAGAGCGTCGCCCCGGCGAGCCCGGGGGGCAGCGGCTCGCCGCGGAACGCCCCCGGCACGAGCCCGCGCAGCGGCCGCGCGAGAGCCGCCGCGACGGCTTCGGCATCGAGCGGTGCCGCGAGCGAGAGGCCAGCGGACCGCACGCGAGCCGAGGCCGCACGCGGGGCTCCCGGGCCGGCCGCCTCGAGCATGTCCCCGATCGGCGTGATGCCCGCGATCGGCTCCTTGCCGAACGGGAACGCGTACGCGACGGCGCCGAGCAGTCGGCCGCCGATGAACACCGGGCTGCCGCTCATCCCGGCGATCATTCCGGTGCGGGCGAGCGGGCCACCCTCGAGCCGCGCGAGCACCAGGCTCTGACGAGGCCCGACGGCGTTCTCCAGCACGCCGAGGATGCGCACGCCGAAGCTCTCGATCGTGGCGCCTTCGAAAACCGTCCGGCCGACGCCTTCCATCCCGGGACGCACCTCGGACAGCGGCAGGATCGGCGTCGACTTCGGCTCGCTCCCGGCGAGCGCCGCCTTCGGCGCGAGCAGGCAGGCAAGCGCAAAGACCAGGAGGCGGCGCGGCATCGACTCATGTTAGGGTGCCGTGCGCGCCCGCGCAACGCGCGCTTGACCGGCTGCTGCGCGCCCCGCTAGGATCGTTGAATTCGGCCGGTCCGCTCGCGGGAGCGGACGCGAGTGATCGAGGAGAGTCCCGTGTCCGAAACCAGAGCCGCTTCGGCGGCTCGCGAGTCGTCGCGTACCCTGGCGGCGGGTCTTCTGGCCTGGGTCTGGCCGGGACTCGGCCACCTGTTCCTGGGCCGCCGCGGCAAGGGCCTGGTGCTGATGGCCTCGATCCTGGTGTTGTTCGTGATGGGTGTCTTGATGGACTCGCGGCTCCAGCTCCACCTGGGGCTCGAGGACCCGCTCGCGCTGCTGTTCAGCGCGGCGCAGATGGGCATCGGTGCCCCGTACGTGCTCGCGCGCCTGCTCGGGTACGAGGCGGGCCTCGTGACGTCCCCGACCTACGAGTACGGCAACACCTTCACGGCGGTCGCGGGGCTGCTCAACATCCTGGTGCTACTCGACGCGCTCGACACCGCGCGCGGCGTGCGCGGCAAGTGATGCGCTCTCACCTGCTGAACCTGGTGGTGTTCTCGGGCCTGGTCTCGACCGTCTTCGCGACCCTGCTGCGGGAGACCGCGCGCGAGCGGCTCCGCTTCGGCCTGCTGGCCTTCGCCGCTTTCGTGCTGTCGACGCTCGCGATCGGCTGGCTCACGAATCCGTTCCCCCGTTAGGGGATGAGCCAGCGCGGCGCGCCCATCCGGAAGCCGGCGTTCTCGGTGCGCAGCACCGTGCGGCCGCTGCCGTCGGGCTGGACCACGACGAGCTGCGAGCGGCCCGCCTGCGCGTCGGTCTCGACGAACACGATGCCGGAGCGGCCCCAGTCGGGAGCGCCGCGGAACAGCGGCCCGCTCGCGATCGTGCGCGGCGTGGCGCCGGCGCTGCCGGTCGTGACCAGCAGGTCCCAGGTTCCGAGCCCCCCGTTGCCGATCCCCGTCAAGCGCCGGAACACGAGAGACACCGAGTCGGGCGAGAAGGTGGGATCGGCATCCGCGCCCACCAGGTAGGGCGTGCCGGCCAGCGCCGGGCCGCTCGCGGGCCCGCTCGTGATCGGCGTCTCGCGGAACAAGTAGATGCGGCTCACGCCCCCGGCGTCGATGCGCTCGAAGGTCGCGGTGCGGCCGAAAGGGTCGATGCGGGCGCTGCGCTCGCGCACGTTCAGGGTCTCCGTCAGGTTCTGCTCGTCCCTGCCGTCGGGCAGCGAGGTGAAGATGTCCTCGTTGCCCGTCTGGGCGGTGGCCGAAGTGAACACGAGGAAGGAGCCGTCTCGCGACCAGTCGGCCGACTCGACGCGGCGGCGTGGGAAGATGATTGACTCCACGGAGCGGCTGAGGTCCATGAAGTAGAGCACTTGCGCGCCCGCCTCGGCCTCGGGTGTCGTCCGCACCGCGACGATGCGGTTGCGATCGGGAGACGGAGCCACCCGCAGGATGTCGCAGGGCTGCGCCGCGCGTGCGCACATGGTGAGCTGCTGGAGCTGCGTCCCGTCGGCGGCGATCGCCATCAGCTCGCGGGGCTGGCCGGCCTGGGTCGTCCACGAGCCGCTGACGAACAGCAGCGCCGCGTTGGGTCCGGGCGCACGCGACGGCGAAGTCGCGCGCAAGGGGTTGCCGCTGTCTTGGCCGCAGGCTGGGGCGAGCGTGGCGACGGCGATGAGCAACGACCGGCGGAGCATGAGCGAGCCTAGTCTCCCGGCTTCGCGGGAGTCAAGGCCGCGCGCGGCCGCGTGGTATATTCCAGGCTTTCGACGGGTACTCGAGAAAGCGCGGAAGGACGAGGCGGCGTGCGGCACGGCTCCCGGCGACAGATCAAGGCCGCCCCGAGCGAGCAGCGCTCGGCGCGCGGCCTGCGCGTCGCGATCGTGCGCTCGCTGTTCAACCCGAGGATCAGCGACGGCTTGCTTGCGGGAGCCCTGGCCGAGCTCGCCGGGCTCGGCGCCGATCCGCGCAAGGTGCGCGTGTTCGACCTGCCCGGCGCCTTCGAGCTGCCGCTCGCGGCGCGGGCGGCCGCGCGCTCGGGCCGCTTCGATGCGATCGTGGCGATCGGCGCCGTGGTCCGCGGCGAGACCGATCACTACGAGCATGTCGCGCGCGAGGCGGCCGCGGGCCTCGCGGCGGTGGCGCGCGAGACGGGCGTGCCGGTGGGCTTTGGGGTGCTCACGGTCAGGCGTGAGCAGCAGGCGCTGGCGCGCGCGTCTGCCTCCGGCGGCAACAAGGGCGCCGAAGCGGCGCGCGCGGCGGTGCTGACGCTGCATACGCTGCGCGCGCTCTCCGCCACGCGTCCGGGGCGGAGCCGCTAGCGTGGGCCGGCGGACGAAAGCGAGGGAGTGCGCCTTCCAGATTCTCTACCAGTGGCAGATCACCGGTGAGCCGATGAGCGCGGTGCTCGACGGGTTCTGGCGGGTGCGCTCGGGCACCCCCGAGGCGCGGGCGATTGCCGAGCGCCTGGCGCGGGGCACCCAGGCGCAGGCGTCGGCGCTCGACGCGCAGATCGCCGAGGCCGCAACCCACTGGCGCATCGAGCGCATCGCGACGGTCGATCGCACCATCCTGCGACTCGGCGCCTACGAGCTGGCGCAGGAGAAGGGGACGCCGGCGGCGGTGGTGCTCGACGAGGCGGTCGAGCTCGCGAAGCGCTTCGGCGAGGAGGACTCGCCGGCCTTCGTGAACGGCGTGCTCGACGCGATCCGCAAGCGAGTGCGCGGCGAGACGGAACCGGCGCCGGAGCGAGCGACGGAGCGAGGATAGATGAGCGACGAAGAAGCCCCGCCCGTCCCGGGCTGGCCGGCCGAGTCGGCCCAGCGGCTGCAGAAGGCGAGCGCGCTGCGCGCGCGGGGCATCGACGTGTACCCCACGCGCTTCGAGCGCAGCCATCGCCTGGCCGAGGTCGTGGCCGCAAACGGCGAGCGCACGCTCGAGGAGCTGGAGACGCTCGCCGCCCCGGTCCGCGTCGCGGGCCGCGTGCTCACCAAGCGGGGCCACGGCAAGGCGTCGTTCGCGACGATCGGAGACGGCGAGACGCGGCTGCAGGTCTACGTGCGCTCCGACGCCGTGGGCGATGCGGCCTATCGGCTCTTCGACCTCGTCGACCTCGGAGACTTCGTCGGTGTCACGGGGACCGTGATGCGGACCCGCAAGGGCGAGCTGAGCGTGCAGGCGCGCGAGCTGACCCTGCTGTCGAAGACGCTCTTGCCGCCGCCCGAGAAGTGGCACGGGCTCACCGACGTCGAGGCCCGCTATCGCCAGCGCTACCTCGACCTGATCGCCAACCCCGAGGTGCGGCGCGTCTTCCTGGTGCGGAGCGCCATGATCGCGGGGATGCGCCGCTTCCTCGACGAGCGCGGCTACCTCGAGGTCGAGACGCCGATGATGCAAGAGGTCGCAGGGGGCGCGGTGGCGCGACCCTTCGTCACCCACCACAACGCGCTCGGGGTCGACCTGTTCCTGCGGATCGCGCCGGAGCTCTACCTGAAGCGGCTGGTGGTGGGCGGCTTCGAGCGGGTGTACGAGATCAACCGCAACTTCCGGAACGAGGGAATCTCGTCGATGCACAACCCCGAGTTCACCATGCTCGAGTTCTACACCGCCTACTTCGACTGCCGCGACGTGATGGCTTTGACCGAGGAGCTCGTCGCGGCGGCGGCCGGTGCCGCGCGGGACGCGCCGCTCGTCTACCGCGGCCGCGCGCTGTCGTTCGCGCGGCCCTTCCGGCGCGTGCGCATGACCGAGGCGATCGCCGAGGTAGCCGACGAGCTCGGCTTCGGGATCGACGAGGCGGGCCTCGCCGCCCCCGAGGCGCTCTCGGCCTGGCTCAAGGCGGCGCAGCGACCGGCGGGCCTTGCCGCGGGCAGCCGCGAGCTCGAGGTGTTCGAGACCGAACGAAAGCGGCTCGCCCCGATGTCCCACGGCCACCGCATCGCGCAGCTCTTCGAGACCTGGGTGGAGCGGCGCCGGGATCCCGAGAAGACGTGCCTCTTCGACCCGACCTTCGTCGTCGACTATCCGCTCGAGATCTCGCCGCTGGCCAAGGCGCATCCCGATCGGCCCGGTGTCGCCGACCGCTTCGAGCTCTTCGCGGCCGGCATGGAGATCGCCAACGGCTTCTCGGAGCTCAACGACCCTCTCGAGCAACGCCTTCGCTTCCTCGACCAGCTCAAGCAGCGCGCGCGTGGCGACCTCGAGGCGCACCGCATGGACGACGACTACGTCCGGGCGCTCGGCCACGGCCTGCCGCCGACCGGGGGCTGCGGAGTCGGCATCGACCGCCTCGCGATGCTGCTGACCGGGTCGCTCTCGATCCGCGACGTGATCCTATTCCCGCAGATGCGGCCCGAGGCCGGGCGCAACCGCGACGACGGCGCTTCGGGCTAGGCCTTCGCGATGCCCTGGGAGCTGCGCATCGCGCTGCGCTACCTGACGGCCCGCCGCAAGCAGGCGTTCATCTCGGTGATCTCCGCGGTGGCGGTGCTGGGCGTGGCCGTGGGCGTGATGGCCGTGCTGATCGCGCTCGGGCTGATGACCGGCCTGCAGTCCGAGATCCGCGCGCGCATCCTGGGCGCCACGGCCCACGTCAGCATCTTCCGGGCGCAGGGCGCGACACTCGAGGAGCTCGCGGGCGTGATCGAGAAGGTGCGGGGCCTCCCGGGCGTGGCCGGCGCCGCCCCGTCGATCTACGGCAAAGCGCTGCTCACGACCCCGAACGGGGCCGCTGCCGCGACGCTCAAGGGAATCGTGCCCGCCGAGGAACGGACCGTCACGGAAGTGGTCGCGAAGCTCGCTTCCGGGAGCGCCGCGGAGCTCAGCGACCCCGGGGAGGGCCCGCCGCCGATCCTGCTCGGCAGCGCGCTCGCCGACACGCTGCATGCCGGGGTCGGCGACGTGGTGACGCTCACCTCGCCGCGCGGCCGGCTGTCGCCTGTGGGCCTGCTGCCGCGCGTGACGCGGCTGCGGGTCGTGGGAACGGTCAAGACCGGCCTCTACGAGTTCGACGCCGCCTGGGGCTACCTGCAGCTCGAGGCGGCGCGGCGCCTGCTCGACGAGGACGGGCGAACGGCGCACGTCGAGGTCCGCCTCGACGACATGTTCGCCGTCAAGGACGGCGCGCGCGCGATCCTCGAGCGGCTCGGGAACGAGTACGTCACCACGGACTGGGTCGAGATGAACCAGGCGCTCTACTCGGCGCTTTGGATCGAGAAGGTCGCGATCGGGATCGCGATCGGCCTGATCGTCGCCGTGGCGGCGCTCAACATCGTGGCGACACTGGTGCTGATGGTGATGGAGAAGCACAAGGACATCGCGATCCTGGTCTCGATGGGGGCCTCGCGCGGCGCGATCCTGCGCGTGTTCATGCTGCAGGGCAGCCTGATCGGCGCCATCGGCACGCTTCTGGGAGGAGCGCTTGGCGCCTCGGCCTGCTTCGTGCTCGACCACTTCCGCCTGGTGCGCGTGCCCGAGACCGTCTACCAGATCGCGTGGGTGCCGTTCCGCCTGCAGCCCGGCGAGGCGCTGCTGGTCCTGGCGATCGCCCTGCTGATCTGCTTCGTGGCGACACTCTACCCGGCGCGCGGGGCGGCCCGCCTCGACCCGGCCGAGGCGCTGCGCTACGAGTGACATGACCGCTCCGCTGCTCTTGGCCCGTGGGCTCGCCAAGGCGTATCCAACGCCGGCCGGGGCCGTGCAGGTGCTGCAGGATCTCGAGCTCGAGGTGGCAGCGGGAGAGCGCGTCGCCATTACCGGGGCCTCGGGTGTGGGCAAGTCGACGCTGCTCCACGTGCTCGGGACGCTCGACCGGGCCGACGCCGGTACGCTCCATGTCGCGGGCCGGGACGTGTTCGCGATGGGAGAGGCCGAGCGCTGCGCCTTTCGCAACCGCACGCTCGGATTCGTGTTCCAGTTCCACCACCTGCTCCCCGAGTTCACGGCGCTCGAGAACGTGGCGATGCCTCTCGTGCTCGCCCGCCGGCCGCTCAGAGAGGCCCACGCCGCCGCGGCGCGGCTGCTCGACGAGGTGGGGCTCGCCGAGCGCGCGCAGCATCGTCCCGGCATGCTCTCGGGCGGCGAACAGCAGCGGGTGGCCGTGGCCCGGGCGCTCGCCGGCTCGCCGCGGCTGCTGCTCGCCGACGAGCCGACCGGCGATCTCGACGCGGCCACCGGCGGGCGGCTGCAGGCGCTGCTCGCCGAGCTCAGCCGGGCGCGCGGGCTGACCGTGGTCGTCGTGACCCACAACGCCGCGCTCGCTCGCGCCTGCGACCGCGTGCTCCGGCTAGAGGGCGGCCGCCTCGTCCAAGGGGACAGCCGATGACCGGGTCACCGCCGGGGTAGGGGCACCCCCGCGGGGGCGCGCGCGCGACCACGCGAAGCCCAGCGCCTTAAGGTCTCGGGTAAACGGCGCGTTCTGGGCTATCATGAAGGGTCGGCGGGGGCGGCGTTTTCCGGCGGATCCCGGGGTATTCCGAGCGATGTTCGAGCGCTACACCGAAAGGGCGCGGCGGGTGATCTTCTTCGCCCGCTATGAAGCCAGCCAGTTGGGCAGCGCGGCCATCGAGACCGAGCACATGCTGCTCGGCCTGATCCGCGAGGGCAAGGGGCTCACGTCGCGTCTTTTCAGCAAGAGCCACCTGTCGATGGAGCAGATCAGGCGCGACGTCGAGGGCCGCTCGCCCTACCGCGGCAAGGTCTCGACCTCGGTCGAGATCCCGCTCTCGCTCGAGAGCAAGCGCGTGCTGGGCCACGCCGCCGAAGAGGCCGAGCGCATGCTCCACAACTACATCGGCACCGAGCACATCCTGCTCGGGTTGATCCGCGAGGAGCGGAGCGTCGCGTGCGGGATCCTGACCGAGAAGGGCATGCGCCTCGCGGGCACGCGCGAGGACATCCTGGCGCTGCTGAACGAAAAAGCGGCCGCCGGCAAGTCGAAGGAGACGCCGCTGCTCTCCGAGTTCTCGCGCGACCTCACCGAGGCCGCGGCGCGGGGCACGCTGGATCCGCTGGTCGGGCGCGGCGACGAGCTCGAGCGCGTGATCCAGGTGCTGTGCCGCCGCACGCGCAACAACCCGGTGCTGATCGGCGAGCCGGGCGTCGGCAAGACGGCGCTCGTCGAGGGCCTCGCGACCAAGATAGTCCACGGCGACGTGCCGATCTACCTCGCCGAGAAGCGCGTGCTCGCGCTCGACATCTCGCTGATCGTGGCGGGCACCAAGTACCGCGGTCAGTTCGAGGAGCGGCTGAAGACGATCATGCGGGAGCTGACCGAGACCCCGAACATCGTCATCTTCATCGACGAGCTGCACACGCTTGTGGGCGCCGGCTCGGCCGAGGGCTCGCTCGACGCGGCCAACATCCTGAAGCCGGCGCTCTCGCGCGGCGAGATCCAGTGCATCGGCGCGACGACGCCCAGCGAGTACCGCAAGCACATCGAGAAGGATAGAGCACTCGAGCGGCGCTTCCAGGCGGTCAAGGTGGCCTCGCCGACCGAGCTCGAGACGGTCGAGATCCTGCGCGGGGTCAAGGAGCGCTACGAGAAGTTCCACAACGTGCTCTACCTCGACGAGGCGATCGAGGCGGCGGTCTACCAGTCGAGCCGCTACATCACCGACCGCTTCCTGCCCGACAAGGCGATCGACCTGATCGACGAGGCCGGCAGCCGCGTCAAGCTGCGCGAGGCGGGCGCGCCCGCGCTGGTGCCCGAGCTACAGGGCCGCGTCCGGGTCGTGCTCGAGGCCGACGCTGAAGGGCGCGGCGGCTTCTTCCGCGAGCAGGAGACCGCGAGCGGCGAGCAGGTCCACGTGCTCTCCGAGCAGTGGACGCTCGGCGGCGAGGGCCGCCACTCGGTCAGCAAGGGCGACATCGACGAGGTGGTCTCGCGCTGGACCGGGATCCCGATCACCTCGCTCAAGGAAGAGGAGTCGGAGAAGCTGCTGCGCATGGAGCAGGAGCTGCACAAGCGGATCGTCTCGCAGGACGGGGCGATCAGCGCCGTGGCGCGCGCGATCCGCCGCACGCGCGCGGGGCTCAAGAACCCGAACCGGCCGGTCGGCTCGTTCCTGTTCCTGGGCCCTACCGGTGTCGGCAAGACCGAGGTCGCGCGCGGGCTGGCGGCGTTCCTGTTCGGCAGCGAGCGCGCGCTCGTGCGCTTCGACATGTCCGAGTACATGGAGAAGCATTCGGTCAGCAAGTTGATCGGCTCACCCCCCGGCTACGTGGGGCACGACGAGGGCGGCCAGCTCACCGAGCGCGTCAAGCGCAACCCGTACTGCGTGGTGCTGCTCGACGAGATCGAGAAGGCGCACCCCGACACCTTCAACGTGCTGCTGCAGGTGTTCGAGGACGGCCACCTGACCGACGGCATCGGCAACACGGTCGACTTCAAGAACACGCTCTTGATCATGACCTCCAACATCGGGGCCCGCTTCATCGAGAAGAAGGGACGCATGGGCTTCGCGGCCGGCGGCCAGCACGAGGTGGTGCAGGCGACCAACGAGATGGTGTTCGGCGAGGTGAAGCGCACCTTCAATCCCGAGTTCATCAACCGCATCGACGAGATGATCATCTTCGACGCGCTCACCGACCAGGATCTGGTGCAGATCACGCGGCTCTTGGTCGAGCAGCTCAACCAGAACCTGAAGGAGAAGGGCGTCGTGATCTCGATCGGCGACGACGCCGTCGACTGGCTGCTCGCGCGCACGCTCTCGGATCGCAGCTACGGCGCGCGCCCGCTGCGGCGCGCGATCCAGCGCCACATCGAGGATGCGCTCTCGGAGGCTTTCATACGCGGCCAGATCCGCGGCGGGCGGCCGATCGCGGTGGGGGTAAAGGACGGGGCGCTATGCTACCAGCAGGACGAACAGGTCGGGACGCTGTCGTCGTGAAGCGAGCGTTCGTGGTCGCCATGCTCCTGGGCGGGCTCGCGGTGGGCCTCGGCCCGCGCGCGGCGCGGGCGCAGCAACCGGAGACGGCACCCGTGATCGAGCGCGTCGAGATCGCGGGCAACCAGTTCCTCCAGCGCGAGACGCTGCTGTTCTACGTCTCGAGCAAGCCGGGCGAGCCGTTCGACGAGCGCAAGCTGCGCGAGGACTTCAAGCGCCTGTGGGACACGGGCTTCCTCAACGACCTGCGCATCGAGGCCGTGGACGGCCCGCGCGGCAAGCTGGTGACGTTCGTGGTCGAGGAGCGCAAACGCATCCAGATCGTGGATTACCGCGGCAGCAAGGAGCTCACCAGCAGCACGATCGAGGACGAGCTCAAGAAGCGCGACGCCCAGATCAAGATCGACACGTTCTACGACCCCGCCAAGGCGCGCAAGGTCGAAGCGATCGTCAAGGAGATGCTGGCGCAGAAGGGGCGGCCGTTCGCCACGGTGAAGCACGAGGCCAAGAACGTCGGCGCCGCCGGCCAGCAGTTGTCGTTCGTGCTCGAGGAGGGGCCCAAGGCCAGGGTGAAGCAGATCGTCTTCGACGGCAACGAGGTATTCGGCGACGACAAGCTGCGCGGCCGCATGAAGAAGATCAAGCAGCCCGGCTTCTTCAACCTGAGCTGGCTCGGGGGCAAGACCACCTACACCGAGGACAGGTGGCTCGGCGGCCAGGAAGACCCGCGCGGCGACCGCGGCCGGATCGAGGACTTCTATCTCGACCAGGGCTACGTGACGGCGCGGGTGGGCCAGCCCCGCATCAGCTACACGGACGGCAAGTCCGGCTTCTTCAAGAAGAAGTCGGTGAAGCTGATCAAGCTCGACGTCCCGGTCACCGAGGGCGCGCAATACAAGATGGGCGCGCTCAAGTTCGAGGGGCTCACGGTGCTCAAGGAGGAGTTCGTGCGCTCCTTCTTCAAGATGAAGGAGGGCGACGTCTACAACGACTCGCGCTTCAAGAAGGCCTACGAGAAGCTGCGCGACGTGTACGGCTCGCTCGGCTATTTCCAGTGGACCGGCGGTACCGAGCGCAAGCCCGACCCCGAGCGCAAGCTGGTCGACGTCACGGTGAAGATGGAGGAGGACAAGCAGTACTTCCTGGGCAAGCTCAGCTTCATCGGCAACGACTCGACGCGCGACAAGGTGATCCGCCGCGAGATCTACATGAACGAGGGCGAGGTGTTCAACACCGAGGCGCTCAAGCTCTCGATCAAGCGCGTCAACCAGCTCGGCTACTTCAAGCAGATGGAGAGCGCGCCCGACATCCAGCCGAACCAGGACGCCGACAACAAGGTCGACGTGACGTTCAAGGTCGAGGAGCAGAACCGCAACCAGTTCACCTTCGGCGGCGGCGTCTCCGGCTACGAGGGGAAGTTCCTCAACGCCTCCTTCTCGACGACCAACTTCCTCGGCGCCGGCGAGACGTTCCAGATCTACGTGCAGACCGGGCGGCGCAGCAAGAACTACTCGCTGTCGGTAAGCGAGCCCTACTTCCTCGACCGGCCGATCACCGCGGGGGCCGACCTCTTCAAGCGCAAGATCACCTACTACAGCTACGCCAACGTCGCCGGCTACACGCAGGAGAGCACCGGGGCGAGCCTCGTGGGAGGCTTCCTGGTGGGGAAGTGGTCGCGCGCGTTCCTGAACTACACCTACGAGGTGATCAAGCTCTCGGAGGCCGACCCGGCCGACGTCACCAACCCGTTCTTCCCGGGCGCAGGCGGCGCGAACGTGGGCCAGGCCTACGATCCGCTGCTGTTCGGGGACTTCGGCGAGCGCACCGAGAGCCGCATCACGCCCAACCTGGTCTACAACACGGTCGACAACCCCTACACGCCGCGCGCCGGGATGCGCCACACCGCCACGTTCATGTTCGCGGGCGGGCCGCTCGGCGGCACCGTCAACTACTACCGGCCCAACCTCGAGGCGATCGTCTACCTCCCGGTCGGCCGCAAGATGTCGCTCGGGATGCGCGCGGAGGCCGCCGTGATCCAGCAGTTCGGCGACACCCAGGTGCTGCCGCTCTACCAGCGCTACTTCCTGGGCGGCGAGACGCAGATCCGCGGCTACGACATACGCTTCGTCGGTCCGGTCGACTCGCAGGGCCGCTCGCTCGGCGGCAACAAGTTCGCCCTGTTCAACGCCGAGTACTACTTCGACGTGTTCGGTCCGCTGCGGGCGCTCTTGTTCTTCGACGCGGGCCAGGCCTTCCTCGAGGGCGACAAGGTCAAGCTCAGCGAGTTCCGGATCTCGACCGGAGCCGAGCTGCGCTTCATCATGCCCGTGCTCAACGTGCCGTTCCGGCTGATCTACGCGATCAACCCGAACCGCAAGACCTTCTACGAGAAGCTGTACACGCCCTACTCCACCTTCAAGTTCGCCGTCGGTACCACCTTCTAAGGAGAAGACATGAAGAAGACGTTCGTCGCCGTCCTGTCGGGAGCGCTCGTGGCCGCGGGCGCGGCGTTTGCGCAGGAGCCCGCCCGCGCCCCGCGCATCGCCGTGATCGACATGGCCCGGGTCTCGGCCGAGAGCCTGCTCGGCAAGAGCTTCGCCGCGCAGCTCGAGAAGCTCCAGAACGACATCAACGCCGAGGCAACCCGGAAGCAGACCGATCTCGGCAAGCTCGACACCGCGCTCAAGACGCTCCAGGACGAGCTCGAGAAGCAGGGCTCGGTGCTGAGCCCCGAGGCGCGCGACAAGAAGCAGCAGGAGATCGTGCGCAAGACGCGCGAGCGCCAGGCGTTCCTGGAGGACGGCCAGGCCGAGATCAACCGCATGCGCGAGCGGGCCCAGCAGCAGGCGCAGGCGATCAACGGCGAGTTCCAGCAGAAGGTGCGCCCGCTCGTGGAGCTGGTCGCGAAGGACAAGGGCCTCGACCTCGTGCTCGACTCGCAGGTGGCTTACACGATCAACCGCGACTTCGACATCACCCGCGACGTGATCGCCAAGGCCGACGAGACCGAGAAGGCGAAGCCCGCCGCGGCCGCGGCCCCGGCCGCGCCCAAGCCGTAGCGCGAAGCGCCGGGCGCGAGGTGGTGGAGGGGCCCGAGGCGGCCCCTCTCGCCACCGTGGCCCGACCATGCTCCTCCCAGGCTTGACGACGGGCGAGATCGGACGGCTGGTCCGTCAGATCCCGACACATTACCCGTTCGTGCTCGTGGACCGGATCCTCGAGTACGATGCGGGCGGCCGCCTGGTCGCGTCCAAGAACGTGACCGGCAGCGAAGATTTCTTCGCGGGGCACTTCCCGCAGCAGCCCGTGATGCCGGGCGTCCTGATCCTCGAGTCGTTGGCGCAGGCGGCGGGGATCTGGCTGCTGAAGACCGCGCCCGATCCGCGCGCGCTCGAGATCCGCGTCGTGGGTTTCGACGACGCGAAGTTCCGCCGGCCGGTCGTGCCGGGCGACCAGCTGCGGCTCGAGGTCCAGCTCGAGCGGCGGCGCGGCGAGCTCGCGCGCTTCCGTGGCGACGTGCGGGTGGGCGAGGCGCGGGCGGCCGAGGCGCGGCTGCTGCTGCAGGTGGCGACGCTGCCGGAGCCGGAGCTCGACCCGCTCGCGCGCGTGGCGCCCGCTGCCTTGCTCGAGCCGGGCGTCAAGGTGGGGCCTTTCTGCGTGGTCGGCCCCGGCGTACGGCTCGGCCGTGGCAGCGTGCTCGAGTCGCACGTCGTGATCGAGGGGGACACCCGCGTCGGGGAGCGCAACCGCTTCTTCCCGTTCAGCTCGATCGGCCTCGCCCCGCAAGACCTCAAGTACCGCGGCGAAGCGACGTGTCTCGAAATCGGCGACCGCAACGTGTTCCGCGAGGGCACCACGGTCCACCGCGGCACTTCGGGAGGCGGCGGCATCACGCGGATCGGCTCGGACAACTTGTTCATGGCGCAGGTCCACGTGGCGCACGACTGCCGCGTGGGGAGCCACAGCATCTTCGCCAACGCGACGGCGCTCTCGGGCCACGTCGAGGTGCAGGACTACGCGACGCTCGGCGGCTTCTCCGGCGTCCACCAGTTCTGCCGCGTGGGGGCGCACGCGTTCATGGGCGGAGGCACGGTCGCCACCAAGGACGTGCTCCCGTTCTCGCTGGTGGTCGGCAACCGCGCGCGCTTTTTCGGCGTGAACACGGTAGGCCTGCGCCGCCGCGGCTTCGCGCCGGAAAAGGTCGTTGCGCTCAAGCAGGCCTGCCGGCAGCTCTCCGCCCCCGGGCTGGCTCTCGCCGAGGCGCTCCGGCGCATCGAGTCGGAGGGACCGCTGACCGACGAGGTGCGGACGCTCGTCGCGTTCGTGCGCTCGTCGAAGCGCGGGGTCGTCCTGGAGCGGCGCGGCTCGGACGACGACGGCGGAGAGGGGTAGCGCGGCCGTGGCGGGCGAGCCGCTCGGCCTGATCGCGGGCAACGGCCGCTTCCCGTTCCTGGCGGCCGCCGGCGCCCGACGCGCCGGGCGCAAGGTCGTGGCGCTCGCCTTGCGGGAGGAGGCGGCGCCGGAGCTCGAGCGCGAGGTGGACGAGCTGCACTGGATCTCGATCGGGCAGCTCGGACGCGGCATCGAGATCCTGCAGCGAGCCGGGGCCCGCGAGGCGGTGATGGCGGGGCAGGTCCAGCACCGCCAGATCTTCTCGGACATCGTCCCCGACCTGAAGCTGCTCGGCGTGCTCGCGCGGGTGGCGTTCCGGAACACCGACAGTCTGATCGGGGCCGTGGCCGATGCGCTCTCGCGCGAGGGGATCACGCTCTTGGCCTCCGTCGCCTTCCTGGAGGACCAGCTCGCGCAGCCGGGCTCGATGACGCGGCGCCGTCCCGACGCCGAAGAGCAGCGCGACGTCGCCTACGGCGAGACGGTCGCGCGCGCCCTCGCGTCGATGGACCTCGGGCAGACGGCCGTCGTGAAAGGGCGGGCCGCGGTGGCGCTCGAGGCGATGGAGGGGACCGACGAGGTGATCCGGCGCGCCGGGCGCATCGCCGGGCCGGGCACGAGCGTGGTCAAGGTCTCGAAGCCGAAGCAGGACATGCGCTTCGACGTGCCGGTGGTCGGGGAGGGCACACTCGACGCGATGCGCGAGGCCGGCGCGCGGGTGCTGGCGATCGATGCCGCTCGTACGCTGTTGATCGACCGCCCGGCGTTTCTCGAGCGCGCCGACCTCGACCGCGTGGCCGTGATCGGCCTCGACCCCGTGCGCGCCGTCGAGGCCGATGCCTGATCGCCTCGTGCGGGCGGGCGTCGTCGGCGTGGGCGCTCTCGGGCGCCACCACGCCCGCGTCTGGGCCGGCGCCCCGGGCACGGCCCTCGTGGGTGTCCACGACACCGACCCCGTCCGCGCGGCCGAGGTGGCCGGCCAGCACGGCTGCCGGGCCTACCCCGACCTCGCCTCGCTGCTCGCGGACACGGATGCCGTCTCGGTGGCCGTGCCGACTGTCTTCCACCACGCCGTCGCGCGACAGGCGCTCGAGGCCGGGCGCGACGTCCTGGTCGAGAAGCCGATGACCGCGACGCTGGCTGAGGCCGACGATCTGGTCGCATTCGCCGCCGAGCGCGGGGCGATGCTCCAGGTCGGCCACATCGAGCGCTTCAACCCCGCGACCGCGGCCCTGCTCGGCGCCGGCCGCGGGGCGCGTTTCGTCGAGGTGCACCGGCTCGGCTCCTTCTCCCCGCGGAGCCTCGATGTCGACGTGGTTCTCGACCTGATGGTCCACGACCTCGACATCGTGCTGGCCCTCGATGGCTCGGAGCCCGTACAGATCGAGGCGGTGGGCGTGCCGGTGCTCACGCCCCGGGTGGACATCGCCAACGCACGCCTGCGCTTCGGCTCGGGGTTGATCGCCAACCTGACGGCGAGCCGTGTCTCGCTCGAGAAGGTGCGGAAATTCCGGGTGTTCGCCCCTCGCACCTACGTCTCTGCCGACTTCACCGCCCGCGAGGCCCAGGTCTTCAGGCTCGAAGAGGACGGGGAGGCTCCGCGGATCGTCGCCACCCGGCTGGGGGCAAAGGACCAGGAGCCCCTGAAGCTCCAGATCGAGGCCTTTTCGAGGTCTGTCAGGAATCGCTCCCAACCCGTCGTTTCGGGTGCCGACGGCCGGCGCGCCCTGGCCCTGGCCCTGGCGATTCTCGACCGGATGGCCGAACACTGAGTTTTGCGAGCCGACCGGGCGACAGGTTGTAGCGTACGACCGTACAAGTGCCAGATCTGGTAGGGATTAGTTGATTCCATCCCCGGACCCGTGCTAACCTGTCGGGTCCAAGGGGCAGCGTGACGAGGGGCCTAGCGTGCAGCGGTTCAACCAGCGCCAGGGCTTCCTCGTCTCGGCGATCCTCCACCTCACGATCCTGATGATGCTGATCAGCCACCCGCCGTCGCCGCGGACCCTGGGCACGATCGACCCGCGCCCGCTGGAGCGCCGGGACGTGGTCTTGCTGTCGCCTTCGGCGTTGCGGCAGCTTTTTCCCCAACCCGCGCGCCCCGCGGCGCCAGAGCCACAGCCCATGGCGACGCCGACCGTGAGGCCGGTCCCCACGACCGTGCCCAGCCCGCCTGCAGAACAGCGGAAGAACCGCATCAGCGTGGGTCCGCCGTCGGACGTGCGCGCCAAAGGTCCCATGATCCTCCGGCGCGAGGACGACCTGACGAAGTCGCCAAGGGGCTCTACTCTTCGTGCGACGCCACCCACACCCGAGCCACCGGCCCCCCCGGTCGAAGCTCCACCCCGGCCTGCTGTTGCGGAGCGGCTTCAGGGGCTCGAGGAGCGAGCGGGCCGCCCCGGACTGCGGCTCCCGCCGGGTCTGCTGGGCGAGAGATCCAGCGGGGAGGAGGGCCAGCGAGGCCGGCCGGGACGGGAAGCGCAAGACCAGCCATCCGGACGGCCCGAACCCCAGCGACCGGGGACGTCGATGGAACGCTCGATGCAGAGTGCGGTCGATGACGTCACTCGCCGCCTGGAAAGCGATTCACGCTTGGGGCGTCCCACCGGGACGGGTCAGAACCTGGGCCCGCTCTACTTCGACCCCCAGGGGGCCGACTTCACGCTCTGGGCCAACCGCTTCAAGGACGAGCTCTACCGGAACTGGATCGCTCCCCAGGCGTATCTGTTCGGCGCCGCACGGGGCCACGTCGACTTCGAGTTCACCGTCGAGAGGGACGGATCGATGTCGGCGCTGCGGTTGCTCAAGTCTTCGGGAACGGCCTCGCTCGACCGCGCGGCGCAGTACGCGCTGACGAGCAGCCGATTCATGCCGCTCCCGGACGACTACGGCCCGCCGCGCGTGACGTTTCAGATCAGCTTCAACTACCCCGAGGCGCCGCAGGGATCTTGAGGCGAGCGCGGGTCGTTCACCACGCCGGCGCGGCCTGGGCCGCGGCGGTCGCGGGCGCGTGGCTCGTCGCCGCCAGCTGCCGCACGACGCGGGACGCGCCGCTGCCGGCGCTCCTCGCGGATCCAACGAGCGCCGCCGCCGCGCCGTCGAGCGCCTACGTCGCCGATCCCGCGATCCGCGTGGGCGTACGGGTCGGAGTCGAGCACGCGTCGATCAGCGCCCCTTCAGGGGTGCTGGTGCGCGGCACGGCGGCGGGCGAGAACGTCGCACTGCTGCGCTCGCTGCCGCGCGCGAGCTTCGAGCCCGCCGGGCCAGCCGGCCGCCTGCGGCTGCTCGAGACGGGCGACGAGCTCGAGCGCGCCCTGGTGCTGCCGGCGGACGCCGCCGAGCTGCTGAGCGCCGACGCCACGCCCTACCGCGGCGTCATGGAAGTGCTCCCGGCCGAGGGGGCGCTCGTCACGGTGGTCAACGTCGTCCAGCTCGAGGACTACCTGCGCGGCGTGGTGCCGAACGAGCTCGCGCCCGAGGCCTTCCCGCAGATCGAGGCGCTGAAGGCCCAGGCGGTCGCGGCGCGCAGCTACGTGCTGGCCCACCTCGGCGACTACAGGTCTCGCGGCTACGACGTGTGCGCCACCGCGGCGTGCCAGGTCTATCGAGGACCGGCTTCGGAGCACCGGCTCACCGATCGAGCCGTCCTCGAGACGCGCGGCATCGTGGCCACCTGGCGGGGCCGCGCGATCCATGCGTTCTACACGTCGACCTGCGGGGGCCACACCGAGGCGGGAACCGCGGTCTTCGGGGACCGAGCGCCGTACCTGCGTGGCGTGGCATGCCCGACCGAGCGGCCGCTCGCGGACGACTCGGCCGACCGCGGCGGGCGCTGGGAGGTCCGCCTCACGCCCGGCGACGTGGCGCGCGCAGTGGCCCGCTACGGCAGCGTGGGCCAGGTGCTCGACCTCGTACCGAACCGCGTGGGCGTCTCCGGCCGCGTCGTCGAGCTGCGCGTCGTCGGCAGCGAGGGTCAGCTCGACCTGCTCGGGCAGCGTGTGCGGCTCGGGCTCGGGCTGCGCGAGAGCCTCTTCGTGCTGCGCAAGGAGAGCTCCGCGAACGGCGTGCTCGAACGCTTCGTGATCACCGGGAAGGGCTGGGGACACGGCGTGGGCCTGTGCCAGGTGGGCGCGTCCGGCATGGCGCGCGCGGGCGCGTCGTTCGAGGACATCCTCAAGCACTACTACACGGGCGTCGCGATCGGCTCGCTGCAGCCCGCTTCTTTGACACCCAGCCGGGCGGCCTCCTAGAATCCTCGGGCCGTTCGACCACG
>Ga0247727_10008566_pt1 | contig 18935 bp, 4 predicted proteins | sample WisWelCaveWW1625_FD_202498 | JGI IMG/M metagenome (GOLD analysis project Ga0247727, IMG submission 202498) | Biofilm microbial communities from Wishing Well Cave, Virginia, United States - WW16-25 | ecosystem: Environmental > Aquatic > Deep subsurface > Groundwater > Cave microbial mat | place... | reverse complement strand
CGATTGCAGCCCCAATATCACCCGGCATTTCGACGCGCACCGCGATGGTGTCGTGCGCCGCAGCTTTGCCGTCGCCGGCTTTGACAAAAAGACAGGCGTTGCCATGAAATTGCGGCGCGGTTAAAACGAGCGTACCGGTGGCGCGATGAAAATTCCACCGCAGGCCGGGTTTGCTGGCGGCGAACCGATACAACAAAAGCGAATCCGGCGTTTCGACGTCTTCGACCAGATCCCACATTTTGAGTTGAGCAGAAGCGCCTTTTTTGAAGGACAATGAATCGGGCATGCCGGTCAGTTCAGGCCTGTCGTTGATCGGATCGACGGTGATCACCAGCGACGTTGTATCCGCCAGTTGACCGGGATCGGTGACGATCACTTGCAGCGTGTCTCGACCAAACCAATTTGCCGGCGCGGAAAACCCATAACGCCGCAGATGGCGCATCGCTTTCACTTGCTTACCGGAGAGCACGGTGAGTTTCAGCGTGCTGTCGGGATCATCGTTGTCGGTGACGAATGGATACCAATGGCGGATGAGATGGAATAAGGTTCTATCTTCGTTGAAACGCAGCTCCGGCAAGGCGGCGAGAACGGGCGAGGCTTGAGGTTCATGCCAGACACCGAAATTCTTTGAATCTTTGCCGCCCACTTTTTCAATCGTTCCTGCCACAAGTACATCATTGCCGTGAGTAACAATTGACTTCACCCTTCCATACACTCCGCTTCCCAAGGATGACCAAAGATTATTTGCAGGATCCCATTTGGCAATACCTTGCGCTTTCTGGCCGTCTGCCAGATCAACGCCTACGCCGACATATACGAATTTTTTATTAGAGGCAATTGCAAGTACATAACTGTTAGTGCCGTTATTCGTTCCATTGCCCCTAAGTGAAGACCAGCTCTTATCAGCGGGGTTCCATTTAGCAATATTGTTCGCTTTCAAATCTCCTGCGTCTGTAAAACTGCCCCCGACATATACTTCTTTGCCAAATACGCCAATGGCGTATACATTTCCTTTCACCCCGCCTAAAGCCGACCATTTCCGGCCGTTCCATTTCGCAATGTTGTTCGCCGGAACGCCGCCTGCCGATGAAAAACGGCCACCGACATAAACTTCTCCTTCACGCACGGCAATCGCAAAGACATAGCCATCTATGCCATCGCCTAATGGCGACCAACTGTTAGATAAACTGTTCCATTTCACGACATTATTTGCAACAATCCCGCCGGCGTGAGTAAAGGTCCCTCCTATGTATAAATTATGATCTCGAACCGCCATTGCCCGAACATTGTGAACGTTGCTAGGATACTCCACGTGACTATCAATGCCAATACTTGTATCATTCTTAAGTGCCGACCACTTTTGGGTGAGGCGATTCCACCTGGCAATACGGTTAGTAACAATGCCATCCACCATTACAAAAAGTCCGCCCACATAGAGATCGTTTCCGATCACGGCTAATGCATCGACAGTGGGCCCCCTCAAAGTCGACCAGCCGTTTGCGCGCCACCGTGCGACATTATTTATCGCTGGAATATCGCCGCCTAAATAGATTTCAGAATCGATCACGGCAATCGCATGGCCCGATTGCTCCCAGCGAGTAATCGGAAAGCCAAGGCGATTGTCCCAGTTTTCGTCGCCTGGAACTAAGAGTAAATTATTGCTGCCATCAAATTGCTTAAGTTGAACTCGTGCAGGGGTAATCGTCGTTTTTTCCTGTGAATAAACCGTCTGAGATAGGATCACGGTCAAAATACTGAGTAGCCATGGTAGCGGGCGATAAAGTCGTGGCGATAATGCAAAATTATTCATAAGAATCTGCCTTTCAAATATGCTGCTATAAACTTAAGAAGGAATTTACCCCGATCTAATTTCACGCCAAATTTATGGAAACAGTGATAAGCACAAACTTTGTTGAGACGAACCTGCTTCACAGGAAATATACATGCCCAATCATCATTCAGCAGAAAGATAAAGCAGCACTAATTATCGTGAAGTTTGTTGACAGACCTTTTATGACGATTTCGAAAATTTTTCTTGCTTCTCAACAAAATTTGGTTTATATTTATTGTCATCTTATAAGATCATGCGTTGTTTCAATTCTCAATTTTAGAGTTATCATGAGAAGAAACGCATTGTAAAAAAGGTTTACCGGTTACTAAAAATTTTTATCCTGCACCTCTCGCACTTTCCTCTCGCACTTTCCTCTCGCACTTTCCTCTCGCACTTTCCTCGAGGGACGGGATAGAAAACGTTTTTGTTTTTGGGTTGTCATGTGCGCGACATGACGGTGGAGGAATTGCTCCCACCTTTAAGTCTTTTTTGTTTTTACCTTCATGCACATGTTCATCCAGGCTGGCTAAGAGTGCGTTTGAAAAGTTGAAATTCGAGACTTCTAAGCAACTCATTGACCGGTCGCTTTAAATTCACCGCTTTTGGGTGATTGCACGATTTAAGCGACCGGTCAATTGCTTGTAGAAAGAGTCCCGCCATCGGGATGCAATGCTGGCCGGTCACTTAAAGTTGCGGCATCACGAAATTTTATGCACCAAAAGTGACTGGTTAGTGACTTTCCAAATGCGCTCCATTTCTTCGTCTTAGCCGTCACGCAATTTCTTTCTCAATAGAAGGAATTTGTGGTTGGCGAGCTATTTTCGAAAAAAACCATTATCACCTCAAAACCAGGAAAGGGAAGGACTATGAAAAAGCTTAATGTGCCGGTGGCAATAACGATTTTAGTATTTGGCCTCGCCAATTTAAGTTTGGCGCAAAATCATCCTTTTACCGATACCTTTAATGACACTTCTTTAGCACAATGGTGGCGCGGAGCTAATTCCACCTCGGCTTATGTCAAAGTGGTCAGCCCCAATGTCCTGGAATTGCAATCGCAACCAAACCAATCGGGCTGGCTGATCTCAAAAAATAATTACGTTCTGCGCAATTCGACCGTAACCCTGAAAATTGTAACCGCCAACAAGGACGGCGACCTTGGTATTTGCCCGACTTACAATTTGGCGGATCAAAGAGGCATTGATGCTCAGCCAAACTGGTACCGGTTTTATGTCGGCCCTAACTCAAGCAATCAAGCCCCGCCTTACTGGTTATACGTCTACAAGAAAAATGACGGTACGAAAGCATCGTTGGATAGCGTGGGTAATTTAAGCAACCCTTTCCATATTCGAATGCGCTTTGATGATTATAAAATTTATTTTGAGTATTCCACGAATGGCAGTAATTGGATTTTGTTGCACGATGAGTTTTTTGATCTTCCCGGCTACACGCTTGACGATCGCTTCTACTATGAAATCGCCGCGACGAATACCGCGGCGAATGGAAAACTGCAGGTGGATGATTTTGCAACCGCCAAAGATATTTCCACCACGGAAAAAGAGATTTTGATTGATTCATTAAAAAGCAGCACTTTTGTAAACGGCGCCAATGATCCCAACCAGTCGCTAAGAGTTGATAGATTTAACGTGGGGTTAAATTCAAACTTTTCTACCTCGGGATGGAAACCGACGGCAGATTCGAATTTAGTGCGCTACGACTTGGGACGATACCTGGAAAAAGGCTCCCTTGAAATTAATGTCACTCAGTTCGAGCCAAAGAATCAGAATAAAATGAAGCGTCATCACGTTTTAGCCATGTTCCGTATGCCTTGGGGAAGCCATCATGTGGTTGAAGACTTGGAAACGGATTGGGATCTGCACACGGGTTATCAATACAGTCAGAATGGCCATTCTGGCGTTAAATTGTACTCGGTAACTCATTTCTATGATCAAACACATTTTGATGAAAAGCAATCAGTAACTCCGCTTTATGATGAGGTTTATGCCCCTCAACATGATTGGAATAGAAGCACCCAATATACAATAAAGATGGTTTGGAGCGATAAAAGCGTCGCCTATTATCGCAACAAAGTTTTACAGAAAGCCGAAGAAACTTCTTCCGGCATATTCCCTGATATAGCCCATTCTCACACGAAAGATTTTGAATTACGCTACGTATACGTCGGTCGTGATCGTACAGTAAGTGGTGACACCATCACGAACTATAATGGAGAATATGGCACAAATGGCGCTCAATATCGAGCCATGTGGAGCAATGGCCAAAGTGGCTCTCCGATTGGGCCAATTTACTCCAACATTAAAGTCAAACAAATCGTTTCCGCAACGGATTTAACCTCGCCGACAATTAGCGCCTTGTCGCACATCACATTTGCGAACGGCGGCAGGCTGTCCTGGACGACAAATGAGTTGGCGACATGTTATGTGAATTACGGCACCACCACGAATTATACGTCAAAAACCATCGTGTTGGGGCCGCTGGCAAAGAACCATTCGACGGCATTGGCCGGCCTTGCTTCCAATCAAACTTACCACTATCAAATCGTTGCCGTCGATAGCGCCGGCAATAAAACGGTTTCGGCAAATCAGACTTTCAAAACTTAACAGGCCGGGGTTTATATTTTTAAACCGGTGGCGGATACGTATGTTGAACAGAACAACAATATCGGCGGTTATTCGCATTTATACGGCATTACCCGCGCTTCCGGAAATTACGGCTGGATGAACCTCATGACCGCCAAAGGCCGAATCGGCTATCTGAAATTCAACGTCACGGGCGTCACCGGAACTTTCAATCAGGCCACTTTGCAGCTTTATGGCCGGCAAGGCGGCAATAGCGGCGTTAAGCTCAAAACCTTTACGCCGAAAACGGGCCATGAAAGCGATTGGGAATTTAATCTCACCTGGAATAATAAATCCACGTATATTCAAAGCTTGAGCGCGCAAATCGCCAGCCTGAGTTCGGTTACGACAGGACAATGGCATGCCATGAATGTCTCGACGGTGGTTCAGAGCAATAACAATTACTATTTTGCTTTGGAAGATTCAACCGGCGCCGATCCCATCTCCTTTGATTCGCGCGAATCCACCACCAACCAGCCGGAGCTGATCATTTCGACCATCTCCACGCAGGCGGCTTTTGCGGTGGATGCCACGATTTCCAATTTGCCTGGTATTGAAGACGGCGACGTGGCCTGGGGCGATTATGATCGCGACGGCAATATGGATATCGTCATCACCGGGCTGGACGTGTCAGGTTCGCTATCAAAACTCTTTCGCAATATTAATAATGGCGCTTCCTTTACTGAAGTCGATACTTTGCTGCCGCTGAAATATAGCGCCGCGGATTGGGGCGATTTTGATATGGACGGCATTGTGGATCTCCTGTTGACCGGGCAATCCACGAGCAGCCAGGTGACGAAGGTTTATCGCAATAACAATATCGGCAGCAACTACGATTTAGCCTTGTACTCGGCGCCGTTATTGATCGGCGTTAAATATGGCGACCTGGCCTGGGGCAATTACAACAATGATCGCTATTTGGACATTTTGTTAAGCGGCTGGGGTACGGGCTCGGGCTACGCGACCAAAGTCTATCAGGGCGATCGCCCTGGCAGCACGTACACATGGAACCCTAATACTTCAATTACTTTGCCCCAATTAAGATACAGCTCCGTAGCATGGGGCGATAACGACGGCGACGGCTGGCTTGATTTGCTGGTGGCCGGCACGCATTCGACGAATAACGATAGCATCAAAATTTTTCGCAATAAAAAGAATTTGAATAATGGCACGCGAAGATTTCTCCAGGCCGGCATCCAGCCGCCGCAAGCCAAGACCGCCTCTGTGGCCTGGGGCAATTTCGAGGGGGAAGACTATTTGGATCTTGCCTTTGCCGGACGAACCAACGCCACGACCCAGGTTTATCAAAGAACCGGTTCCACCTATGTTCCCGTTGATACGATGGCTCTCCTCGACGTCAAGGAAGGCACGGTGGCGTGGGGCGATTACGACAACGACGGCGATCTGGATTTGCTGGTGAGCGGCGAAAAATCCAATCCCACGGCGCGCATCAGCAAAATCTATCGCACGGACAAGTATACGAAAGATAATATAAAGTTTGTGGATATCGGCGCGCCGCTCACCGGGGTTCACAAAGGCGCCGCGGCCTGGGCCGATTATGATAACGACGGCGATCTGGATATTCTGATCGCGGGAAATACGACGGCCTCGGACTCGACAGGTCGAGTGACAAAAATTTACGAGAACATCTTGACTGTTTCAAGCACGACGCCGACAACGCCGACCGGCCTCACGGTGACATATTCTACTGACGACAGTTTGTACACTTTAAAGTGGAACAAAGCCGCCGATAGCCAGACGCCGCAGGCAGCGTTGACTTATAACGTCATGATCGGCACTACACCAAATGGCATCGACATTCTCTCGCCGATGGCAAACAAGTTCACCGGCAAACGCTGGATTCCGGCGCCGGGCAATGCCGGAACAAAAGATTATTACCTGCTCAATCGCCGCGGGCTTGACAACGGCACCTACTATTGGAAAGTGCAGACCATTGATAATGTTTGGAAAGGCTCGGCCTTTTCCGTTGAGGACACCTTCATGGTTCCTCACACGCCGGCCAAAGCCGCGGCAACGGATTCGAGCGCCATCGCGCAACAAGCCGTTCCGAAAACTTTTGCGCTGTCGCAAAATTATCCCAACCCTTTCAATCCCAGCACGCGCTTGAATCTGAATTTGCCGGAAAACGGCCGCGTCAAAGCTATCGTCTTCAATCTCATCGGCCAGGAAGTGGCGCGTTTGCAAGACGGGACGATGACCGCGGGTTACCGGTATTTGAATTGGGACGGCAGGAATAAATTCGGGGCGAATGTGAGCAGCGGAATCTATTTGATAAAAGTCGTGTTTGAGGGAATTTCCGGAATGCGAAAAGAATCCACGAGCCGGATTTTACTGGTAAAATAGCATAGAGCAAAGTGCATGGCGCAGAGGGCAAAGGTTACGCTCTGCGCCATGCGCTATGCTCTCTGCGCTATGCTATTTCACCAACAATAATTTCCGCGCGCTTCTAAACTCGCCGGCCTGCAGCATATAAAGGTAAGTTCCCGAGGGCAGCAGATTGCCATTCGCATCCCGACCGTTCCAGCGCGCTTCGTAGGTTCCGGCGTCGCGTTTTTGCGCCACGAGAGTTTTGATCTCCCGGCCCAAAAGATCGTAAATCGTCAACGTCACGAACGCGCGTTCCTGCAGCTGATAAACGATTCTCGTCTCGGCGCTGGCCGCGGCGGCGCGAAAGGGATTGGGATAATTCGGCTGCAACGCAAAACCTTTCGGCTGTGCCGGCGTGGAAGAAACGACGCCCGTCGGCGGCTCAACAATCGGATTGGAAAAGGCGACCTGATAAGTTTCCTCGCCGCTGGCATTGGTCGCCACACTGTACAGACGATACTTGTTGTCGCCGGTATCGACGATCACCGGCGAGTTGCCGGCAATCGGATTGCCGGAATACGCTGCCCACTGCGTCAGATTCGTCGACGTAAACAGGCCGCCAACCCAGCGATTGCCGCCGGTATCATAATGGCCGTACGCGTGATAAACGCCGTTGATCTTGATGACGCTGTCAATCGCAATATCGAGATCGGGATGGATGGGATTGGCCAGCACCGGATTGTGCGTCGAGCGCGTCCAGTTCCTGCCATCGCTCGAAGCGGCCAGCCCAACCTGCCCGGCAATGCCATCCACCAGACCTTCATAAAGCATGAACCACTCGCCGCCTTCTTTCCAGACCGTCGGCGTGCCGACATCGCCTTTTTCCCAGCCCTTGCCGTCGTCCGGCGCCAGCACGGTGCCGTAGCGCGTCCAGTTGATTCGGTCGGTCGACGTATAAAGATCGATCGTTGCGCCGTTGCCGTCAGCGTAATTTTCATCTTCGGCATACATATAATAAGTATCGCCATCTTTGAGAACCGTCATATCCTCAATCCAGGTTTCCGTGTAAATCGGATTGCCGGCATATTTCGTCCAGTTGATGCCATCGGTGGAGGAAGCGTAACCTAACTTGACGAGACGCGCTTCCGAATGGGTGTACTCGCCCTGCCAGCCGCCGTACCATAAATGGTACATGCCGTTTTCGTACATCACCCAGCCGCGCTCACGAATATTTTCATCCCAGCTTCCTTTCGGCCCCGGCGCCAGAATCGGATTGCTGGGGGACGGCTTGAATTGGACGAACGCCGCGCGCGTGATGAAAAATGTCTGGTCGCTCACATCCGCCACGCCGGCGTTGTTCGCGTCGAAAATTCGCAGCAAAACGTTATTCGACACCGCATCCGGCGGTTGCCAGTTATAACTGCCGGTGTTCGGCGCGCTCGCCGCAATCGTGCGCCAGTTGGCGCCCGCGTCGGGAGAATATTCGAGCCGCACGTCCGCAATCGTATTGGGCGCGTTCCAGGTGATGCGCCGGTTTCCGCCGTTCAACAACCATTCACCGCCGTTGGGAGAAAGCAGAATCAGCGCCGTAGCCGGCGGCGTCGTAAAAACAAAGTCGCCGGAAACGGCCAGATTGCCGGCCAGATCGCGCGATTTGATTCGATAGTGATACGTCGTATTTTGCTCCAGGCCATTGAGCACAACCGTATGCGCGGTGACGCGCGGTGACGACAGCAGCGAAGCCTGGGTGTAGTTGCTGCTCAGACCGTAATCCACCTGCGTGTCGGCCGGCTCATTGGTTTGCCAGGTAATTTGCGCGCCGCTGCCGGCGAAATTCTGCGCCGCAATCGCGCTGAGCTGCGGCGGTTGCTTATCCGATGAAACGATGGAAAAATCATCCAGCACCAACTCACCGAGCTCCGAAGTTTTGTAGCCCGCCAGCTCGTAATAAAACGGCGAGTCCAGCGTGTAACCCGGCAGCGCAAACGTTTCATTGTAAGTATTCGTCCAGTTCCTGCCGTCAAGCGACGCTTCGAAGTGAATTTTCGTCTCATCAAAACGCAGCCGCAGATAGACCACGCCAGTGATGACGAGACTGCCGGTGACTTCGACCTCGCTGAATACGCCGTTCTTCATCGCCTCGACATTCAAACGATAATTGCCGCTGCCGCCCTGGCGATAGGTATAAAACCGATACCAGTTGGGCTGATCGGAAATGCCATATCGCGAGGCGAGATTGTACGTCGGCGTGACGCCGATATTGCCGTCGTCATTCGGCTGAATGACTTTAACGGTGACGGCAGTGTTGCGCGCCGCGTAAGCCTCATGGGTGACCACCCAACTGCTTTCAAAACCTACGGATTTTAACCGCAACCGATTCCCTTTGACGCCGGCAAGATTGCCGTCATTTCTGCCGAGCCGCCATCTGGAATAATTCAACGCGCTGAGATTGAAATCATCCGCAAAAATCGCGGGCCGCGGCTGCGTATTGGCGAGATAAGCCTCGGACCATTCCGCCGCCATCAACAGATAGCCGGCGTCGTTGGGATGCACCGGATCAGCCATCAAATTCGTCTGCCAGCTCGGATCGGATTTGAACCGCGCCGCAATATCGACGAGAAAAATTTTGTAGCCCGCGGCAGCTTTCACGCTCACCAGCCCCGGCAGCATGGAATTAAGCTCGTCGGTCACCTGCTGCTGTCCGGTCGTGCCCCGGCGCGGAATGACAGTGGAAAGATAAATCGTTATCGCGTGATTCACCTGATAAATATCGTCCACGATCTTCGCGAGGTCATTGTAAACCTCCGTCGCGCTCTCGCTGTAAGAAATGTCGTTGGTGCCGGCTTCGAGAAAAACCACGTCGGCAGGATGATCGGCGAGATACTTTTTCACCTCAAGCTGATTCGCGAGAAAACCGGCATGGCCTTCGTGATCGAGATCCGGAAAACCGCTGCCGTATTGCAGCGAGCCGACAAAGTCGAACGCGACGCCGGCGTTTTTCAGCAGATAATATAAATCGCGGCGATACCCGCTGTGGTGTGAAGAGCCGATGCCCTCGGTGATCGAATTGCCCAGCGGCATGAGCCGTATCTGTGCTTTCGTCACGCCGGCCGAGGCGAGGAGCGCAAAGCTCGTCAGTATAAAAATGAAAAAAGATTGGCGCGTCCGTTTTGCACGCATATTGAGTCCTCCTGAACTGGAAAAGTAAAATAGGCCATAAGGCCGCGAAAGTTAGAAAAAATTCTGCCTGCCCTGCCGCAGGCCAGGGAAAGTTTTGGCTCACGGAAATGGAACAGCTCACGGAAGAAAAACATTTTTGACTTTAATTCCGTGAGCTTAAATATGCTGTCCCGTTTGCGGGACTTCGGTTTACAGCCTGCCTGAAAACTGATGTAGTCTGTTAGTGGTCAAATCTGTGCAAAAAAAGCAAAGCCTGCCCTGGCGCCCGCCGCGCCGCAGGTCAGGGAAATTCCACACGGATTAAAAAACCATAATTGTGACATCCTAAAGTGTCTATATTTTGAGACACTGTCGTGTAATGAAACAAAACTGCAACACTTGCGCCAGCATTATTTACTGCAATTATATGCGATTTGGCCCTTAATTTCAGGCAACTGATATGGCGAAATTGCAAAATTCATTCCGCAAACATTGCACGATTTCCGGCCAGCCCCGTAAAACGTAAGGCGTAAAACGTAATGTGCTGTTACGTTTTACGCCTTACTTACGTTTTACGTTTCACGTTTTACTTCACCAGCATCACGCGTTGCCGCAACTGCGACCAAGCGCCGTTTTTCTCGCTGCGATAACGCAGGCGCACGAGATATGTGCCGGAGCTTAACGCTTCACCGCCGCGGCCGCGGCCGTTCCAAATCACTTCATGATTTCCTGCCAGCCGAGAGCCGCTCGCCAATTCGCTCAACTCGCGCCCGGCGAGGTCAAAAATTTTGACTTCGATTTCCGCAGCCTGCGGCAGCGCGAAACGAATGCGGGTCGCGGCGTTACCGAAGGTTCCGCTTGCGGAAAACGGGTTGGGATAATTTTGCAAAGTGAATGCGGTGGGAATCGGCTCAACCATGGCTTCACTCGCCATCGATTCGCGGGCCAAATTGCTCGAGGCGTTGTAGCTGATCGAAAAGTCGTCCACCGTGCGAATGCCGTTGACGCCGGTTTTATAGGCCGCCAGCTCGTAATAAAATGGCGTATTCAAAGTGTAACCCGGCAAGTCGAAGGTTTCGGCATAAGTCGTGGTCCAGTTGACGCCATCCAGCGAGGCCTCGAAATGAATCCTGCTGTTGTCAAAACGCAGGCGTATATAAATCCCGCTTTGCGGGACGATGACAAGATTCCCGGTGACCTCGAGGTTGCTCTCCGCCCCATTTTTCTTTCTGCCGACGTACAAACGGTACGGTCCCGTATTCGCGTTGCGATAGGTATAAAACCGATACCAGTTGGCCTGGTCGTAAATGCCGTGCTTCGAGGATAAATCGATCGTGGGGCTGACGCCGAGTGTGCCGTCGTTATTGGGTTTGATGACTTTCACCGTGACCGTTGTGTTCTGCGCCACATACGCCTTGCGGGTCGCGACCCAACTGCTCTCGCCATTTTGCGATTTCAGCTCGAGCGCTTTGTTTTTAACCGCTGCCTGATTGCCCCGATTGGCGCCGCTTTGCCATTTGCCGCCGTCAAGATGGCCGGCATTAAAAGCATCGGCAAAAATCGTCGCCGCGGGCGCCAGCGTGGTGAACGCAAAATCGCTGCTCACGGCCAGGTTGCCAGCCGCGTCTCTGGATTTGACGCGATAATGCCAGGTGGTGTTGGCCGGCAAAGCGGCGAGTGTAACGGCATGGGCAGCGCTCAGCGCGGGAACCAGCGGAGAAAGCGCGCCATAATTCGTCGTCAAGCCATATTCGACCTGCGAATCAGCCAGCTCATTGGTTTGCCAGATGATCCGGGCGCTATTGGTTGTGAGATTCTGCGCGGCAATCGCGCTGATCTGCGGCGGCTGCGTATCCGCGCCGGTCCTGACGGCGGCGATCGCGAAATCATCAATCACGAGATTGCCTTTGAAACTCGTGTAGTAACCGGAAAGCTCATAAAAAAATTTCGCGTCCAGCGTGTGGCCCGGCAGCGCGAATGTTTCCCGCCAGGCTTCCATCCACGTTGCGCCATCGAACGACGCTTCGAAATAGATTAAGCTGTGGTCGCAGCGCAAACGCAAATAAACCGCGCCGCTGATGGCGAGTTTGCCGGTGACGTCAAACCCGCCATCAACGCCGTTTTTCTTCCAGGCGACAAACAGCCGATACGGCCCGCTGTTGCCGTTGCGATACGTATAAAAACGATACCAGTTGGGCTGATCGTAAATGCCGAAAGGCGACGCGAGATTATAAGTCGAACTCATGCCGAGATCGCCGTCGCCATTCGGCTGCACAACTCTGACGGTGGCCGTCGTATTCCGCGCCGGATATGCCTGGCGCGTGATCACCCAGCCGCTCTCCGCGCCATTGGCTTTTAACTCCAACCGGTTGCCGCTGACGCGCGTCAAATTGCCGCCGTTGCTCCCTCGCCGCCATTTATTTTCATCCAGGGCGCCGCCGTTAAAATCATCGGCCATGATCACGTCGCTCGGCTGCAAATGCAGGCGATAAGCGTTGTGCCATTCATTCGCCATCAAAGCATAGCCGGCGTCGCTGGGATGCAAATGATCTGCCAGCAAATTCGTTTTCCAGTTCGGATCGGCTTTGAAACGCGCGGCGATATCCACAAGATATATTTTGCAACCCGCTGCCGATTTCGCACGGACCAAATCCGGCAACAGCGCATTGAGCGCGTCGGTGGTCTGCTGGAGGGCATTGCTGTCTTTGCGAGGAACGACGGTGGAAAGGTAGATGGCAATGTCCTGATTGATCAGATAAATATTGTCGACGATACGCCTGATCGCGTCGCGCACCCGTGTGGCGCTCTCGCCGTATGAAATATCATTGGTGCCAATTTCGAGAAAAACCGCTTCCGCCGGATGGTTGGCGAGATAATCCGGTACCGTGAGTTGATCGGCAGGAAAGCCGGGATGGCCCTCGTGATCAGGATCGGGAAAGCCGTTGCCGTAGCGCTGCGATCCGACAAAGTCGAAAGCCAGGCCGGCATTTTGCAATAAAAAATATAAATCGCGCCGATACCCCCCATGGTGTGAGGAGCCGACGCCCTCGGTAATCGAATTGCCGAGCGGCATGATTCGCGTCTGCGCTTTCGTCCCGGCGGCAAATAACAACGCGATTAAAAGAAAAAAATATTGGCCTCGTAATGTGCTCACGTCAAAACCTTTTGTCTATTCATAGAAATGTTTTCCTGTTTAACTCCCCACCGATTGAAGAAACCCGCGGATAAAGTTTTTCATCCGTGGGCTTCTTCAATCCGCGGGGAATTTGACATGTCATCCCGTTGGTTCCCGCAAGGCGGGATTTATCCGTTGGGCAAATTTTTTAACCCTGTTTGGTTGCGGCTTTGTCCGCGTTATGCAAGGCGTAAAACGTAATCCGTGAGTTACGCCTTACTTTTTACGCCTTATTTCACCATCATCACACGATTAATCAACTGCGACCACGCGCCGTTTTTATCGCGGCGATAACGCAGGCGCACGATATAACCGCCGGAGCTTAACGCGGCGCCGTTGCGGTCGCGACCGGTCCAAGTCACTTCATGATTTCCCGCCAGGCGGCTGCCGCTCGCCAATTCGCTCAGCTCGTGTCCGGCGATATCGAAAACCATGAGTTCGATCTCTGCCGCCTGCGGCAGCGCGAAACGAATGCGCGTCGCGGCGTTAAACGGATTCGGATAATTTTGCAATGCGAACGTTGCCGGCGGCGAGGTTACCGCGGGTTCCGTGGTTTTCGATTTAATCACATTGCTGCCGGCGCTGCTGTTTTGAATGCGCAACCAGTCCACCCAGAGACTGCGATCGTCCGGCGGATCATAATAATCGTTGATGAAGGCGATGGCCACTTCATGTGTACCGGCGCCAACCGTCATCTCCACCACGAAGTCGGCATAAGTCGAGCTGTTGACCGTGATCACGGTTTGCGCCACTTGATCGAGGCGCAACTCGGCTTGCGCCCAGTCCCCTCCAGCAAAGTTGCCATAAGCCCGCAAGGTAAATTGGTACAACCCAGTGGCGGGGAAACTCACATTTTGTGCGATATAGCCATTCTCCCCCAGCTTCCATCCCGGCAGCTCCGCTCGGCCAACGGTTTTAATCGGCATGTTTTCCGCTTCGAACGTCGTGTCAATCTGCGGATGGTGTCGCGTCGTGAAGGCGCCGTCCGCGGATGTCGCCGCATTGCCATCGCCATCGAGGCTACGGACGCGGAAATGATACAGCGTGCTGTCCGCCAGCCCGCTCAACGGCACGCGATGCGCGGTCACGAGTTGCAGATTTGATTTCGTCGAGCCGTAACTGGCCGTCGCGCCAAAATCAACGAACGAAGAGGCCGGCTCATCCGTCGTCCATTTCACCACCGCGCCGGTAACGGTGATACTATCCACTTGCACGGCGCTGATGACCGGCGGCGTGACATCAAGGACGGCCGTTGTGAAAGTGAAATCACCGGACACCGCATTATTATTGGCCGCATCCGTACTCAGCACGCGGAAATGATACGTCGTCTCCGGCGTGAGCTGGCTCAACGTCACACTGTGGTTGGTGGCGAGCGTCGACTGCAGCGGCGTCGCCAGGTCATAATTTCCCGTCAAGCCATATTCCACCTGTCGCGTCGCGGCTTCGTTGGTTTGCCAGGCAATCGTCGCGGTCGTGCCCGTCACGTTCGTCGTGTGCACGTTGCTGATCACCGGTCGTGCGGTATCTCCGACCGCGGTCGAGCGAATGCGATAAACATTGCCGTGCGTTTGGCCAACCTGGTCAAAACCGTTTTCGCCATAAAGATCGGTGAAATAAAGGCCGTCCGTTCCGAACGCCACGCCGATCACCGTTGCCGCGCCGGCGCCGACATAATCCAGAAAGAGTGAATCACTCACCACCTGGCCGCCGGCATCAAACACCAGACGCTGAATTTTTTTGCCGCGTTCGGATGGGCCGGTCTGATAGGGCGGCCAGGACAACCCGACGAAAAGATGGCCGAAATAATTGGCGGGAAACGCATTGTTGTGCAGAAAATCCATCGCCACGGGCGCCACCGGAGGATTCCACAGAAAAACGGCGCCTCTGGTTAAATCCGGCAAGTTCGCTTCCCAACCATAATTCGCGCCGGGGAGAACGCGTGCGACGCGATCATCGAATTCGGGTCCATTATCGCTGACATAAAGCGTGCCATCGGCCTGCCGCCACGCCGCGCCGAACGGATTGCGAAAACCGCTGGCGTAGACCTGATTGTTCGGAAAGGGATTATCATCCGGCGTGCTGCCGTCGAGATTCAGCCGCAACACTTTGCCGCGGCGATCATTCAGATCCGGCGCCGCATCCGGCGTCCAGCCGTCGCCAACGTTCACATAAAGTTTCCCCTCCGGCCCGATCGTCACTTCCTGAATCATGTGTGAAATGCCGGCCGGAATATTATCCAAAATCGTGGTCTGCGTCGCCGCGGTGCGGCCGCCGTCCTGGCTCTGGAAACGCACCACTTTATTGTGGAAATTCTCGCCGCCCGGCGTCCCTTCATAAACCATTGACGCAAAAACGTCGCCACTGGCCGGATCAACCACGATGCCGGTGACGCCGATTTCACCGCTGCCGGGAAATTCGCCGGTCGGCGTAAAATTCAACAGGCCCGTCGCATAGGTTTGTTTTTGGAAATTGCGCTGCACCATCACGATGTCGCCATACAACAGCGTCACATAAAAATACGGATCGGTCGGATTCGGCCCCGGATTCGGCACGAACGCGAGGTTGATCGGCAAGTGCAAATCGCCCACCACATTCTCAATCACGAAACCGGACGGCAATTGCCAGTGGGCGCGCGTGTTGAACACTTCGAGGTGATAAGCCTGGTCGCGCGTTGCCGGCGGCGCCTGGCTGTCGCTCACGCGAATGGTAAAGTCGTAACTGCCAACCGTGTTGGGAACGCCGGCGATCATACCGGCCGTCGGGTCGAGCGCGAGGCCGGGCGGCAGCGCACCTCCGGCGACGCTGAATTGATACGGCGGCACTCCGCCCCAAACCGTGAAGCTCGCGCCGTAAGCGATATCGATTTCACCGTTCACCACCGTCGTCGTGCGAAATTGGAGATCCGCGTAAGGCGGAACCGGCGTTGCCGTGGCGCCCTGATCGATCCACTTCCCGATCAGCTCGATTTCATCTGCGGACAGGCTGCCCATTTTGCTGCCGAACGGCGGCGTCGCGTTGGTGATTTTTTCGTAGAGCCAGCTAACGGCGCGATTGCCCGGTTGCACGCGCTGCCACTGCGGATATTCCGTGCTCGTCACATTGACGATATTGCCGTGCGCCTGTCCCGGCAATAAAACCAGGCCGGCCGGCGCGGTCGCGCCCTGATGACAGCGCACGCAATTGTTATTGAAAAGATCCTGCACATTCGCAAACGCAACATTGCCTGACCCCGCCGCGCCCGTGAAGAAAATAAAATCGCCGCTGGCCGCCAGATTCCCGGCGGCGTCTCTGGATTTGACGCGATAATGATAAGTTGTATTCGCCTGCAAATTCGACAACGCCACCGCATGGGAAGTGAACAACGCCGCACTGAGCGGAGTCGAAGTGCCGTAGCTCGCGGTCAAGCCATATTCGACCTGCGAATCGCTCGCCTCGCCCGTCGTCCAGACGATCGTTGCCGTTGCGGTCGTCACGTTGTTCGCCGCGACGCCGGAAATGATCGGCGGTTGCGTGTCCGTCGGATCGGAGCCGTCCGCATGAATCTGCAGCCAGTCCACATAAAGATTGCGATAGGCTGGCGGATTGTAATAACCATTGATGAACGCAATCACCACTTCGCGCGTACCCGCGGCAACTGTAAACTCGGCGGAGAAATCCGTATACCCCGTCGCACTCACCGTGATCACGGTTTTCGGAACCTGGTCGATGCGCAGCTCGGCCTGCGACCATTCGCCCTCGGCCAGATTGCCCATCGCGCGCAAAGTGAACTGGTGCAATCCGCTGCCCGGAAAATTCACCGTCTGCGCGAGATAGCCGTTTTCCCACAGCACCCAGCCCGGCGGTCGCGCATCACCGTTGATTTTAATCGGCATGTTCTCCGCTTCGAGCGTCACGTTGAAAGGCGGCAGCGTTGTTGAGGTAGCAAAAGTGAAATCATTGCTCGTCGCGAGATTGCCGGCGGCGTCTCTCGATTTCACGCGATAGTGATACGTCGTGTTCGCATTTAGTCCCGACAATGAAGCCGAATGACTCGTGACTAACGTCACGCTGAGCGGAGTCGAAGCGCCGTAGCTCGTCGTCAATCCGTACTCCGCCTGCGAGTCGCTGTTCTCATTCGTGTTCCATGTAATTTGGGCGGATGACGAGGTGATCTGGCTCGCAGCCACGTTGGAAAAGATTGGCGGCGTCACATCGTTATTATCCGTTGTGACGATCAATTCCGGTTGAAAGCTCGTCGATTCGCGTGAATCAAACGAGGCGTCAACGGAGTCGGCGCCGAGGAGAGCAAAGCCGTGCGCGCCGAAACCGGTGACGACAGCGCGCACGTCCAGTTGATGCCATTGCCCGGCCTGCACGGTATTGAGGCTCGCCACTTCTGCGCCGGTGACGACGGGTTTGTTGCGCCAGGTGACGTTGTTTTCATCCCAACCGGCGTCGAGGCGATGAACCGCAATTCCGCCGCTGGCGGACTGCCTTCCATACAACCGCAGCATCGCCTGTTCAACCGAGCCGCCGAGGCCGGTCACGTTAAAACGCAAATAGCATTCTCGGCCGGCGCTGGCGAGCAGATTCGTCCAACCATAATTGCCGTAATCGCGAGTCACGCCATAAACACCGGCGGCTTCAACGAAGGCGTCCGCCTCAGGCTTAAAAAGATACGTTCCGCCCGCTGCGGTCGTAAAAATTTGATCCGAGGCGGACGTCGAATTTCCGGCGTTGTCAGTCGCCACGATACGATAATGATAGGTTTGGTTGGCGGCAAGATTGGCCAACGCCGTGGTAAACGTCTGGCCCGGAGGACCCAGCGCCGCGGTTCTCTGGCCGTAAGCCGAAGTGGCGCCGTATTCGATATGGCAAACCGCGGGTTCGCTGGTTGTCCAATTTATTCTGGCGCCGTTTGCATAAACATTGCTGACACTGGCGCTTCCGATTTGCGGCGGCAACTGGTCGCCAAGCGAAACGATTTCTTTAACAACGAGATTGGAATAAATCGGGCTGTTGAGCGCCGGATATTGATTGTTCTTGAAATTCGTCACGAGATCGCCGCTGACGGTATAATCGCGGCCGAGAAAAACATAACGCAGTTGCATCGGATAAGCAAAAGGATGCGTTGCTTCCAGCACCCCGTTGCGAAAGTACTGCAATTGCTGATCATCCCAAACCAGCTTGAGGCGGTGGGTTTGCCCCTGATCCCACGGCGTCGAGACGATCGTATTATAAGCGTGCTCATCGTAAGCGACCGACCAGAGTTTGACGCCGCCATTATAATTGGCGCCGGCATGGAGCACCCAGAGGGTTTCCAGCTTTTCAACCGAATGATGGTTTCCCCAGGAATTGCGGTACATGCCTAAAAAATGATGGCGGTCAGAAGCCGTGGGCGGAAAGGGATTGAAATTCCGCGCCTCGATTTCCAGCGAGCCGTTTTCAATATACCGGCCGAGATCGTAGACAATGACGTCTTCATTGCCGTTGGTCTGCCAGCCGCCGCTGACGAACCGGCCGCCGGTGCGCGCGCCCAGCGTGCCGTTATTCAAAGGATCATTCAACACGATTTGTTCCGGCGAAGTCGCGGTCTGAAAAGTAAAATCGCCGCTCGTCGCCAGATTCCCCGCCGCGTCTTTGGATTTGACGCGATAATGATAAAGCGCATTCGCTTGCAAACCGGCAAGCGCCATCGTGTGCGCCGTCACGAGCGAAGCATCGAGCGGAGTCGAGATGCCGTAACTTGTGGTCAAGCCGTATTCAACTTGCGAATCCGCAGCTTCGTTCGTCGTCCACGAAATCGTTGCTGCGGAACTTGTCAGGT
>Ga0247727_10008565_pt1 | contig 18937 bp, 10 predicted proteins | sample WisWelCaveWW1625_FD_202498 | JGI IMG/M metagenome (GOLD analysis project Ga0247727, IMG submission 202498) | Biofilm microbial communities from Wishing Well Cave, Virginia, United States - WW16-25 | ecosystem: Environmental > Aquatic > Deep subsurface > Groundwater > Cave microbial mat | place... | reverse complement strand
CCCCTCCCTCCCCTCCCTCCCCTTCTTCCCCTTCTTCCCCTTCTTCCCCTTCTTCCCCTTCGTTATTGCATATTCTCGATAATCCTGTCGGCGAACGCGGACGTGGACACTTCGGTCGCGCCCACCGCCTGGCGGGCGAGGTCGTACGTGACGTGGCGCGAGCGGATCGCACCCTCGAAGCCGTGGATGATGGCGCTCGCGACGTCGTCCCAGCCCAGGTGCTCGAACATCATCGCCCCCGACAGGATCACGCCGCCGGGATTGATCTTGTTCTGGTCGGCGTATTTGGGCGCGGTGCCGTGGGTGGCCTCGAACACGGCGTAGCCGTCGCCGATGTTGGCGCCGGGCGCGATGCCGAGCCCGCCCACCTGCGCGGCGCAGGCGTCGCTCAGGTAGTCGCCGTTGAGGTTGGGCGTGGCGAGAACGGCATACTCTTTCGGCCGTAGCAGGAGCTGCTGGAACACGCTGTCGGCGATCCGGTCGTTGATGACGACCCGGCTCCCTGCCGGCGCGCCCTTGAGGTCAGCCTCCGCCACGGTGTTGGCCCCGAACCGCTCCTTCGCGACCTGATACCCCCAGTCGCGGAACGCGCCTTCGGTGAACTTCATGATGTTGCCCTTGTGGACCAGGGTGACGCTCGGCCGCCGGCGGTCCACGGCGGCCTGGATCGCGCGCGCGATCAGCCGCTTCGACCCGAATTCACTCATGGGCTTGATGCCGAGCGCGCTGCCCTCGCGGATCTTCGCCTTGAACTCGTTCTGAAGCAGGTCGCGCAGCCGGTTCGCTTCCGGTGAGCCGGCCTGGTATTCGATGCCGGCGTAGACGTCCTCCGTGTTCTCGCGGAAGATGACGACGTTGAGGTCCTGCGGCCGCTTGACCGGCGCCGGGACGCCCTCGAAGTACCGCACCGGGCGGACGCAGGCGTAGAGGTCCAGCAGCTGGCGCAACGCGACGTTGAGCGAGCGGATGCCCGTGCCGACCGGCGTGGTGAGCGGCCCCTTGATGGCGATGCGGTACTGCTTGATGCGCTCCAGCGTGGCGTCCGGCAGCCAGCTGCCCGTCTCCTTGAACGCCCGCTCGCCTGCCAGGACCTCGAGCCAGTGCACGCGCCGCTTGCCGCCGTACACCATCCGCACGGCCTCGTCGAACACGCGCACCGAGGCGCGCCAGATGTCGCGGCCGGTCCCGTCGCCTTCGATGTACGGAATGACGGGCTCGTCCGGCACGGAGTAGGTGCCGGCGGCGTAGATGATCGGGGAGCCGGAGCTGGGCGTGGCCACGATGGGGGTGAGAAGTTAGGGGAGGAAGGGGAGGAACGGGAGGGAGGGGAAGAAGGGGAAGAAGGGGAGGATGGATCTACGCCGCGACGCGCTCCAGTCGCACCGGATCCAGGCGCCAGGCGACCAGGAAGCCCGCCACGGCCCCGCCGAGGTGGGCCCAGTTGTCGATGTACGGTGTGAAGAAGCCGTTGAACAGCTGCCACGCGGCCCACAGGCCCAGCACCAGCGCGATGCGCCGCTCCCGGACGACGATGCGGTCGCGGTGGCGGTGCAGCACGGCCACCAGCCCGGTCATGACGCCGAAGATCGCCCCCGAGGCGCCTACCGACGGCCCCGTGTTGAGCGCGGCGGAGAGCACCGAGCCGCCCAGCCCCGCGGCCGAGTAGACCCACAGCATCTGCCGGACGCCGAGCGCGTGCTCGAGGCCCATGCCGACGACGTACATCATCACGGAGTTGCCGATGATGTGGTCGACACCGCCGTGCATGAAGGTCGCGGTGATGAGGCGCCACACCTCCCCGTTGGCCACGTCCGGGCCGTTGAGCGCGCCCGCCGCGATGATGGCCTCGCGGCTCTGGAGCGCACCCGAGGCCACCTCCCACACGAACACCGCGACGTAGAGCGCGATGAGCGCCAGCGTCACCTTCGGTGCGTAGGACATGCCGCGCTCGAACTCGACCCGCAGATCCTCGGGCTCGAGCATGTCGGCCGAGATGACGGGCGGCGGGTTGGTCATCTCAGCGGCGCTCGCCGGTGTCGAGCATCAGGCCCATCGCGAGCGCGAGGCGTCGGTCGAGCGAGCGCTGGCCGTCGGCCTTGAGGTCGAGGACGTACTTGTCGAGGATCGTGTACTTCCGGTTGAACTCCCCGATGACGTCCTCGCTGTCGCCGCGCATGATGACGAAATTGGTGCGCAGCAGCCCGAACAACGGGCCGAGCAGGCGGCGGAGCATCGAGAGGATGATCGAGTCTTCTTTCGCGGTGGCGATCCTCTGGCCGTTTGGTCCGTCGAGGTACCACCGCTTGCGGAACAGGTTGTAGAGGAGATTCTTGCGCAGCAGCGCCAGCACGCCACCGTCTGGATTGGTCACCGTGTAGGTCCAGGTGATCCACTGCCACTTCCGGTCCTGCTGCACCGTGAGCAGCTCTTCCTGCATGCGCTCGTCGCGGTAGATGGTCGTGTGCCGCTTCTTCGACAGCGCGACGGCGACAACCAGCAGGACCGGGATGAAGCCGAGCCCCCCCAGCAGGATGAGGATGCCGCCCACAGTGCTCTGGTCACCCGCGGCCTGGGCGAGCGACGTGAACACGAACAACCACGCGAAGGCCGCCGCGAAGCCCGCCGCCATGGCCAGGAGGTTCCGGAACAGGTAGGACGGCCGCACCACGAACAGAATCGGCTGGCCCTGCTCGTCGGTGACCTGGTATTTCGCGTCGATCCGGATCTTCTGGTTGATGAGGAAGACGTCGCGGTCGAAGGCGGTGTCGGCCTGGGCCGCAACGGCCGGAGCCGCCGGGACCTGGACGGGGTTGTTGCAGCGCGGGCAGGTGAGGGTCTGGCCCGCCATCTGGTCCTTCAGGTTGAAGGACTTCCCGCAGGCGCAGGTGACGGCGATCGGCACAGGGCGCTCCAGGATGGGACGTCCATCGGTAGCGCGCGCGCCGCGCCGCGTCAAGCCGCGGCAGGCACCAGGAGGGCGCCGGCCGCGTCCGGCTCCAGCGGCGGGGCGAAGAAATGACCCTGGGCGTACTCGCAGTCGAGGGCGCGCAGCTGCGCCACCTGCTCCAGCGACTCGACCCCCTCGGCCACCACGCGCTTGTCCAGGTTGTGGCCCAGATCCACGATGGCCCGGATGATCTCGGCGTTCTCCCCGCCCCGCCCCATGCGCCCCACGAAGCTGCGGTCGATCTTCAGGGTGTCGATCGGGAACTGGTGCAAGTAGCTCAGGCTCGAGTAGCCGGTGCCGAAATCGTGCAGGCACAGGTGCACGCGCAGGGCGCGCAGGCGGTCGAGCGTCTCGAGCACCCGGGCGCCGTTCTCCATCACGGTGCTCTCCGTGATCTCCAGATGCAGGTAGCTCGGGTCGAGGCCGGTGGCGCGCAGCACGGCCTGAATCCGCTCGACGAGATCGGGCTGGAGGAACTGGCGGCTCGACAGGTTGACCGCGACGGCCGGCCGCCGCTCGGGCACCGCCTCATGCCAGCGTCGGGCCTGCTGGCAGGCCTCGGCCAGCACCCAGTCGCCGATCTCGGTGATCAGCCCGGTTTCCTCGGCCAGCGTGATGAACTCGGCCGGGAGGATCAGGCCGCGCTCGGGGTGCCGCCAGCGCAGCAGCGCCTCGAACGCGACGATCGCGCGGGTCTCGAGCGCCACGACGGGCTGGTACTGGAGGCGCAGCTCGCCGCGCTCGAGCGCCTTGCGCAGGTCGGTCTCGAGCTGCAGCTGGGTAACGGCGCGCTCGTGCATCGCGCGGTCGAAGACCTCGTACCGGGCTCGGCCGGTCGCCTTGGCGCGGTACATCGCGAGGTCGGCGTCACGCAGGAAGTCCTCCGGCTCCGCGTAGCCCGTAGTCGAGAGGGCGATGCCCATCGAGGCGCTCGTGAACGCCTCGTGCCCACCGAGGACGAAGGGCACGCGCAGCGCACTCTGGATGCGCTCGGCCACGCGGGTCGCGTCCGAGACGCCCTTGACGTCCTCGAGCAGCACGGTGAACTCGTCGCCGCCGAGCCGCGCCACCGTGTCGCCGGGCCTGAGACAGGCCTCGAGCCGCCGCGCGATGCCGATCAGCAGCTGGTCCCCCACTCGGTGGCCGAGCGAGTCGTTCACCACCTTGAACCGGTCGAGGTCGAGGAACAGCACCGCGAACGCGTAGTCGCGGCGGCGCTTGGCGCGGTCCACGGCGTGGGTGAGCCGGTCAAAAAACAGCGCGCGGTTGGGCAGGTCGGTGAGCGCGTCGTGGAACGCGTTGTGGACCAGCCGCTCCTCGGAGCGCTTGAGCTCGCTGATGTCGCTGATCACAGCCACGACGCAGGCCTTCTCCTGGAGCCGAATCGTCTCCGCCGAGACCAAGCCGACCCGTTCCTCCCCGCTTCGAACCCGGAAGGCGAACTCCAGGTTGCGCACGACCGAGCCGGCGTTGAGCGCCCGGAGCAGACCGTCCCGCTCGCCGGGGTTCACCCAGAAGCGGATGTCCAGCACGGTGCGGCCGAGGACTTCCTCGCGGCGGTAGCCCGTCATCGCCAGAAAGCTGTCGTTGACCTCGATGAGGTGCCCTTGCTCGAGACACGAGATGACCATGGCGTCGGGCGAGCAGCGGAAGGCCGTCGCGAACTTCTCCTCCGACATGCGGAGGGCCTCCTCGGCCCGGCGCCGCTCCGCGACTTCGGCCTCGAGGGCGGCCGTGCGCTCGGCGACCATCCGTTCCAGCTCCTCGTGCTGGCGGCGCATCGCGTCCTCGACCCGCATGCGTTCCAGCTCGACCGACACCCGGGCCGCCAACGTCTTGAGGAGCAGCTCGATCCGGGCGCAGTCCTCGCGGGCCCCGGTGTCCATCACGCCGAGCCATCCGAGCACCCGCCCGCCGTCGTAGGTGAGCAGGACGCCGGCGTAGCTCTCGACCCGCATCTCGGTGAGCGCGGCGTCGTCGGGGTACCGGGCGCGGGCGTCGCGGGCCAGGACACGGCAACCACCGGTCACCACGTCGCCGCACGGGGTGCCGGCGAGCGGGTACACGAGCGCGCCGAGCGGCCCCTCCCGGTTCGCCACGGCGATCGTGCGCGCCACTGTGGAGTCCTCGGGCGCGATCTCCGCCACGAAGGCGTAGGCGATGTCGAGGACCTCCGCCAGCCGCTGCACCACGGCGTCAACGAACCGCTTGCCCGACAGCGAGACGACGGCCCCGACGACGGCATCCGCGTCGGTGGCACTGGTCGAGGCGGCGAGGGAACCGGGAGCCCCGCCCACGGCATTAGAGTGGGTCACAGTCGGATGAGTCCTGCGAGGGACGGGAGTGTTACAGGTGTCACAAGCTGCACCGCCCGCGGCGTTCGAGCCGGACACGGGTGAGCATTCGCTGTTGGAGATGTTGCGCGACGGAAACGAGCAGGGCTTCGCCCTGCTGGTCGAGAAGTATCACGGCGCGATGGTGCGGCTGGCCCGCGCCTACGTGCGCGAGCCGGCGCTGGCCGAGGAGGTCGTGCAGGAGGCGTGGCTGGGGGTGCTGCGCGGGCTGGCGGGCTTCGAAGGGCGCTCCTCGCTGCGGACGTGGGTGTTTCGGATCGTGGTGAACCGGGCGCGCACCACGGCCCGGCGCGAGGCGCGGAGCCTGAGCTTCACCGACGCGTTCGGCGACGCGGCCGAGAATCGCGAGCCGCTGTTCGACCCGGGGTCCTTCCAGCACCCGCTCGCGCCGGGGCACTGGACGGAACCGGTCAAGGCCTGGGGCCGTTCACCGGAAGACCAGGTCCTGGAGGCGGAGGCGTTGGCGGCGGTGGAGACGGCGGTCGAGGCCTTGCCCCCGGTTCAGCGCGCGGTGATCACGCTGCGCGACATCGAGGGTTGGGACGCGGCCGAGACGTGTAACGCGCTGGGCCTGTCGGAAGTCCATCAGAGAGTGCTGCTGCACCGCGCGCGCACCAGAGTGCGGCGGGCCCTGGAGCGCTACTTCGACCGGGACGGTGCGTGAACCCGTTGAACGAGCTGACCTGCCTCGAGCTGGTCGATCTCGTCACCGAGTACTTCGAGGGCGCCCTCGCGGTCGCTCAGCGGGCGCGTTTCGAGGCGCACCTCGAGCAGTGCCGGCACTGCCGGCGGTACGTGGAGCAGCTGCGGCGGACGATCAGCACGCTGGGGGAGCTCAAGGCCGAGGAGATCCCGCGGCACGTGCGGGACGAGCTGCTGAAGACGTTCCGGGGGTGGAAGCGGCGTGGCTGAAGCGCGTTCAGCGATAAACCTCCCGCCGGTGCCCGACCTTCACGACCTCGACCACGCGCGCCGTGTCGTCCACGGCGTAGACGACCCGGTAGTCGCCCTGGCGGATCCGGTACCGGTCGGCTCCGGACAGCCTCTCCGACCCGTTCGGGCGCGGGTCGTGACCGAGCGATTGGATTCGAGCCACCACCCGCTTGAGGTCCTTCAGTGGGATCGCCGCGAGCTCCTTCGCCGCCGACCGCTTGATCCGGACGCTATAGCTTGCCACGCCGGCGCAGGTCTTTGAGGACGTCCTCGAAGGCCAGGCTGGGTTCCCGGGCACGGACCTCGAACGCCGCCAGGTCCTCGGCGTCCTCGCGCAGGCTCTCGCGCACGGCGGTGTTGACCAGCTCCGACACGCTGCGATCGGTGGCGGCGGCCTTGAGCCGCAGCGCCCGGTGGAGCGGCGTGTCGAGGTAGACGGTGGCGCGGGTGGGTTTGGCCATGACGGTACTATGACGTCATGACGTCATGGCGTCAAGGCGCCGAGCCGGATTCCCTCCCCTACGGGTTGGTCACGCCGTTCCAGTTGACCGTGGGCAACGTCGCTCCAGTTCGCGAATAGTCCAGGGCTGCCGACGTGAACGACACGGGTAGGGATGTCACAAACGTGAAGATACCGGGTCCGCCTACACCGACCGTGTTGGCCGCGAAGTAGCGCCCGGAGGTGTGGACGGACGCGAAGTTGATGTTGTTCATCGTCGCCTGGATGCTGACGTTGCGGAACATGGTCAGGAAGGTCGTCGTCGGATCCATGTTCTGGAAACGTACGTTGTTGAAGACGACCGCCGCCGAGCCGCTGCTGAGCGTCAGAGGCGCCCGGTCGAACACGAGGTTGTTGGCGCTGGCGCTGTCGGCTGTCACCGTCAGGCCGGTCGCTCCCAGGATGGAGTCCGCCTGCGCGGCCAGATTGCCCGTGTCCCGAATCATGCCGGCTTGAATGCTAGTCTGAAGTCCAACGGACACGGCCTGCGACACGCCACCCACCAGCCGGTCGAGAAACAGCTGGCCGAAGCGGGAGTTCGTGGCTCCGGTGCCGGCGTTCGTCATGGTGATGTTCCGGCGTGTCGCGTTGGCGAAGAGCGTGACGTGTGCAGCCGATGCCTGGAACGCTGCCGTGTTGCCGCCGGCCTGGACGAAATGACCTAGCAGGCGGAGCGTCCCGTCATTCAACACGCCCGCTGTGGACGCGCCGGCGAAGATGGCGCTGTCCGTAACAACGACTATCGGAGCCGTCGCGACACCCTGCATCCGCAGCACACCGGTAGCGCGGGTGCGGAGCCTCCCGCCGATCTGGAACGTTCCTCCGGTGAACGAAGCGGTACCGGCCGCAATGTCGAGGTCGCCCGTGATGGTGTCGCTCGCTATCGCAAGGGCGCCGGTGGTGCTCACGCGGACGTGGTTGTAATGCAGGCCCGAGTTGATCGGCATCGTAGCGAGCGACCCAAGGAAGACTATAGTGTCTGCTTCAACGCCTTTCCCGACGATGCCGATCGGGTCGACGTTGGGCGTCACGCTCATCTCGAGCACCGGCGGCGCCAGGCGTGGAGACGTCGTGCCGCTGGCCACCCGGATGACGCCGGCCACCGTGAGCCGCTGGGTGGTCCCAGCACCTACGAGGTCGGCGCCGATGAAGCCGCCGGACTGCATGATGAGCGAGTCGTTCACCGCGACATTCGTTTGCAGGACGATGTTTCGCGACGCGCCGCTGCCGGCGATCTCCACCACGTCGAACCGACTCAAGGCCGCCCCGGGGTTCGCGAACGAAATGGTCTGCGTGCCCGTGCCGTTCAACGTCAGGTGGTGCGTCCCGCTGGGCGCGTACGCCTGACTGTTCACAGTCTGGGTGAAGTTCCCGCCCACGGTGATCAGCCCAGCCGTCAGGTTGTTGCTGATCCCTCCTCCGAACGACGCGTTGCCGGTGACCAGCAGGCTGTCGGCCGCGTTAGTCATTACCAGGGAGCCGCTCTGCTCGGTGCGGAAGTTCCCCGTCACCGTGATCTTCCGGCCACTGAGATTGAAGCCGCCCGAGTTGAGTACCAGGTCGTTGGGGAGCGTCGTGTTGGCGGCGAACGTCGCCGAGCCGATGCTCTGGCTGATCCGGATGCTCTTGTACGCGTGCGCCGGACCCGCGCCGGCATTGAACGGAATGACCTGATTCGACCCGGAGAAGACCGTGGTATCAGGCGAGAAGGAACCGGTATCGCTGAACACGGAGGTGATCTCGATCGCGCGCAGCGTCATGCTGGACAGGGCGGTCCCGGAGATGGTGTCGGTGAGCAGACGCTCGCTGGTCACCCCGACTACGTTGGTCGCGGTCCCGATCCGGAAGAAGCTGGCCCGGAGGTCCGACGCGATCTGGACCGTGCCGGCGGTCTTGTCGATGAGTAGCCGGGGAATCGGGTTGGTGGCGGGGCTCGCGAAGGACACCGTCTGCCCCAGGCCGCCCAGCAGCCGAACCCGGTGCGCCCCCGAGGCGGAGAAGCTCGAGCCGACGCCGACCTGCGACAGGTTGCCGCGCACGGCCAACACACCGTCCGTGAGCAGACCGGCGGTGGATCCCCCGCCGAAACTCGTCGCGATGCCGGTCACGTCCACCGAATCCGCGGCCGACGCCATCCGCAGGGTGCCCGTGTTGGTGGTCGAGAACCCGTTGGACAACGTCAGCGTCCGGCCACCGACGTCGAGCTGGCCGGCGCTCACGACCAGCGGGCCGGCGACCGTGGTAGTACCGGTCAGCGTGAACGTGCCGCCGCCCAGATCCAGCGTGCCCGCGCCGGTCACCGCGCCGGTGAAGTTGGTCACGCTGCCGGCGCTGGGCCGCAGCGTGCCGGCCGTGATGTCGATGGTGCCGAGCTTGTTGATCGGTGCGTCGATCACGAACGCGCCCACTGCGCCGGAGCGGCGCAACGTGCCCGTGGGCTGGATCTCGACGCGGGTGCGCTGCGACCCGAAGGCGAACGAGAGCGCGCCGGGTTGCTGGAGGTCGAGGAGGCCGCCGGCGACGATCCGCACAATGGAGGAGTCGCCACCGCGGAAGCCGCCGGTCGCGCTGTAGGTGACCGTGCCCCCGATCTCCAGCGTGTGCTTCTGGCGGAAATCGTGTACGGCGGCGCCGCTGGCCGTCATGGTACCGCCGCCGGGCACGCGCGTGAGGCCGGAATCGGTGAACTCGCCGGCGGTCCAGGTCGAGACCCCGGTCAGGTTCAGCGTGCCCCGGTGCTGCACCGAGCCGCCCGACAGCGTAAACCGCGGCAGCGCGACGGTCGTTGTCGGCAGGTCGAGCGCCATGGTGCCGGAACGTTGCTCCAGCACGCCTGGCCCGGCACCGGTCATCGTGAACCCGCTGCGCAGCGTGTTCGTCTGGAATTCGAGCACGAGCTTGCCGGTGCCCGGCAGGTTCAGCGTCCCGGCGAGCGACGACCCCCGCGTCAGCCGGACCGTGTCGGTCTGGACCTGGAGCGTGCCGGTGTTGTCCAGCACGCCGTCGATGGTGTACGTCCCGCCCGTGCCCGAGTAGCGCAGCGTGCCCGCGTTCTCGATCCGCGGCGGGATGGCGCCGAACGCCCACGACAGCGTGCCCGGCACCTGGAGGTCGAGGGTGCCGCCCGCCAGGATCCGGACGATCGCCGAGTCGCCGCCGCGGAAGCCGCCCGTTCCCGTGTAGTTGAGCGTGCCCCCGATCTCCAGCACGTGCCGCGTGTTGACATCGTGCACCGCGATGCCGCTCGCCGTCAGGGTCCCGAGGGTTGGCACCCGCGTCGTGCCCGTGCCTTGCAGCGCGCCCGCGACCCAGTCGAACGTGCCTGTGACGGTCAACGTGCCCGCGTGGTTGAGCGCCCCGCCGGTCTGGCGGAGCCGCGCCCACGACACCGCCGCCGCCGCGTTCACCAGGGTCAGCGTGCCGCCGCGCAGCTCCGGCGTGCCGGCCCCCGTCAGGACCGTCCCGTTCTGGAGCGTCGTGGTCAGCCCGTCGAACACCACCTTGGTGTTCGCGCCCACCAGGTTCATCGTCCCGCCCACGGTGCTGCCGCGCGTCAGGCGGACGGTGTCGGTCTGGACCTGGAGCGTGCCGGTGTTGTCGAGCACGCCGTCGATCACGTAGGTGCCGCCGGTCCCCGAGTAGCGCAGCGTCCCCGCGTTCTCGATCCGCGGCGGGATCGCGCCGAACATCCACGACAGGGTGCCCGGCACCTGGAAGTCGAGCGTCGCGCCGCCGAGAATCCTAACAACGGCCGAGTCGCCCCCGCGGAAGCCGCCCGTCCCGGTGTAGTTCAGCGTGCCGCCGACCTCGAGGACGTGCCGCACGTGGAGGTCGTGCACCGCCGCGCCGCTCGCCGTCAGGGTCCCGAGGGTCGGCACGCGCGTCGTGCCCGTGCCCTGCATTGCGCCCGCGACCCAGTCGAGCGTGCCCGTCACGGTCAGCGTACCCGCGTGACTCAGGATCCCGCCGGTCTGGCGGAACCGCGCCCACGACACGGCGGCCGCCGCGTTCACCAGGGTGAGGGTGCCGCTGCGCAGCTCCGGCGTGCCGGCGCCGGTCAGCGCGGTCCCGTTCTGGAGCGTGGCAGTCAGCCCGTCGAACACGACCTTCGCGTTCGCGCCCACCAGGTTCAGCGTCCCCCCCACGGTGCTGCCCCGCGTCAGGCGGACCGTGTCGGTCTGGACCTGGAGCGTGCCGGTGTTGTCGAGCACGCCGTCGATCACGTAGGTGCCGCCCGTCCCCGAGTAGCGCAGCGTCCCCGCGTTCTCGATCCGCGGCGGAATCGCCCCGAACGTCCACGACAGCGTCCCCGGCGCCTGCAGGTCGAGCGTCGCGCCGCCGAGAATCCTAACAATTGCCGAGTCGCCGGCCCGGAACCCGCCGGTCGCGGCGTAGTTGAAGGTGCCGCCGATCTCCAGCACGTGCCGTTGGCTGAAGTCGTGGACGGCCGCACCACTCGCCGCCAGCGTGACGCCGGCCGGAATGCGCGTGGTCCCGGTCCCCGACAGGGTGCCGCCGGTCCACACCATGCTGCCGGTGACCTGCAGCAGCCCGGTCCCCGCGCGCGTCCCGGAGCTCAGGACCAGGTTGGCGGTCGCGCCGCCCGCGGCGTTGTCGTAGACGAACGTGCCGCCCTGAATCCGCGTCGTGCCGGTCACGTTGTACGCACCGGACGAGGTGACCGTGGCCGCGGAGAAGTGGACCTCGCCGGCGCCGGCAATGCTGGAGGCCGCGCTGAGCGTGAGGTTGACGTTCGCGAAGTCCAGGATCGCCCCGGCCGGGACATTGAATTGGCCCGAGCCCGTCACCGCCTGCCCGAACGCCGCGTAGTTGGTGATGCCGGTGGCGAACGTGGCGACCCCGTCGTTCTGGAGCGGCGAGCTCAGGTTGAACGTGCCCGTGCCCGCCGACCGCGTGAACGTGCCGCCGCTCTGCACGTGAATCAGCGGCACGCCACCCGACCCCCACTGGATGCTCCGGTCGCCCTGCAGGTCGAAGGTGCCGCCGGAGAGCACGCGCAGCTGCGCGCCGTTGTTGAGCTGGAAGAAGCCAGCGGTGGCGTTGTACGTCGCCGTGCCGGCCACCTCGAGGTTGTAGCCGGTCAGGAACCGGTTGGCCGTCCCACCCATTGGCAGCGTGCCGCCCGCGAGCACGCGCAGCGTGCCGCCGCCCGTGAACGTCCCGCCCTGGAAAATCACCTGGCCGCTGGACTGCATCAGCCCCGCGCCGGTCACTGACCCGCTCGTCATCAGCAGGCGGGATGCCGGCAACAGGGTGCCCGAGCCCGTGACCGTCAGCCCGAATCCGTTGACGTCCACCGTCTGGGTGCCGCTCGGCCCGCCCACCACCAGGTGCGCGATCGTCACGTTCTGATCGAGCGTGACCGTGTACGTGCCCGCCAGCTTGATCAGGACCGAGTCGCCCGCGGTCGGCGGACTGCCGGTGCTCCAGTTCGCCCCGACGCTCCAGCTGCCGCCCGCCGGGTTGATCCACGACACCTGGTTCGGCGGTGCGAGGACATCGAAGGCGCTGCTGGTAGCCCCCGTGAGTCCGGTCGCGGTCGCCGCCAGCGTGTAGCCCGTGCCGATGTTGTCGATGGTCAGGTCATTGAACGTCGCGATGCCCGCGATCGCGTTCACCGTCAGGGTGCCGCTCAGGCTGCCGCCCGCCGGGTTGGTGCCGATCGCGATCGTCACGGCGTTGGTCGCCGTGGTCGCGGTCGCCCCGCTGCTCGTGACCAGCCGCACCTGGACGGCCGGCGTGATCACCGCGCCCGCCTGTACGCCGGAGGGCTGCATCTGGAACTGGAGCGCGACCGGCGTCGTCGCGATCACGTTGAAGGTCGCGCTCGTGGCCGCGCTGAGCGTCCCCGACGTGGCCACCAGCGTGTAGCCGGTCCCCGCCACGCTGACGGTGAGGTCGTTGAACGTCGCGACACCCGCCGTCGCCGTCCGGCTCAGCGTGCCGCCCAGCGCGCCGCCGCCGGGGTTGGTGCCGATCGCGACGGCAACGGTGCCGGTGAACGTCGTCACCGGGTTGCCGAACTGGTCGAGCGCGCGCACGGTCACGGGTGGAGCGATGACCGCCAGCTCGTTGGCGTTGGTCGGCTCCTGCAGGAAGCTGAGTCGCACCGCGGCGCCCGGGGTGGCCGTCGCCCCGAAGGGGGTGCTCCCCGTGACGCCCGCGGCGCTGGCCGTCAGCGTCTGCGCGACCAGGCTCCCGCCCAGCGTCCACACCGTCGAGGCGTCGCCGTTGGCATCGCTGGTGTCCGTCGTGGCCGACACCGTGCCCCCGCCCGCCGTGACGGCGAACGTCACGATCACGCCCTGCACGCCGAGGCTGTCGGCCGCGAGCACCCGCGCGACCACCGCCTGCCCCAGGGTCGAGCCCACCGCGCCGGTCTGGTTGTTCCCCGCCTGGACCCGGATCGCGCTCGGCACCGGCTGGACCGCCAGCGTGTGCGTCGCGAACTGGTTCGTCAGCAGCTCGGCGCGCAGCCCTACGGGCCCGCGCTGCTGGCCGGCGATGACCTGCCCCACGTCCCGGTCCGGGATGCGCGCCCGCAGCGAGTCGGCTGGATTGGCCAGCACGTACACGATGGGCGTGCCGGGAATCGCCGCCCCGCCGCTGTCGAAGGCCTCGGCGACCAGCGTGACCGTCGCGCCGAAGAACGCCGCGGCCTGCGGGTTGACGAACCGCACACCGGCCGCGTTCGAGCCGACGCCCACGTAGGTGAGAACCGGCTCTGCGGTGGCCAGGTTCAGCACGTTCGTCGTCGCCGTGATCGGATCCGGGCCCGACGTGAACACCGTGTCGGCGAGCGTCGTGTTGTACATCGCCAGGTACAGCGCGAACGACTCGGTGGTCCCGGTGATCGGCACGGCCAGCTCGAGGCGCAGCGTGTCGGCGCCGGCGGGGAAGCTGATCACCGTGTCGAAGTGGAAGGCCGGTGGTGTCTGGCCGGGGCGGCGCAGCGTGACGCGCACCCGGTCGAAGTCCACGACGCGCGCGGCGTGCGGGTTGGCGAAGGACGGGAGGATGATCAGGCGCGCGGGCCGCAGCTCGGGCCCCGTGCTCTCCCCGAAGCAACTGGCGAGGAAGAACACGGCGGCGAGCGACAGCGTCCGGCGGATGAACGGCGAGCGCGTCGTCAGGGGGCGATCCCTCAGGGTTGTGGCGCGGCTACCACAGGGCTACGGGCCGCGGCCACAGTGCTCCGCGACACAGGTCACCACAGATGTGCCCGAACGCGCCTAAGGTGCGGCAGGCACGGCCGTTCGTCAAACGCCTGCGGGAGAAGCGCTGCAGGGGCTGTGCCCGAACCCGCCCGGGGAAGGGCCGCCCTCAGACCGCGAAGGGCGCACCTCGGCGCCTGCGCTACGGAACCAAGAGCCCCACCGAACCTGGCGGGCCCAGGACGTACGTCGGCGGCGAGGTGACGCCCGCGGGCAGGTTGGCGGTGGCGAACGATCCGTTCGTCGCACCACCGGACGTCATGATGGTGAACGTGTTCCCGGACGCGAGGGTGAAGCCGCCGACCAGCGTGACGTTGAGCGTGCCGCCCAGCGTCGCCGTTCCGTTGACCCCCACCTGGCTGTACCCTGTGCCGGCGGTGGTTCCGCCCAGCTCCATGTTGAGCGTCCCGCTCGTGCTGAAGTTCCCGCCGACCACCAGCACGCCCGCGCCCAGCGGCCCGGGGTGTACCGTGATCGTTCCCTGGTTGTCCAGGTTCTGCGTCAACCGCTGCCCGCCAGCCCCCGCCAGCGTGGTGATGGTCCCGCCCGCGGCGTTGGTCATCGTGCCGCCGCCGTTCGGCGCCAGCTGGGAGGTGCAGTTGCACAAGCTGGTCAGCTCGATCGCGCCGTTGTTGACGAAGCCGGCGTTCGGCACACTCAGGGTGGCGAAGCCCGTTGACCCGTCGGGCTGTACCCGAATGATCGAGCCGGCCGCCGTCGTCAGGGGCCCGTTGACCTGACTGCCGCCGTTCACCAGCAGCGTACCCTGGTTGTCGAGCGCGCTGGTCACTGTGATGTTCGAGCCGGTCAACGTCATCGTCTGGCCAGCGACGTTGGTGATGGTCCCCGGCCCGTTGACCAGCGAACTGAAGAAGTTGAGCGCCGTGGTCGCGGTGGACACGTTCACACCGGTCCCCAGGTTCATGGGGTTCGTGCTGTTCACGTTCAGGGTACCGAGCGTGAACGTGGTGTTGAAAGTCGCCCCCGTCAGTGTGTTCAGGGTCAGCGTCCCGCCGCCGTTCAGCGCACCGCTCTGCTGCGTGAACGTCCCGCCGCTGATCGTCCACGTCCGCCCCGCCCCGATGGTGATCGTCCCGGTGTTGGTGAGGCTCGGCGTGGCGCCGCTCTGATTCAGCGTGAAGTTGGCCGCGCTCGCATCGATGGTCCCGCTATTGGTGTGAACTGCACTGGCGTTGCTCAGCGTCAGCGGCTGGTTCAACGTGATCAGGCCTTGATTGTCGAGTTGCGCGTCGAGGGTCCGCGCCCCGCCCGTGCCCGCCAGCGAGGCGATCGTCGCGCCCGCCGCGTTGGTCAGCGTCCCGGCCGTCACCCTCAACTGCACCGAGGTGGCCGCGTTGATCGCCGTCAGGTCGATCGCCCCGTTATTGGTGAACCCGGTCGCCACCGTCAGCAACACCGAGGCCACGAACCCATCCCCCTCCAGCCGCAGCGTCGACGTCGCCCCCGTCGTGAACGCCCCGTTGATCGCGGCGTTGCCCCGCGCCACCAGGGTCCCCTGGTTGTCCAGCGGCAGCGTCGCCCCGATCGTGCTGGTGTTCAGCGTCAGCGTCTGGCCGGCAGCGTTGGTGATCGTCCCCGGCCCGTTGATGATCGTGTTGAGAATGACGAGCACCGTTGTACCGGTGGACAGATTGACGCCGCTCCCCAGTCCCACCGTCGATTGGTTCAGGTTCAGCGCGCCCAGCGTGAGGGCGGTGTTGAAGGTTGCCGTAGCGAAGTCCACCGTCAGCGTCCCGCCGCCGTTCAGCGTGCCGCCGGTCTGCTGGGTGAAGGCGCCCCCGCTCACCGTCACCGTCCGCCCCGCCCCCACCGTCAGGGTCCCGGTGTTAGTGAAGTTCGGCGTGGTCCCCGACTGGCTGATGGTGAGATCCCCACCGCTCACGCTGATGGTCCCGCCGTTGCCGTGCACCGCGCTGGCCCGCCCCAGCGTCAGCGCCTGGCTCACCGTCACCAGCCCCAGGTTGTTCAGCTCCGCCGCCAGCGTCCGCGCCCCGCCCGTCCCCGCCAGCGCGCTGATCGTCCCGCTCGCCGCGTTGGTCAGCGTCCCGGCCGTCACCGTCAGCTGCGCCGAGATGGCCGCGTTGATCGCCGTCAGCTCGAGCGCCCCGGTGTTGGTGAACCCGTTCGCCACCGTCAGCGTCGCCGCGCTGACAAACCCATCCCCCTCCAGCCGCAGCGTCGACGTCGCCCCGGTCGTCAACGCCCCGTTCAGCGCGCTCGTACCCCGCGCCACCAGCAACCCCTGGTTGTCCAACGCCGCATTCACGGTGCTGAACATGAGGTTGACGGTGCCCTGGTTGGTGAGAGTTCCGGGGCCGGCCAGCACGCTGCTACTGAGGGCGAAGACACCGCCGCTCCTGACCGTCATCGCACCGCTGACACTGAGCGTTCGGGACGTGAGGGACAGGGTCTGCGTCCCGGACGCGCCGCCGACGATCAAGAAGGACGCCGAGAAGGTGGTATCCAGAACAACGGTGTACGTCCCCACCAACGCGATCACCACGGAATCGGTGGTCTGCGGCACGCGGCCCAGGCTCCAGTTGGAGGCGTTGCTCCAGGAGCCGCCGGCGGGATTGGTCCACGCCAGCGTCAGCGCCGTCATGTCGAAGGACGCGCTGACCGTGCCCGAGAGGCTGGGCGCAGCGGCGGTGAGCGTGTAGCCAGCGCCGCGCGTGGTCAGGGTGAGGGCGCTGAACGTCGCGATGCCCGCCACCGCGGGCACGACCGCCGTGCCGACGAGCGTGGCGCTGCCGGGGTTGTTCCCGATCGCCACGGTCACGTTGCCCGTGAAGCCGGTCGCGACGTTGCCGAAGGCATCGAGGGCCGTGACTTCCATCGCCGGCGACAGCGTGGCGCCGGCGGCGGTCGTGATCGGCTGGACGGTGAAGACGAGCGCCGCCGCCGCCGCGGGGCCGACGCCAAACGCGCCACTGGTCGCGCCGGTGAGACCGGCGGCCGTGGCCGTCAGCGTGTAGCCGGCGGCGACCTTGTCGAGGCTCACGTTCGTGAACGTCGCCACTCCGGCGACCGCGTTGACGCTGGTGGTCCCCGACAGCGTGGCGCCGCCCGGATTCGCGCCAAAGCCGAGGGTGACGCTGCCGGTGAAGCCCGTGGCCGTGTTCCCCAGCGCGTCTCTTGCGCGCACCACGATCGCCGGCGCGATCGCGCTCCCGGCCGTCGCGGCGCTCGGCGGCGTGGTGAACTGGAGTGTCTGCGGCGTGCCGGCCCCGATGTCGAAGGCCGCACTCATCGCGCCGGCCAGGCCGGTGGCCGCCGCCGAAAGCGTGTACCCGGTACCGGCCAGGTCGATGCTCAGGTTCGTGAACGTCGCGATGCCGTTCACCGCGGCCACGGATGTCGAGCCGGACAGCGTGCCGCCGCCGGGGTTGCTCGCGATCGCGATCGTCACGGTGTTCGTGGCGGTCGGGACGGCGTTGCCGACGGCATCACGGATCGCGACCTGGATCGCCGGCGCGATCGCCTGACCCGCCGTGGTCGTAACGGGGGGGACGATGAAGGCCAGCGAGACAGGCACGCCCCCGACGATGTCGAAGGCCGCGCTCGTCGCGCTCGTGAGGCCCGTCGCGCCCGCCAGGAGCGTATAGCCCGTGCCCGGCGCATCGAGCGTGAGGTTGGCGAACGTGGCGACGCCGGCCGCTGCCGCGGCATTAGTCGTTCCCCCCAGCGTCGCGCCGCCGGGGTTCGCACCCATCGTCAGGCTCACCGTGCCCGTGAAGCTCGTCACCGTGTTGCCGAAGGCGTCCTGCGCGACCACCCGGACAGGTGGCACGATGGGCACCGTGGCAGATGCGTTCGACGGCTCCACCTGGAAGGCCAGCCGGGTCGCGGCGCCCGGGGTCGCCGTTGCCCCGATACCGATGCTGCCCGTCACGCCCGCGGCGCTTGCCGTCACGGTCTGCGCGCCCAGCGTGACGCCGAGCGTCCACGTGACCGACACGTCGCCGCTGGCGTCGCTCGTGCCCGTGGTGGCCGAGAGCGTGCCCCCACCCGCCGTCACGGCGAACGTCACGAGCACGCCCTGCACGCCCAGCCCGTCGGCCGCGAGCACCCGCGCCACGATCGCCTGCCCCAGCGTCGCGCCGACCGGACCGGTCTGGTTGTTTCCGGCCTGCACCTGCACCGCGTTAGGCACGGGCTGCACGGTGAGGGTATGGGCGGCGAACTGGTTCGTGAGTAGCTCGGCACGCAGCCCCACGGCGCCGCGCTGCTGGCCCGCGACGACTTGCCCGACCTCACGGTCCGGAATGCGCGCTCGCACCGAGTCGGCTGGATTGGCCAGCACGTACACGATGGGCGTGCCGGGAACCGCCGCGCCGCCGCTGTCGAACGCCTCGGCCACGAGGCTCACCGTGGCGCCGAAGAACGCCGCCACGGGCGCCGTCACGAACCGCACCCCCGCGGCGTCGAAGCCCACCCCGACGTAGTTCAGCACCGGTCGGGCCACCGACAGGTTCAGCGTGTTGGTCGTCGCGGTGACCATGCCGCCGGCGACGAACACGGTGTCCTGAAGGGCCGAGTTGTACATCGCCATCGCGAGCGTGAAGGACTCGCTGGTGCCGTTGATGGGCACCTCGAGCTCGAGCCGCAGCGTGTCGCCTCCGGCCGGGAAACTGATGACCGTGTCGAAGTGGAAGGCCGGCGGGACCTGGCCGGGGCGGCGCAGGGTGATGCGCACCAGGTCGAAGTCCACGACCCGCGGGGCGTGCGGGTTGGCGAAAGACGGCAGGATAGCCAACCGGGCGGGCCGCAGCTCGGGCCCCGTGCTCTCCCCGAAACAGCTGATCAGGAAGATCACGGCGACTAGTGGACTGTATTCATGAGTTCGAAAGCGCTCGGATGCGCCGGCTCGGGTCCGCGTAGGACCAGCGGAAGGGCGTCGCGGTGCGGTTGTACTGGTGGATGTAGTGGCGCAGCTTGCGGGCGAGAT